>Ga0209344_10001614_pt1 | contig 28570 bp, 27 predicted proteins | sample Cruoilmetagenom6_FD_187293 | JGI IMG/M metagenome (GOLD analysis project Ga0209344, IMG submission 187293) | Oil polluted marine microbial communities from Coal Oil Point, Santa Barbara, California, USA - Santa Barbara Oil Seep Sample 6 (SPAdes)... | ecosystem: Environmental > Aquatic > Marine... | reverse complement strand
AGCAGTTTTTTCAACAGCCGCTTTTGCGCAAGAAGCAACCGAAGAAACACAAGCCGAAGGTGCAACCGCATCGCCCCTGTCTATGGGAACCGAAGCTGCGCAAGACGCGACCTACATTAAAGAAGAACACGGGGATTGGATGTTGCGGTGTTTCCGCAATGAAAACGGCGATGACCCGTGTCAGATGTACCAACTTCTCAAGGAAGCGGAAGGCAACCCGATTGCCGAATTCAGCATTTTTCGCATTGACGAAGAAAGCCCTGCCGCTGCGGGAGGCACAATTGTTGTACCACTTTTGACTTTGCTGGCCGCTGAACTAAAACTGTCGGTTGATGGTGGTGTCGTCAAAGCCTATCCATACCGGTTTTGCAGCCCAAACGGATGCGTCGCACAAATTGGGTTCACGGAAGAAGAAATCGCTGCGTTCCAACGCGGAGCGGAAGCAAGGTTGACTTTAATTCCCGCTATGGCACCCAATCAAACGGTTGATATATTCGTTTCCTTAAAGGGGTTTACCGCCGCCTTTGAACAGGCATCGTCTTTTTCCAACTAACTTTTGGACTGAAACAGTATGAACGCGGCCCGGTTTGGGTCGCGTTTTTTGTGCCTGAGATATCGAGTTAGGGCGCTTTGCGGAGCGCGAGCACGGCATTTAGTCCGCCAAACGCAAATGCGTTGGATAGTGCTACATCAACTTTTGCGTCACGGGCCACATTGGGCACAACATCAAGCGCGCATTCCGGATCAGGTTCTTCATAACCAATGGTTGGCGCAATGACTCCGTCACGCACCGCCATGATACAGGCCAGCAATTCGACCGCACCTGTCCCACCAATCAAATGCCCATGCATGGATTTGGTCGAGGAGATCATTAAACTGTCTGCGTGCCTCCCAAATACATCCGCAACGGCAGCGCTTTCGGTTTTGTCGTTGGCTGCTGTGCCCGTACCATGAGCGTTGATATAGCCTACGTCTTCAGGGTTAATTCGGGCATCTGCCATGGCACCAGAGATTGCACGGGACGCCCCTTGCTTGGAAGGCATAACAATATCCGCTGCATCAGAGGACATTGCATAGCCAATCACTTCGGCCAAAATTTCTGCGCCGCGCTTTTTAGCATGTTCAAATTCCTCGAAGACGAAAATTCCGGCACCTTCGCCTTGCACCATACCATTCCGGTTTGCGGAAAATGGTCGGCACGCATCCTTGGACATAACGCGTAGGCCTTCCCAGGCTTTGACGCCACCAAAACACAGCATAGATTCCGACCCTCCGGCTATCATCACAGTGCTGGATCCGCCGTGTACCATCTGAAACGCCTGCGCCATTGCGTGGTTGGATGACGCACAGGCCGTTGAAACGGTAAAGCTTGGGCCTTTCAGGTTAAATTCCATCGAAACGTGGCTTGCGGCGGCGTTGTTCATCAGTTTTGGAACAACAAACGGATGCACTCTATTTTTCCCGTCCTCGTAAACAGTGCGATAGTTGTCGTCGAGCGTGGTCATGCCTCCACCAGAGTTTCCAAGGACGACACCGGAACGCGCCGCCAATTCCCCCGAAAACTCTAAGCCCGACTGCCCGATCGCCTCACGAGCGGCGATCAATGTGAATTGGGTAAAGCGGTCATAAAGGGCCAGTTGCTGCCGGTTGAACTGATCCTCGGCCTCATATCCTTTGACTTGCCCACCGATACGAATAGACAATCGGTCTACATCGCGAAATTCCAGCGGTCCGATACCGCAACGCCCCTCACGCATTGCCTCCAACGTTTCCGGAACCGAATGCCCCAACGAATTGATCGTCCCGGCCCCCGTGATAACAACGCGTTTCACGACTGTTCTTTAACTAATTTTTTGATCCCCGTTATGATCGAGGAAACCGACGAAATATCAAAATCACTTGCAGATGGTTCGTTGGCGTTAAACGGGACGGAAACATCAAAAGCTTCCTCAATGGCAAAAATGCTTTCAACAAGGCCAAGGCTGTCGATGCCCAAATCTTCAAGCGTACTGTCCAGCGTCACATCAGATGGCTCAAGCACAGCTTGATCAGCGATAATCGCAATCACACGATCTTGAATGCTCATGTTTTGGCGTTCCCTTAACTGACTGGTGCCGATTTAGTCGTTCTTTGGTGACTTGAAAACTAATTTCTTTATTTCGGCGACGTCTTTGAATACACGGTTCAGGCGCCGCATGCCTTTGTACATTTCCACGTAGCTGTCCATCTTCATAGCTGGCGTACCCATCATGACGCGCCCGGCAGGCACGTTGCTCAGGACGCCTGTACCTCCGCCCAGAATGGCCCGATCCCCAACAAAGGTATTGTCGGCCACGTTGGAACGTCCACCCATCACCACATGATTACCGATCACAACCGACCCGGCAGTGCCCGCCATGCCGCATATCAACGTATCGGTTCCCACAACAGTATTGTGACCAATCATTACCATGGCGTCTACCTTCGTTCGATCGCCTATAATCGTGTCGCGGATCGTGCCACGATCAATGGCGGTGTTGGACCCGATCTCAACATCATCCCCCAAGCAAACAGATCCAAGGCTATGAATGCGTGCATAAGACTGTGCGGCTGTTTCGCCCTGATCCCCCAATGTGTCGCGGGCCACTTCGACACCGGACAATTCCGGCGTCACAAAACTAAATCCATCACCGCCAATCACGGCGCCGGGATGAATAATAACACTTTTGCCGATGCGGACACGCGCAGCAATTCGCGCACCCTCACGAATTAGACCGCCGGGTCCAATCTGCACGTCAGCGCCTATTGTCACCTGCGGGCCTATTCGGGTACCCGCATCGATACGGGCACGCGCACCTACAACAGACAATGGACCTACATGAACGTCATCTGCCAAATCCGCTGTAGGGTCGATCACAGCTGAGGGATGGATGCCGTCGCCCCACCCTTCGCCCGGGTCCATCATGGCTGTCAGACCGGACATTGCGAAACGAGGGCGTGGTGGAAGCAACGCAGCCTTTAAACCAAGTGCCTTCCAATCAGCGCCGTCCCACAGCATGGCGGCCTGCGCTTCGCCCTTCGGCAAATCCTCGGCGTAGGAAGGTTTGGTCGCCAACGCCAGGTCCTGAGGGCCCGCATCCGCAGGTTCTGCGACACGTTCGATTACAATATCAGAGGCGCCCAGAACCTTCGCCCCGAGCGCCTGTGCAATCTGTTCTATAGTGTAAGCCATGACGCACCCCTCTTGCGGGGAGTTATTTAGCCCCGAACCGCGCGCAGCGAAACCCCTGCATTGGTCAGCGCCTTCCAGATTTTCGCGTCACGTCCGTAGACATCGTTGCGATACTGAGTTGGGCCCTTTGCCTGTGTATAAGCTGTTCGGTAAATGATGTGGACTGGTATCTTCGCATCCAGATCGACTTGGGTGCGCTGGCCAGTATTTAGGATGCGATCAAAGTACCGTTTTGGGTTGCTTTCCTGTTTGGCCAATATTGCATAGGCGAAATCAAACGGCTGATGCAGACGGATACATCCGTGGCTGAAGTCACGCTTGTTCCGCTGGAACAAGGATTTAGACGGGGTATCGTGCAGGTATATATTGTGTTTGTTCGGGAACATAAACTTGACCAAACCCAACGCATTGCGGGACGATGGTGGCTGTTTCATTTCAAACGGGAAATTGCTCGAGTTGTATGACGAGAAGTCGATGTTTGCCCGGCTCACCTGTTTTCCGCTGGCATTATAGAGCTTCAAATGTCCCGCCGCGCCAGGGTTGCGTTGCATTTGGGGTAAGTATTCTTTGACAACAATTGAACGCGGAACATGCCAGGTTGGGTTTATGATCATGTGCTCCATTTCGTCGGAGAACTCGGGGCTGCGCCGATCTCCAACGTTTTTCCCAACCACGGCGCGGGTTTTAAACGTAACTTTGTCGTCGTCAATTATCCGGGCTGCAAAATCTGTCAGGTTCACAAGTACATGGCGTTTGCCACGCGGCATATTCAACCAACGTTCCCGTTCCATAGCGACCATGACTGATTTCAGACGATCTTCGACGGATTTGTTCAACTCCTGAATAGTTCCTGCACCAGCGGCGCCATCTGCGACCAAGCCATGTGCGTTCTGAAAACTTTGAACTGCAAGTTCCATTTTGGTGTCATATATCTTGGATGAGCTGCGTTTCAGGAAACCCATGGCAGTAAGACGGTTGCGCAGTGCAATAACCGAATTACCTGAATCCCCCGGCTTCAGGGATTTGGATTGAACTTTCGGACCCCATCCACCCTTTGCCAGCAGGTTTTCAAGCTGGTTTCTTTCTTTCATCAAGCGGCTGTATTCACTTGATTTTGGCGCCAACGCCCTAAAAAAGCTACGTGGGTTGCTTTTGGTGAAATCGACCAGATTGGAGGCCCGATCACGGTATAACACTTCACGGCGCATTCCTTCGTCTATCTCAGTCGGAACCAAAATCCCGGTCTGTACATCTCGCGCCAAACGAAGGAAAACGCGGCTCATTTCCACTTCGACCTTACCAAGGTCACGCGGCGTACGCACCGATTTCATAAGGTTCAACAATCCTGGTGCGTCATACCGGGACGACGGAATTCCATGCACACTTACTTCGTCGATCGCTTGGAACAATGCCTGCCGACGTAATTTGTCCTTGCGGTCATCGCCTGTCCAAATCCCTTCGAAATTATTGGCCCTGTAAAACCGGGCAATATCATCGTCTCTTGCCGCGGCTTCAGCGACAGATTGCTTGAATGCCGTTACTTGGGCAAAAGCGCCTGTCGGCATTAAAAGTGACAGAACGAATGTGGCGGATGCGGCAACGATCCATTTGTAAATTGTACTCGAGGCAGTATTTAGCATCGTATCCCCCCTGAAGGATTTGAAACAGCAGTTCACGAATGTTTTCTTTGGACATCTACTGTTGTCCATTCACATTTTCGCCATTTGTTGCCTTCGTTGGAACATGCGACCAATTCGCACCGGGTATTGAGGAAATTGACACAGTCGGCAATATTTGCGCGGATTTGCGCCGAAATGCCTTGCTGTCCCAAACTGTGGTCAATCAAAGGGTTGGTTAGTGATTCTTTATATGTCATAGTTATGCTGCATCTGGGGAAAGATGAACGTTCTCGCGTTCAAGCGAGACACAAAAGTTAGCGACGGGACAGGCGCAGTTACATGATTGAAAATAATTCCGTAGGCGTATCGCGACGTTTGTTGCTTGGCGCCTTTGCAGCTACAACTTTGGTTGCAGCACCCACATTCTCCAATGCAGCAGGCCTTTTGCGCGGTGCGGGCGACATTCGACGCCTCAAAATGGTTTCGACACGTACTGGTGAAAAAATCGATACAATATATTGGATCGAAGGATCATATATTAAAGACGCGGTGAAAGAGATTTCAATCTTCATGCGCGACTGGCGTATTGATGAAGTGAAAAACATCGATACCCGTACCATCGATATTATGGCTGCAAGTTACAATCTTCTGGACACGAAAGAACCTTACACGATGTTGTCAGGCTATCGTAATCCATCGACCAATGCGATGTTACGTCGCCGGTCACGCAATGTTGCAAAAAATTCCCGCCATATGTTGGGTCAGGCCGCTGATTTGCGGCTGTCATCCCGTTCCGTTTCGCAAATGTCCAAAGCTGCATCCGCATGCCATGGCGGTGGTGTGGGCCGGTACAATCGCGCTAATTTCGTTCACATGGATTGCGGACCAATCCGTAGCTGGAACGGTTAAGCGCCCCCCACCCCTGAAGAATTTAAAGCCCCGGTGTGTTTCACCCGGGCTTTTTTGTTTCCGAATACCTCAACCAAACTTGGCCATTCGCGCATCCCGAAGTTTAGTAAAATCATCGCCTGCGTGGTAAGATGACCGTGTCAGCGGTGTTGCGGATACCATAAGGAACCCTTTGCCATAAGCAGCACGTTCATAGGCTTGAAATTCGTCCGGGGTGACAAACCGATCGATAGCATGGTGTTTTGGGGTTGGTTGCAGATATTGCCCGATTGTCAGGAAATCAATGTCAGCCGCGCGCATGTCGTCCATGACTTGATGCACTGATTGACGATCCTCACCAAGCCCTGCCATCAGACCCGATTTTGTAAAAATAGTTGGGTCCATTTCTTTGACACGCTGTAGCAACCGCAAACTATGGAAGTAACGCGCTCCGGGGCGCACTTCCGGATAAAGCGACGGCACGGTTTCAAGATTGTGATTGAACACGTCCGGTTTTGCCTCAACCACAACGTCCAATACGGAAGGGTCGCAATTCAGAAAATCGGGTGTGAGAATTTCAATTGTCGTTTTCGGGCTGCGATGGCGAATTGCGCGAATTGTCTGGGCAAAATGATCTGCACCGCCGTCCTTGATGTCATCACGATCCACCGATGTTACGACGACGTGGTTTAACCCCAGTTTCTGAACGGCATCAGCAACGCGGCCTGGTTCAAAGGCATCAAGGTCCTCAGGTGGTTTGCCGGTCGCGATATTGCAGAATGTACAGGCGCGTGTACAAACCTCACCCATGATCATCATGGTTGCGTGGCCCTGACTCCAACATTCGCCAACATTTGGACAACCGGCTTCTTCGCAGACAGTCACCAAATTGTTGTCGCGCATGATCTTGCGCGTGTCTGCGTAAGCTTTGCCACCAGGGGCTTTTACCCTGATCCAGGCAGGTTTCTTAGGCTGCGCATTGTCTTTGCGATGTGCCTTCTCTGGGTGACGCTGTTCTGGAATTTTGAGATCACGCACGAAATTTTCCCCGCGAATGGTTTGGTAACTGTTCCTACCTATAAGTTGTGGCGGGGGAAAGTGCCAGTTCTGCAAGGTCGTTATGCGACCCTAAGCAGACAGTTTAATGAGTGCCCTCACCTTTTTACTAGTTTTGGCCTGTATTCTTAGGGATGCAGGTCCTTTTCTATTAAACACTCATGAACTTCTCAATTCGGTGATTGAATTTGCGCTACTAATTCTCAACAATCACATTAAAACGATTCTAAGAACGCCGGCTCGATTCTTAGTCCGGTTTGCAAATAAAATATCATTCCCTAACCCCGACGGAGGATTCATGGACGGCGACAATAAGTGCCCTATGGCTGGAAAAACTCAAACAACGAATCGAGACTGGTGGCCAAACCAGTTGAACATTGGAATCCTTCACCAACATTCGGCTAATTCTGACCCCTTGGGCGGTGAATTTGACTATACCGAGGCGTTCAAGAATCTTGACCTCGCTGCCGTAAAGAATGATCTCTATGCGCTGATGACTGATTCCAAGGATTGGTGGCCTGCGGACTACGGTCACTATGGCCCCCTGTTCATCCGGATGGCATGGCATAGTGCAGGCACATACCGAACCGCAGACGGACGCGGAGGCGGCTCGACCGGCAACCAACGTTTCGCACCTCTAAACAGCTGGCCGGACAACGGTAACCTTGATAAGGCCCGCCGCCTTTTGTGGCCAATTAAACAAAAGTATGGAAATCGAATTTCCTGGGCGGACCTGATGATCCTGGCGGGAAATTGCGCCATTGAATCCATGGGTGGCAAAACCTTTGGTTTTGGCGGTGGTCGTGCGGATGTTTGGGCTCCGGAAGAGGATATCTACTGGGGGTCCGAAAGTGAATGGATGGAGGAAACGCGTTACAGTGGTGATCGCGACCTTGAAGATCCGCTCGCTGCTGTGCAAATGGGCCTTATTTACGTAAACCCAGAAGGTCCAAACGGCCAGCCGAGTATTCTCGCCTCTGGACGCGACATTCGTGACACATTTGCCCGTATGGGAATGAATGACGAAGATACAGTTGCCCTGGTGGCAGGTGGCCACACCTTTGGTAAAGCACATGGTGCGGGTGACGCTGGCCACGTTGGGCCCGAACCAGAAGCAGCCCCAATCGAAGCGATGGGATTTGGCTGGCTTTCGACCCACGGCAGCGGCAAAAGCGGCGACACGATCACCAGCGGCATTGAAGGTGCCTGGACGGCTGACCCCATCAAATGGGATAACGGTTATTTCGATCTGCTCTTTGGTTATGATTGGGACCTTGAAAAAAGCCCGGCAGGTGCCTGGATTTGGGTTGCCGTCAATGTTCGCGATGAGGATCTCGCACCAGCAGCGCATGATTCTTCGCTGAAGGTCAAAACCATGATGACCACTGCCGATATGGCGATGCGCATGGACCCAATTTATGGACCGATCTCCAAGCGTTTCCATGAAAACCCCGACGAATTTAAAGAGGCATTCGCGCGGGCGTGGTTCAAGCTGACTCACCGGGATATGGGGCCGAAATCCCGCTATCTGGGATCAGAAGTCCCGGCAGAAGATCTGTTGTGGCAAGATCCGCTTCCGGCGGTTGATCATGACCTGATCGATGCAGGTGACGAGGCAACTCTCAAAGCCAACATTCTGGCAACTGGTTTGTCAGTGTCCGAACTGGTCTCGACGGCTTGGGCGTCTGCCTCAACCTTCCGTGGTTCTGACAATCGCGGTGGTGCCAATGGTGCGCGTGTTCGTCTGGCGCCGCAAAAGGATTGGGACGTCAACCAGCCGATGCAACTGACCAAAGTGCTGTCTGCTCTCGAAGGTGTTCAGACCGCATTCAACGATGCTCAATCTGGTGGCAAACGCGTATCATTGGCGGACGTCATCGTTTTGGGCGGCTGCGTCGCAGTTGAAAACGCAGCACAGGCCGCTGGCCATTCGGTTGAGATTCCTTTCACCGCTGGCCGCGTCGATGCAACGGATGATCAAACAGACGCAGAAGGCTTTGACGTGCTCGAACCATTTGCGGATGGATTCAGGAATTACCTCAAGACCGAGTATTCCGTTCCTGCAGAACGCCTGTTGATCGACAAAGCGCAACTTTTGACGCTTAGCGCGCCGGAAATGACCGTGCTGGTCGGCGGTATGCGTGTCCTTGGGGCCAATCACGGTGGTTCAAACAACGGTGTTTTGACGGATCGTCCCGGCACATTGACCAACGATTTCTTTGTGAATCTTCTTGATATGGCAACTGAATGGAAACCTTCCGCCACCACGACCGGCACGTATGAAGGTGTCGATCGTGATAGCGGTAGGGTGAAGTGGACAGGAACGCGTACTGATCTGGTGTTTGGTTCAAATTCCATCTTGCGCGCAATCGCGGAATCCTATGGTCAGGACGACGCACAAGCCCGGTTCGTTCAGGACTTTGCAGCTGCCTGGGCCAAAGTAATGGATGCTGACCGTTTCGACCTGAAATAACAACGAAACGCCTGCCTTTCGCAGGGGGAAAAATTGGAACGGCGTTTCAGACTATCTGGAACGCCGTTTCTTATTCGACACTTTATGAACTAACTGCCATGGTCATCCCAGACCGCGACCCAAAACAGCCTTTCAGCCGGGACAGACAGATGGATTGGCAAACCCACAGACGTGACGCGCATGCATTGAGCCGTACACAGGAATTCCTGAAACAAATTGTCTATGGCGGAAATGACGGCATAGTCACAACCTTCGCTATTGTAGCGGGGTTTGCGGGCGCTGCCGCAGATGGAGTGGCCCAAATTGGGGGTCTTGCTGTTTTGGTATTCGGCCTCGCCAATCTGTTTGCGGACGCAATCAGCATGGGATTAGGTGAATTTTTGTCATTGCGATCTCAGCACGATCTTTATCGAATCCGTCGTGAAAGTGAACTAAGGGAAATTCAAAACAACCCGGAACATGAACGCACCGAGTTGTTTGAGATTTTACGGCAGCGCGGTTTGCCTGCCGGGGAAGCAGACACAACGGCCACAATACTATCTCGCCATCCACAGATCATGGCCGATTTAATGATGACCTACGAATTCGGCATGCAAGATCCCGACGAAGAAAGCCCCGCCCTGAACGGTTTGTTCACATTCTTGTCTTTTGTCGTATTTGGCGCGGTCCCATTGGTCCCGTATTTCCTGATGGCCCCCACCGACGGCACATTTCTGTTTTCAGTGGGGGCTACATTTATGGCGCTTGTTGCACTTGGGTTGCTCCGATGGAACGCAACAGGTGAAAGAATTTTACGCACTGTCGGCGAGACTGTATTGGTGGGGGCCGTCTGTGCCGTAGTGGCATACAGCGTAGGAATGATTGTCGGGGGCTGAGTCCTTACCCGATCATGCCACCAGCATCACCCAAACATTCGTAGTGGCGCTTTAACCGTTGAAGCGCGATGCGCAGTACGATCTTGCCGGATCGCGCGGACCATCCCATGCGTTTCTCGGCGCGTTCCAACCCTTCCAAGTGGCAACAGCAACGCAGGACGATATCACCCAAACCTGGACCAAGATCCTGTAAAGCACCTTCAACGCGTGATCGCGCTGCTTGCGCTCCGTTCAATCCTTGTTTGCCGGAACGTCCGTGCACGCCTCCGGTCAAAAAATGTTCCCAATTCTGGGTCACTTGTGGTCCGATATGTGACAATTCAAAATCTTCGCGCAATCGCTCACCCGCGTGCACCAGTTCATCAGGCAAAAACCTTTCGCCGTCCCGATCTTTTCGGCGTGCCAAGGCAATCAAAGGGGATTCTGCCAGATTATATCGCGAACGACTGGGGTTCTCATTTACACTAGGTGACAATGTTTCCGAACCATTGGTATCAAATGATGTTTGCGTGTCGGCAAAACCAGAAGCACGATTTTCGGCACCGGCCAACATCTTATTCAATGCAGCACGTCCAGCCGAGGTAATACAGTACCGTGAAATTCTCCCCGGAGCATCACAAGAAATCCAACCTTTCAGGGCCATAGCTTCTGCAAGGTCGCGGGTTACTACGGCCGTTTTCAAAGATGATTCTGCTTCTGCATCCCGCACGACAACAGCGTTTTCCATCTTTGCCGCGACCGCCAGAATGGCACCCGGTTCGCACAACCGCCGCAAAATACGCGGGGCCTCTTGTTGCAATCTGATCTCTGTCATTTCCGTTGGGCTTGTTTCAGTTGCGACTGTCATGATTCTCTCCTTGATTCGAGAACCGGTATTTGTGTTGGCTGGTATACGGCTGGCCAATCTTTGAAGCGCAGCATCAACGAGAATATCATCACGTTGCGCTTCAAAATGACGGATTCTCCGCAAAATCGTTGATGCATGACAACCGTTTTCGCGCGCAAGCGAACGGATTGATGACCCAGTTTCGATATGAGCCAGATAATTCCGAGCAGCAACAGGAACCCAAGTTGGCCAATTCGTACACGAAACAAATGATTTGCTTGTCCCTCGCATGTTGAATTCCTCCTCGTGCGGGTTTCCGAAACAGTTAAGATTGTAGTTATCCACAGCTTTATCCACAGCGTGAAGCACAACCTATCCGTGTAGGTATTACCGGTTCGTTAATAGTTTACGATCCATCAACAATCGCTTTTGTTTTGTAAACAAAGAGCAATCCCACCGAACGTTAACTTCTCATCTTACGCAACACCATCTTAGGTTGTGTTTGACTGGCAGGACCAAAAATGGAGAATTTGATGGAAGATGTGGTTACAATACTCAATAAATTAAGTCGGCCAAAGTTGTTAATCCGGGCGGCCCGGATCGGCGCACAAAGCTACAGACGGAATGTCCACCTGCGCAAACATTTCGGATACGGCGCTATGCCACGTAGTGGTCAGGCATTGTTGGGCCTACTGGAAATGGAAACGGCGCTGAATGAACAGCGCCGTGAAAAAGACGCGAGCTATTCCGCTGTGCGACATGTCGAAATTTTGATTGCTATGATGGGTGAAGCGCGCATTTTACGTGCCTCACCCGCTCAGAATACTACGTAAATGCGTCGGGCATTGAGGCTTTTTTGTTTGCCACATACGCATCCAATGCTTCCGAGATGCTCGGGTCGAGCATTGGTTGCTGGTAGGTATCTAGCATCCGACGCATCCGCAGGTTGGCAAGCGTCATGGAATCGCGTGCACCTTCTTCTTCCCACGTCTCGTAGGGTTTGTAATCGAGAACATCCGTGCGCCAAAATGCTGATTTGAAGTTATTCTGAGTATGATCACATCCAAGATAGTGACCGCCAGGACCCACTTCACGAATGGCGTCCATCGCTTGGCCGTTTTCATCAACAGCAACGCCACGCGCCATGTGGTGCAAAATACCCAATTGATCAGCATCCAATACAAACTTTTCGAAGCTGGAAACCAAACCACCTTCGAGCCAGCCGCAAGAATGCAACATAAAGTTCACACCTCCAAGCAAGGCCGCATTGTGAGTGTGTGCTGTTTCATAGGCGGCTTGTGCGTCTGGAAGCTTGGATCCGCAAAGGCTTCCGCCTGAACGGAATGGCAACCCAAGGCGACGGGCCAGTTGCCCTGCACCATAAAGAATGTGCGACGCTTCAGGAGTTCCAAATGTTGGTGCGCCTGAATTCATGTCGATCGAAGATACAAACGCACCAAAGATGACCGGCGCACCGGGGCGTACCAATTGGCTATACGCGATACCGGCGGTAACTTCGGCCAAAACTTGGGTCAAAGTGCCGGCAACCGAAACAGGCGCCATAGCACCGCCAACGATAAACGGCGAAATAATGCAGGCCTGATTGTTTTTTGCATACACTTCGAGCGCGCCCATCATGACATCATCAAAAGTCATAGGCGAATTGACGTTAATCAGCGACGTCATGACCGTGTTTTCCTGAACAAAATCCTTTCCAAACAGGATTTCGCACATTTCAACGCTGTCTTGCGCGCGGCTTGGTTCTGTTACGGACCCCATAAATGGCTTGTCAGACAACGTCATATGCGCTTGCAACATATCCAAGTGGCGTTTGTTTACAGGCACATCTGTTGGTTCGCATACTGTTCCACCGGAATGATGCAGCCACTTGGACATGTACCCCAACTTCACAAATTTTCGAAAATCATCCATGGTCGCATAACGCCGCCCACCATCCAAATCCCGGACAAAGGGAGGGCCGTATACGGGCGCGCAGACCAAAGTGTTGCCACCGATTTCAACGTTACGTTCCGGATTGCGCGCATGTTGCGTGTAACGCGCCGGTGCCGTTTTGCACAGTTTACGCGCCAATCCGCGTGGAATGCGGACCCGCTCGCCGTCAATATTGGCACCGGCTTCGCGCCACCGCTCCAGAGCGGCAGGGTTGTCGACGAAATTCACGCCCACTTCTTCAAGAATGATTTCAGCGTTGTTTTCGATGATCTCAAGAGCTTCGTCGTTCAAAACCTCATAAAGCGGAATGTTCCGCTCAATGAATTTCGCGGTTTCAACACTTACCGCCGTGCGTTCTGCCCGACGCGCTGCGCCACCGCCGCCCCGAGTGCGTTTGCGAACCTCTGGATTTGCCATATTCGTCGTCCTTGCAAAAATGCCCATATCCTGGGCGCATTGTTTTTCTTAACAATACCCCAGCACGCCCTCAGAACGGGGAAAGGAAGCGCCCTTTCAGGGGAAAAAGCGACATCAAATCAGTTAATCTACGACACCGCTAGCGTTTCAACCCAAGTTAACTCCACGCTGCCCCGCGTTAGTGTTTGAATGCGATGATCAGGCATCTAAGGGACAATATCGGATCGCTACAACGCGTAATTTTGCTGCACAACTTTAATGGAGATTGGCAATTCAGCAGCTTCTGTTCGCGAATGAGGTTCATATTGTGAAATGTTAACTGTACATGGCGCTGTGTTTGTTCCGGAAGTGACTAACTCTTGCGTACTGCGCGCGGCTGCCCTAGGACGCAAACATGAGCCAGACAACACATGACCGCCTTCTTATCGTCGACTTCGGAAGTCAGGTAACGCAGCTTATTGCGCGTCGCCTACGTGAACTGAACGTCTATTGCGAAATTCACCCCTACCAAAAGGTAACAGATACCTTTTTGAAAGAATTCGAACCGCGCGCCGTTATTCTTTCCGGAGGCCCTTGCAGCGTGATCGACGAAGGGTCGCCGCGCCCACCAGAGAGCGTCTATAGCCTCGGTGTGCCAATACTTGGAATATGTTACGGCCAACAAGTCATGATGCAAATGCTAGGTGGCAACGTTGAACGTGGGCACGGTACTGCGGAATTCGGTCGGGCCTATGTCACACCCGAAGATCAACAGATTGACCTGTTACAGGGATGGTTTGCGGATGATCGTGAACAAGTCTGGATGAGTCACGGGGATCATGTCAGCGCCATCGCTCCAGGATTTGAAGTTTACGGCACCTCCCCCAACGCGCCCTACGCAATCACGGCCGATTTGTCGCGTAACTTTTTCGCGGTCCAGTTTCACCCCGAAGTTCACCACACACCCAATGGTCGTAAGCTGTATGAGAATTTCGTGCGCCTTGCCGGGTTTACGGGTGATTGGACCATGGCCGCCTACAAAGATGAGGCGATCCGGAAAATTCGTGAACAGGTTGGCGACAAACAGGTCATTTGCGGCCTTTCCGGCGGTGTAGACAGTTCGGTCGCGGCTGTTCTTATCCATGAGGCAATCGGTGAACAGCTTACCTGCGTTTTCGTAGACCATGGCCTGTTGCGTCAAAACGAGGCGCAGGAAGTATTGGGAATGTTCCGCGGGAATTACAACATCCCTTTGATTCATGCTGACGAATCTGAATTGTTCCTTGGCGAACTTGATGGCCAGAGTGATCCGGAAACCAAGCGCAAGATCATTGGGAAATTGTTCATTGACGTATTCCAGAAACACGCCAATTCAATCGAAGGTGCAGAATTCCTTGCGCAGGGCACACTTTACCCGGATGTAATCGAATCCGTCAGCTTTTCCGGTGGACCAAGTGTAACCATCAAGAGCCACCACAACGTTGGCGGGCTGCCTGAGAAAATGGGCTTGAAACTGGTCGAACCGCTTCGCGAACTATTCAAAGACGAAGTGCGCGCATTGGGGCGTGAACTTGGCCTGCCTGATAGCTTTATCGGACGTCATCCTTTCCCCGGCCCCGGCCTCGCAATCCGTTGTCCTGGTAAAATCACCCGGGAAAAGCTGGAAATCCTGCGCAAAGCGGATGCTGTTTACATCGATCAAATCCGCAAACACGGCCTATATGACGACATCTGGCAGGCCTTTGTGGCAATCTTACCTGTTCGCACGGTCGGCGTCATGGGAGATGGGCGTACCTATGATTATGCCTGTGCCTTGCGGGCCGTAAACTCCGTTGATGGAATGACTGCGGATTATTATCCGTTCACTCACGAATTTCTGGGCGAGACAGCGACACGGATCATCAACGAAGTCCGCGGAATAAACCGCGTGACCTATGACGTGACATCAAAACCACCCGGAACGATCGAGTGGGAATAAGGCAGGCTACACGCCTTTTGCCGACGCCGCACGATAGCGATCCGATTTGGATTGGTTGACAAACCGATTGTTGCAGCCAAAAACAGACTAGTCCTTTTCCGGTGACAGGAGAATTCCCCGTGTCCATCCCCCCATTCGGTGCAATTGCAAAGTTCAAAGGTCTGCTTGATTGGCGCAAACGCGGTTACAGCGACAACGCCCCTCAGTTTGTTAAAGAAGCGATCCTTCAAAAATACGCAATCGAAGATGCCACATGGGTTGAAACGGGTACATTTATGGGGGCGACCACACGTTTTCTGGCCGAGCTGTCACCAGAAGTACACACTGTTGAACCTGCGAAGAAGTTATTCAAACGCGCCACGCGCAAATTTTCTGGTACACATGTCAACGTTCTGAACGGGACAAGCGAAGACATCTTTCCAGATCTCTTGCCGACGCTTGAAGGCAACATTTGTTTTTGGTTGGACGGGCATTATTCAGCAGGCCAAACTTTCAAAGGTGATACTGATTGCCCGGTTGAAGACGAGTTGAATGCAATCGAAGCCAGCTTGGGAAATTTTGACAATATTTCGATTCTGATTGATGACGTTCGGTGCTTCCTGTCTCAATCGACTGATTATTCCGATTATCCTTCGATTGACTATTTGGTGGATTGGGCGCGTTCTCATGATTTTGACTGGCGGATCGAACAGGATATTTTCATAATCCGAAACTGGGTCTGACGTGTTTCCGAATCCAGGTGTAAGAACAGCGCCGCCGACCTTGCGCGCAGCGGCTTGGATGGTTGGAGCCGTTGCTTCATTTACAGCCATGGCTATCGCTGCTCGCGCCGTGAGTTTTGAACTCGATACATTTGAAATCATGATGTACCGGAGCTTTGTGGGTGCCATTGTTGTTTGCGTTGTCGCAAATGCTGCGGGCACTTTACACCAAATATCGCGACGTCAATTCGGACTGCAATTGATGCGCAATGTTGCCCACTTCATAGGGCAGAACCTGTGGTTTCTTGCCATCATGCTGATTCCGTTAGCCCAAGTTTTCGCGTTGGAATTCACGACACCTCTGTGGGCCCTTCTGATGGCGCCGTTTGTATTGGGCGAAAAATTGACACGCGGTCGTGTTTTGGCCGCCGTTGCGGGATTTGCTGGTATCTTGATTGTGGCGCGACCGACGCCGGATACCATTGGTTTGGGATTGATTGCGGCTGCTTGCGCGGCGATTGGCTTTGCAGGTTCTGCAGTTTTGACACGAAAATTGACCCGGACCGAAACCCTGACATGCATTTTGTTTTACATGACAATCCTGCAATTGATTTTTGGCATAGTTTGCGCCGGGTATGACGGCGATATTGCGATACCATCAATAGCGTCGTTACCTTGGCTAATAATGATCGCAATTGGCGGGTTGTTCGCGCATTTCTGTTTGACAACGGCCTTATCCATTGCGCCAGCGGCTGTGGTGATGCCTGTTGATTTTGTTCGGCTTCCTATGATCGCCGTCGTTGGAATCGTGTTCTACAATGAACCGGTCGATGGCTTTGTATTCATTGGAGCCATAATGATTTTTGCCGCCAATTATGTAAATTTGCTTTCGGAAACGCGCATGGCGCGCAAATAGATATTCAAGATCAGCGCTTAATGCGAATTACCGTTCGCAAACCCAAGTGATAGAATAATGGGTTTGACGTGCGATGTCCCTCTGGATACCAAGCGGCGAACAAAGGACAACAGCAATGATTTACCAAACAGCAAAAGATTGGCTACAAACAAAACACAAACATGTTTTGTTCTATGGTATGTCCGGTTTGGGAAAAACACATATTTCCAACATGTTACGCGCATCAGGCAATTGGTTTCATTACTCAATCGACTATAGAATAGGCACCCGATACATGGGCGAGTTGATTGCAGACAATGCCAAGGCACACGCCATGCAGGTGCCGTTTTTGCGCGATTTGTTAATGACGGATTCGATCTATATTGGATCCAATATCACGTTTAACAATCTGGCTCCGGTGTCTACTTATCTCGGTAAACCGGGATCAAGTGAACTCGGTGGGTTGCCAATTGGCGAATATACACGTCGTCAGGAGCAATTTCGCCAATCGGAAATCTCGGCCCTGAATGACACCGGGTATTTTGTAGAACGCGCCCAAAACCTGTACGGTTATCCCCATTTCATATGTGATACGGGTGGATCAATTTGCGAATGGGTGGACGGAAACGACCCAGACGATACATTGTTGCGTACCTTATCACAAAGCTGCTTGATGGTACAAATTCAAGGAAGCGAAGCGCACACTCAAGAACTTATCCGAAGGTTTGATCGCGCGCCTAAACCGATGGCGTATCAACCTGAATTTTTGTTAAAAACCTGGGGCGAATATCTACGCGTAAACAATTGTGAAGAAACAGATGTCGATCCTGATGATTTCATCCGTTGGACTTATGCGCGCGCGTTAGCACACCGCGCCCCGCGTTATGATGCGATGTCCAAGTGGGGCGTGACGGTCACGGCCGAAGATATTTCGAATGTTCAGGATGAAACACAATTTGACGCTTTAATCGCAATGGCCCTTGAGCGATGCGACCCAAACCATATCTGACCCGAACCCAACGGACATAATAAAATGCCAATTAGGATTCCCGCCGACCTACCCGCCTACGACGTGCTTACGCGCGAAGGGGTCATGGTTATGGCCGAGGATCAGGCCGCCCAACAAGATGTTCGTCCTCTGCGCATCGGTTTGTTAAACTTGATGCCCAAAAAAATTCAGACGGAGAACCAATTTGCCCGGCTGATCGGCGCGACACCTTTGCAGATAGAATTTAGCCTGATCCGCATGAGCGAACACAAAGCCAAAACCACTGCTGCAAAGCACATGGAAAGCTTTTACCGCCCATTTTCAGAAGTTGCGGCCAGTGGGGAAAAGTTCGACGGATTGATCATCACTGGTGCACCAATCGAACATCTTGATTTCGACGCGGTTACGTATTGGAATGAGCTGCGTAAGTTGTTTGATTGGACACGAACCAATGTACATTCCACGTTTGGAGTGTGCTGGGGTGGCATGGCCATGGCCAACTATTTTCACGGCATTGAAAAACATATGTTGGACGCCAAGGCATTCGGATGTTTTCGCCATCAAAACATGGACCCATCTTCACCCTATTTACGCGGGTTTTCGGATGATTGCGTCATTCCTGTAAGTCGATGGACAGAAATGCGCCAAATCGAAATAGACGCGCCCGGCGGGTTGAAAACATTGCTGCACAGTGATGAGGTCGGTCCTTGCCTGATTGAAGATGCCGCCAATCGGGCCCTCTATATATTCAATCACTTGGAATATGACAGTGACACGTTAAAGCAGGAATATGATCGTGATGTAACGAACGGGACCCCGATCAACGTGCCGTGCAATTACTATCCGAACGATGATCCGCGACAATCTCCGCAAAACCGTTGGCGTAGTCATGCACACCTACTTTATGGCAATTGGATCAACGAGATATATCAATCTACACCATTTGATATTGACCTGATCGGTTCCTGACTAAATCCACCGGATTGCACCTCGTGGCGACGCGCGCCATAGTGGGTCGAAAAAAGGACAGGTTTCATGGAGCTGCCATTCGACGGCGCAATCAGTGCCTATTTCAACAACGACGCCCCCGAGACAATTCGAAATGCTATTCGGCGTGCCGAAAAGGGCGATATATTGGACGGGGACTATCCTCATTCCGAAAGGATGCCACGGAAAGCTTACGAAAAGGACCTCGCAAAGTTACAAATCGAATTGGTCAAACTACAGGCATGGGCCAAGGAATCTGGAGCGAGAATCGCGATTGTATTTGAAGGGCGTGATGCCGCCGGAAAAGGCGGCACAATCAAACGCTTTCGCGAATATCTGAATCCGCGCGGAGCACGTGTGGTGGCCTTGTCAAAGCCTTCCGATACCGAACAAACGCAGTGGTATTTCCAGCGTTATGTTGACCACCTACCTTCAGGCGGAGAGATCGTTTTTTTTGATCGCAGTTGGTACAACCGTGGCGTCGTAGAAAATGTATTTGGTTTTTGCACCAACGACCAACGCAAACATTTCTTTCATCAAGTCGGTGACTTCGAAAAAATGCTGGTTGATGAAGGTATAATACTTTTCAAATTTTGGCTGAATGTCGGCCGCGCCGAACAATTGCGCCGCTTTTTGGGGCGTGAAAGCGATCCGTTGAAGCAATGGAAACTCAGCTGGATTGACGTGGAGGGCCTTAAAAAATGGGACGATTATTCATCCTCAATTGGTGAAACTCTAACCCGAAGTCACACCGTACACGCCCCGTGGACGGTCATCCGCTCCGATGATAAACGTCGCGCCCGCCTTGCAGCAATTCGGCGAGTGTTAAGCGAAATAGATTATGCACGCAAAGACGACCAAGCGATTGGCGTGGTCGATCAAGACGTCTGTGCCGGACCAGAGATCTGGAATGCCTAAACGGGGGTATCATCACGGAAATTTACGCCAGGCTTTGGTCGAGGCAGCCCTGCAATTGATCGAGGAGAAAGGCCCGACCGGATTCACTCTGTCGGAAGCGGCCAAACAGGCCGGCGTCACCCCGGCCGCAGTTTATCGGCATTTTGCCGGCCGCGATGATCTGATTGGTGAAGCTGCACGTCAGGGATATATGATATTCTCTGATGTCATGCAGTTTGCCTATGAAACCGGGCAACCCTCCGCCCTTTCGGCATTTGAAGCAACTGGCCGGGCTTACCTCGCTTTTGCGCGCAAATATCCTGGTCACTACATTGCGATGTTCGAAAGTGGGATTTCCGTCAACCGAACCCCGGAATTGGCTGCGATTTCCGCCAAGGCGCGCGGTGTGTTGGAAAGAGCCGCTGAAGAGCTAAGCCAACACATCCCACCGGAGAAACGCCCACCCCCGGCAATGTTTTCTGCGCATGTCTGGGCGCTCAGTCACGGCGTAGTTGAATTATTCGCCCGCAATTCCCCGGGAACCCAATCACCTTTCTCACCCGAGGATTTGTTGGAAACGGGGATTGGAATCTATTTGCGTGGGCTCGGGTTGATCCGACCCGACAATTGAAAAACGCCTATTCTTCGACGTCGCAAGGATACCAAACCGCAATCGAATATGGTTTTAAAACCGCCAACGACTCGCCTCCGTCGCTGTGCAACAAAATTTCCAGGTCACCGGTATCGCCTTCTTCGGCGCATTGTGTCTGGAACAGAACAGTCTCCATGTTTCCAATGGCTTGACCCTCCTTCAACATGCAGGTTGTTTCCAAATCGTTGAATGTAAAGCCGTCGATTGAAGTCACTTCACCGTATTTCAAGGCTTCATCGCAAGACAGTTCCAATGTGGTTTTGTATGTTCCTTGAATTCCCTGAAGAAACTGAAATGCGCCCGAGGTCTCTGTATTTTGGGCCAATGAAGATCCCGCGCAGAGGCTTGCTACAACTGACCAAACAAACCTGCGCATCGGAAACTCCAAATTCTTAATGGTTCAATCATAGGTGCCAAACTTTTTGTGTCAAAGAACCAGGCGCCATCGAACGCTGATATTTGACCGACCCGCAAATCAGAGTGTAGCCTGTTCAACTATTGAATGGCGGGAGGTTAAAATATGAAGTTTTGGGTATTCTGCGCGGTAACGGTCCTAAGCACGGCAGCAGCCTCAGCAGAAGATCGGTTCATGCCAACAGCCAGTTGCACGCAGGTTTCGGGCTTTGATGACGCGGCTGAACATCAGGCGATGGAACGCTACCTGCATTATGTCGTGACCTCGAAACTGAACAAAACCTTGCCAGAGACACGGGAAACTTATGCTGAATTGCGCCGCCGTGTGGGTGCCGTTTGTGTCGACTTGCCCTATGGGTCTGCTATTGAGCTGGCCGCGGTAAAACTGGCTGAGGCACTGGCAAATGATGGCGCTTCAATAGAAGAACAGGCGCGAGCAGTTTTGCGCCCCTTTTTGGAGCCCGGTGCCGATCTTAAGCAATTAACTTTGAAATTCAAACCAACGCAGCAAGAGATTGAATCCATCTTCGTTCCGAACCTGGTACCGGCTGTGACGGCTTATGTGGAGAAAGTATTTGGTGGAGGATCAATCGGTGCCAAACAAGGCCAGACCGACATTCTGATTGTAGCGACAACCACCAGTGATCTCATAGATCGCAAGCCAGTTTTGGGCGACTTTCCAGGCGGATATAAGAAGTTATTGCCACACTTAAATCGCGACATTCCTATCATTCGATTCAAATTTGTCGAACCCGGCGAAACATCTGGCATGGCATTTGACGGCCTCTACAAAGTGGGCGATCGGTGGGTGATGATCCCCAAAGGGTGGCGTTCAGTACCGGAATAAAAAAGGCCGCCCAAAAGAGCGGCCTTTTCAAATTTAGTCCAAGACAGATTAACGCTTGGAGAACTGGAAGCTACGACGCGCCTTACGCTTACCGTATTTCTTACGTTCCACAACGCGGCTGTCACGTGTCAGGAAGCCAGCGGCTTTCAACGCGCCACGCAAAGAGGGATCATAAAGCTGCAGAGCTTTGGAAATGCCGTGCTTAACCGCACCGGCCTGACCGGAAAGACCGCCACCTTTTACAGTCGCCATAACGTCGAACTGATCTTCTGTACCGGAAACAGTGAAAGGCTGACGCAGGATCATCTGAAGAACTGGACGCGCGAAATACGCGTTCATTTCTTTGCCGTTTACTGTGACTTTTCCGGAACCAGGCTTGATCCAAACGCGTGCGGCTGCGTCTTTACGCTTGCCGGTTGCATAAGAACGGCCCAGGTCGTCACGGACAGGTTCACGAACGATTGCTGTTTCGACAACCGCGGCAGTGCCTTCGGCGACTGCTTCGAGACCTTCGAGGGAGTTGATTTCTTCAGCCATCAGTAAGCCACCCGCGTGTTCTTGGAGTTCATTGATTTGACGTCCAGCACTTCTGGGCTTTGTGCCTCATGTGGGTGCTCGGTGCCCGCGTATACGCGCAGGTTTGTCATTTGAGTGCGGCTCAGGCGGTTGCCAGGCAGCATGCGTTTAACCGCTTGGGAAACAACGCGCTCTGGGTGGTCGCCTTCAAGGATCGCACCAGTTGTACGAGACTTGATGCCACCTGGATAACCAGTGTGCCAGTAGTTCGGTTTGTCGCGTTTTTTGCCGGTCAGCTGAATTTTCTCAGCATTGATCACGATGACGTTGTCACCCATGTCCATGTGAGGCGTAAAGCTTGCCTTGTGCTTGCCGCGAAGGCGTGTGGCGATGATCGCCGCGAGACGGCCCAGAACAACGCCTTCAGCGTCGATCAGGATCCATTTCTTGTCGATATCTGCCGGGGTCGCAGAGAATGTCTTCATATCAGGAAAACCCTATAATTGCCGTTCTGGGCCACCAAAAGGATCGCCCGGACTTGATGAGCGGGTTATATAGGGTGAAATTGCCGCGTCAAGCGCCTTGGCCCCCAAATAGACAAGCAATTACAATCTGTTATAAATTAGGTATTATATTACCCCATTAAAAATCAACACTTTCCGGCCGGCCGGACAATAATTCAGAAATGCGCTCCAGTGCTTTTTCAAAAGTATCCAGAGATTCAATAGCATTGAGCGTCAAGCGCACTGCATGAGGCGCATGCCCGTCTGGCAAGGCGAATTCATCCGCTGACTTTATGCGAATGCCTTCGGCTTCACAGGCGGTTGTAAATGTCGACCCGCGCCACCCCTGTGGAAGTTTCAGCCAAATAAATGGAATGTCCGACCGCCAACTTATATCCCACCGCCCCAGGATATTTACGGCCAACCGCACCCGATGTTTCACTGCTTCTTCTACTGCCGCACGGATTTGTTCGGCCTTTCCGGACCGGATCAATTCTGCGCAGAGATCCAAAATTGGTTGCGGCATTCCGTAAAACGATGATTGTGCAACCTGTCGCGCATTCGCGGCCTGAGAACTGGGACAAGCCACAAATCCAAACCGCAGCGCCGCAGAAACCGACTTTGTGAATGACGAGATGTACCACCCGCGTTCCGGACACAGGCTTCGGAATGCTGGAATGTCGGTCTGGTTTATACAGTGACAATCGTCTTCAATAATCTGAAGCTGATAGCGGCGCGCGATGTTAGCGATTTCCTGACGCCGCTCCAGACTCATGCGTGTGGTCGTTGGGCTATGAGAATGCGCTGACGTCAACAAAACCTGTCCTCCATGTTTCCGAAGCGTCTCCTCTAACTTGTCCGGGCGCATCCCCCCTTCATCAATTTCCACTCCTATCAGGGTAGCCCGCAACAACCGGGCAGCATGGCGTACCCCTGGATAGGTTAACTCTTCGGTTAAAATCACGGGTGCGGGTCCATGAAGGCAAGTCTGAAGCGCCAACATGACCGAATGTTGCGCGCCAAATCCAAGGACAATATCGTCTGCATCCAAGCGCCCTACCCGGTCAGGTCCTATCCATGTTACAACCTGTCGCCGCGCCGCCTGATCCGTTTTTGATGTTGGGTAATCAATGTAAGGTCCGTCTTGAATTTGGCCTAGTTTTTTCAAAACATGACGTATCGCTGCGCTTTGACCTATCTCCGGGACGCGAGCCGCGCGAAAATCAAGCAGTCCGGGTTTCGCGACGTTTATCAAGGGTTCTGATGGAAGCGGATCAATAAACAGCCCACCAGACACAAATGTTCCACGTCCCACCGCTGTTTCAACCAGACCCTCGTCGGTTGCCATTTTGTATGCCCGTGCGACCGTCCCTGGCGTAATGCCCAAATCCCATGCCAAATCACGCACTGTTGGCATGCGGCTTCCGGTCTTCAAACGTCCGGAGCGAATGGCTTCGCGCATCGATTGTACCAATACAATGTACTTGGGGTCCGACGATAAAGTGAAATCTGGTGTTAATATTGTATCAATCACAATGTTTCTCTCGTAAAGGTTCTACAACAAAGCTACACAATACTTGCACATTACGCAAATTGTATCAATACAATATAGGAGATAGATCAATGTTGACCCTCACAAACTCTGACCGGACGGTTCTCGCGCAGCTTGCGACGCGGAATACACTTCCAGTGGGTGCCGTGATTGCGGTCCGTGTGGCGCATATAATTGCGCTTTGGTCTTTCCGCCAACGCAGCCGAAAAAGTTTGAAACAGTTGTCTTGGCAGCAACTGGACGACATCGGAGTGAGCGGAGACGCCGCGCGCTGCGAATACAAGAAAGTTTTCTGGAGGCCGTAACCCCCCGTAACGGAACCTCTTCTGGGGTCGGAGCACGTCTCTGGCCCCTTTTTTGCACGCTACGGAAACTGCAGCACACCAACCCAAAATAATATTTGGGTATCCTATGTAGTAACGTTGCTTATCAGTCGGTAAACATCACAGAATTCATGCGCGTATTCCCGAACCGGGCGAAGAAATTTACCGCTTACTGTTCCAGTGAACTCACTTAGGTGGAATAGAATATGTCAGACTAGCGCGCGCAACCGGCGCATCATTACCTTCTGAAAACAACAGAACTTCCCCTACCGCCAAGACCCGCCCCAGTTTTAGCAACCTACATTCGGCGATCAAGTCGCGACCCGCAACCGGTTTGCGCATGAAATCGATAGAGGCTCCTGTTGTGACGGCCAACCCCTGTGGTCCGATCATTGCCATCACCGCGAGGTAGACCGAAACATCCGCCAAGGCGAAAATGGAAGGGCCAGACACTGTACCGCCTGGACGCAAGTGCCGCTCTCCGACCAACAAACGGGTCCGGATCCGATTTTCCGCAACTTCCTCGATTGCAAATTCACCCACTACCTGTGGGAATTCCCGGTCGAGAAACGCCATCAATTCATCGACGGACATCTTAAGGCTCATACTTCCCTCCAGCAAAAAACGTAGTTAACAATGACCCCAGGAACACAGGAGAGGCAAGATGGCTATTCTTGAACGGTACGACGAAGGCGCGGTTGCACGACTGACACTGAACGCACCTGAGCGGATTAACGCGCTGAGTGATGCCATGCTAGCGGCACTTCAGGCGGAATTTGAAACCCTAAAGGATCAAAGCCATATTCGTGCGGTAACATTGGGCGGAGCTGGCAAAGCATTTTGCGCGGGTCACGATCTAAAGGAAATGACGGCTGGTCGTCAGGCCGAAGATGGCGGCAAAGCTTATTTCCACGATTTGTTTGAACGTTGCACAAAGGTGATGTTATCGATTCGCGCCCTACCCCAGCCTGTGATCGCGCACCCCCATGGCATTGCAACAGCAGCAGGTTGCCAATTGGTTGCGTCGTGTGACATGGCCGTGGCGGCACGCGGCACGCGATTTGGCGTGAACGGAGTGAACATCGGGTTGTTTTGTTCAACGCCGATGGTTGCACTCAGTCGGAATATACCCCGCAAACAAGCCTTTGAAATGTTGACAACGGGTGATTTCATCGATGCGGATCGCGCTCAGGAATTGGGCCTGATCAACCGGGTAGTCGACATTGACGAACTGGACACTGCAGCGTTTAACCTTGCTGAAACAGTAGCTTCCAAGCTGGGAACAGCCGTGCGTGTCGGCAAAGAAGCATTCTACAACCAGATTGAGATGTCCTTGGATCAAGCCTATGCCTATGCGGGAAACGTTATGGTGGAAAACATGTTGAACAACGACACCGAAGAAGGAATTGGTGCGTTTATTGAAAAACGCCCACCCAATTGGGAACAGTAAAATACCTCCAACCAAACAGACCAGTGATCAGTGTTTCCAAATGCGCGCCACAGAATTTCCATATTTGCCGTTTTATCGACGCATTTTAGCAAGTATTTATGAAAAAAGTTGTTATCTAGGATTCAGTATCGTGGAAAAAATGTGGGTCACCGCCGGCGTTTTGTCCCTCCAGGCCAGCCTCTCTCTGGCCGCCGACCTTCCAAACGCGGTGACCCCATTCGAATTTCCTGTCCCGGACATTACTTCGGTTTTATTAGGGCGGGATCTTTTCTTTGATCCAATTCTGTCAGGCAATCAGAATATTTCCTGCGCGACCTGCCACCACCCCAGCCTTGGCACAGGTGATGCGATGTCATTGTCAATTGGTGAAGGGGGTTCCGGCCTTGGCTCCGACCGCATTGTACAAGAAGCAAACCAGCCCCAGTCCCGTATTCCAAGAAATGCCCCACCGCTTTTTAATCTCGGGGCATCGGAGTTTACGACCCTTTTCCATGACGGACGTGTTGCGCATGATCCAAGTGCCGAGTTTGGGATTCGTATGCCTGACGGCTTTGCATTGGATCGCCCGGTGTCATCGTTTCTGGCTGCTCAAGCCATTTTGCCGATTACTTCACCTATTGAAATGGCCGGGCAACCCGGTGAAAACCTTGTTGCTGATGCCGTTGCGCGGGGTCGCATATACGGGGCCAACGGGGCATGGCAATTGCTAGCACAGCGCGTTGAAGAAATCCCTCAATACCGTCAACGATTTACATGGCTGATGGGGGAATATGACCCAATCCATATCACAGATATCGGCAATGCAATTGCTGACTACATTGCGTTCGAATTCCGTGCGACAGACAGCCCGTTTGATGCATTCCTGTCCGGCCAAGATAATGCCCTAACCAACGAACAATTGCGTGGCATGTCGTTATTTTTTGGCAAAGCCAAATGCAGCACCTGCCACAGCGGGACTTTTCAGACTGATCACTCGTTTCATGCTATTGGAATTCCCCAGTTTGGCCCTGGCAAAGGTCACGATGCGGGCCATAGTGACCACGGCCGAGCAGCCGTTACAAATGACAGGTCAGATTCCTACAAGTTTAGAACGCCGTCTTTGCGCAATGTCACGCTAACCGCGCCATATGGACATAATGGCGCCTATCCAGATCTGGAAAACATGGTCCGACATCACCTTGATCCGATGACCATGCTTGCCGAATTTACGATTGATCGCGCACGTTTACATGATGTCCAACTGGACGTTTCAGATACCGATGCACTGGAAGATTTCGACGAATTCTTTCGGATCGGTACCGCCATTGAGATTGAACCTGTTTCGCTGTCTGAGCGCGAAATTGAAGCTTTGTTGCGGTTTCTCGAATCCTTGGAGGATCCGACATCCAAGACCGGGCGTTTGGGTGTTCCTAAATCAGTACCATCAGGACTGGAACTGGACATACTCAGCTCCGACAGGTTACCGCCCTCCTGACCCTTTCCAATCCCCGACGTTTGCCTTAGATCGCGCTCATGGATAAACGATTACATATTGTTGGCGGCGGCATGGCCGGATCAGAAGCCGCATGGCAAGCCGCCCGTATGGGTGTTCAGGTTGTCATTCACGAAATGCGCCCCAAAGTATCGACATTTGCCCACAGAACCGGCGACCTTGCGGAAATGGTGTGTTCTAATTCGTTTCGTTCAGATGACGATGAACAAAACGCCGTTGGCCTCTTGCATTGGGAAATGCGTGCTGCGGGTGGGTTGATCATGCAAACGGCGGATCAGCATCGTTTGCCTGCCGGAGGTGCCTTGGCTGTCGACCGTGATCCTTTTGCACGTTCAGTTACCGAAACCCTGCTCGCACATCCCAATATCAGTGTTGAATACACTGAAATCGATCACCTACCGTCAGACGGCCATTGGATTTTTGCAACCGGGCCTTTGACGTCAGAAAAGTTAGGCCGCGCAATAGCGGATGAAACCGGCACTGATGCCCTTGCGTTTTTTGACGCGATTGCACCGATTGTGCACCATGAAAGCATCGACATGTCCAAGGCATGGATGCAATCACGGTATGATAAAGGCGAAACCGAAGAAGAACGTACAGCCTACCTCAATTGCCCCATGACGAAAGAACAATACGAGACGTTTATCGACGCCCTTTTGGCGGCGGACAAAGCCGAGTTTCACGAAGGCGAGACCGCAGGGTATTTTGACGGCTGCCTGCCAATCGAAGTGATGGCCGAACGCGGGCGCGAGACCCTTCGCTTTGGCCCGATGAAACCGGTTGGCTTGACCAACGCCCACCAACCCGAAATCAAACCATATGCGGTTGTACAACTCCGGCGCGATAACGCATTGGGAACGCTATATAATATAGTCGGGTTCCAAACTAAAATGAAATACGGCGCGCAGACGGATGTATTTCGTAAAATCCCGGGGTTGGAAAACGCAAGTTTCGCACGGTTGGGTGGCATTCATCGCAACACGTTCCTGAATTCGCCAACTTTGCTGGACGAACAGATGCGTCTTCGCTCACGTCCTAATATTCGATTTGCGGGCCAGATCACAGGCGTGGAAGGGTA
>Ga0209344_10001613_pt1 | contig 28572 bp, 24 predicted proteins | sample Cruoilmetagenom6_FD_187293 | JGI IMG/M metagenome (GOLD analysis project Ga0209344, IMG submission 187293) | Oil polluted marine microbial communities from Coal Oil Point, Santa Barbara, California, USA - Santa Barbara Oil Seep Sample 6 (SPAdes)... | ecosystem: Environmental > Aquatic > Marine... | reverse complement strand
TTAACTCTGAAACCATTGAGTTGACTAATGCCAAACTGCCATTCATTTTCCAGTTTGCTGCAACTATTGCGCGTCTATTCATTTTTCATTCCTAAATCAAAGCGGCGAGATATTAACTAACCTGTCGGCAAGATACAAGTTTTTCAAGCAATATCTCGTTCAATTGCTCGATATTCGTCCAGCTGCATAAAGTCGTCAAATAAATACCATTAACAAGCAAGCTTAACAGCATCAGCAATTTCATTTGCTAACGCGGTAACTTCTTCATGTTCAGGCCCTTCTACCATCACGCGGATCAAGGGTTCTGTACCTGATTTTCTTAGTAATACCCGGCCACGACCGGTTAATTTTGCATTCACTTGCTCAACCGCAGCCACAACGCCATCACTCGCTAAGGGGTCACTATCGCCTGAGAACCTAACGTTGACCAATACTTGCGGTAATTTGTTCATACCTTGGCGTAATTCAAATAAAGTTTTACCGGTATTACAGATCGCGGTTAAAACATTTAACGCCGCGATGATACCGTCACCCGTTGAGGTATGGTTTAAGTTAATTACATGGCCAGAATTTTCTGCGCCTAGTTTCCAGCCCTTTTGCTTCAGCATTTCCATAACATAACGATCACCGACTTTACTGCGCGCGAAGGGTACCTTCATATCCGCTAGCGCAAGCTCTAAGCCCATATTACTCATCAAGGTACCGACAACACCACCGTCAATATTACCGCTTTGTAAATCGTTGCAGGCGATAACATAAACGGACTCATCGCCATCGATAACATAACCGGTATGGTCAACCATCATTAAGCGATCACCATCGCCATCTAAGGCAACACCTAAGTCCGCTTGATGTTCAATAACCGCAGCACTTATAGCTGCCATAGACGTTGCACCACATTCATGATTAATATTGGTACCATTAGGCGCAGTGCCAATTTCAATCACTTCTGCGCCTAACTCTCTAAAGACATTTGGCGCAATATGATAGGTTGCACCATGAGCACAATCGACCACGATTTTCATGCCATTTAGTGAATATTGACTTGGAAAGTTACTTTTACAAAATTCGATATAACGACCAGCAGCATCTTCAATACGATTGGCTTTACCTAAGCGTGCTGATTCTACACAGCCCATCTCTTGGTCTAATTCTGCTTCAATGGCTAACTCAACCTCATCTGGTAATTTTTGTCCGTCTTGAGAGAAGAACTTAATACCATTATCATAAAATGGATTATGAGAGGCACTAATAACAATACCGGCTTCAGCGCGGAAGGTTTTGGTTAAATAAGCAATACCGGGGGTTGGCATAGGGCCTAATAAACCAATGTCTATTCCTGCTGCGGAAAAGCCTGCTTCTAATGCTGACTCCAACATATAACCAGAAATACGAGTATCTTTACCAATCAATACTTTTTTCGTGCCTTGCGCCGCTAACACACGTCCGGCGGCATAACCTAATTTCATAACAAACTGTGGGGTGATCGGATATTCCCCCACTAATCCCCGAATTCCATCGGTTCCAAAATATCTTCTTTCTGACATAATTTTCTCCATTATGCTAATGACTTGCTATTAGCTTTTTCAATCCTGACTGTTTAATGATTATCAGTGACAGCTTGTAATACTTTTAATGCGTCCACGGTTGCTTGTACATCGTGAACTCGGATAATGTGGGCCCCATGTTGGGCAGCAATAATGGCAGCGCTTACGCTGCCGGCAAGACGTTGCTCTACATCGCGATTTAATAAGTTTCCGATCATAGATTTACGCGACAGTCCAGCGAGAATCGGCAAGCCTAACTGACTAAATTTTGACATATTTGCCAGTAAATGAAAATTTTGCTCTAGGGTTTTACCAAAACCGAAACCGGGATCTAGTATTATTCGTTCGCGGGCGATACCTGCAGCTAGGCAAGCATCAATGCGCTGTTGAAAAAACACCATGATATCGCTAATAACATCAATGTAGCTCGGACTGTTTTGCATGCTGCGCGGTAAACCTTGCATATGCATCAAACATACGGGAGCATTACTGTTGGCCACTGCGGCTAAACAACCGTCATTTTGTAATGCCCGCACGTCATTGATAATATCAGCGCCCGCTGCTATTGCCGCGCTCATTACTGAGGCTTTGCTGGTATCAATCGAAACCAAAACATCAAAGCGCTGTTTAATAGCTTTTAATACTGGAATAACTCGAGCAAGTTCATCTTCAGCACTGACATCAGCGGCGCCTGGTCTGGTTGATTCGCCGCCAATATCAATAATATTGGCGCCATCTGCGATCATAGATTCAACTTGTTCAAGCGCATGTTCAAGTAACCTGTACTTACCGCCATCTGAAAACGAATCAGGGGTAATATTAAGGATCCCCATCACTTGTGGTGTTGATAAATCTAATATTGAATTTGGACATTTAAGCTGATTGAACACGGAAATCTCTTTAGTAATTTTTTGATAAAAGCTGCTCAAACTTCACATAAAATAAAGCCCCAATAATTAATAAACCAAACGATTTAAACTATTGAGGCCTTTACGTTATGCTTTTGCTATTTATTTAGCAGTAGCATCTGATGGGTCACTGGCATTTGCAGCATCAGCAGATGGCTTTTTTTCGTCATCAGTCTTTGCCGCTGGCTTGTTTGAATCAGCATTATTGTCTGGCTTATCATCAGAGCTCTTGGCTTCAAAATCAGCCGGTGGACGCACCTTAACACGGTTCATTAAATCATCTACTTGTAAGGCATCAATGGTTTCATATTCCATTAACGCATCTTTCATGGCATGCAAAATATCTTCGTTTTCTTTTAAGATAGTTGCCGCACGTTCGTAGTTACGATTAACAAATTCTTTAATTTCTTCATCGATAGCACGTGCTGTTTCGTCAGACATATTCAACGACTTAGATGATGTTCTTCCTAAGAATACTTCACCTTCTTCTTCAGCAAACAGCATAGGACCCATTTTTTGAGAGAAACCCCACTGTGTCACCATTTTACGCGCTAGTTGTGTGGCGCGTTCAATATCATTTGACGCACCCGTTGAGACTTTTTCAAAGCCGTAAATCATTTCTTCAGCAATTCGACCACCGTATAGCGATGAAATATTACTTTCTAAATGTTGTTTACTGTGGCTAAAACGATCTTGCTCAGGTAAGTACATGGTGACACCTAACGCGCGACCACGTGGCATAATACTGACTTTATAAACCGGATCATGATCTGGCACTAAACGGCCAACAATAGCGTGACCTGCTTCATGATAAGCAGTCATTTCTTTCTCAGTTTCGCTCATCACCATCGAACGACGCTCTGAGCCCATCATGATTTTATCTTTAGCTTTTTCAAACTCAGCCATACCCACAACGCGGCGTGCAGAACGGGCAGCAAATAACGCTGCTTCGTTAACTAAGTTAGCTAAATCTGCACCCGAGAAACCAGGCGTACCACGAGCAATAACCGATGCTTTAACATCGTCACCTAATGGCACTTTACGCATATGTACTTTAAGAATTTGTTCACGGCCACGAATATCAGGTAAACCCACGGTAACTTGACGGTCAAAACGGCCAGGACGAAGTAATGCAGGGTCTAATACGTCAGGACGGTTAGTTGCAGCAATAACAATTACACCTTCATTGCCTTCAAAACCATCCATTTCAACTAGCATTTGGTTTAGCGTTTGCTCACGTTCATCGTGACCACCGCCCATACCTGCGCCACGTTGGCGACCAACAGCATCAATTTCATCGATAAAGATAATACATGGTGCGGCCTTTTTCGCTTGCTCAAACATGTCACGAACACGTGAGGCACCTACACCAACAAACATTTCAACAAAATCTGAACCTGAAATGGTAAAGAAAGGTACTTTTGCTTCACCAGCAATGGCTTTAGCTAGTAAAGTTTTACCTGTACCCGGTTGACCTACCATCAAAACACCTGATGGAATACGACCACCGAGTTTTTGAAAACGTGATGGATCTTTTAAGTAGTCAACTAATTCTGACACTTCTTCTTTTGCTTCGTCACAACCAGCAACATCAGCAAAAGTCGTTTTAATTTGATCTTCGCCTAACAAACGCGCTTTCGACTTGCCGAAACTCATCGCGCCTTTACCGCCACCACCTTGCATTTGACGCATGAAGAAAATCCATACACCAATCAGTAAGATCATCGGAAACCAAGAAACAAAAATAGTCATTAAGAAGCTAGGTTCTTCTGGCAATTCACCAGAGGCATTAACACCTTGTTTCACTAAATCGTTGATTAAATCACGATCATAGCCACCAGGGATAACCGTAACAAAGTTTTCACCGCTTCGTTTAATACCGTTGATAACGCCATTTCTATCAACGTCTACTTCTCTAATTTGCCCTTGACGTACGTCTTGGATAAATTGTGTGTAATCTACTTGTTGTTCTTTGCCGCTTCCAGGGGTAAAGCTCTGGAAAACAGACATCAGTACAACTGCAATAACTAACCATAAAATAAGATTTTTTGCCATATCGCTCAACTTAATGACCTCTTGCTAATGTTCAAAATGGTGCGATGAATTAATTCCACCTAATTTACTACAATTTAAAGCCGGTCGCCACTAGATAAACTTCACGTGAACGAGCACGTGACGATTCTGGTTTGCGAGTTTTAACGGTTTTAAATGCGGCTCGAGCATCTTTGATAAACTGCTCGAAGCCCTCTCCTTGGAACACTTTCACAACAAAAGCGCCATTTTTCTTTAAAACTTGCTTACACATATCTAATGCTAACTCCACTAAATACATGCTTCGGGCCGCGTCTGCGGTATCATTACCGGTAAAATTTGCCGCCATGTCAGACATTACAACATCAATGTTTTTACCATTAATTCGGGTTAATAAAGCGTCGAGCACGGCTTCTTCGCGAAAATCACCTTGCAAGAAATCAACACCGGCGATCGGATCCATCGCTAAAATATCACAGGCAATCACTTGACCAGTATCACCGACCACTTTCGTGGCATATTCTGACCATCCACCAGGCGCCGCGCCTAAATCAACCACCTTCATACCTGATTTGATCAATTTATCTTTCTTGTTTATCTCTTCAAGTTTAAAAACAGCACGTGAGCGAAGTCCTAACCTCTGCGCTTTTTTTACATATTCATCATCAAAATGCTCTTTTAGCCACCGAGCACTACTGACACTGACCTTATTCTTACTCATTCAATCCACTTATATTTTTATGCTATTACAGCGTTACTTACCTTAAGAAAAAAAGGATATTCGTTAACTTTATTTACTCATGAAATAAGGCCATGCCTATTTTAACCAAAAACAAAGCAGAAAAGTACGTTAAAAAGCTATCACTTGGTAAACAATATTAGTATTACAAACTAGATGGAGGTAAAATAGTAATAATTCAAGCTAACTTGTAACGAAAATTGTTAATGAACTTAAATAATAAACAAATCCAATATTTAAAAGGCCTAGCACATAGCCTTAAACCCGTTGTATTACTTGGTAATAACGGACTTACTGAAGCTGTAGTTGCTGAAATCGACTTTGCTTTAAATCATCATGAATTAATCAAAATTAAAATTCCAACCGATGATCGTGAAACCAAAGCGCTGATAGTTGAGGCCATTTGTCGTGAAACAAAGGCAACTAAAGTGCAAGTGATCGGTAAAACCTTGGTTATCTTCCGCCAGAGTGATGAAAAGAAAATTCGTATACCTAAGCTCTAATAAGCACTGGTTATTAATTTATAAAAGGGCTTTTGCCCTTTTTTTGTCTTTTACAAGGCGAAATTATAACACGCTTTAATATTAGAAAAAACTAATATACAATAATAACAGAATTAGTATAAGCTAAAGTTAATAACAGAATTAGTATAAGCTAAAGTTAATCAACTCCGTTGCTAGAGGTTTTTCAAATGATTTTATCGGTACAAGAATTAGTAGCACAGGCTAAAAAGTCTGTTGAATGTGTTAGTGCTGACCAAGCATTCTCGCGCGAAAATGCCACCTTTATTGATGTTAGAGAGCCTGCTGAGGTCGCCGACTCACCGGTGGAAAATTCACTCACCATTCCACGTGGTGTCTTGGAAATGAATATCGCTAAACACTGTACTGACGTGGGTATGGAAATTTACTTACATTGTGCCACAGGCGGTCGTGCTACCTTAGCCGCAGAGCAACTACAACGTATTGGCTATAAAAATGTTAAAGCCATTAGTTGTCAGCATGCCGATGTGTGTCAGGCACAAAAAAACCAGTAAGCTATTATTTGCCAGTAAATAAAACGCACTTAGCCTAAGGTTAAGTGCGTTTAGATTTACCAGCTACTGATTAATGCTTGTTGAGGTAAAATAATAGTAAAGTCTAGATGTGCTCTACAGCAATAATCTCATATTCAACCACGCCGCCCGGTGTGGTAATTTCAATTTCACTGTCAACTTCTTTACCAATTAAACCACGAGCAATTGGTGAGTTTAATGATATACGTCCTGTTTTAAAATCAGCTTCGTCGTCACCGACAATTTTGTAGGTAACTTCCACTTCAGTATCAAGGTTAAGTAATGTCACTGTTGTGCCAAAGATAACTTTGCCGGTATTAGGTATTTTTGTTACGTCAATCACTTGCGCGTTACATAACCGACCTTCAATATCTTGAATACGTCCTTCACAGAAACCTTGCTCTTCTTTTGCGGCATGATACTCGGCATTTTCTTTTAAATCACCATGTTCACGGGCATCGGCAATGTCTTTGACAATGCGTGGACGCTTTTCTGTTTTTAAAATTCTTAATTCTTCTTTTAATTGCTCAGCGCCAAGCAATGTCATCGGATATTTTGTCATTTTACTCTTCTTTAACTAACAACAAAGGCGGCAAACCTAAGTTAAAAACTAGGGTGCCACCTTTAAAAAATAATTCGCTTAAATAATGTCTACTGTAAATTTGTACTTTATAAGAACAAATTTACAGTCCAAACAACTTATTTACAACGTTTATGTAACTCTTGAATTGATGTGACAATATTACGGTCATCCGCAGCATGCGACTGACAAGCGGCAAATGCAGCATTCAATGTTGTAGTATATGCGACTTTGTAACGTAAAGCACCACCACGTAACACTTTAGAATCTTCGATCGCTTTGCGACCTTCTGTGGTGTTAATGATGTAGTTATACTCGCCATTCTTAATTCTATCGAGAATATGCGGACGACCTTCGTGTACTTTATTGACTAAACGACAAGGAATATTCGCTTCGCCAAGCATAATCGCAGTACCGTGCGTGGCATCAATTTCATAGCCCAATGCCACCATTTGTTTCGCCAGTTCAACCACGCGGCCTTTATCACTGTTACGTACTGATATTAAGGCACGACCATCTTTAGGCACAGAAACCCCAGCACCTAAGTTTGCTTTAGCATAAGCTTCTTCAAAGGTATCACCAACCCCCATCACTTCACCAGTTGAACGCATTTCTGGTCCAACTAACGGGTCACTACCGTGGAATTTATTGAATGGGATAACCACTTCTTTTACTGAAAAGTACGGTGGAATAATTTCTTTTGTTATCCCTTGCTCTTTCAGTGATTTACCTGCCATAACACGTGCGCCTACTTTCGCTAAAGGCACAGCAGTCGCTTTCGATACAAATGGGATAGTACGTGCAGCACGCGGGTTTACTTCGATTAAGTAAACTTTGCCGTCTTTAACCGCCATTTGCGTGTTCATTAAGCCAATAACACCTAATTCAAACGCTAAGTCGGTGACTTGCTTTCGCATTACATCTTGTACTTCTTGGCTTAAGCTATAAGCAGGTAATGAACAGGCTGAGTCACCTGAATGTACACCGGCTTGTTCAATATGTTGCATAATGCCGCCAACAACTACGTCTGTGCCGTCACAAACAACATCAATATCAACTTCAATCGCGTCATCAAGGAAATGATCAAGCAATACTGGCGAGTCATTCGAAACACTGACCGCTTCAGTCATGTAACGACGTAAATCATCTAAGTCATAAACGATTTCCATCGCGCGGCCACCCAAGACATAAGATGGGCGAACAACAAGTGGGAAACCTATGGCCTCAGCTTTTGCCATCGCTTCATCTATAGAAGTAACCGTCGCATTTTCAGGTTGTAATAAACCTAAACGGTCAACAGCTTGTTGGAAACGCTCTCTGTCTTCTGCGCGGTCAATGGCATCAGGTGAGGTACCAATAATAGGTACGCCAGCTGCTTCTAAAGCACGCGCTAGTTTAAGTGGTGTTTGACCACCGTATTGCACGATAACGCCTTTAGGTTTTTCGATTCGAACAATTTCAAGGACATCTTCAAAGGTGATTGACTCAAAATATAATCGGTCTGAAGTATCATAATCGGTTGAAACGGTTTCAGGGTTACAGTTCACCATAATAGTTTCGTAACCGTCTTCGCGTAATGCTAATGCGGCATGTACACAACAGTAATCAAATTCAATACCTTGGCCAATACGGTTTGGACCGCCACCAAGTATCATTATTGATTCTTTATCTGTTGGGTTGGCTTCACACTCTTCATCGTAAGTTGAATACATGTAAGCGGTATCTGAACTAAATTCAGCAGCACAGGTATCAACACGTTTGTAAACGGGGAAAATATCAGCATTGTGACGTTTTTTACGTACTTCAGCTTCAGCAACACCAATTAAATCGGCTAAACGAGAATCAGCAAAACCTTTACGCTTTAATTGACGTAAATAAGTTGGGGTTAATACTTTTAAACCGCCTTCAGCAACTTTCGCTTCTTCTAAAATAATGTCTTCAATTTGCACTAAGAACCAACGGTCTATTTTAGTTAAGCGGTATATGTCATCTACACTTAAACCTAAACGGAACGCGTCAGCGATATACCAAATACGATCAGAGCCTGCTTCTTGCAGCTCATGCATTATTTTGGTTTTAGCACCCGGCTGTGTAACATCAACCATAGGGTCAAAACCATTAACGCCAACTTCTAGGCCGCGCAAGGCTTTTTGCAATGATTCTTGTTGGTTACGACCAATAGACATCACCTCACCCACAGATTTCATTTGCGTGGTCAAGCGATCTTCTGCGCCAGCAAATTTCTCAAAATTAAAGCGTGGTATTTTAGTGACAACGTAATCGATAGTCGGCTCAAAGGATGCCGGTGTTGCGCCGCCGGTAATATCGTTAGTTAATTCATCAAGGGTATAACCGACCGCTAGTTTTGCAGCAATTTTAGCAATTGGGAAACCGGTGGCTTTTGATGCAAGTGCTGAAGATCTTGATACACGAGGGTTCATCTCAATAATAACCATTCGGCCAGTATCAGGACAAATTCCAAACTGGACGTTTGAACCACCAGTTTCTACGCCGATTTCACGTAATACCGCAATCGAGGCATTACGCATGATTTGGTATTCTTTATCCGTCAAGGTTTGTGCGGGTGCTACCGTGATGGAGTCGCCGGTATGAATGCCCATAGGGTCAAAGTTTTCAATCGAACAAATAATAATACAGTTATCATTTTTGTCGCGAACCACTTCCATTTCATACTCTTTCCAACCGATCAGTGATTCATCAATCAATAATTCTGATGTTGGTGAAAGATCTAAACCACGGGTACAAATTTCTGTGAATTCTTCACGGTTATAGGCAATACCGCCACCACTGCCGCCCATAGTGAATGACGGACGAATAATACAAGGGAAACCTAAATTTTTACTGGCAGCGTGTGCTTCTTCTAAAGTATGTACTATTTCAGCGCGTGGCGTTTCTAAGCCAATCGCTTTCATCGCTTTGTCGAAACGACTACGGTCTTCCGCTTTATCAATGGCATCTGCTGTCGCGCCAATCATTTCAACGTTAAATTCTTTTAGTACGCCTTTTGCTTCAAGCTCCAGCGCACAGTTTAATGCGGTTTGACCACCCATGGTTGGTAATACGGCACAAGGGCGTTCTTTTTCAATAATTTTACGCACCACTTCCCAGTGAATTGGTTCAATGTAAGTGGCATCCGCCATTTCTGGGTCGGTCATTATCGTTGCAGGGTTTGAGTTAACAAGTACAACTCGGTAGCCTTCTTCGCGCAAGGCTTTACAGGCTTGTGCGCCAGAGTAATCAAACTCACATGCTTGGCCAATAACAATTGGTCCTGCGCCTAAGATCAAGATAGTTTTTAAATCAGTACGTTTTGCCATTTTATAATCTCTCTTCTCTTGTCTAGGAACTAAGCTTTTTTAGCCGCAACGATTAAGTCAATAAAGTGATCGAACAAAGGAGCCGCATCTGCCGGACCAGGGCTCGCTTCAGGGTGACCTTGAAAACTAAATGCCGGCTTATCTGTAAGGTGGATACCTTGAATTGAACCATCAAATAGTGATTTGTGCGTTACTTTTAAGTTTTCTGGTAAATTATTTTCATCAACCGCAAAACCATGGTTTTGTGCAGTGATCATGACAACATTACGTGCAAAGTCTTTTACAGGGTGGTTGCCACCATGATGACCAAATTTCATTTTAATGGTTTTAGCGCCGCTAGCTAACGCCAATAATTGATGACCTAAACAAATACCAAAGACTGGAATGTCGGTAGTTAAGAATGTTTTAATTGCGCTAATAGCATAATCACATGGCTCTGGATCGCCAGGGCCATTTGATAAGAAAATACCATCTGGCTTCATTGCTAAAACCTCTGCTGCAGAAGTTTGTGCAGGTACCACGGTAAGTTTACAGCCTCGGTCAACCAACATACGTAAAATATTACGTTTAGCACCAAAATCGTAAGCAACAACATGAAACTGAGCGTTATCTGGAGTAACGTGACCTTTACCTAGCTGCCAACTGCCTTCTGTCCACTGGTAAGCTTCTTTAGTTGAAACAACTTTAGCTAAGTCCATACCTTTAAGACCAGGGAAAGCTTTTGCTTGTGCTAACGCTTTGGCTTCTTCAGCTGAATCATCAGTAAAATCGCCGGCAATAATACAACCATTTTGAGCGCCTTTTTCACGAAGAATACGGGTCAACTTACGAGTATCAATATCAGCAATACCCAAAATATTTTTTGCTTTTAAGTAATCACCTAAGCTTTGTTCACTACGAAAGTTACTTGCTAATAGCGGTAAATCTCTAATCACTAAACCTTTAGCCAAAATAGCATCAGACTCTTCATCTTCGCTATTAGTACCTGTGTTACCTATATGCGGATATGTCAGGGTAACAATTTGCTCTGCATAAGAGGGGTCCGTAAGAATTTCTTGGTAACCCGTCATTGAAGTATTAAATACTACTTCACCAACAGCCGCCCCTTCTGCACCGATAGCGGTGCCTTTAAATACAGTGCCGTCTTCAAGCACTAACATGGCAGATTTAGTCAATTTAACCTCCGTTAAGAAGAAAGAATATTAATGGTAAAACAACTAAGGATTTTACCATCACCGATAAAAGCGATACGCACAAAAAATGCCAAAAATCTAAGCCCGTTCTTCATGAACAGTAAATTTTTGACAAAATCCACTTATTCTACGCTTGAATAGCTCTTTCGTCTAGTAATAATTGTAAAATACTCGCTACTTTTGACGTTAATGGAACCAAAGCGTCAAAAGTAATACTTATCTATAAAAAACACTAACCAATTAGTCAGCTTTTAATTCGTTAAAATGGTTTGATTAATCTTTCAAACCTAGTACATCTTGCATGTCGTAAAAGCCCGCTCGGGCCTCACTTAACCAAAATGCTGCACGCATTGCCCCTAAGGCAAAAGTCATGCGTGAACTTGCCTTGTGTGTTAACTCGATACGCTCACCGAGGTCGGCAAAGTACGCGGTATGTTCACCGACAATATCGCCGGCCCGCACGGTGGCAAAGCCTATGGTCTTAGGGTCTCTTTCATCAGAGATGCCTTCTCGACCATAAACCGCGACTTTATTTAAATCTCGACCTAAGGTATCAGCAATCACTTGGCCCATTTTTACCGCAGTACCTGATGGCGCGTCTTTTTTAAATCTGTGGTGCGCTTCAAAAATTTCTATATCAGTATAGTCGCCAATCGCTTTGGCGGTAACTTCTAGCAACTTAAATAATAAATTCACGCCAACACTGGTATTAGGCGCCAGAATAACCGGTATGCTTTTAGCTGCGGCTTTAATGGTGTCGACTTGCTGATCTGAAAAGCCAGTCGTGCCAATCACTAACGCTTTATCATGTTGCTGACACCATTTTAGATGCTCAAGTGTCGATTCAATTGACGTAAAATCAATTAAAACATCGGCGGCAAGCAAGCTCTGAATGTCTATGGTGGTTTTCTCACCAAACGCGCCGACACCGGCTAATTCACCTAAATCAAAGTTTTCAAATGACGAGCCTTTACGGACACTGCCGCCAACAAGCTCTACTGACTTATGCTCTATAGCGGCTTGTATTAAGTTACGGCCCATACGTCCGCTACATCCTAAAATAGCTACTTTTACTTTCATGGTTACTACTTCCTACTCGTCATGTTATCTGTGCTGTTATCCGCAATATTAAATGCAATATCTAAATCAAGTGATTGACTAAGCTCTTGCGAGACAACATTGAATATCTTCCATTGTCCGTCAGACAAGGTTAAATGATAAAAGGCTGAAAAATCAGTAAAAACTTCTTCGTTAGCGCCAATAAACTGCCAATCAATACACGCCAATATCAAGTTTTCGCTCAACGTGCTAAAGCTAGCTTTTAAGGCGACAAAACGTTTTACCTCTGCCTGACTAAGTACGGCAAATATTTCAGAAAATTCTTGCTGAAAAGCCTCTTCACTGGCAATTAACACCACTTTATCTGGGGTATGCAAGGTACATGGCAGCTGATAGCATAATTGCGTATCGGCCATATGTTGCTGCTCAAACGCGACAAGATAACGCTGAAATAACTGCTCAATAGTTTTTTTGTTCATGGCGATAATATGACTCAAACGTTCTTACCGATAAATAGTGTGACTGATAAATATGCAAACTTTAAATTAAGCTTATAAAAAAGCCCTCAACTGAGGGCTTTTAAAAAATAAGCTAATTAGCTAACAATCGCTAATAATTCAACATCGAATACTAAGGTTGCGTACGGAGGGATTGCACCTTGAGAGCCACGCTCACCGTAAGCTAAACCGTATGGCACGTATAAACGCCATTTTGAGCCTTCAGGCATTAACTGTAATGCTTCAGTCCAACCCGCAATAACGCCGCCAACTGGGAATTCAGCAGGTTGGCCACGATCAACAGAGCTATCAAAGATATCACCGTTAATGAATGTGCCGTGGTAATGCACACGAACTGTGCTAGCAGCTGTTGGCTTTTCGCCTTCACCTGTCGCTATAACTTCGTACTGTAATCCAGACTCAGTTGTTGTTACTTCAGCACGCTGAGCATTTTCTGCTAAGAAAGCTTCGCCTTCAGCTGACTTTTCTTTCGCTTCTGCTTGCTCTAGTTCTTGCATCTTTTGAGACACAATACCAAATGCTTCATTTAAATCTTCATCAGATACTTGGCTTGCAGTATTAGCAATTGCATCAGCTAAACCCGCTTGTACAGCCGTTACGTCAAAATCTTTAAAAGGATTGTTACGTAATTGGTCACCTAATTGACGACCTACACCGTAACTTACGCGTTGTTCGATAGTTTCAAATTTATTTTCAGACATTATTTGATCTTCACATTTATTGATACGAGAAAAATTCGCGATAGAATAGCATAAAGTTAACGTCCTCTGTAGTGCTAGCACTGCTAATTTTGTTATTTATTATAATTTTTTTACTCTTTACGGCTGCTCACTTACCATCACCTTCGCTGTTGTGAAGCGTCAGTATTTTTTCATAACACTGCGTGAGCACTGGCGCTGACAAGTTAAGCTCGGCAACCAGTGTCATCGGATAAGCAATCAAAACATCCAACTCTGAATTATTGCCTGCGGCCAAATCTCGTTGCATTGAAGTTTCGCTGTTGTCGGGTAAACGTGATAAAAACCCTAAGGTTTCCTTGATATGTTTATCACCGACCTTGACCCCCAACTGACGCGCAATGTCAGCATATTCATTAACAATGCGTTCCAATAAAAAGGCCAGATGACTTTGTGAGCGAATTTCGCCTAAGTTCAACTTTCTTGCTGCCGCTAATGCGCCCCATGCCGCAACTAGCATGTATTTTCGCCATAGGGCGAGTTTAATGTCACTGGTTACGCCAACACTAATACTGGCTAGTTTTAAGCGTTTCGCTATCGCACTCAGTTGCTCAGTTTCATCTGCAGTGACAATTTCGCTATAAGCCCCTAAGGTAATATGCGGCTTTGCGCCGGTATGGTGAATAACGCCATCGGCGGTTTTTTCCGCGATGATTTTTGCTAAACCGCCAAATATATTGGCTATGTCAATGCCCTGCGCTTGCATCACATCTACGGCATTAACGCCATTTAAAAGAGGAATAACACGCGTGTGCTTTGCTATTAAGGGTTTAATTTGCGCTATTGCTGAGACTAATTGATAGGATTTTACGCACAGGAAAATCACATCCGCGGCGACTGACACGCTATCAGCAGTAAGCTTTGCTGCCTCAACAACATTGACCTTAGCTAGCTGGACATCGCCTTCAATACTTTTTAGGGTTAAACCCGATGCTTGCATGGCGTGAAATTGTTTACCGCGAGCGACAAAAGTGACCTTTTCACCCTGTTGCGCTAATCTTGCACCAAAATAGCCGCCAACCGCGCCACAACCAACAATAACAAAATGCATCTTTCAACCTTGACTAATCGTAAAATAATGTGCAAGTTTATCACGGGAACTCTAGGATGAGCAGCCGCTGAGTTTAATTACTCTCATTTTTATAACGCCTAAACGTCATTAAAGATCAGCATGAATTGTTTTATTTAGCGCAGTGACTCGGTTAAATAGCGCATAAACGCTTTACTGGCTTGAGAAACATAATGGCTTTTTTTCCACGCTAAACTCAATTTAAAGGCAATTTTAGGGCTAAAAGATACCGAGGTCATTTGCGGCTCTGCGGCTAAAATACGCGACAAACAGGTGGTAATACCGATTTCATTTTGCACTAAAGACTTTTGCAACTCGGTAAGATTAGTCTCCATACGAATATCTAAGCTGAGCTGATGCTTTTTGGCATATTGACTCACCACCTCTCTTAAGAAGTAGCCCAGGTGAAATAATACCAACGGCTCTTGGCAAAACTCTGCCAACGACAAGGTACTTTTCGCGGCTAAGGGATGTGTACTGACCATACCGGCTACCACCTCTTCATTTATCAGCTCAGTGTAACGCAGCTGCGGGTTTTCTAAATCGCCTCGAATTAACGCTAAATCTAACTCGCCATTAAGCAGCATACGCTCAAGTGCTGCGGTACCTTGATCAATCAGCTGTATCTTTATATTGGGGTATTTCTGCTTAAATTGACTCAGTACCTTGGGAAAGTAATACGAGCCCATCATGGCAGAAACGCCAAAACGTATGGTGCCCCGATCAAGGTCTTTCAGCTCTTTTATCTCCAATTCAACCTGCTTTGCTTGGTTTAATAATTGCGTTGCCAACTTAAACAGCACCTTGCCTTCAGCAGTTAATAACGCATTTTTTTCCGCACGATTAATTAACTTTAAGCCGACTTCCTGCTCGAGCTTTTGCATGGCAATAGTTAACGCGGGTTGTGCAATACCAATTTTCTCGGCGGCACGTGTAAAGTTGCCGAGCACTGCTAACTGAGAAAAATATTCAAGTCGTTTTAAATTCATCAACCACTTCCATATATAAAATTTATAAAAACTATAAAAACTATATATTATATTTATTGAAGTATTATAGCTAGAGTACAAAGGTAGATAGTGGCAGCGCAGCAACAAGCCACATAGTAGCCGTTAACAACGTCGCTTTAACAATACATTGAGTGAGAAAGATGATGAATACAAACGTAAAGCAAATTGAAAATGAAATTGAATTATGCTCACAGGGTTTCTCAGTAACGCCATTTGCCGCAAACCCTCGTTTACAAGTGATAAAGTTAGCCTCTGAAACAGTTAAGGGCTTTATCGAGCAAGCATTACCTTTAGGTGTACAAGCAATAGAATATAAACCTTTTTTACGTTTTCACGTTGCCGATATGCTCAATAAACTGACCCTGGACACGTTAGGCCCGCTATTGCTCGCGACCATTAAAAATCGAGAAACTGGGGCATTTATGTTGCAGTGCGAGCCCGTTGCCATTGAATACGATCAATTGGAATTTAATATTTTACTCTCAACGGCAGTGTCTCACCTGATAGGTGTGCCTAATTTAGACGCTATGTATGGCAAATTTTATGCACGCTTTAGTGTCAAAAATGAAGACAATAGTGATAGCTACCTACGCCAAGCACACCGTCGCATGGAGTTACATAATGATGGCACTTACGTAAAAGAGCGCACTGATTGGGTTATTATGCAAAAAATCGCCGAAGAGAACATGGAAGGCGGCGACTCGTTATTATTGCACGTTGATGATTGGCAAGATTTAGAAAAATTCTATTGTCACCCGTTAGCCAAGGAAGATATTCAGTGGACATCGCCAGCAAGTAAAAATATTGCTTATAAAATTCAGCACCCGGTATTTTTTGAAGAAGACGATAACGGCCGACCTAAAATGCTCTTTATCGATCAATTTGCTGAGCCGTTAAATATGAGACAAGGCCAGTATTTGTATGAAATAGGCACATCGCTAGAGGCGGAGCAAAACACCTTTAATGTTCGCGTGCCGGTCGGTAGTATGCTGGTGATGAATAACCACGCTTGGTTACATGGTCGTGATAAATTTGTCGCAGATAAAGGGCTTTATCGTGAGTTATTGCGCCAACGTGGCGCTTATTATGAAAACGCAAAACTAAAACAGTAAAGCTAAGGTATTTTTATGTTCTATGACTACATCATCATTGGTGGCGGCATTGTTGGGGTATCAACCGCATGGCAGTTGCAACAACGCTACCCTGACAAGAAAATATTGTTGCTGGAAAAAGAAAACAAATTCGCCGCTCATCAAACCGGCCACAATAGCGGCGTTATTCATGCTGGCGTCTACTATGAGCCTGGTAGCTTAAAAGCAAAATTTTGTCGTCAAGGGGTGCAAGCGACCATTGATTTTTGCCAGCAATACGATATTGCCTTTGAGCAGTGTGGCAAATTACTCGTGGCGACCAATCAATTAGAGCTAAAGCGCATGCAAGCGCTCTTTCAACGCTGCCAAGATAATGATCTAGAAGTGGAGTTATTAGACCAACAGCAATTAAAAATCCGTGAACCTAATATCACTGGGTTGGGTGCAATTTTAGTCAAGTCGACCGGTATTGTTGATTACCAGTTAATTACCAGCAAAATGGCAGAAATCTTTCAATCCTTGGGCGGTGACTATAAATTAAATACGCGCGTCACCCAGCTCACTGAAACAGCAGATAAAATCACGGTCAATACCACGACCGGCATATTCTCTAGCCAATATTTAATTACTTGCTCAGGGTTGATGGCTGATCGTGTGGTGAAAATGCTCAATATCGAGATTGATTTTCAAATTGTGCCATTTCGTGGTGAGTACTATCAATTACCTGCCAGTAAAAACACTATCGTCAAGCACTTAATTTATCCTATTCCAGATCCTGAGTTACCTTTTTTAGGGGTACATTTAACGCGGATGATTGATGGTAGCGTCACCGTTGGGCCAAATGCAGTCTTGGGCTTTAAACGTGAAGGTTACGGCAAAATTAATTTCAGCTTTGCTGATATTAAAGACATGGTGCTGTTCCCTGGGTTTTGGCGAGTACTGAGCAAAAATCTCAGCTCTGGTATCACTGAGTTCAAAAATTCGCTGTTTAAAACTGGCTATTTAAAGCTAGTACAAAAATACTGCCCTGAAATAACACGCGCGGATCTTAAGCCATACCCCGCAGGAATTAGGGCACAAGCCGTGATGAATGATGGTAGCCTTGTCCATGACTTTTTATTTGCTAATAGCGCCCGAACCATCAATGTTTGCAATGCTCCTTCCCCTGCGGCAACGTCAGCGATTCCCATTGGCAACTACATTATCGATAAAATAGACCAACACTTTAAGTAAGCTTATTGCGCATTTAAATTAGCCTCCACTTGAGGCTAATTTAAAGCCATAGGGTAAAGCATTGCTCCAGTTATTTGCCTTCTGCCAAACCTATTAAGTTTTCCCCAAGCTTAAACCTGATTGAAAATCTCATTAAAAACCTAAGCACAAGTAGCAACTTGTAGATAAACTGCTAACAAAACAACAAGGCCCCCGCCAGCTCAAATAACACCGGCATAACGTTGCTGATAATTTTAATACCGTAAATTTTTTCAGTTTTTCATGAAGCAAGTAAATGGCCAGGCGCGTAGCGGTAAATTGAGTAGCAATATTGGCATAACGCTAATTTGTGCTACCGATAATTTCAACTAAACTGGTTAGTTAACTCACCTGCGTTACCTATATAGGTAACACAGTCTTTATCACAACATTTAACGCAACATTTAACGCAACATTGACAACAAATTTAGCAAGCACATAGCTAGTATTAAAAAACAGGCAGCCGTTTTATAGCAGTAAATAATATGAGGTAATATTTACCTGTTTTTATGCGTTTGTTCAAAATATTAAACAAACAAGTAATTAAAGGGACATTATCATGCGTAACATATTACTAATTACCTTAGCCATTGTATTTATTAGTGGCTGTAGCGAACCGAGTAAAACCGCCAATATTGCCGCTACGGATAAAACTGAAACCAGTAGCACAGCGGTTATCGAACAAGCCAGTCCAGAAAGCAGCGCTGTCAACATTGAAGAAACGCAAGCAATGGTATTACTGAGTGGCCTGCCAACGTTAGGGACAACAGATAGCATCGCTATTATTGATATGGACCCCGACTCAGCCAATTTCGGCGACATACTTTATGACTACCCGCTGCCCAAGTTTGATGCGCCTATGCATCATTTGTATTACAGCCCAACAGGACGACTATATGCGACGGGGTTAGGCTCGCAGTGTAGCTTGGCTGAAATTGAATTGGTTAGAAACGCTAAAGCAGAGCCGATCATTAGCAACTTCGAATGCCTGAACACCAATGGGCAAAATGTCGGTGAAGACATCATGTGGCATAACGTTAATGGTGAATTAACTATGTTCGTTACTTTTATGGGCGGATCGGATTTAAGTCAAGTTGACACCGGCACAGTCGGCGTTTTTAACGCGCAAAATAACCAGATAATAAAAATTATTGAAGCAAGACAGTCACAAGTAGAGCCGGGCCAGCCTTACATTAAGTTCCCACATGGTATTTCAGCCTACAAAGATAGAATGGTGGTTACTTCTTCCACACACCCAACCATGCCGGCAGAAGTTGGCAATACCATCACCATTATTGACTTGAACACATTAGAGCCCATAGAGACTATTGTTATTGAAGATGCTAAGCCTGTAGGTTTCCCCTCTTCCCCTGTTGAAGTGCTTTTTGTTCGCCCCAGTATTGTCGAAAATGTAACGCCGGCTATTTTGGTTAACACCTTATTTGGTTTTGAGACTTGGAAAGTACCCTACAATGAGCAAACTAAAAGCTTTAGTGCCCCGGAAAAGTTATATGACGGTGCTACCTCAGGTACAGCGGTACCGTTAGAGTTTTATGGTAATAAAGATGAACTATTTATCAGCCATGGCGTACCCGGCGTTGTCAAACGCTATGATCTTAAACAACTGCCCAATTTAGTTTCCTCAGGTGAAGATATCAAGGCTGAAAGCGGCGCACACCACATGATATTTTACAAAACAGCCGCTGGACGAGAGCTTATTGCGATACAAAACAATTTATTAAATTTAGGTGATGCTAAAGACGATGACCCTACCGACATAGATTTTCTGGTTAAGTTAAACCATCATTCCGTTACCGTACATGATCTCGAAACAGGTCAGCGACTTGGTGAAATTAACTTTAAAGAAAAATACAGTAAAGGCATCGATAACATTGAAGCCTTATTTGGCTCTGGCTTTACGCACCATCATTAAGCCCGATGAAAGCCAGCACAATAGTTGTCGCTATCGCGGTTATATTTATCGCGACAGCTATTTACTATCTAGAAAATAAAGCGCCGAACACACACCCTGTCGAGTTCACTGCACCTTTTGTGTTCGGCCGTTTTAATGTTCCAGATAATAATCCCTTAACTCAGGAGTCCGTTTTACTCGGTAGAAGGCTTTTTTACGACCCGATTTTATCTCGTAACCATCAAGTCTCTTGTGCAACTTGCCATAAACAAGCCTTAGCGTTTACCGATGGTTTAAAAACATCAGTGGGTGTTTCAGGTATCCCGCTCAAATTTAACGCCATGAGCCTAGTAAATTTAATGTGGGGACCACAGCATTTTTTTTGGGACGGACGTGTTTCATCTTTAGAAGCGCAAGCAATAGAGCCGATCAAGCATGTTAATGAAATGGCGCGCAATATTAAGCAATTGCTCATGGAGTTAAATAATGATGAAGATTACAAAAAACTCTTCAAACAAGCGTATGGCGAAATCAGCGAACAAAGCATCACTAAAGCACTCGCTAACTTTCAGCGAACACTGATTTCAGCAAACTCACGATATGACCAATATTTACGGGGTGAGATATCGCTTACCCCTATAGAAAATCAAGGACGAAAGCTTTTTATGGCACACCCTGATACTAAAGTGATATTACGTGGCGGAAATTGCATTGATTGCCATAGCCAGTTTCTAACCAGTGGCTTTGCTAGCAAATTTGATGGTTTTAGTAATAATGGCTTAGATAATGATGAAACACTACAAGCCGGCTTATTTACACTAACCCAAAATGAAGCGCATAGAGGCTTATTTAAAGCGCCTACCCTGAGAAATATTGCCGTTACCGCACCCTATATGCATGACGGTCGCTTTACGACCTTGGAGCAAGTTTTAGCACATTACAATGGTGGTATTAAGCGTAGTAAAACCCTAAGCCCATTAATCATTGAAGCTGATAATATTGCCAAAACGCAAATCGATCACATCAGCTTAAACCTCAATGATAATGAAATAACCGCTATCATCGCGTTCTTACATACCTTAACTGATGACGAATTCTTAACGAATAGCGCATTTTCAAATCCTTTTATGGCAGCAAGTGATGATGACTAAATCTAGCAAAAATACAGTTAACATGAGCACAGTTAACAAAAAAATAGTGCTTGGGGGCATATTACTTTTAGCACTGATGCTGGTGGTGGTTTCAATTTTGCTTCGTCCTGCACCACAAGACTTAACTTTGCGCTTTCACCCCTTTGTTGGCGACAAACCGTTACGGTTAAATACACAAAGCTATAAAAATCCTGGCGGTGAAGGGGAATTTACCATCAGAGACTTTCAATTATTTATTAGCAATATCGTTTTAAGCTTTCCGACAAACCCGATCTACGAACAAGAAAGCTACCATTTGCTTAGGTTTGACGGAAAAAACACTTTCGGCCAACTTGTTATCCCGAAAATTAACCTTAGCAACCTTAGCCAGTTATCATTCGGTATTGGCATTGATCCGAAAGCCAATGGTTCATTAATGTTTTCCGGTGATTTAGATCCCAACAGCCGAATGGCTTGGAACTGGCAAGTAGGTTATAAATTTTTATTATTAGAAGGAACATTAACAGTAAATAATCAGCAATTGCCATTGGTCTATCATATTGGCTTTGACGAAAGTTATAGCGAACTCAACTTTGACCTAGCTAAGGAAGATATGACGGGAAATGGCGTTATTAACTTCAAAATAGACTTACGGCGTTTATTTCAAAGTTCGGATACTGATAGCAAACAACTAACTAACCTAAAGCCCGCCAATAAGGTCGAATATATGGATATGTCTGAAATACCGCATGTAAAATTTTCACCCGATGATGTAAAAGCAATCGCCGCAGGTTTTCATGACTTTATTAGTTTATGTGATCTCAGCCCAAGAAGAGAATTTAGCCCATGTCACTAAATGCTCTACTTGGACTACTTTGTTATTGCTATAAGCATATCTCAAAAAATATATCAGGGTTAAAAGTGCAATATTTAAAAGTTTCATCCATGCTACCTTGGCATATAACGAGCCTGTAGAATTACGCGTTTTTATTAAAATTAAATAACCTCAGCTGGGGTTAAATAATGAAAAAATACGCTAATGGGATTATTTTCTTTTAACGATCAATAAAAAATTATTAAGCCTTATTGACGCTCCCTCACTGTCAAGGCAATGCGCTAGCCATTGTGGTGAAAATCACCTCAATTACGTTAACACTAAAGACCACTAATCTTGTTAATTCAAAGGCTAAAAGTAAATCAGTGCTGCCATATATTCAGGCTCTATATAGAAATGTGTCATTCACTTCTGGTCTTTAATGAGTTCCATACCTGACCACCGATAATCACCCGTTCAGTAAATCCTGTTTAAATAGCGCTTAGAAACTAAGTATATATGCAGAACAGTAAGACCAATACGGCTACCTTTGAGTAGTAAGTAGTGCTCGCCTGAAATTCAGAGGTTTTCAAAAAAACCATAAAAATCGACAGTAAAGCTTCTATTTGCTGAATAAATAAGTTTCTCGGCTCAGCCGCAAGTAGCCATATTTATGTTTTACAATAACTCAGAGTTATCATGGGTGGCATGGTTAATTTCTTTGAGCCTTAACTTAAGCCCTTTGAGGGCGTAACCCAATCAGCCTCCTGCTATGCCGAAGGTAACTTAACTGATATGATTTATTCGTTACCCTTGCAATATTGTATATTATATACCATGTGTGATATGATCTATTTTGTGTGGTTATTAAACAATAGGAAATATAATGAAAACAACTAGTACAGATTGGCGATATACGGTTATGCCGGCCGTGTTTACATGGCTAAAAGAGTCAGAGTCAGGTGCCCTTGAAATTGACCTTGATGCAACAAAAAAATACGCTGCAGATATTTTAAAAGTTCAGGGAAAGGGCGGAAGCAGAATGGGTGGACTTGTCGGCTCTGGTACGCTGGGTGAGAATAGCTACCTAAGCTCTGAACAGCGCCTTTCTTTACTTAAAGCCCTTTCTGAAGTTGCTAAAGAATACAATGTCCCGTTGATCAGTGGAGCTGCGGCAGAAACTAAAGAAGATATTGCCAAAATCGTTAAAGAACTAGCGACGGTTGGAGTGGATACAGTAATGGTGATGCCACCAAAAACTAAGGAAGCTCCTTCTGATGAAGAAATGTATGCGTACTATGAGCTTTCTGCAACAGCTGCAAAAGAGGCAGGCATAACAATTATGCCTTATAACAACCCAGATGCAGCCGGATATCATGCACTTTCAATAGATATTCTTAAAAGACTTGCTGCTCTACCTGAAGTAACTGCGCTTAAAATATCGACTATAGATGTTTCAGTTATTGAAACGCTGATGTTAGAGAACAAAGATTTAAAAATTTTGGCAGGAGTTGATACGGTAACTGTATATGCAGGACTTGCTGGAGCATGCGGTGGAATTACAGGTGTAGGTTCTATATTCCCAAAAGCTAGTGTTACTATGCAGGAGTATGTTAATAATGGAGAATGGTCTGAGGCAAACAAAATTTCTCAGGCGATGAATTCTATCTCATATCTTGATGCTCAGCCGTTGCTTATGGAATACCTTAAGTTTGCTTTTGGAATTCACCATAATGATGATGCTGGAGGGCTTCGTACCCTTGGCATAAAGTTAACTCAACAGCAAATTGATGATGTCCGCGCAAGATATCTTCTAGCCAAAGAAAGACTTGAACTTCTAGATTTAATAGACTGATCCTGTTCAAATATTCAAAAAGAGAAAGCTCTGTTTTTACGGGGCTTTTTAGATCCCTAAGTAGCAAAGATTCTATGTCTGGCTCAGGTTTGCTCAGTTCCTTTAAACCCTACATGGGTGTTAATGATAGGCAGTTACACAGATTTTGTTACAGGGTCGTTTAATTTTAACCTGACCCCAATTATTGTTGCCCATCACCTGAATTGCTCTCTCACCGATTGACGGACTAAAGTCCGACCTACAAAACAATTGCCCAATGCTGCGACATGCTCCCCCGCAGGTCCTTTGTAGGTTGGACTTTAGTCCATCAGGTTAAATAAAAAATCGCCCAACACGACATATTCACCCGCAGGCCCTTTTGTAGGTTGGACTTTAGTCCATCAGGTTAAATGAAATTTAACTGTTTTTTCGATAAAACGTAACTATAAACACCTGAAAAATAATACCCGTTGTAAATGCTTGTTGCCCTATCACGTGAATCACTCGCTGAACTTTAGTCCATCAGGTTAAATGAAATTTAACTGTTTTTTAAATACTGGCCTATAAATAAACCGAGTTCCAAAACGCATAATCTGCAAGCTTATTAACTAATCCTTTTCTCAGTGGATTAGCAAGAATATATCTAGCTACCTGCTTTCTATTTTCATCAATCCTTAACGCGCGGTCATAATAAGCTGGTTGCCAAAATTGCTTTTGCTGCTTACGCTCTTTATTGATGATTAGGCTAGTACTTCCCTTCAAGCCTTTAACAATATTAGGTAATGTTGAACCAGCACTATTTAAGCGTAATAAGCCATGAAAGTGATCCGGCATTAACACCCAAGCCAGCCATAAACAATTATGCTTAGTTTCATTAACCGCTATTTGCTGTGAAAACAAGCAAGCTAAGTTGAAATCATAAAAGTACGGCTGCTTATTTTGGGTATTGAAAGTAACAAAATATTCACCTTGTTCCTGCAAATAACGGCCTTTACGCAAATCACACCATGACATAAAACCTCCCTGTTTTTAATTAGTCTCAATTTTAGCGTTAACCTATCTCATTAATGGCTAACTTATACTCTCATGCCGCTTTTAGTAAAAAGTTATTCGCTAAAAGCAAGATAGGTTAATCTTGATTAACGGCGTTGTTTTGTTGCCAAGATAATCGATGAGTTAGTGCGCACAACACCATCAACCTTTGCAATTTCATACAAAATATTATCTAAAATTTCTGTTGTTTTGGTTTTCACTATGGCGATCAAGTCATATTCACCATTAATAGAATGCACTTCTGTAACCTCTGAAATTTTCAACAGCTTTGAACTAACTTGAATGGCTTTAGCTTGCTCTGTCGCAATAGCAACATGTGCTGAAATAAAGTTTTCGATATAACTTTCACCTAACTCTAACGTATAAGCTTTTATCACTCCTAATCGCTCAAGCTTGGCCATTCTTACTTGCACTGTTGCGCGTGAAATTTTTAGTTTAGCCGCAAGCTCAGAAATACTCGCTCTAACATTTTCTTTTAAAAGATTTAGTAGCTTCTCTTCAGCTTCTGTGATCACTTTGCTACCTCAGGCTATCAAATTGATTAAAATAACTTAGCATTATGCTAATAACAGTACTAACAATTTACAAGTATATTAAAGATAATAGCTTTACCCGTAAGAATGAACATGAAAAAAATACTAATATACTTACATTCAGCGCTGACTGTGCAAATTTTAAGAATACTTTTTCCGGAGACCTTATGATTATTATTCGCCCTATTACTAAAGGTGATTACGATGCGTTATTTCAAATAGCTAAAGAATCGGGCCACGGCTTTACGTCACTTCCCGAAGATAAAGACTACCTTGTTAATCGTATTAAGCACTCTCAGCAATCTTTTGCCGCTGACATCAAGTCTCCCGGTAATCAGGGATATTTGTTTGTGATGGAAGATACTAACAGCAAAGAAATTGTTGGTACCAGTGGAATAGAGGCTTCAACAGGTAGTGATTTTCCATTATTTCATCATCGAATTGGTACCCATATACATCATAGCGATAAACTCAAAGTTCATAAAGAGTTGGAAACCTTAACGCTGTGCAATGACCTAACCGGAAGTAGCGAAATTTGTTCTTTATTTTTAAAAAGTGACTATCGCATTAAAGGCAATGGCCGAGCGTTATCGCGCTTTCGCTTTTTATTTATGAGCGAGCACCCTGAACGCTTTTCTAATCGCATTATGGCAGAAATGCGTGGTTATGCTGACGAAAACGGCGAATCGCCCTTTTGGAGCTGGTTTGAAGAAAACTTTTGTGACATTGACTTTGCTACCTCTAATTACCTTTTTGGTACTGGTGATATGACCTTTGTTTCAGAGCTAATGCCCAAGTTCCCCCTTTATACCAAACTGATGACGCAAAGTGCTCGCGATGGCATTAATAAAGTACATCCTGGTACTCGACCTGCATTAGCGCTATTGGAGAAGGAGGGTTTTAAATATGGTGATTACATCGGCGTAAATGACGCAGGGCCTGCCGTGATATCGCCACTAGATAGAATAAAGACGGTAATGGCTAGCGTTAAAAAACCCGTAAAAATAGCAGCAGTAACGAATGAGCAAACACGATACATCGCATGTAATAATAAATTAACTGACTTTAGAGCCGCACAAATCTATCTTGATATTCAAGACGAGCACCTTGTCATCTCTGAAGAGTCAGCAACAGCACTGAAAGTTGCAGCGGGTGATTTCTTACGTGTGGTAAAAAACAACTAAGTATAGAAAATTAAAGTAATACACCTAAATTTGCTAAGTAATAGACATAGAAGATAAGGCTAAAATATGTACGATCCACTACATGATAACTCCCCTGGTTGCGGAGAAAAATTTCCTAATAGCTATTGGGCTGACGTTTCTGGACCTGCCCCCGAAGATGATGGCCAGCTCAATGCCGATATCAACGTTGATGTCGCTATTATAGGTGCTGGCTTTACGGGTTTATCAACCGCGCTGCATTTAGCACGAGAGCATGGCATTAAAGCGACAGTATTAGAAGCCAATGGCACCGCTTGGGGTGCCAGTGGCCGTAATGGTGGCTTCATTTTGAAATCATCAGGGAGAAAGTCTTATGCCAAAATGCAGCAGCAATGGGGCGAAGAAGTTATGCGCGGCATTTACCAAGAAATGTGCGAGGGTGTTGATACGGTGCAAAGTTTGATTGCTGAAGGTATCGATTGTGATCAACAAGATCCTGGCTATATCAGGGTTGCCCATAAACCTAAAATGCTTAAAAGCTTAATAGCAACCGCCGAGCTTCAACAAAAAATGTTTAACTACGATGTTGAAATATTATCTCGAGCAGACTTACATCAAAACTATATGGCCGATCAAAATGCCTTTGGTGCAATTCGCTATCAAGATGGACAGGGAATAAACCCACTAAAACTGGCAAGAGGCTATCAAAAGCTTGCACGTAAAGCCGGTGCAAAAATTCATTGTAGTAGCCCTGTTGAACATTGGACGGAAGAAGGTCATGGTGCCAATAAGCTTCAGGTGCTTCAAACTCCTAAGGGTATAGTTAAAGCTAAGAAAGTGGTTATTGCTTCGAACGCATACACGCCAAAAAATCTTCATAGTTTAGTTAAAAACCGAACGTTACCGGTACTATCTCAGATTATTGTCACGCAACCGCTTTCAGCAGAGCAACTCGCCGCTTGTAATTTCCTCACTAGTAATGTGATCATGGACACACGTGCTTTAAAATACTATTACCGTAAGTTACCCGATAATAGAATATTATTTGGCGGCCGAGGAGCTATTACAGGTAAAGGCGCTGAAGATCCCTACTATGCAAACCGGCTTCTTAGCGTATTAAAAAGTAACTTTCCCGCTTTAGCACAAATAAAATATGATTATACTTGGTCAGGATGGTTGAGCATGTCGTTAGATGATATGCCTCATATTTATCAAAACGACGAACATAATACGTTTTATGCGATGGGTTATTGCGGTAGTGGTGTCTCTTTTACTGTGCAAGCAGGAAAGCGCCTTGCGCAAAAAGTTGCCGGTGAAGAAGTACCTAACTTGCCTTTATATCAAAATCCGTTACCAAAGTTTCCCTTCGCCCCTTTTAGAAGAATCGGCCAGTGGGGTTACTTTCAATACGGTAAAATAAAAGACGAATGGTTTTAATCGCCCAACAAGACCATGGACCTACGCGGCACAAATGCCCGTAGGCTCTTTTTAGCTTGAACTTTAGTGCATCAAATAAAACTTGACTATAAACGGCTGGAAAACGATACCCACTGTTTATAATTGTTACCCCATCAAGCTAATCACTCGCTTACCGGTTGACGGACTGAAGTCCGACCGACAAAACAATTTCCCCACCCGACATGCCCCGTAGCCTCTATCTATCTCGACACACTTTATCATTCATAGGCCCTTGTAGGTTGGACTTTAGTCCATCAGGTTAAATGAAATTTAACGTTCTTTACCATAAAACACGATTAAAGAAATAAACGATTATGATAATCTATGCCACCCATGATAACCCTACACAATAATAAAGCTCTAAAAACGCAATTCTCTAATGGTTAATAAATTAATGGATAATCTATGCCACCCATGATAACCCTACACAATAATAAAGCTCTAAAAACGCAATTCTCTAATGGTTAATAAATTAATGTATCCCTTACTTTAGTTCCTTGCACATCGATTTTTATGTATTTTGATTAAAACAATAAATGTCAGGCAAGCT
>Ga0209344_10001612_pt1 | contig 28576 bp, 24 predicted proteins | sample Cruoilmetagenom6_FD_187293 | JGI IMG/M metagenome (GOLD analysis project Ga0209344, IMG submission 187293) | Oil polluted marine microbial communities from Coal Oil Point, Santa Barbara, California, USA - Santa Barbara Oil Seep Sample 6 (SPAdes)... | ecosystem: Environmental > Aquatic > Marine... | reverse complement strand
CTCCAATTTCTATAATGCCTTCTTTATAGCGTAAACGTTTATTGAAGCTGAAAAAGTTTTGAGCATTTATATGATAACGATTTAAAACCGATTGAAATTGAGGTGTTGGATCATTAAAAGTACCTGAAGATTGCTCTTTGTCTTTTACCAAATGACAAATATAATTTCTAGGATGCTCTTGAGGTTTGACAATTACAAAATCATTTTTGGTTTGAATGAAGAATTCTTGGAAACGCTCTTCTTTAACTAATGTTTTCCAACGTGAACTTTTTCCAGAACTCACTTTTTGCTCAATAATAATTTGATAAAACACACATTTTCTATTTGAATATGGAGCAATTAATGGTTCTTTGACGTGTAGAGCTTTTCCGGTAACTTTTGATAATTCATTCGTTTTTAAACTTGAAGCAGGTTTGGTTGGGATTTTTGAAAGTGTTCTTATAATCACATTTTTCGCGCTAAAATAATAAGCGCAAAAAGCAATGATTCCAAAAACGGAAAGAATGATTACAATAACAATTGGTCCACTCATTTAATTAGGTTTATACTTTATAAGTATTATATGTTCGCAATTCGTTACAATTAGCTTTCGCGTTTCACTAAAGCATAGTAATCGCCTTCTAAGGGTAAATACCCTTGATCGTAAACAAAATAGTAAACCGTTCCTGCTTTGGTCGTATAAATACTTGTGAAGTAATTGAAGTCAAATCCTTTTTCAATTAATTTAGCTCTCGATACTTTGGTTTTCTGATTTGGATTTAGTGCTTCAAGAATACGATAGTTTTTACGTAACCAATTATTCGTGTTCCTAATTAGGTTTTTGCGATCTTTATTTATGGTGTTATTATAAGAATTACGACACGCATCACTACAAAACTTTTTATCAATTCTTCCAATGATTTTTTCGCCACATTCCGGACATTTTTTTTCCATAGTTAATAAATTTGAATGGTTATATTGGCTTTGAAATAATTACAGTATTGGTGTCATTTACTTTTTCATATACATCAACTTTATAGACCTTGGTTTTTAAAAAATCAATAACAGATTGTAATTGATTACTCTTTTTGTCTTCCAATGATGCATTAAATAAAATTACACCATTTGTAGATTTTGATTTTATAACATCTTCCCAAAATGACAGTTCTAAAAATTCCTTAGGAACTTTAATATCGATGAATAAATCAATGATGATTAAATCAAATTTGCTCGTGTTGGTTTTGACAAATTGAAGTGCATCTTCACAAATAACAGTAGTATTTGAATTACTTTCAAGTTGGTATTCTGTTTTTGCAATGTCTATAATTACAGGATCGATATCTATAGCAGTAATTTGTTTTTGATAGTTGAAATCTTGTCGAAGTGTCTCAATCACACTGCCTCCACCAAGACCTAAAAGCAGAATAGAGTTCGTGTTTTTTAAATCAATTTTTTCTAATCCGAACTTTAAAATAGCTTGTAATGATCCATAAGAATAGTTAGCGTTTTTGGTGTTGAGGTGTTTTTTTCCATTATACCAAGTGATTTCTAAAGTGTCACTAAACTTAGATTTCACTTTACGTGTCATAGGATATAAATAACTGAGATACTTGCGCATAGATGCCAAATATACGGCATCTATATACGTGTTACCACAATGCCCGATTAAACTTAAACATTATCAAAGTTAGGTAAATTTTGTAAACGTTTGGAAATGAATAAAAATAATAATAAAATGAAAGGGAACAAGTAGTAAAATACTTGATCTATGGTAAGATAGGCTATTAATGTTAAATCATGAGATGTGAACCTATGATAGTTTACTTACCATTAGCCCTTTCTATAACCAAAGTTTCTAAATAATAAAGTTTAAGCAGTACTTCTGATGCTTTAATTTCATATTCTTTATGGCTTGCCCAGCCTATATCATATGATCTAGTAATAACGCTATTTTTACTTGTTTTAGCCCAGGTTAGTTTTTTATATCCATATTTATCAAAGTCAGGTCTTTTATGCGCTACGTAGTTTCTGATTGTTATTAAATATTCTATATCTTTAAGGATTTCTTTGTTTTCTTTTAAAAAACCAATAAAGTGTTTTTTTAATATATATTGGATAATTAAATTTTTAGCATGAAAGCCAACTGATTCCACGTTGTCAAAAACATTAATAGTGTCAAGTGTCATTTCTTGATTATTCGATGATAAGAAACGACCTATAATAATATCCATCCTTAACTCCACTTCTATTGCGCTTTGTATAATTGATCCACGATAAAATGCAGACTTTTCTTCATCGGTTTTTAATACAATGTCATCCATGAGTAATAATTTTATGAGAAATTTACAATTTTACTGTAACTATATGTAATTCAATAGAAATTAAAGAATTTATTCTACATTTAATATTGCAGTAAATACAACTTCTAAAGCGCTATTTAATAAGATTAATCCTACTTTTTTGTATATCAAAATCATAATTTAATAGGCTGTAAATCAATAAAATAAAATTATTTTTAACAAAACATTTATTTTTTTAAGCATTTATCAATTGTTAAAAACTTGTTGAAAAGCTTTCCTAAAAATCCGCAACACTTTTGACGTCTTTCTTTAAATTTGAGAAAACTAATTATGAATTAAATCTTTGTGGAAAATGTCAAATGCAAAAAAAACAAAAACATTAAGACTAGAGCCTAGCTTGATTGATAAGTTAGAGACTCTAGCGAAGAAAGACAATAGGAATTTTAACAATTTTGTTGAAACAGTTCTGATGCGTGAAACGCAACGAAACAGGATTAATAGCATTTAGTAATTAAAACAAAACCCTTGCTCTAACAAGGGTTTAGGCTGATTTCTTACAGCATAGTGTTAAGAATAGTATTAACTTAAATTCCATTATTATGGCCAAAACAGGCGAGGGCAAAAAAAAAGTGTATGTAGCCCCACACAAACGGAATGGTAAAAAGGTAAAGCCTCATTACAGGTCAACACCAAACTAAAACCATTAATTAAATAAAGGGCACTATTCACAGTAGTACCTTTTATTCGGATTAGGAAAGTCCTAATCTTTAAATTGTTTAACTAAAAAACCACATACCATGGGTAGAGTAGTTAGAACAACTCGTAGAGTAATAAGTGTTCCCGCAAGGAGAGTTACTATTACTCGTACAGTTAGAGTCACTACACGTGTAACACGTAAGTAGCTCTAATTTTTAAAAGGAGATGAACAATAGTAGTCTCCTTTATTTTCCTTATTTCAAAGTTGCAATATTGGGAGGTTGAAGCCAGTCTCATTAGCTGAAAAATAGGTCTCATTAGCCTAGCTTATATCGAGTTTAATATACTCAATTCCAATATTTCAATTTTAACCAAACCTCGAAGTTCATACCTTCGGGGTTTTTTAATTTACAACAAATTTAAACAATTGAAAACAATTGAAAACAAAATAAATGTTAATGTTATGAAGTATTTATACACATATAAGCACTTATATGAATATATTTGATATAAATAAATGCTTTAAATAATTTATGAACAAGAGAATTAAAGAGATTATCGTATTGATGCAGAACAACCAAATTGTTTTTGCGGATACAAATCTAAATACATTCTTTAAAGTCATGAGAGCTCTTGAACCAACAACACCTTCTAAAGAAACTTTAAAGAAAAAACTATACGGTAAGAGTAGATTTTATTTCTTTACAAATGAATTAGGAACACCATATCAAATATGTAGATATGAAAACCCAAATTATATAGGTTTAAAGAAAGACAGTTAATAATGTTTTACCTTAAATATCTTATAATTATCAAACTCAATAGGGTTTTCAGACTTCCTTATTAAAGTCCAATAACTAGGAAAGTTTTTGTCTTCTACGTTTTCAGTAATCTTTTTTAAGTTACCATACGTACCTATAACCACGCAATCCTTTAGTAGAACGTAGTTAGTTTTATCTTTCATTCTTTGTTTGTATGTTGTCATGCTACAAATCTACAAAAAAATTCGATAATATTTGTATGTATCAATATATTCGGTTATATTTGTATATGTTTAATTAATACCAACAGTTATGAACTTTAAATCACTTCCACAGCTTTTAGATCACTTTAAGGAAGAATCGACGTGCATTGAGTACTACGCTCAAATTCGTTGGAATGGCGAGGTGGCTTGTCCTCATTGTGGTGGTTTAAAGGTTTATACAACTAAAAGAGGTTACAGATGTGGAGAAAAGGAGTGTAGAAAAGATTTTACCGTTACTACTGGAACTATATTTCACAACTCTAAAATATCATTAAGAATATGGTTTGCTGCAATCTATTTAGCAACTACACATAAAAAAGGAATTAGTTCTGTTCAACTGGCTTTAGATTTAGGGATCACTCAAAAATCGGCATGGCACGTATTACATAGAATAAGAGAAATGCTAAAAGAAAAAGCACCGCAAATGTTAGGAGAGAACAATATGGTAGAGGTTGACGAAACTTACATTGGTGGAAACAACAAAAATAGACATTACGGAAAGAAACGTTCAAAAGAGGATAACAGTTTAACTAATAGTGGAGAACTGTACCGACCTAAAAAAATGGTAGTGGGAATTATTGAGCGTAACGGTAAAGTAGCTTTAAAACACGTTCCTAGTGCTGATTTAAACAATATCGGTTCATTGATTACTAAGCACGTGCCCAAAGGTTCTACAATCTATTCAGATGAAGCACCAGTGTATAATCATTTGAAGAAGTTTTATACTCATGATAATGTTAAACACTCGCTTAATGTATATGTTGAGGGTGGAGTTCACACGAATACTATTGAGAATTTTTGGAGCGTTTTAAAGCGTGGTTTGTATGGGGTTTATCATCAAGTAAGCGATAAACATTTAGAGCGTTATTTAGATGAATTTAGCGCACGTTTTAATACACGTGATCTAACAAGTCAAGAACGTTTTGAAAAATTCTTGATTGATAGTGAAAGTGTACTGCCTTACAAAAGACTTATTGGTACAAAAAATTTAATATAACCCAATTAAAATAAATCGTGTTATACTCCTGTTTTTCCGTTCATATTTAAAATTTTATTAATCATAATACTAAAGTGTGTTTATAATATATACGATTAAAAGTGGCTGTTTGTTACACGAATATAGTTAAAATTTCTATAAAATCATAAACTACTTCTTTTTATCGATAAAAAGTATAAAGGTATCGCCAGGCATTATAATCTCTTTATTTTTCATAGCAATGCCTTTTATCTGTATGTTATCTTCATTGAATTTATTTTCATTTAATGGATGAAAAAACACAGTTAAATTTGTGGAATGTGTTATTTGAATAAAGATATCATCTATTATTTTACTTGTATAAAACGAAATGGCTCTATCTATATTGTATTTTTGAGTCATTTTAATTACTTTCTCTATTTGATATTCATTTTTGCCTTCAAGTGGAATAATTACTTCTTTTATGTAATTACCAGTTTTTTCATCATATTCTGAATCATCTGGTATTTTATGGCCATTACATTTGTTTTCCTTGATTAAGCAATCTAAAGTTTGATTATCGATTTTTGTTCTATCTAAGTCTATCTCAGTTTTTACTTCATTATCATCTTCCTCAATTGATGTAACCCAAAAGTTTAATTCTATTTTCTCTTTTTTGTTTGATACAATGGTAAAATCTGTTGTTTCAGTAAACTCAATTATATCGTTTTCTTTAATTTTAATATCATAGTGAACTCTAAAGCTTTTGTAGTAATATTGTAAACTGTCATTTTCAAAAAAATAATTAAAAAGCTGTTTCCTTAAATTCATTTTATCCCATAATATTGGAAATTTATTTTTGTATTTAAAATAAGTGATATTTTTCCATTTTTTCTTTAAATCTTCCTCATCTAAGCTGGATAAAAACTTATCGGAAAATACAAACGCTTCAAATTGATCATTTAGAGTTTTTTTAAAATCTGCTGAAATGAATATTTGTTTAATATGATTTTTGACAAAGTAAAGAGAATTAATATACTTTAAAGTGCCTGAAAAAACACCAATTCCGACAATAGAAAAACTTAAAGTAGAAAGATACCATTCTCCTTTTTCTGATAAATTTAAATAAGTAAAAGCAATTAAAGTTAGGATTGGTATTATGAATATCATAAGGAATGCATGTCTAGTAAAATAATATGACATTAATTTATAAACATCTTTATTGTCTTTTTTAGATTTGTGAATTATAAAGCCAATATAAAAAAGCATTAAAAATATAATTACTCCTAATATTATTGAATTAATGTTGTCGGAGAACCAACTAATAAACGCAGGTTCTGTCTTTTGGGTAGTGATTTCTTGAAAAGTCAAAATAAATTGGTTTAGTATTCTAATTTAGAACAATTTAACTCATGTTTGTTGTATCTTTGTTAAATGGCAAATAAACACGACAAAAAGCCAGTCGACAAAGACAGCTTAAAAATAAAAGGTACGTTAGACAGCGTTCTAAAAGTATCAGTTCCTAAGAAAAAAGAGGGCAAAAAGGATTAGAGGTATTGGTGCGTTTTGCACCACTACCATATCCACGTTCATTGAAGCGTAATAGTTTAACTAGACTTTAAATAGTCGGTGGATTCTCAATCTTGGATTTTGTCGAATTAGTGACAGCCGATAGATGGGTTAGATGATTTACAGTACTTCCAAAAAAGCGTCATCATGCGCTATCTTCCAAAATACATTTTAATTGTGGTAACACGTATATAGATGCCAAATATACAGATTTTATTATCCGTTTACAAACGACAACAAATATTTACAAACGAATTTAAATACGTAACAACCGAATAAAATTTGCTAGCAGTTTCATATTTGCACTGTTGAATCGAACTAATGACATTCAATATAATTAAAACCTTATCTTATGAATACGTTAAGAAACAAAGTACAATTAATCGGAAACCTAGGAAACGATCCAGAAATCGTAAATCTTGACTCAGGAAAGCTATTAGCTAAATTTTCAATAGCTACAAATGAAAGCTACAAAAACGCTCAAGGCGAAAAAGTAACAGACACACAATGGCATAATGTTGTAGCATGGGGAAAAACAGCTGAGATTGTTGAGAAGTATGTTACTAAAGGAAAAGAAATTGCTATCGAAGGTAAATTAACTTCAAGAAACTATGACGATAAAGATGGCAACAAACGTTACATCACTGAAGTGGTTTGTAATGAATTACTACTATTAGGTAGCAAATAATTTGACTATTTTTTTAAATTCAAACTAACTGTCATTTCGAGCGCAGTCGAGAACTTTATATTGTAAATATTATAAGATTCTGCACTTCGCTCTGAATGACATTTTTTATCTTTTTTATTCCGAAATCGTAATCTTCCGTTTAGCTTCATTACCAAACTCATCTACAACAGTAATTAAATGTTCACCTGCTTTTGGAATAATTGCCAATTCGTGAATGTCTTTCGTTGTACCAACATACATTTCATCTACATACCAATATACACTAGATTCTGGTTTTGAATGTGCGATTTTTAAAATCAAATTATTAGTTACTCCATCAAAATCTTTTGGTAGAAATACCGAATTGTTTGTCTTTGGATATATAAAATCAATTGCGACCTGATTTTCACCTGTACAATCCAATCGTAATTTTGGTAAAGGTTTGTAAAATGGATTTTTAGTTTTGTAGTAATAGGCTTTTAAAGGCGACAACACGAACCAAGGTTTGTGTTTGATATTAGTTAAATCTTCACAAGATGAATTGACTTGATAGGTTTCAGTTGCATCTACGTGAGCTAAAATATGATATGGACAAGGTTCTGTTTTTAATCCGCTAATTTGAATGTAAGTGTCTTCGGTATCGTCACAAATTGAAGACGCTCGATGTCCACTTTTAGAACAAATACTGACCTGTTGCATTTCATCAAAAGGTTTTGCAAACCAATCGCTATTTGGAAGAATATCGAATACGTCAAATAAAATTGGTGCAGCTGTTTGTACACCAACCAAACCTGGTCGACCTTCGCCATCTGCATTACCAACCCAAACACCAACTACATAATCTTTAGTGGTTCCAATAGCCCAAGCATCTCGAAATCCGAAACTGGTTCCTGTTTTCCATGCGATTTGTTTCGAGTCATCAAAAAATTCCCAGCTTTCATCACCTTCAGGACGATTGACTTTTTTTAAACTTTCGTAAGTTAGGTATATTGAAGCAGCATCAAATAAGGTTTTATTTGTAGATCGCTTTCCGAAGTTTATGCTTTCTGAAGCGATAAAGGTTGGTTCAACAAATTCGTTGGTATAGTATTCACTGGATGTTTCAGAAAAGTGATTCAATGTAGATGATAAAGCAGCGTAACTTTTACATAAATCCCAAAGGTTGCTTTCGGCACCTCCAAGAATGAGCGACAAACCATAATGATTGGGATTATATTTTAAATCTTTAAGTTGTAATTGTTTTAAGTAGTGATGAAATCTGTCCAATCCAAAATCTTGAAGCATTCGTACTGCAGGAACATTTAGTGAGCGTGATAAGGCTCGACTAGCAGGAACGACACCATCAAATTGCTTATTGAAATTCTCAGGATTATAACTTCCAAATTGTGAAGGAATATCTGCAATCAACGTATTGGGTAGCAAATCGCCAGCATCTAACATGGCTGCATATAAAAATGGTTTTAAAATGCTTCCTGTACTTCTAGGTTTGTCAATAATATCCACGTCTTTTTGGTGTGTTCGATCAGTTGGAGTATTTCCAACATAAGCGAGAACTTCTCTCGTATGAACATCTAAAACTAATACAGCTGCATTATGAATTTCATTTTGTTTTAGAATATTGTATTGATTTTTCACAATGTGATTCACGCGTTCTTGAAGCTTAGTATCAATCGTTGTTTGAATGCGTTTTCCTTTATTTGTTTGTGCAACTTTTTGTAATAAATGAGGCGTAATTTGTGGTAAAGCATAAGGTTTTTGAGGCAAGCCTTCAGCAATTGATAAGTCGTAAGTAAGCGTATCAATAATCGTGTTCTCTAATAGTTTTTGGAGTAATCGATTTCGTTTTTCTAATAATCGCTCTTGATTTTTTCCAGGATATATTAAACTGGGTGCATTTGGTAATACAGCTAAAGTCGCACTTTCTGCCCAAGAGAGTTCATGTGCATCTCTGTTAAAATAACGCCAAGCCGCAGCGTCTAATCCTACAACATTTCCTCCAAAAGGTGCATTGCTACTATAGAAGGCTAAAATGTCTTCTTTAGATTCTCGAAATTCTAATCTGGTAGCTAAAATAATTTCTTTCAGTTTTTCAAAGTAAGTTCTCGATTGTCCTTTTCTAGAGAGCCGAATGACTTGTTGTGTTAATGTGCTTCCACCACGTTTTACTTCTCCAGAACTGATGTTGTCTTTAAAAGCTTTAAAAATTGAAATCGGATTAAAACCAGGATGCTTATAAAAGTATTCGTCTTCAAACTGAACAATACAGACTTTAAATTTTTCTGGAACACTATCATTATGTGGAAATCGCCATTGTCCATCAGACGCAATTTGTGCTCCTAATAAGTCGTTATTTTTAGAAGTAATAATTGTAGTTGTTGGATCCTTAAACAAGTCATTTGGTAAACAAAAAATATAGAAAATTAAAAGTACTCCAAGTACAATAATTTTCTTTTTATGAGCCTTTATAAAGTTGGTTAATCTAAGCATTAGTTCTACTACAACGTTGTAGTTGTTAAAGTGGTTTGGTTATTTAAAATGATGTAATAATACTCATTATTTTCTCTCTATATTTAAACGTGAAAAAGAATAAATTATATCTTAATATAATCATAATTTTTTGTGTTTATTTCTCTTCAGAAGTCACTTTTGCACAATTAAGTTTTTGTCAAGGAAATTCTGGTGATCCTATTTTTGTTGAAGATTTTGGAATAGGGCTTACAGATTCATCTTTACCACTTGGAACTACGACGTATACTTATGCCAATGGAAGCGATCCAAATGATGGTTTATACACTGTTTCTAGTAGTACAAATTATTTTGATTGGTTTGATATTACAGATCATACACTTAATGATATTGATGGTAGAATGTTAGTTGTCAATTCTGATTTTACACCTGGAGAATTTTACAGAACAACCATTAATGGTTTGTGCGAAAACACATCTTACGAATTTTCATCTTGGATTGTTAATTTAACACCACTTAATGGAGGTTGCGGAGCAGGAGTGATACCTGTGAATGTTAGTTTTGAAATTTGGGACACTTCAGACATGAATCTATTAGCTTCTGGAAACACAGGAAATATAGGAAGTAGTAATGCTCCAAATTGGCAACAATATGCTTTAGTTTTTCAGACGATTCCAAGTCAGACCTCTGTCATTTTAAAAATGATTAATAATGGTTCTGGTGGCTGCGGAAATGATTTAGCCATTGATGATATTGTCTTTAAAAGTTGTGGTGATTTTATTTCAATTACAGATCCTTCCAGTAATACATCTGTATCTTTTTGTAGTACGGAAACTCCATATGCAACGACTTTAACAGCAATTCCTGATAATTCTGTTTTTAGTGATCATTTTTACCAATGGCAAGAAAGTTCAGATGACACCAATTGGACAGATATTCCTGGAGCTACAAATGAAAATTTAACCATAGCAGGAATTACAACAACAATGTATTATAAAGCTAAAGTAGCAGAGTACGCTACAAACTTGAATAATAATGATTGCATTGCTTTTTCTACAACATTTGAAGTGTCTATTTCGCAACTCCCAAATCAACCTACTTTAGAATGCTGGCAAACTGCAAGTATTAATAATTCCACATGTAGTTGGGATATTATAGGAACACAACCTCAGCAACCTAATGTTGCCTGTTGGCAAACAGCAACTTTTAATAATGGAATATGTGATTGGGACCTTACAGGAACTCAACCTGTAGAACCAACGGTTTTAGAATGTTGGGAAAGCACATTGTTTAATGAAACCATATGTGATTGGGAAATTATTGGAGAGCAACCAATTGTTTATGTTGAAGAATTTGTAAGTTTTTGTGAAAATGAAGCAGTTACATTACATGCAAATAATGATATAATAAATGCAACTCATCTTTGGAATTCTGGAGAAACTACAGCGTTTTTAACAGTTAATTCTCCAGGGACTTATACAGTTGTGTCAACGGATGGTTGCTCAACAACTGAAAAAATAATAGTTGTTGAACAGTTGAATTTACCTATAATTTTGAATGTTCAATCTGATGGAAATGATATTGTTGTAATTACATCTAATGCTGGTAATTTTCTGTATTCATTAGATGGAATTTACTATCAATCACATCATGTGTTTTTTGATATTCCAGGTGGTAAATACACAATTTATGTCAAACAAATGGAATGTGATGAAGTTGTTGTCATGGAATTCCTTCATTTTTTTATTCCGAAATACTTTACACCAAATGGAGATGATTTTAATGATACCTTTGATTTAAAAGGAATCGACTGTTTTTCATCATGGAAAGTATCTATTTTTAATCGCTATGGAAAACTCTTGTATTCAGCAGAAAACAGAACAGTATCTTGGGACGGAATGTATCTTAACAGTCCATTGCCAACGTCAGATTATTGGTATGTCATTACTATTGATGGACAAGAATTTAGAGGTCATTTTACTTTGAAGCGATAGCTTAATCTTTAAAAAACTCATACTCACGTTCCACTTTACAAATTCTAACTTTATACCAATTGTACCAATTTTGTCTGCCTTTTTGTTGTGCAACTAAATGATCACTTTGCTGTTTCCAGTTTTTAATAGCGTCTAAACTTTCCCAATAACTGACTGTAATTCCAATGGCATCACGAGCACCTTCAATACCTAAAAAACCTTCTTGTGCTTTTGCAAGCGTTTCCATTTGATTTGCCATGTCAGTATAACCTTCAGTGTTTTCAGAATGGGTTGATGTGAAAATGACTGCGTAGTATGGTTTGTTATTTTTCATGTTTTTAAAAATTTTATAAAAATCGTCATTCTGAACTTGTTTCAGAATCCCATCATAAGTGATTGAATCCTGATTTTTATTATTACTTCTCAACCTCAATCCAACGGCCTTTATTTCTCACAAAAAAGTCATTATCATACATGGCTTCTGCTTGTGTTCCTGGTAAATAATAGTGTCCTAAGTAAGCTGCATTCAGCATTACTGTAAAGATTTTTGTGCCTTGACTACTTCCATTTTTTCCTAAATCGAAATAGAAGTTTACACGATCATCTCTAATGTCTGTATATCTTGCAGTACTTGTTGTCGTGTCTCCAAAATCGGTAAAACGTGTATTTACAATTTCCCATCCTGATGGAAAAATTTGAGTCAATGCAATATCATTTAAATACCTATTATCTTTATTACTCACTGTAATTCTAGCCACAATATCCTGACCTTGCTGAAGCTTAGAGATATCGATACGATTTCCTTTTAAATCGGTGTAAATCACAGAGACTTCTAAACCACGTTGTTCCGTTAATTCTTGTCCTAATGGTAGTTTTCCAGAATTTAAAACGCGTACATAAACTAAATTACTTTCAGCATTTTCTATGGTTAAGGAATTTGAGCCATCAACAATTGTAAGTTCACGTTGTGCAATAGAGCTTTTGGTATCTATAGTTTCAGTTTTGCCATTACAAGTGTATGTGAATTTCATGTTTTTTCCACCATTAGCTTCAACTAATTTTGCCATTGCTAACAAACTGTAAGCTGTGGTTTGCGTACTCATCCAACGATCACTTGTTAAATCTTTAGCTATGGCTTTTGAAAGTTCTCTTGCTTTTGAATTTTTAGTGATTATCATCGTTTCAAGTGCCATTGCTCGATTACGATTTACAGAACCATAGGTGTAATAATTATTATCATCAGGTTGAAAATCGATATTTGCAGTTTTTGATAATTGCTCACTTGCTTCCCTTTGTCCAGCTAACGCATAAGCTGCTGCTAAACGCCATTTGGCTTCATTTGAAATCTCTTCAAACTCACGCAATCTATTCATTGATGCTAAATCTGGACTTCCGGCTAATGCCAAGGTATATAATCTGTAGGCTTGCGCTAAATCTGAATTGTATCGTCTGTAACTTGGTCGCCAATCTCGAGCAGCTTGTTTTTGATAGTTTAACCAATTGCTCTTAAATGTTAGTGGCAATACGAAACCTTTTTTTTCGGCTTCAATCATAAAATGTCCTGCATAACTTGTTCCCCAATCATTGGCTGTATTTTCTCCCATCCAATAACTTAAACCTCCATTTGGTCTTTGGAAATTTCCTATGCGTTTGATTCCATTTTCGATATTAGATTGAATTTTTTGCTTCTTCTCATATGTTAAATCGAAAATATCGGTTAAGTATAACTGAGGAAACACGCCTGAAGTCGTTTGCTCTACACAGCCATGAGGATAGCGAATTAAGTATTGTAAACGTTTAGAGAAATCCATTGGAGGAAGTGTTGAAAATTCTACAGTTGCAAAATTACTTCCAGGAACTCCAAAGGTTGAAAAATTTAAGGTTTCAGTGGCATTTGCTTCTAGTTCTGTAGTTTCAAATTTTGATGTAATTGGATTCGGATTTACAACACCTATTTCTACTTTATAAGTCGATGTTTCGCCATTTCCAGTGGCAATGACTTCAACGGTATTAATGCCTTTTGCTTTACTAACATCCAATTTAAAATAAGCCATTTGCTCATCTGGCTTCGGAAATGATAATTGTTGTGTTGCATTACCAACGACTGAAATACCATTACTTAATTTCAAACTCAAGTTCACGTTTTTTACTTTAGGTTCCATAGCAAAAACCGTTACAGGAAGTGTGACTTTTTCTCCAGGACTTAACTTTCGTGGTAAGCTTGCTAAAACCATTAAAGGCTTTTTCACTTCAACCGATTTGTCTGTACTTCCATAAGCTTCCGTTTCATTATTTCCTGCAACAACCATGGTTCGAACAGCTCCAATATAATTTGGGAGTTTGATGGTGTGCGATTGTCGTCCACCAGCTTCCAATTCAAAAGGACCTAAATAGGTGACGACAGGTTTAAATCTATTTGCTTTTTTGTTTTTGCCCTTAGCAGCACTTTCGTCACCACCAATAGCATAAACCTGATCGATACTTCCTGAATAAGCTCCAATAACATCGTCAAAAATATCCCAAGTTTTTACACCTAGCGCTTCACGAGCATAGAATTCTTGCCATGCATTTGGAGTTTTAAATCGTGTTAGATCTAATAGACCTTCTTCAACCATGGCGATGGTGTAGGTCATTGATTTATTGTTTTTTTCTGTGACGAAGACTTCAAATTCTTGTTCAGGACGTAAGATGCTAGCCATTCGTAATTCTGGTTCAAGAATCGTTTTTGGGTCTTCAACTAAAATAGGAATTACACCATATAAACGAATTGGTAAATCGTTACTGGTTATGGCATGAGGTTGCAATAAAGAGATGTTCAGAAATACATTTGGAGCCATTTCAGACGTTATAGGAATTTTAACTTCAGTTTCACCTTTAGTTGTTTTTATCCATTTGTATTCAAGAACATCTGAACCATTTTCAATGCTCACTAATGCTCTTCCTTCATGACCTGACGGAAATTTTATCGTAGCTGTTTCACCAACATTGTATTTTTCTTTATCTGAAGCAAAGACTAACATTTTAGCCGCTTCTTTATCATTTCCAGCAGAGAATCCAGACCAGTTTTTATAGAAATAAGCGGTTCGTCCTGTAGCATGACCACTCACAGGATCGTAAATTCTGATGAGGTAACGACCTCTGTCATTTTCAGGAATTTTTATCGTAAATGAAGTTTTTCCTTTAGCATCTGTAGATGCTTTTTGCTCAAGAATTGGTCTGTGGTAACTGCTCGATACATAGTTTGATAAGTTGTCGTAAGAAGAATTCCACCACCAACGCCATTCCACTTTATAGACTTTAATTTCAAGATTATCGCGTTTTACTGGCTTTCCGTTTTTATCAACGACTGCTAAGTCAAATGTTTGATTGGTATCTGTAAAATATGAACCATAATAGTTGCCTTCAGGTGAACGCAATCCTACGTAAGATTCATATGGCGAATAGGTTTTTGTAAACGCATCTAAAGAAAAATCACCACCATTTTCAAAAGCCCTCACTAAAAATTGAGCGTTTAGCATTCCAGGCGCATTTTTACCAATATCTAGTTTGGTGTTGATGGTTGCTTTTCCATCTTCATCGAGATTGCTTTCAAAGACATTGAGTTCTTCCGAATTGAATTGTCGCGTAGGATCTCTAAAGACGTAACCCTTATAATTTTCAAAACAAGTGTAAGACGTGCTAAATTTGGCTTTTACTTCTGCTTTAATATTCTTCGCAGGAGCACCATGCAACCATTTTACATCTAGCGTACCGTTGAGCGGTTCTGTTCCGGAAAGCACTTCATCTTCAAAATCAATTTTAATTTTAAGTCGGTTAGGTTTTACAGTTTCAACTTTTAAAGCCTTGTAAAATTGCGCACCTCCAACAGATACTTTTGCGTTGTAGTTTCCTGTGTTGCCTTCAGAAGAGGTTGGCACAATAAATTTGTAAAAGTTGTTTAAGTTATCTGAAGTGACATTCTTATAAATCAATTTTCCATTAGGATCAGTCACTTCTAATTTTACAGGATGACCTTTAGGAAGTTGATTTGCCTTATCATTCAGCATAAAAGTTAAAAACAGAGAATCTCCAGGTCGCCAAACACCTCGTTCGCCATAAATGTAACCTTTAAGTCCGCGTTGTAGCCTGTTTCCAGAGACATCAAACTTACTTAAGGATAACGAATTACCATCAGTTAGTCTTAGGTAACTGGTATTATTTCCTTTAGAAACGATAGCGAAACTTGCATATTTATTAGCTTCAATCGTAGCTAAACCTTCAGTGTCTGTTGAAACTGAAGCAATCTCTTGTTGCTGAAAATTGAACAACTTAATTGTTGCACCAATTTCAGGATTTGTATTCAGAATATTAGTCACCGCAAAATAATAGGTATTATCTGCACCTTGTTTTGCAATCACACCTATGTTGGAGGCTAATAAATTTTGAGATACGATTTTGCCATCGTCGTAATAGGCATCGTGACACGGATTTTCGCGTTGTCTCCAATTGTAAGTGTAGTTTCGGTATCTGTACGTGCGATTGTCCCAGTATTCTTCCTCTTTTAAATCTTCGTCTTCAGTATTGGTCTCTGAATAATCGCCTTCATAGTAGTAATCCTCTTCATAATAGTAATCGTAGTATTCATCGTCTTCAACTTCACTATTCGGATTTGCCTCACAGTCATATAAGGAGTAATTTCTGTTATAGCTAAGTTCAACGCGATAAATTGCTCCAGCATCAGCTTTAAAGAATTTTGATAAATCTATGCTGTAAGCCTTCCATTTTCCAGAATTTTCAGCGGCTGTTTGCAACTGAATGGTTTGTTTTGCAATGCGACGTCCAACGCGTTTGATTTCGTTTTGATTGTTGCTATTCATTGGATTGTCTTGTAGAAACTGCAAGATGTTATCTTCAAATATTTTAATCACTCGAACATCTACAGCACTTAGATTTACAGCTTCAAAATTGAATTTAAGATCGTTTGAATTTGGTAAAATTGTTCCGTTGCTAATCAATTTAACCATTGGTTTTAATTCTTCAAAAGAGATGACTTCTGAAAACGCATTTTTCAATTTGTAGCCATCTGTATTCGAAATGCCTTGAAAAATATCGACTTGAATATCACCTACTAACTTGCCTTCAGGATAGACTTTAAGCACATTGCCATCAACACTAAATTTTGGATTTTTTACATTTTGAATGGTGACCAATCCATCAAAATTTTGTTGTTTTTTTAAGGGATCTGAAAAGTTAACGGAAAGGTATTGCTCTGGACTTTTTATAGATTCAACACTAATAATCGTGAAGTTATTAATGCCTGGAATGGTTAATGTGTTTTCACCTTTATTGTCTGCTTTTATGGATTTTCCATTCCATTTTACAAGAATTTCTGAATCTTCAACCAAGCGATTGATGCTGTCAATTCTAAATTCAAAATACTTTGAGTATTCTACTAATTCATTGAAATGAACTTTTAATGGTTTTCCATTTTGCGACGCTTCAACTAATGTTTTGGCATCTTCCATTGAAATGATATCTGCAGATTTTATAACAGCTTCTAAATACTGCCATTTTTTAGAATACGATTGTAAATCTTTAGTTACTAAACTAAAACTAGGTGAGATGGTTTTAAATTGAAATACATAATCTTCATAGTCTTTAGGCATGTTTTTATAGATTTGATCTAGTTTTACCATAACTGTATATTCTGTAGCTGGTTCTAGATATTCATCTGGTGTAAATACCAAAGTGTGTGTGTTTAAGGTTTTGAGCGTGCCTTCAGTATGAGGAGAAATTTTAATAAGGTCTTCAGAAATCTCTTGTCCTATGTCCCAACCTTCAACATCTTTAGCTAAATTAATTGTGATAGGTTCTGTAACCGATTGCAAACCAGAAGTTGTATAACTGATGTAGTCTCTATATTTAAATAAGTTATCTGTGTCTTGAGTAATGCTGTCTTTTTTCTTGCAGGAAAAGACAAATATTAGACAGATTACGAGTATAGAAAGCTGATTTAGTTTCATGATTTAAATAATGTTTTTTGACGGTTTATACGTTAAATTCAAACCACCATTTTAATAGCTCAATACTATAAAATTAAAGTATTTTATATGTTAAAACATAACATTTTCGTTATGTGTGGTTGATAAAATAGAATTCGTTGATGATTAAGTAGTATTCGTGTTTTTCTTATAATTGATAAGAATTTATAAGCGCTTTAAAGTTACATTATTAAGCAAAACTCATCAAGGGAAAATGACTTTTTATTAGTAACTTCGCATCAAAATTTAATAATTCATAAAATTTAAACATATATGGAAGCCATTGCTACCGATTTCGGAATAAAAGAAGCTTTACATCAATTAGGTGTTAAAGACGTAAATGAAGGTACATCTACAGGATCGAATAATTTTTCTAGTGGAGACATTATTGAATCATATTCTCCTGTTGATGGACAATTAATTGGAAAAGTTAAAACTACGACAAGAACAGATTACGATAAAGTAATGGATGCAGCAACAAAAGCATTTTTATCTTGGAGAGATAAGCCAGCGCCTCAACGTGGAGAAATCGTTCGTCAGTTTGGAAACAAATTAAGAGATTTAAAAGAACCATTAGGTAAGTTAGTGTCTTACGAAATGGGAAAATCTTTACAAGAAGGTTACGGAGAAGTTCAAGAAATGATTGATATCTGTGATTTTGCAGTTGGATTATCAAGACAGTTAAACGGACAAACCATTCCGTCGGAACGTCCAGGACACGTGATGAGAGAACAATGGCATCCAATTGGTGTTGTTGGAATTATTTCTGCATTTAACTTTCCTGTGGCTGTTTGGGCTTGGAATACTGCTTTAGCTTGGATTTGTGGTGATGTATGTGTGTGGAAAGGTTCTGAAAAAGCTCCTTTATGCTCAATTGCTTGTCAGAATATAATCGCAGACATCTTAAAAGAGAATAATCTTCCAGAAGGTATTTCTTGCATCATCAATGGTGATTACAAAGTCGGTGAAATGATGACTACAGATACTAGAATTCCGTTGATTTCTGCTACTGGTTCAACAAGAATGGGACGAATAGTAGGAGCTACTGTTGCTGAACGTTTTGGAAAATCGTTATTAGAATTAGGTGGAAACAACGCCATCATTATCACACCAACTGCTGATTTAAAAGTGGTGGTTCCTGGTGCTGTTTTTGGTGCTGTTGGAACATGTGGACAACGTTGTACGTCAACAAGACGACTAATTATACATGAATCTGTTTACGATAAAGTACGTGATGCGATTGTTGGTGCGTATGGACAATTAACGATTGGAAATCCTTTAGATGAAAAGAATCATATTGGACCATTAATAGATAAAGATTCAGTAAACACCTATTTAGCTGCTATTGAAAAAGCTAAAGCTGAAGGTGGAAATGTATTAGTTGAAGGTGGTGTTTTAGAAGGTGAAGGTTACGAAAGTGGTTGTTATGTTAAGCCAGCAATTATTGAAGCTGAAAATCATTTTGAAATTGTACAACACGAAACCTTCGCTCCAATTTTATATTTAATGAAATATTCAGGAGAGGTTGAAAATGCGATTGCAAAACAAAATGGTGTTGCTCAAGGATTATCATCTGCAATCATGACTAACGAAATGAAAGAAGCTGAAAAGTTCTTATCATATGCTGGTTCAGATTGTGGTATTGCTAATGTAAACATCGGAACGTCTGGTGCTGAAATTGGTGGTGCTTTTGGTGGTGAAAAAGAAACAGGAGGTGGACGAGAGTCTGGATCTGATGCTTGGAAAGTATACATGAGAAGACAAACAAATACAGTGAACTATTCAGATGAATTGCCTTTAGCACAAGGAATTAAATTCGATTTATAGATTTCAGTTTAAAACAATAACTTATAAAAACCGTTTCAATTATTGAGACGGTTTTTTTGTACCTTATTTTTTGAAATCATTTTGAAAGTTATAATTAAACTTAATCTTATTTATCGAGTCATATACTTATGAATCAACAAGATATTCAGCATTTATATTGGAGAGCAGGTTTTGGAGCAACACCAAGTCAGTTTAATAAATTATCTAAACTAGATAAACGTCAAGTTATAGATGCGTTGTTTCAAAATTCTTCAAGGCCTAGTCGACTAGAAATTGACACTACAGCATTAGAACAATTTACTGTAAAATCAGTTTTCAAAGATAAAAGTAAACAGCGTGAGTTTCTTAAAATCAGCAGAGAGAAAGTAAAAGAGTTTAATACATTGTGGGTAAACCGACTAGTTGTTACTGATGAATTGTTAAGAGAAAAAATGACTTTGTTTTGGGCTAACCTTTTTGCATGTCGAAATAAAAATATTTTTTATGTGCAACATTACAATAATACACTAAGAAACAATGCGTTAGAAAATTTTGGCGCTTTTGTAAAAGCGATTTCTAAGGAACCAGCAATGCTTAAATATTTGAACAGTAATCAAAATCGTAAACAAAAACCCAATGAGAATTTTGCTCGTGAACTTATGGAGTTATTTACGCTAGGCGAAGGAAATTATACCGAAGAAGATATTAAAGAAAGCGCGAGAGCGTTCACAGGTTATAGTCATAATTTTGAAGGCAAATTTGTGTTGCGAAAATTTCAGCATGATTATGATTTTAAAACCTTTTTTGGTCATACAGGACAATATGATGGTGATGATATTATTGACATCATATTAAAGCAAAAACAATGTGCTCGTTTTATCTGTCGGAAAATTTACAGTTTCTTTGTTAATGAAGTTGTTAATGAAGATAGAGTTGAAGAATTAGCAACTGTTTTTTACGAAGATTATAATATTGAAAACCTAATGAGACATGTGTTTATGTCGGATTGGTTTTATTCGGAAGAACATATAGGTTCAAAAATAAAATCACCTATTGAGTTTTTAGTTGGAATAACTAGAACAGTTCCTGTGAAATTTGAAAAAACTAAAGATGTCCTTAAAATTCAGAAGCTTTTAGGACAAATATTATTAGATCCTCCAAATGTTGCTGGATGGAAAGGAGGAAAAAGCTGGATTGATAGTAATACCATTATGTTGCGTTTGAAGTTGCCTTCAGTCATATTAGCAAATGCTAAGATTTCAATTAAAGAAAAAGGAGAGTTTGAAGATAGTTTTGAAACGTACTATTCAAAAAAGAACAAATTTGTTTCAGTAAAGATAGATTGGGAAACTTTTGAAAAACAGTATAGTAATTCTTCTTTTGAGGATTTAAAACATCAGCTTATTGTTCCGAAATTAAGTGATGGAACTGAAACCTATTTAAAGGCATTAAGTCAAAATTCAAAACGAAATTTTTGTGTGCAGTTGATGTCCTTACCAGAATACCAAATGTGTTAATTATGGAAAGAAGACAATTTTTAAAACAATCCACATTAGCTAGTAGTCTGTTTTTCGTACCTAATTTTGTAAAGGCATTTGAAAATTTAGCAACAACGAGTTTAGGTTATAAGCGTTTGGTTATTATTCAACTTGCAGGAGGTAATGATGGATTAAACACTATTATTCCGTTTAATAATGATGTGTATTATCGCAACAGACCAACAATTAGTATTAAAAAAAATGAAATAATTAAAGTTACAGATGAACTTGGTTTTAATTCGAATTTATTGCCATTAAAAAAATTATATGACCAAGGTCACCTAACGATTATCAATAATGTTGGCTATCCAAATCCAAATCGATCACATTTCAGATCGACAGATATTTGGGAAACTGCAAGTGATTCTAATCAATATTTACAAACAGGTTGGATTGGTCGCTATTTAGATAAATATGGCAACAAGTCTTATAATGCTATTGAAACAGATGATAGTTTGTCTTTAGCTTTAAAAGGTCAAAACATCAATGGTATAGCGACTAAAAATCCGCAAGTATTATTTAGAACGTCTCAAGATCCATATTTTAAAAATGTATTAGAGCATTATGAAGATGAGCATTTAAGTGAACATAATTTAGGTTATTTATACAAAACAATGATTGCTGCAGAATCTTCTGCAAAGTATATTTTTGAAAAACATAAAACAGCATCAAACAAGCACGAGTATCCAAATAACGAGTTTGCAAATCAGTTAAAAACCACTTCAAAACTAATCAATTCTGGAATTGAGACGAAAGTGTTTTATTCATCTTTAGGAGGTTTTGACACACACGCTAGACAGCTAAACAAACAATCGCGATTATTAAAAATTTATGCAGAAGGGATTGACGCTTTTGTTTCAGATTTAAAACAACAAGGCACATTTAATGATACACTTATTCTAACCTTTTCTGAATTTGGAAGACGTGTGAAACAAAATGCGGCTAACGGAACAGATCATGGCGCTGCAAGTAATGTATTTATAATTGGAAATAAATTGAAAACACCAGGATTTTATAACGATTTTAGTGGCTTATCTAATTTAGATGGTAATGGCGATTTAAAATATACGATTGACTTCAGATCTATTTATGCAACACTATTAGGAAAGTGGCTTGCTGTTGATGAGAGCACTATATTAAGCAACAATTTTTCAAGATTAGATTTTATTTAAGGTCTTAAAAAACAAAAACCTCATTTCATTTTTTCGGTAAACCGAATGAAACAAGGTAGTTTGTAATTGATTAATAGCACTGCTAAAATCGTAAAAATTAAGGTTCTACCCGAAAAAAAACTATAAGTGGTCAAAAAAACTGTATGAATGGTATGTATTCTTTTTATCTTAGTATGGAAAGAGATTCTCTGTAGAATTTCAGAAGTAAAGTAATCCTATAAAAAACAAAAACCTTATTTCTTAATCGATAAATCGACATTGAAATAAGGTTGTTTTGTAATTGATTAATAGCAAGACAAATATCACAAATACAAGAAGTTATTTAAAATTAACACTACAATTAGCAGAAAAAATGGTTGAACTGCAATTCGTGTTAAATTTCTTCGATTAACTGTATTTAACTTTCCTCAAAATTCGTGTTACCTCTTGATAGGAGTTGTAAATTGTTTCACTGTGCTTTTTTAAATATGGTTTTGCTTCATTTAACTTATCGATGGCTTCATTAAATAAGTTGAGATAACAAAGAAGGTAAGTGGCAGGAAGATTTTTTAAATCTAGCATTTCATTTTTGTTTAGCGACAAACCTTTTTTTAGTTTTTCAAGTAAGGCATTATTAGAATTATAAATATGATGCAATATTTTTTTATCAAATTGAGGAGGCTCAAATAAGAGTTGGGTTTCAATAGTATAGTGTGCATTGTCTTCAAACCTAATTATGGTTTGTTCTAATTCATAATATTTAAAAGAGTTTTGAAGTCCAAGACTTACATATTCAATAATTTGAAATGAATTATCATTAAAGGTTATGGTAACTTCATCTAGTGTTGAAAAAAACAAACGTACTTGCTCGTTAATCAATTCTATATCTACTCTAGAATAAAAGGTCTTATTTTTAACTGTTTTTTTTTGTCCAGACCAACACAACACAAAATATTCTTTAAACACTTTGTACTGCGGATTAAAATCTTTTCGCATTTTCATAAAATCAAAAACACCATCAAGTGTGTATTCAATATTGTTTTGAGCATGTGATTCAATTTCAGAAACGATTTTTGAGTTCACATCTTTAATTTCAATATCAAATACTTTAGGCATGCTCATGCTTCCATCTCTAAAAAACACAGAGCCACCATAATACTTCCAAATGTTTTTCCGAAGCGAAGTAATTTTGCCTGTGGCTCTAATGGTTACTAAACCAACTACTTTGTTGTCTGGCAGGTGTGGAAAAGGGATATTTTCATATTGAACAATTGGAGGATGTGTTAAATAGGCATTGATGAGGTTTTGAATTTTACTATCATCAAAAAAATTTACACCAATAATTGTATTGTCTTCGTCTTCAACACCAATAACAATGTAAGCGTTGTTTTTGGGATTGCTATTTGAAAGGGCACAGACGTGTTTTAAAAATTTTGCTTTACCTTCTTTATGTGTAATATCAATTTTTCGTTTTTTATCATAAAAACTGTTTTCATCATTGTGAGCTAATAAGTTTTTAATTAAAAGACGTTTGTTAATCATGAATTTTTATTTTTTCATGGCACTTTATGACCTTGTGAAGCCACTAAGATTTTAAACCAATCTTCGAGTTTTAACTCAATATGTTTTGCTTTGGCAGAATTCGTAATTCTTTTTCTATTTGTTGTACCAATTACAGGATGAATTTTAGCAGGATGTTTTAAAATCCAAGCTAATAACAATTGATCTTCAGTTGCATTATAAACATCAGTAAGTTCTCCTAATTGTTTATGGATACGTCTAGTCTGTTCGTTATCTTCTCTAAAAACACTACCTAAAGGTGACCAAGCCATTGGAATAATATGTTTCAGGAGCATTTGATCTAATGTGCCATTGTGCATTGCAGAATGTTGTGTTAACGAAAATTCAATTTGATTCACAGAAAGATCTAAAGCATTAGAAACTAATTCAACTTGTGAAGGTGTAAAATTTGAGACACCAAAGTCTTTAATTTTGCCTTGTTGTTTTAAAGTTGTAATCGCTTCAGAAATGTCATCAGGATGCATCAAAGGACTCGGTCTATGTAATAAAAAGAGATCTAAGTAATCTGTTTTTAAATGTTTTAAAGACGTTTCTGCAGACCATATAATATAATCTTTACTATAATCATAATGTTTAATAGTATTAGATCTGTTCTCACTCATGTATTGAATGCCACATTTTGAGATGAGTTGAATGTCTTCACGCTTTATACCACTTTCGGTAAAAGCATTTCCAAATTCAGCTTCAGTAGTATAGCCACCATATATGTCTGCATGATCAAATGTAGTAATGTTGTTTTCAAGACAATGATGCATTAACGAAATCATGTCTTCTTTTTTATATTGCTTTCCCCAACTTCCCCAAGTCATGGTACCTGCAATTAATCGAGAATATTTCACTTTTTTTTCAGTTTATACGGATTTTTATGCAACTCATGTATAAAAATAGTCAAATCTTGTGTAATGAGGTATCATTGTTTTGTAATTATTAAATGACCCAAATCATGACACTTTTTCAAAATCCAAAAGCCTTATTAATTAGTTTATTAGCTATCATATTATTTAGTAGCTGTTCTAAAGAAGAGGAATCTACGACCTTAGAAAACAGCTTAGTTAATGTTAAGCTTATTGGGACTCAAACACAGTTAAGCAGACTAAATCTTGAAATATTAGATGTACAGTTAAGAGTTTTAGAAGACGAAAATGATCCAAAAGCATGGTTGAGTTTAAATACAATTAATACAGGTATTCACGATTTGACAGATTTTACTGGTAATCATGTGATTACTTTAGTTGATTTTGAACAAGTGCCTTCTGAATTTATTTACAATATAAAAATAGTTTTAGGCGATGAGAATTCAGTGGTAAAAAACAACATAGAGTATGTCGTTGATATAGAGTCTGAATATGAGAATGCATCAGTTAATGTGCTTGAAAAACAATTAGTTGAAAACAAACTGTATGAGTTTACAGTAGAGTTAAATATTGATGAATCTGTTCGTTTTGATTCAGAAAATAAAGCAAAGTTAAATCCAAGAATGAGTACTGAGATGCGACTTTTTAATTTGTATTAAACAATTTAAAAACCCTATATATTTAAAGAGCAGTGCTGTCAGTACTGCTCTTTATTTTTTAACCAATTCTTAACAGCAAACAAAGAAAAATTTTAACAATTTGCGGTACTAAATAAGTTTGTGATAAAAATTCTTTTTAAAATATATAGATAATGGAAGAAACAGGTACAATTGATATTAAATCGATTAATGAGAAAATTGAAAAAGAAAGTGCTTTTGTTGATTTACTAGTTATGGAAATGAACAAAGTAATTGTTGGTCAGAGACACATGGTTGAACGATTACTAATTGGATTGTTAGGACGAGGACATATTTTACTTGAAGGAGTTCCTGGTCTTGCAAAAACTTTAGCTATTAATACACTATCACAAGCTGTTGATGGTAGTTTTAGTAGAATTCAGTTTACACCAGATTTACTTCCTGCAGATGTTGTTGGTACGCTTATTTATAACATGAAAATCAATGATTTCTCAATTAAGAAAGGGCCTATTTTTGCCAACTTTGTTTTAGCAGATGAAATTAACAGAGCACCTGCAAAAGTGCAATCGGCTTTATTAGAAGCGATGCAAGAAAAGCAAGTGACTATTGGTGATGAGACTTTTATTTTAGATAAGCCATTTTTAGTAATGGCAACTCAAAACCCAGTTGAGCAAGAAGGAACTTATCCTTTGCCTGAAGCTCAAGTCGATCGTTTTATGCTAAAAACTGTGATTGATTATCCAAAACAAGACGAAGAACAACTCATTATGAGAGCCAATCTTAAAGGGTCTTGGGATAAGGTAAACCCAGTTGTTTCTGTTGCACAAATTCTAAAAGCTCAAGAAGCCGTTAGAGAAGTATATATGGATGAGAAAATTGAAAAATATATTCTTGATATTATTTTTGCAACCCGTTATCCTGAAAAATATAGATTATCAGATTTAAAACCATTAATTTCATTTGGAGCTTCGCCTCGTGGTAGTATTAATTTGGCTACTGCAGCAAAATGTTATGCCTTTATAAAGCGTCGTGGCTATGTGATTCCTGAAGATGTTCGTGCAATAGTTCATGATGTATTACGTCATAGAATTGGAATTACTTATGAAGCTGAAGCAGAAAATATAACTTCAGAAGACATCATTAATAAGATTGTTAACGAGATTGAAGTACCATAAATGAGTTTTCAGTAAATCAGTATTCAGTAAGTAGTCACTTACTGAATACTGATTTGAATTTACTGTTAACTGAAGACTGCACACTGCATACTTAAAGATATGGATACTAAGGAATTACTAAAAAAAGTACGAAAAATTGAGATTAAGACAAGACGATTGTCTGATCATATTTTTGGAGGCGAATATCATTCGACTTTTAAAGGTCGTGGTATGACTTTTTCTGAAGTAAGACAATACCAGTTTGGTGATGACGTAAGAAATATTGATTGGAATGTAACTGCACGTTATAACGAGCCTTATGTGAAAGTTTTTGAAGAAGAACGAGAACTAACGATGATGCTTATGGTTGATATTTCAGGATCTAATCTGTTTGGTACTGATGAACAATTCAAAAATGAAATTGCTACCGAAATTGCAGCTACTTTAGCGTTTTCTGCAACTCAAAACAATGATAAAATTGGATTGATTCTGTTTTCAGATGCCGTAGAACTTTACATTCCACCTAAAAAAGGACGTTCTCATGTATTGAGAATTATTCGTGAGTTGATTGAATTTCAACCTAAAAGTAAACGCACTAATATTGCTGAAGCCTTAAAGTTTTTATCTAATGTGATGAAAAAGAAAGCGATTGTTTTTGTGTTGAGCGATTTTATTGCAGACGATTACAAACAAACATTAAAAATTGCCGCAAACAAACATGATATTACAGGAATTAGAATCTACGATAAACATGAAGAAAGCATTCCAAATTTAGGAATGGTTCAAATGCAAGATGAAGAAAGTGGAGAGCTAGTTTTGGTTGATACAATGTCTAAAACGATACGAACTAATTATAGCAAATACTATCAAGAAAAAGTGGACTACTATAAAGATACGTTTACAAAATCAGGAGCTGGAACAATTGATTGTCGTGTCGATGAAAGCTACGTAAAAAAATTATTAGGTTATTTTAAAAGAAGATAATATTTAAGTAAAAAGTAAAAAGTAAAAAGTAAAAAGTGATAAGTAGAAAGTTAAGATATATGATAGTTTTACAAAAGAATAAGGTTTCGATCTTTTTTACTTTTGTCTTGTGCCTAATGCCTTTTGTTTTAGCAGCACAAGTCACATCTTCTATAGATTCTACTAAAATTAAAATCGGTCAGCAAATTACATTTAAGGTTGAGGTTGAAGCCGATACAACCGATTTAGTAGTGTTTCCTGAAGGGCAAACATTTTCGCCTTTAGAAATGATAGAATCTTATAAGGTTGATACTACAAAAAACAATGCTAAATATCAATTAATAAAACGATACGGATTAACACAATTTGATTCAGGTGCTTACACCATTCCGAAGCAAAAAATTATTATTGGTACTAAAACATTTTTTACAGATTCTCTACGTGTTGAAGTTTCAAATATTGAAGTCGATACAACAAAACAAGGACTTTATGATATTAAGCCTTTTATTGAGGTTGAAAAAAGCAGCAATAATAGATGGCTAATGATTTTAGGAATTCTACTAGCTGTAGCTCTTGTTGCCTTTTTATTATACTGGTTTATTTGGAGAAAGAAACCGTTGTCTGAAGAAGCTAAAATTGCATTGCTTCCACCTTATGACAGAGCAAAACTAGCATTAAAGACATTAGATGAAAGTACGTATTTAGAGAATTCAGAATTGAAAGATTACTATTCAGAGTTGACCTTTATTATCAGAAAATATTTAGATGAAAAGGTATATGATAAAGCTTTGGAAAGTACGACAGATGAATTAATTTCAAGATTAAATCTCCTAAAAGATGCGAATCAAATTGAATTAAGCAAAGACGATATTCGAAACCTTGAAACCATCTTAAAACGAGCCGATTTAGTAAAATTTGCTAAATCGGCTCCAGATGTTGAACTCGCAAAATTAGACAGAAATACAATTGATATTGAAATAGATCACGTTAAAGAAGCTTTGCCAGAACCAACTGAAGAAGAAAAATTATTGAATCAACAATATAAAGAAGAACAAGAGCGTAAAAAGAAACGTAAAAAAGTAGTAATTACTGTCTTTATTTCGGTTTTTTTAATTATTGCAACCTTTGTTGGCTTTGGTATAAAATACGGGTTTACTTACGTAAAAGACACGCTCATTGGTCATGAAAGTAAAGAGCTTTTAGAAGGTGATTGGGTAAGAAGTGAATATGGAATACCTCCTA
>Ga0209344_10001611_pt1 | contig 28577 bp, 23 predicted proteins | sample Cruoilmetagenom6_FD_187293 | JGI IMG/M metagenome (GOLD analysis project Ga0209344, IMG submission 187293) | Oil polluted marine microbial communities from Coal Oil Point, Santa Barbara, California, USA - Santa Barbara Oil Seep Sample 6 (SPAdes)... | ecosystem: Environmental > Aquatic > Marine... | reverse complement strand
GCGCTTCCTCAATCTCCAATCAGCCACCTACAACAACTTCTACTTTCAACGCCAATTGCTCGACCGGCCTACCTTGAAAAGATATCGGGAAGGTGCGTTCAACGAATGGAAGACTGCGACCAGCGCCGTATAGTTCTGGCTGCCAACTTGATCTTTCACGCTTTCATCAGGTTAACGTGACAATGCCGGGAAGGGTGTTAAGGCAAGTTAACGTGACAATGCTGAAAGCGGACCTTGTGTAGCAGGATTGCGCAATTCGAAAGTGGTTGAAAGCGATCGCGCAAAGCAAAATCCCAATTATGCCATAAGCTGCATTGCATGATTGTCGGAACGAAAATTCGGGTACTGAATGATCGATCCCTTTAGCGTTTCGATTTAAACTACCTTCGTTTCCTCGAACAAGCCTAATCGCCTTGCCGCGGCCACAGCACCAGTACGATTTTTAACGTCGAGTTTCGAGTAGACATTCTGCAGATGCCATTTGACTGTGTTTTCGGACACGAGTGCCTTGGACGCGACGTCAGCGTTTGAATTTCCGTCAAAGATAAATCGAAGAATTTCCAGTTCCCTCGAAGACAACCGCTCAATCTGATCTCCCTGGCCTTCTAGGCGCGGGGGAGAGAGGCTTGCGGAAGGCGAAAGCAGGTCCAAATAGGACCTATCGATGTCCGCAGCACTCTTGTCGCCATCTTTACGCAACGCCTGAATCAGCGCCAGCGCACGTGGTCCTTCATCCAAAAAAGTGCGGACAAGTCGCCCGCGAGATCCGATTTCGAGCGCTTGACGCATAGTCCGTAATGCCGCCGTTCGGTCTCCAAGAGCATCCCGACAAATCGCTTCGAGCGTCAAGAGTTTTGCTGCCCGTAATCGCCGATTTTTTGCCAAAGCCTTGTTGATGGCAGGGCGTAGTCTAGATACTATCGCAGGACTGGCTTCGACCGCGGTTTCGTATCGAAGTTCGCCAATGAGATTGGCTTCTGTCTCGGTCGCATATGTCATGAATCCCGGGGCTTCAACGAAACGAGCCTCTTTGTTCAGCCGCCGCTTTAAATGTCTTGCTTCGCTATAGTCTTCAGAGAACACGGCTATTCGAACACGCTCCCACTCTAGCGCATCTATGAACCGGGGCCATCCGTTCGCAGCAGCAATTCGGTCGCCCTTAACTAGTGCCTTGGCAGCCCCTTTTTCATCGCCGCGAGCTATTGCCAGCCGACTTTCGGTTAGTATCGTTGAAAGCAACATGTCCGGTAAAATTACGCCTGGCGATCCACCAATGCATCTCTGGACATAACCGTCAGCCTTGGACAGTTCGTTCCACTCGTAGTGCAAGCTCGGCAAGTACCCGACTGCTATTTTGATCGAATCTGCATCATTCGTATCATCAGCCATGGTCGCTTCTCCGAAACGCCAGTTTTCCGCTGCCTCGGAAAGTTCGCCAGACACGGCGTGCGTCAGACCCAATACCGTGTGAGCAATGGCAATACCAAATTTGCTTCCGGCTCGATGGTTATCGGACATAGCATCAAGCGAGAGGCGACGAGCTTTGCCTAAATCGCTCCGTCCGGTCCAACCAATTGCCGCGATCAGTTGCAACGTACCGAGTGTATACGGGTCGCTACCTTTGCAATCTCTGATCCCTCGTTCCGCTACATCGACACAAGTTTCTGGATGATCTCCATAGATCGCCATCATCGCATCGACAGCGTATAGGTCATCTCTTATCACGGGCTCCAGATTTTCGAAGTCGAGACGAGCATTTGACGCGTGCGTTCGCGCGGCTTCAACCTCGAAGCGTGCCGCAAAAGAGCACGCCGCCTCTACATGCAGATTCGGGTGCTTCTTGAAATCATGGCCTTCCAGTTCCGAAGTCCAACCTGGATCCGTGCTAGCCCTGCCCAACCGCCGGCGTTCACGGCTGGCCTTTTCAAGCAAGTCGGCGGCAGTTCGAGTATCTCCAGCGGCAAATGCGTGCCGAATAGCGTCACTTAGAAAGCCGTTCGCGATGTGCCACTCCAACGCCGCCCGATGAATCGCGTTTGGGCCATTTTTCTGATCTGCAATCGCAGTCAAACATCCACCAATTACAGGATGCAATCGAAACCAAGCTGCATCACTGCCATCGGCTGGCCGTTCTCGCGAGATCAATCCCTCAATCTCGAGCTGTCGGAGAAGATCTCCCGCCTTCGCAATACCGGTCACGTGAGCAGCGAGTTCTTCGCAAACTCTAACGAGCGGCGCTACCCCAAACAAGAATGACTTCAGGTCTGCGGTAAGCGGGGCGACCAGCTCCTCCTCCACGTAGGCGCGGAGTAGAGGCAATTCGGCAACCCCGCCATTCGCTAAAACTTCAACATCGGCATTGTCTTCGCTGATCGCTGACGTCGCAATTTGAAGGGCAACCGGCCATCCGAAACCAGCGTTGTGAAGCGCCGCGAGCTGACTTGACGGAGCACTATGCCCGCTCTCTTGGGAAAGTAGTTCAAACTCTTCCAAAGAAAATTGCAGCTCAGCAGAGCCAATCACCTCAAGTTGCCCGTGAATCCTTAACCGCGTTGCTCCAACTTTTGGCATATGCCGTGACGAGACTACGAGCCGTACTCCGCGAAGCGAATTTTCCGCCAGCCGAAATAGCATTCGCTCACCTTCCGACCCTCGGAGACGTTCCAGGTTGTCAATAAAGAGAATTGTAGGACCGTTTGAAGCGCGAGACTCGTCCGGCGCCAGCAGCCCAGAAATGCAGCCTTCCAGATAAACGTCATTGCGATGACGCTCGTCTAAAACAAGCCACGCGGTCACCTCGCGGAGCTGCCGAGCCCGCCCTTCGAGCTGCCTAAGTAACATCGTTTTACCATAACCTGCTGGCGCACAAATCAGCGTAAGATTCTTAAGCGACGACCGACCAAGCTGATTCAACAACTTCTGCCTGAACACCTCGCCGGTAGGCGGAGGCTGTAGCTCTTTGGCCTGAACGAGGCTGACGATTTCTGCCATTCGAACTCCTCCAATGGAGTATGTTAGCACTTCACGTGCGCGAACAGCCATACTTTTGGATGGGCATCATTCTCAACTAGTGATCCCCAACCATACTTTTCGACAGAGCTTGGTTCGGCCTTCCGAGTATAGATTCACCATCCCGATCACACGCGGGAATGCGCGAACCTTCGAAATAAAGGTCATGCAATAATAAGTCGAACAAATCGGAAGGCATTCTAAATGATCCCAATTGGACCGCTCTCCCGCCCGCTTAGTATACCGGTGATTGCATCCCCCTTGTTCATCATTTCGAATCCTTCCCTCGTAATTGAGCAATGCAAGGCGGGTATCATCGGGTCCTTTCCTGCGCTCAACGCACGGCCGGCAAGTGAACTTGACGAGTGGATCTTTGAAATCAAGGAGGCGCTGGCTGAATGGGATCGAGCTAATCCCGATGCTCCGAGCGCACCGTTCGCGGTGAACCAGATTGTTCATCGATCAAACGATCGATTGGAGCACGATATTGATATTTGCACAAAACACGAGGTTCCCATCGTAATTACGTCACTGGGAGCCAGGGAGGAATTGAACCAAGTCGTGCAGGGCTACGGCGGCGTGACTTTGCATGATGTAATCGACAACAATTTTGCGCGAAAAGCTGTTGAAAAGGGAGCTACCGGTCTTATTCCCGTAGCTGCCGGAGCTGGAGGCCACGCCGGTACGCTTTCACCATTTGCGCTAATGCAGGAAATTCGTGAATGGTTCGATGGTCCCATGGCGTTGTCGGGCGCGATTGCTAGCGGCAATAGTATATTGGCGGCTCAGGCAATGGGTGCTGATTTTGCCTATATCGGCTCACCCTTTATTGCCACGCAGGAAGCCCGCGCAGAAGCAGAGTATAAACAGGCAGTCGTCGAAGCGGATGCTGCTGCAATAATCTATTCCAATCTGTTTACGGGCGTGCATGGTAATTATCTAAGTGCGTCCATCGTCAACAACGGACTAGACCCCGAAAATCTACCAACAAGCGACCCGACTGCAATGAACTTCGGATCCACCAGCGCTAAGGCATGGCGCGACATTTGGGGTTGCGGACAGGGAATCGGAGTGATCAGCGAGGTACTATCGACGAACGAATTGGTCGGTAGGCTGCGCCGTGAATATGATGCAGCCAAGAAGAATTTGAGGCTCGCAACAAATGGCTGATCCTCTCGATTCCCAAACTTTTGCGGACATTCTGGACATCACCGCCAGATGGAGCGGTGATACGCTGGCTTTTCAATCACTTCCGGACATACAGGCCAATTTCTCATTGCCAGTAACGTATCGCGATTTCGTCTTTTCCGTCAGGCAAACAGCAAATCTCATTCGAAATTTGGGAGAGCACACTAATGTTGCGTTGATTGTCCCCAATACTGTCGAAGGCCAAACCGCACTCTTCGCGTCACAAATTGCCGGTCAGGCGGTTCCAATCAATGGATTGCTACCTGATGAGCAAACGGCACGGCTTATCAATGCAGCGGGTGCAAATATTTTGATCGTCGATTCTGACATGGACCGCGCCGAGAAACTTCGCGCGCTGTCGGGCGGTGTTGAGCATATTTTCACGATAAATGGCGATCAACAAAACATCGCCGATTGCCGGAAAAAATTTTCTGGCGAGGCCTACGACTTTGATGTGCCGACACAGCGCGATGATCCTGTGGTTGCAGCCTTTCATACCGGCGGCACAACTGGCCAGCCAAAATTGGCGCTTCATCTAGCATCGAACCAGCTCGCTACTGCAAGGGGAGTAATTGGTGGAGCAGATCTCAAGGCTGAAGACGTCATCCTCAATCCACTTCCGTTGTTTCACGTTGCTGGTTCCATTTGCGTTGCCATGTCGGCACTGGTTTGCGGTGCATGCCAATTGTTGCCTCCACCCGCAGGTGGGCGAACACCGGGATTCATCGATAACTTCTGGATTTTGATAGAAAAGTACAAGGTAACGGTCATCTGCGGTGTTCCGACGATTTTCGGGGCTGCTGCAGCCAGATTGCCAGAAAAGGCGTCTACGCCATCACCCAAAATTCTGTCAGGCGGAGCGTCACTAGCGACAACGATTGAATCAGCACTTCTCGATTTCCTCGGTTCGGAAATCTGCCTCATATATGGGATGACCGAGACCGCAGGGTTGATCTGTGTGCGGCATCATGGCGAAACCCATCTTTTGGGGTCCGTCGGCCGCCCGGCAGATGGCGTCGAAATCCGGATTGTGATTGATCCGGAAAACGCCGATGCCGAGGTCAAAAGCGAATGCTCCGGTCACATACTCGCGCGCGGAGATACTATCGGCCCAGGTTATCTAGATGAAACTCAACGAGACGCCCTTTTCAACAACACCGGTTGGCTCATTACAGGCGACCTCGGCCACATCGATCGCAACGGACACCTAAAAATTACTGGCCGCGCCAAAGATGTCATCATTCGAAGCGGCCACAACATTGATGCGTCAGTGATCGAGGAAGCGGCTCTGCAACATCCGTCAATCGAACTTGCCGCAGCAGTATCGGCCCCCGACAGTTACGCCGGTGAGCTGCCCTTCCTGTTCGTTCAACTTAAGCCAAAATGCTCCGTAGCGCCGGATGAAATTTTCGCGCATCTGCTACCGATCCTGGAACGGCCAGCACTTCCCAAGCATGTCGAGATTTTGCGCGAAATCCCACAAACCGGCGCAGGAAAAATCTACAAGCCAACGCTAGCCGCCCGCGCAACCGAAATTGTGGTCGAGAGGCTATTTGAAGATCGCTCAATCAAGCGGACCGGATGGTCCATCATCGAAGACAAGGGCTCGCATTGGATAGAGGTTTTGGACGAACAAAATCGACCGGCAATCCAAGAGATTTCAAAACTCCTGTCACTCAAATTCAAGTAACTGCGCCTACCCTTGGGAATAGAATTTTTGGCGGATGGCCTCGGCACATTTGTCCAGAGCATCACGTCCAACGTCGATTATCCCTGCCATGACCGTGAAACCGTGAATGGTGTTTTCGTAGCAAGATTGTTCGACATCGACGCCTGCTGCCCGAAGATGGTTTGCATAATTCTCGATATGGTCGCGTAGAATGTCACATCCGGCGTAAACAATTTGCGTCGAGGGCAAGCCACTAAAATCTGTTGAGAGTACAGGCGAAGCCCGCTCATCATTTACCTCTGCTGGATCTTCCAAATATTGGCTGAGGAACCATTCAAGTACTTCGGGTTCGAAGAAAAACCCGCGTGCAAATCGTTGCATAGAACTGACATCGGCACTTGCTCCTACTGCAGGATTTATTAGCACCTGAAGCTTGAGTGCCCCGTTTTTGGATCGAGCTTCATGCATCGCGACGACAGCGGCAAGATTCCCGCCTCCTGATTCACCTGCGACTGCAAGTTTTGTGGTGTCTGCTCCGATTTCATGCCCGTGCATCTTAAGCCACTCGAAAGCTGCCAATGCATCTTCAACCGCTGCCGGAAACTTGGCCTCCGGAGCGAGTCGATAAGAGGACGAAACAATGATTGCAGAAGATTTGGCTGCGAGCCGTCGGCATAGCGTGTCATAAGCGTCGAGGCTGCCCATCATCATCCCGCCGCCATGCAGAAAAAGCACTGCCGCCTGATTTGTTCCCGTCTCTGAAAAGGGTGTATAGATTCGGATAGCGATATTTCCCGCTGGCCCTCCGATCATCCGATCCTCGACCGATGCAATTGGGTCGAAAGGGATGGGAATTCCAGCATAAAAGCGGTCAAATGCAATTCGCATTTCGGCTGGATTCATATCCAGATCGAGAAAAGGATCCGCTTCCAGGCGCCGCAGAATCTCAGTTGTCTGCTCATCCAAAATCGCCGGATCTGCCAAATTTGGATTCTCATCATCAGTCATTGTCATAGTCTCCATTGGTGGCCGGGCTAACAGCGAGTAGAATTTCGATCTTGCAGCTAGTTGCGCTATTCTGCCTTGGTGATTTCCAGACCAAGTTCACGCATCGCTTGTCGTAATTTCGGAGCACGCTGCACGTCTCTCGCGATCGCAGATGCGTCGAGCTTGCTTCCCAGCAAATCGATCGTGCAACACGCTGCTCGAAGAATGCGTGCCGACATTGTGGTCAGCACTGTTTCGAGCAGCTCCTGTGCCGGAGCGAACCGCGATGATGTATTCAACAACGCAACATGCTTCCCTTCAAAGCGGCCGTCACCCACGAGCCAGTCAAGGCTATTTTTTAGGGCGCCGGGCAATCCGCCGGCATATACCGGGCACGATATGATAAGCGCATGGGCACTCGCCACTAGATCTCGCCATTCGGAGGCGACCTTGGGCAATAGTTCATCGCTATCGTTGTCCGGATTAAAAGCAGGAAGCCGCTCCGGATAATCGACAACACGAACGTACATTCCATAGGGGGCGACAAGTGCCGCCGCTTTCAACAGTTCTGTGTTTGTGGATCCGGTGCGAAGGCTGCCTGACAGCCCTACAACTTCCAACAAACCTCCTCGGCGCAATTCCATTGTCAGAATCTAAAACCGGCGGAGATTCCATATTCGGCAGGCCGCCCAGGATACCTTACAATCGTGTCCTGGATATGAAGAACGTTGTTCCAATAATATTCGTTGAAGACATTCCGTCCATATACAGAGACAGTCCAGCGTTCATCTTCAGCCCTAATTCCCGCGCGGAGATCAACAAGTGTATATGCATCGATGATCAGCCGGGCGTCGTCTTCCAACCCACTCTTTGTTGAGCTTCGATAGACGAGGCCCGCTCCGACAAAGGCCATTGCATTTTCGCCAATACCCCATTCATACTGGGCATCGAGATTAATCTGCCAATCAGGCGTATAGGGAAATTTGTTTCCGCTCAGCTCAACAAGGCTACCGAATTGATCAAAGTTCACGAATTCTGAGCCATCAGGGTTGGATCGAATTCGCGCATCCAGATACATCAAGCCGCCAGAAAGATTCAGGCCGTCTATCGGCTGGGTCGACAATTGTGCCTCAAATCCAACAACGTCCGATCGTGGAACATTGACCAGATTCTGTAGCTGTCCGAAGAACGGATCTTGAATACGGCCAGACAGCTGCTTGTTCGTATAGTCATAGTAAAAGGCGGCCGCGTTGAACTGCGCTGCATCATTCGCAAACGGCAGTCGTATACCTGCTTCGTATGCAACAAGTCTTTCCTGCGTAACTGGCAGAAGCTGTGACGCCGATGAGGCAGAGATCGTAGGAAAACTTCCGGCCTTATATCCTTGACTGACATTTGCGTAGAACAGCATATTCGACCCTGGTTGATAACTTATGCCAGCACGCCAGGAGACATTATCTTCCACGAGCGAATCCGTTGTAAGGCCGGTCGTAAGGTCGGGCAGAAGCGTAACACACGCTCCTGGTTGGGTCGTTACTGGCGCACCGATCAAGAATTGAACAAACCCGATCGCTGCTGCGCCGTCACCAGCGCCTGTATCGCGAGTACATGCGGAATATTCGATTGCCGTGTGCGTGTAGCGAGCACCGGCTTGAAGCGAGAGCCCCTCGGCTACTTCAAGTTCTCCGTTCGCGAAAACCGCCCAAGATTCCAGCCCGTGCGTTGCGTCGTTAAATATGCTCCGAAACTGAAATGGGCCGACAAAAGACGCAGGAGAGTCCGAAAGAAAAACCGTCTGGAAATCGAATATATCATCGTTCTGGTAATTCCCGCCGACGATCCAACTAAAATTGTTCGCCCGGCCAGCCAAGCGCAGCTCTTGAGTAAAAGATTCGATGTCGCCGCCAAGACCGATATGCAAATCCTCCAACGGCAGCCCATCAGCATCTTGCAAGCTGTCCCGATCAAAACGCTGAAATGCTGTGATCGACGTGATCGTTACATCGGGTGCGACCTCAAAATCGGACCTGAGCGCAATCTGATAAAATGAATTGTCGCGATGGAGTCCCAATCCAGGCGTCCAATCGGCCTCGCGAGCGGTTGTGGCAATTGGAGCATTGGTAAAGGCCGGCGGCAGCGGAGCGCCATTTGCTGGAAATAAGCCTACGAGTTGGGCCGCGGGCGTATCTGATCCGTCGTGCCAGCCATTGATATTCAGTTCGAAGGTCAGCTCAGGAGCGGGCGTCCATTCTAGTAGCAATCGTCCGGTAACAAGATCTGTGCGGCCCAATCCATCGTCCCGCGTCGTGCTCGATTGCCAGTTGCCACTTTCGGAAACACTCGCTGATACTCGCGCTCGAAGCGTTGATGTAATCGGTCCGCTTACAAATCCCTGACCATCCAACGTCCAGAACCTACCGAGCGAGAACGTCCCGCCGATGGAAAACTCGTCCGTCGGCCTTGCGGCCACATAGTTGATCGCGCCGCCAGTCGAATTTTGACCAAAAAGCGTTCCCTGAGGACCTTTCAACACTTCAACGCGCTCAAGATCCAGCACGCCGCCGCGCGCCATCACTGGATATGGCAGCGGCACCTGGTCGACATAGACTGTAACGGCTGGGCTGGCAGCAAGACTCGATTCATTATAACCGACACCGCGCAGAGTGAAGACCGGCGCATCGAATTGAGTTTCGGAGAAACTAAGACCGGGAATCGCTCGAGCCAGATCTTCCGTTGTACGGATACCTTGATTGGTCAACTGTTCCGCATCGAGTACTGAAATCGAGATCGGAACATCGTTTATGTTCTGGTCGCGTTTTTGGGCGGTGACCACGATGATATTTTCACTCGCTCCATCGATTATCGGACCGGCAGATTGCGCCATTGATGGTGCCAATGCGACTACGCTCGAACCCGTAGCTAACAAAATCTTGGCGGTTAGTTTTATCATTTTTTGCTCCCCAAATCGTTTTTTACGACGCGCCATTTCTCTGGCCAGCACCTCTTGTCGATATGCCCAATCTAAAGTTTGGCGCCAAATTGGGTTGTTGGGCCGTCGAAAAGTATGGAATTCGCGGAAGATGAAATTTATCTAGTCAACATCAGCTTCGAGAATGGCTTTTGTCTCGAGAAACTCTGTGATCGCATGAGGCCCCCACTCACGCCCATTTCCCGACCGTTTGTATCCGCCAAAGGGCGCCGCATAGTCTGGCGGTGCGCCATTGATTACTACCTGCCCAGCCCGCAATCGCCCGGCCAATTCCCGCCCAACAGAACGGTTTTTCCCCGAAACATAGGCTGCCAATCCGTAAGGCGTGTCGTTTGCAATCTCCACTGCTTGGTCGAGAGATTCATAGGCAATGATAGAGAGAACTGGGCCAAACACCTCATCTCGTGCAATCGACATGGCATTAGTTACTTGAGTGAAAATTGTCGGCTTGACGAAATAACCTTGTTCACAACTCTCGGGGCGGCCCAATCCGCCCGCAAGAAGCGTAGCTCCCTCACTCAAACCGGCGGCAATCAAAGATTGGATGTGATCCCACTGCGCGCGGCTGACAACCGGTCCAATATCGGGGTCATCCTTCGGCTGGCCGACAGAAACACCTTCAATTGCCTCGAGCGCAACCTTTTCAGCCTCCGCCATCCGATTTGCAGGAATAAGAAGCCGCGTAGGGGCATTGCAATTTTGGCCGGCGTTGAGTGTGATTCCCCTTACGCATCGCACTACCGCGAGCGAAAGCTCGTCGTCATCCAATACGATGTGCGGAGATTTTCCGCCCAGTTCCTGGTGGACTCGCTTCACCGTATCAGCCGCTCGCCGTGCGACATCAATACCTGCCCGCGTCGAGCCCGTGAAGCTCACCATATCAACGTCTGGGTGTTCCGAGAGAGCAGCGCCAACAATTGACCCTTCACCCTGCACGAGATTGAATACGCCTGGCGGAACCCCGGCCTCATGGCAGACCTCGGCCCAAAGAATAGCAGAATAAGGAGATAACTCTGACGGCTTCAGCACCATTGTACATCCCGCCGCCAAAGCAGGTGCCACTTTGCAGACGATCTGATTTATTGGCCAGTTCCAAGGCGTGATCAAGCCACAAACACCGATCGGCTCTCTCACAATTTTGAAGCTCGCCAGCGTCTCCTCAAATGAAAACTGCTCTAGCGCAGAAATCGTGGCGTCCAAGTGATGTAGGCCAATTTCGGCCTGGATGCCGTGTGCCAATGATCGCGGAGCTCCCATTTCAAGCGAGATGGCCTCCGCAATTTCTGAATAGCGGCGCTTGGATTCGATGGCGATAGAATGGAGTAGCTCTCGCCGCTCGTCTCGCCCACTGCGAGACCAGTCGTTGAATGCGGATCGCGCAGCCGAAACGGCGCGATCAACATCCTGCGCCGAACCCGAGGCAATGGTTCCTAGCTTTCTTTCGGTCGCAGGGTTGATGACCGCTATTTCATCGGCATCAGGCGAGAACGGGTCTTGCCACATTCCATCGATATAGAATTTGTGCGTGTTTTGGTTATCCATTGAGCGCATCCCGGTCGCGTGAAATCTCAATTTCCGAGAACAAGACGATTTGTTCAACATCGGTGTAGTTGGGAGCGTCGGACTGCAACGATTCCATGTGCGGGAAAAAGGCTTCTTCGAACACCTGGCGCGATTCACAACAGAAGGTACAGATCGCATGATATTCTGGCTCGGGCCAAGGAGGCCCGAGTGGAACAAGCCGCTCTACCTCTATTCTTTCCATTGCTGATCCGAGACGAGCGATCGAGTCCGGCATGTGTGTGTTGAGATAGTAGTCGAAATCGAAATGTGATTCCGCGGTTCGAGGATATAGTACGGTCACCTTTATCATCATGCGCTCCTTGTAACTTGAGATGGAGCTTGCCCGGGATCCGGGCTCGCCTATCGCTTCACATTGAAGTTGGTGACAATTCAAGGCACCCTACTTTTCTACGGGAGTTTCTCCGCTCCGCCGTGCCATTTGGGTAGGTGCACGCTCAAAGGATCAGCAAATGACAAAAGACGAGAGAAAGCAGGCGATCACGGATCTCTTGCAAATTGCCTTTTCACCAGGAAAGACGAATGATGAAAAGCGGGCATTGATGAGCAAGATCATCAATGCCGGCCACTATGTCCAACACAGCGCCGTTGTCCCCGATGGCTTCGACGGACTTATGAGTCTAATCGAGACTTTCGACCAAACTTTCGAAGACTACGGCGTCAAAGTGATCCGACTGATTGCCGATGACAACTATGTATGGGCGCACTGCCACTACACGTATGGCTCGAGCGATCCGCGTGGGAAGGCTATCATCGAGATATTTCGCTTCGAGGGCGAACGTGTCGTCGAACACTGGGATGTCATACAGGATGTGCCTGAGACCTTTGCCAACCCCAACGGCATGTTTTAACTGGTTAAGCGCACCAACGCGTAATGATATCCCGATATATATTCTGCGATGCTTTTATGTTGTCTACGTAGCACCACTCGTCCGTCTGATGTGCTACTGAAGGCTCCCCCGGCCCGATGATAACGGTTGGGCAATGATAGAGGGGTTGAAGAACCGACGCGTCTGAAAAGAAGGGTATCCCAAAGGGCGCGGTATCGGCATCGCTGCCTAGTACTGCCCTAACAGCATCTTCCACCACACGGATGAACCCTTCACCTGCATCGGTTGCTACCGCTGGCATATCCACGAAGCGCTCGAGTTCGATCTTTTTGCCCAACAACTCGGCCAACCACTCTTCGGCAATGTCATGATCCATTCCACCCACAGTTCGAATGTCGACAGTGAACGTGGCTGCATCAGGCACTGAGTTGTAGTTCAGTCCTCCAACAATCGTTCCAACATTTATTGTCGGCAAACCGAGCAGCAGATCCGCATGACTGTCTAGCCGCACGTTCTCAACTTTCTGAATAGCCCTTGCTACAGCGTAGATAGCATTTTCGCCGCTATCCGGCATTGAAGAGTGAGCGGTTGTCCCGCTGGCGTGGGCGCGAACAGCCATACATCCCTTGTGTCCCGTTGAGATGCGATTTCCAGTTGGTTCACCGACCAATAGAGCGCTCGCTTCGCCCAGCTCTTTCCGGGCGTTTTCGGCTAGAGCAAGCGCGCCCGCGCAACCGGTCTCTTCACCGCCGGTAAGTACCAATTTGAGACCTCGGCGAGGTGTAGAGCTCGCAGCCAAATCTAGGCTGGCACAAGCCATTGCGGCAACACCGGCTTTCATGTCAGTGACACCCCGCCCGAACATTTTCCTTCCATCAATCTCTCCAGCAAACGGGTCGGCAGTCCACGGAGTCGCACCGAGAGGGACGGTGTCTACATGTCCGGTAAGCACAAGAGGGCTGAGCTGTCCGTCACGGCCGTCGATAGTGACGATCAGGTTTGTGCGGTCTTCTCCGAACGAATGGCGCTGGGTTTTCATGCCTGCGCTTTCGAACCGAGCTGCCAGGGTATCGACACACGCAGCCTCGTTGCCGGGTGGATTGGTGCTATCGATCGCAACCAATTCTCGAGTGAGTTCTACAACGTCCATCAACGATTACCCCGGCCAAATTGAACTTACCATTCTGATCGAGGCATTCGGTCACGGAGACCCCGTTACAAAGTATTGCGCTCACCACTCCACACTTTTCGACGGTGTAGCTCAGGACTGCCTTTGGCTACTTTGCAACGGAAGGAGATGGCCAATGCGCTATGCCACAATATTGTTAGTGTTCGCCGCGGCGGTGCTCAGCCCTTTCGCGGCGCAAACGCAGCATGTCAGATCACTAAACCCCATTAGCGGAGCAGATCGCAATGCTGAGCTACTGCCGTTTGAAGATGCTGATCTCGATGATGGATCTCGCCAAGTTTTAGAAGCTATCAGCGCTGGAGAAGGGCCGTCGCCATGGACATTACCGCCCCGCCAGTTGCGAGAACAATTTGACAGTTTTTTTGGTGGATATGCTATCGATGATCCAGGAACTGCAACGCGTGAAAGCTTGATGATTCCGGGACCTCGTGGCTACATTCCGATCCACATTTTCCGGCCGCTGGAACGGCAAGGTGCTGGCCCTCTTCCCGCACTAATTTACTATCATGGCGGCGGGATGATGGCGAACAGCACTGATACTTATGATTCCGTGCTGCAATTGCTGAGCAGCGGGTCAGGGGCGGCAATCATCTCCGTCGACTATCGCTTGGCGCCCGAGAACCGATTTCCTGCAGGTATAGACGACGGCTATGCGGCGCTGTCGTGGGTTAGTTCCCATGCAGACGAAATTGGAATTGACCGAGAACGGTTGGCTATTGGCGGTGACTCTGCAGGCGGCAACATGACAGCCGTTATTTCGCAAATGGCGAGGAACTTAAACGGTCCGCATCTTTTGTATCAGGTTCTCGTTTATCCAGCAGTCGGAACGCGCGGAAACAGCCAGTCGGTCGACCGCTTTGCCGAAGGCTATTTTTTCAGTCGGGAGGAGCTCGCTTGGATATATGCACAATATGTCGGTGATGCAGCTTCATTTGAAAATCCGCAGGTGCAGCCGATCCTAGCCGCTCGTTTCGACGGTTTGCCCCCAGCGCTCATTGTTGTTCCGGAATTTGATATCATGCGCGACGACGGCGAAGAATACGCCGCTCTCCTTTCCGCCGCCGGAGTCCCAACCGATTTGAGGCGGTATGAAGGCACCATTCATGCATTCATGAATTTAGGCGGTGCGATACCAGCAGCCTGCATAGCAATCGAGGAGATCGCGACCAAGGTTGGCACAGCTTTGGGTTTGAACGACAGGCCAGTCGATCGCGAATTCATCCGAAATGCTTGTCGATAGATGGTCATGAGGCGTTGTCACGTTAACTCATGGTCGATGGGCGATCGGTTGGATATTGTCGGGCGATGGAACAAATCTCATTCGACCGCCATCGCTTTCCGCCCGAAATCATACGCTACTCCGTTTGGTTGTACGCCAAGTTCACGTTGAGTTTTCGAGATGTCGAAGATCTGTTAGCCGAACGAGGATTGGATGTTTCCTATGAAACCGTCCGCCGTTGGTGCTTGAAGTTTGGGCCGTCTATTGCGCGCAATCTGAGATCCAAGCGACCAGTACCAAGTGACCACTGGCACCTGGACGAGATGGTGATTGTCATTCGAGGCAGGCGTTATTGGCTCTGGCGCGCGGTCGACAATGAAGGTGAGGTTCTGGACTTTCTGGTTCAGTCACGCCGCAACACCAACGCCGCAGAAAAGCTCATGCGAAAGCTGTTGAAGCGGCAAGGTGTGCCAACTCGCATCACGACCGACAAGCTCCGGTCCTATGGAGCGGCCTTCCGAAAGTTGGGCCTGACCTCGGAGCATGTCACTGACAAACGGGCCAACAACCGCGCGGAGAATTCTCATCAGCCGGTACGAAGACGAGAGCGGAAGATGCAGCGGTTCAAATCACCAGCGTCTGCACAGCGCTTCCTCAATCTCCATCCTGCAGCCTACAACAACTTCTGCTTCCAACGACATTTGCTCGATCGGGCAACTTTCAAACGATATCGGGAAGATGCGTTCGACAAATGGAAGACCGCGACCAGCGCCGCATAGTTCCAGCTGCCAACTAGAACCTGTACGCTTTCATCAAGTTAACGTGACAGTGCCCTTGCACCTACTAAACCACTCATCTTTACGGGAGGTTTTCAGCCGGCTCTTTGAGCATGTCGAGCGCAACGTCGACGATCATGTCTTCTTGGCCGCCGACCATTTTGCGTCGGCCGAGTTCTACGAGAATTGCGCGAGTGTCGATTCCATACTCTTCGCTTGCCTTTTCGGCATGGCGCAGGAAGCTCGAATAGACTCCGGCATAGCCGAGCGTGAGCGTCTCGCGGTCAACGCGCACCGGGCGGTCTTGCAGCGGACGGACCAATTCTTCGGCAGCGTCCATGAGCGCGAACAGATCAGTGCCGTGTTTCCAGCCATACACATCAGCAGCGGCGATGAAGACTTCCAACGGGGCATTGCCTGCGCCTGCGCCCATCCCGGCCAGGCTGGCATCGACCCGGATGGCACCATTTTGAACGGCAGCGATCGAGTTGGCGACGCCCAGTGAAAGATTGTGATGCGCATGAATGCCGCGCTGCGTTTCGGGCTTCAGGGTGCGGTCATAGGCCTTTAGGCGCGCGGCCACATCGTCCATCGTCATCGCACCCCCTGAGTCTGTGACATAGACACAATGCGCGCCGTAGCTTTCCATCAGCTTGGCCTGCTCTGCCAGTCCGTCCGGGGTGTTCATGTGGCTCATCATGAGGAAGCCGGATACATCCATGCCCAGCTCGTGTGCCTTTTCGATATGCTGTTTGGAAATGTCTGCTTCGGTGCAATGGGTCGCGACGCGTACCGAGCGAACGCCCATCTCATAGGCGCGTTTCAGGTCTTCGATCGTGCCGATACCGGGCAGTAGCAGCGTCGTAAGAACGGCATGCTCAATCACCTCCGCCGCAGCACCAATCCAGTCCCAGTCCGTCTGAGCACCGAACCCGTAGTTGAAGCTCGATCCCGAGAGCCCGTCGCCATGGGCGACCTCAATCGCGTCAACCTTTGCGGCGTCAAGGACGCGGGCGATTGCCTGCACATGATCGATGCCATATTGGTGCCGGATCGCGTGCATGCCATCGCGCAGAGTGACGTCCTGAATATAGAGTTTGTCCGTTTGGGGATCGAAGGTCACGCCGCCGCCCTCTTATCTGTGCGAAGAGCGATTTTTTCGGCCGTTTTGAGTGCGGCAGATGTCATGATGTCGAGATTGCCAGCATAGGCTGGCAGATAGTGCGCCGCGCCTTCCACCTCGAGGAATATTGAGACTTTCAGGCCAGTAAACTCGCCATCCATTTCGGGAATGTGTAGTGGGCGGTTCGAACCGAAATGTTCGAACTGCACCTTCTGCTTCAAACGATAGCCAGGCACATAAGCCTGAACCTCGGCGACCATTTCGTTGATGGATTCAGCAATTGCAGCTTGACCGCCATCTTCGCAAAGGCAGTAAACCGTATCGCGCATGATCAGCGGTGGCTCAGCGGGATTAAGCACGATGATCGCTTTGCCGCGCCCGGCGCCGCCAACGTCTACGATCGCCCTGCTAGTCGTTTCTGTAAACTCGTCGATATTCGCGCGTGTGCCTGGCCCTGCCGAACGCGATGCGATGGAGGCGACGATTTCGCCATAATGGACCTTAGCGACACGATTGACGGCATAGACCATCGGTATCGTCGCCTGTCCGCCGCAGGTCACCATGTTAACATTAGTTTCGTCGAGATGGGCCTCGCCATTCACTGGGGGAATGGTGAAAGGTCCGATCGCGGCAGGTGTGAGATCGATAACGCGCTTACCTGCGGAGCGAAGAAGACCATCATGCTGTTTGTGTGCGCTCGCCGAAGTCGCATCGAAGACGATTTCGATATCGCAGAATTCGGTCATGGCCATCAAGCCGTCAATGCCTTCCGACGTTGTGGCGACGCCCTGCGATTTCGCCCGAGCCAGCCCGTCAGAGTTCGGATCAATCCCGACCATTACAGCCATCTCCAGAACGTCCGAAAGGCGGATCACTTTCATCATCAGGTCCGTACCAATATTCCCGGAACCGATGATCGCAATCTTTGTTTTGGGGTTCGTCATGTCATGCTCCGTATCGGAAGGAGACGGTACCGAGTCCGCCGATCGTTGCGCGCACGGCGTCACCCGGAGTGAGGGTGACCATCGGGCCAAGCGCGCCGGTTAGGAGAATGTCTCCTTTGCGAATGGATTCATCGCGGTCTGCGAGCAAGTTGGCGAGCCAGGTTGCTGCATTGAGCGGGTGACCCAAGCAGGCAGCGCCTGCACCTAGAGATTGGATTTCTCCGTTCAGCTGAAGGACCATACCGCACGACCAAAGGTCGAGGCCGTCTAAAGTCAGGCCTTGTGAACCGAGCACAAACATACCGGATGATCCGTTGTCGGCCACGGTGTCTGCAAAGCTGATCTTCCAGTCCGCGATCCGGCTATCAACAATCTCGATGGCGGGCACGGCATGCGCGACGCATTCCGCTAGCTCATCATTGGTGACGGCCCTGGGCGGCAAATCTTGACCCAGTATGAGAGCAATTTCCGCTTCGGCTTTAGGCTGGATGACTCTATCGACCGGCAACGTCCCGTCATTGGGGATTCTCATATCATCGTACAGGATGCCAAAATCGGGCTGATCAACGCCGAGTTGTTGCTGGACGACCTTCGCCGTCAAGCCGATTTTCCTGCCGACGATCTTGCGTCCCCCACCAGACCAATGCGCTGTGTTGATCGCCTGAATCGTATAGGCGTTTTCAATGTCGGTCGGTTCGAGATAGTCCCGAAGCGGCGGGATCGTTTCCCCCGCATAGGCTTTACGTAGCAGTTCCGCCGCTTGCTCCAGATTCTGCGCCATCATCCAACCAGCATCCTTTTATGGGTTAGCAAAACTTGGTCCCCTATTCCTCTCATAGTTGATTATCATCGCCCCGATGCCAAGACTATGGTTGCTCGAGCTAGAATTCTCGCATGGTGATAATGGGGAAATGGCCAAACTGGCGGCCAAACGGTGTGGGTTGTAGAGGAAGTATATTGAAAATGATCGGAATCAGCTGACTTACGAGGAGGTCCAGACTGCGATGAACGCTGCCATAGGAGCGACTGAAGGGCTCGAGCTGCGCATCGTGGTGGCCGTTATGGATCAAGGAGGAAATCTGGCAGGGTTGCTACGAATGGGCGGCAGTTTTCTTGCTTCCAGCGACTATACGCAGTGGAAGGCATGGACGGCTGCGAGCTTTTCGATACTCACGCATGATTTCGCTGCGCATATGGACAATGAAAGCGCGCATGTCCGGGATGGGATCGCTGTCCATCAACAAGTGTCTTGTCTTCCCGGCGGCATTCCTCTTTTCAAGGATGGCGTTCTGGTCGGAGCGATTGGTGTTTCCGGGGGTACGGGAGAACAGGATATTTCTCGCGCATCCGCCGGGGCCGATGCGATAACCGGCTGACCGCCAGCCTCTCCTCGTGCGCTAAAAACTGCCCGGATTAAGGCCGCCATCGATCAGAATATTCTGCCCGGTGATATAGCCCGCATGCTGACTGCTAAGAAAGGCACATAGTGCGCCCAGTTCATCAGGATCACCAACGCGGTCCGCAACCGCGTTTTTCGTCAGATGCATGGTCAGCTCTTTGGAATTGCGTAGGCGATTGGTGTCGAACGGCCCCGGAAGGATGTTGTTGAAAGTAACTCCCTTGCTCGAGAATTGCGGGACAATGCCTAAGACGAAATTGGTGAGGCCCGCGCGGGTGGCATTGGAAAGGCCGATCACCGGGATTGGCACACGTACGGCCGAAGACGTGATGTTGATGAAGCGCCCGAATCCGCGTTCGGCCATTCCGTCGGCGGACAGACGGATCATTTCGATGGCGCTCAACATGTTGGTATCAAGGGCGGCGATCCAGGTATCCCGGTCCCAGTCGCGAAAATCTCCTGGAGGCGGTCCACCTGCGTTGTTCACGACGATATCGGGTTCGGGGATGGATTCCAGAATCGCGGCGCGGCATGCAGGATCGTTTATGCTGCCTACCATGATACTCACCGTAACGTCGGGCGCCGCTTCGCGTATTTCGTCAGCCGCGGCCTCCAAAGTGTCAGCAGTCCTGCCGTTGATCAGAACATCTGTCCCGGCGCGCGCGAGGGCCGTCGCGCAGGCCTTACCAAGTCCGTGGCTTGCTGCGGATATGATTGCCTGCCGTCCTCTGATTCCAAGATCCATATTTACTCTCCGTCATTTTGTCGTCTGATCCGCGAAAGCTGCGTTGACGACAATGATTTTCGCAGTCCCCGAACTAATTGGTTCGCTTGCCCCGACTCCGCTAACAAGCGTTCCAAATTTCGATAGCCTGTATTAGCATGCTTGCATGTTAGATAATATCCGATATTATGCGCCGTGCAACCTGCCTGAGCATTTTTTCTGGAAAAGGGAATGGGAAGAAGGCAGCAGCGCCTGCATCGACACCGGACAATCGGGGCGAAATGGCCGCTGACCGTGGAAAGAGAGGATTCGGGAAATGGCAAATAACGGCGAAACAGCAGCATATGATGCAGAGGCATTGCGGCGGCGGTATCTAGAAGAGCGGGACAAACGTCTGCGCGACGACGGAAAAAACCAGTATATCGAGGCGTCCGAAGAGTTCGCTGGATTCGCCGAAGACCTCTATATTGATGGACCGCTGGAAAGAGATGCGCTTGTCGAAGATGTCGATGTGGCGGTTATTGGCGGTGGATTCGGCGGGCTGCTGACTGCGGCTGGCTTGCGCAAAAAGGGCGTGGAATCGCTCAAGATCATTGAACAGGGCGGTGATTTTGGCGGCACATGGTATTGGAATCGCTATCCCGGCATACGCTGCGATATCGAATCATACATTTATATGCCGCTGCTCGAGGAAGTTGGGACGATGCCCAGCGAACGCTACTCCAAGGGCGGCGAGATTTTCGCCCATTGTCAGGCGATTGGTCGCCATTTTGATCTTTATGAGCGCGCTCTTTTTCAGACCAAAGTGGCGCGGATCGCGTGGGACGAGGCATTGGGACGCTGGATCATTGGCACCAATCGCGGCGATCAGATCCGCGCGCGCTTTGTTTCTGTGAGCCAGGGGCCGCTGTCCAAGATACAGCTGCCGGGCATCGCAGGCATCAAGAGTTTCAAGGGGAAACTGTTTCACAGCAGTCGCTGGGATTATGACTATACGGGCGGCGATTCGAAGGGCGGGCTGACAAAGCTAAAATCGGAACGAGTGGCAGTCATTGGAACAGGCGCGACCGCCGTGCAGATTGTTCCGCAGCTTTCGGACTATGCCAAGCAGGTTTATGTGTTTCAGCGTACGCCCTCTGTCATCAATGTGCGGGGAAATCACCCAACCGATACAGATTGGTTCAAGAGCCAGCCAACCGGATGGCAGCGAGAGCGCATGGACAATTTTCTCTCGATCATTTCCGGCCTGCCGCAGACCGAAGACATGGTTGGAGACAGTTGGACGGATTTCTGGATTCGTTTCGGTAAACTGGTGAGCGAGCGTCACCGGACGGGTTCGACCACGCCGCCGGAAGAGTTGATGCAACGCGTTGATTACGAAAAAATGGATGAAATTCGTGCGCGGGTTTCAGAAATCATCACCAATCCTGAAACGGCTGAGGCGGCGAAGCCATGGTATAACTACCTGTGTAAGCGCCCGCTCTACAGCGACGGTTTCCTGCAAGCCTTCAACAATGACAATGTGACCTTGGTCGATACCGATGGCCGCGGCGTGGAAGCGATCAATGAAACCGGCCTGGTTGCCGGAGGGCAGCAATATGACGTCGATTGCATCATTTTTGCCACCGGTTTTGATGTTGGCGCCGCAGCCCACAGGGTTGGCGGCTATGAACTGATCGGCCGGAACGGCGTGACAATGGACGAAAAACTGTCTGGCGGCATGCGATCAGTTCATGGAACGCAGTTCAGCGGTTTCCCGAATTTTCATGTCGTGGGCGGCGTTGAGCAGGGCACGACAGCGTTCAATTTCACCCATACACTTGCCATGCAGGCCGATCATGCCGTCGATCTGATCACGCACTGCCTCGATGAAAATGTGCAGGCGATGGAGGTGACGCCTGAAGCCGAAGGGCGTTGGTATTCTCAGCTCGAAGAACGGCATGTTGATCATATGCAATTTTATGAAGATTGTACGCCGGGCTTCCTCAACAATGAGGGTGACTTCAAGGACAAGCCAACCTTTATCGGCGGCACCTTTGGCGGCGGCGCGCTGGAATATGACCAGATAATCCGGCAATGGCGAAGTGATGGTTTCAAAGATGATACGGTCGTTACCCATAAAAAGGGCGATTAGGCCGGCACCCTCGGGAACATCGGTCAGCGTGCCGGTATATCACGCGTTGAATTGGAGCTAGTTCCGCCGGTCTGTCTATTGGGATGCGAGGGCATCCAGCACGAGACTCGCGATGGCCGCTATATGCGATTCAGCCTCCAAGCCTGCGCGCTCTGCCTGGCCCTTGGCGATCGCGTCTATAATCTGTTCGTGCTCGCGCACTGCGTCGGACATGAACGCGTTAAAGCCAACGGAATGTGTGATGAAGAAATCGCTCATGTTGAAATTGTTGCGCTGGGTCTCAACCAGCAGGGGTGAGTGCGCTGCCAAATGCATCGTGTGATGGAACGCCTGGTTGAGTGTTGTATATTCCAGCGCTGCGGTTTCGCCAGATGGTTCGATGGCTAGCAATCGCTTCTGGGCCATCTGCAGGTTTCTGAGATCTGTTTCGGTTCGCCGCGCTGCCGCGAGTTCGGCGAGCAGTCCTTCCATTCGCTGGAACATCAGGAAGAAATCGGCAATTTCGTCCTGGCTGGGACTTATGACCTGACAGCCCACTTGCGGAATGATGCGCACGAAACCATCGGCGCTCAAGCGATTGAGAGCGGCCATGATCGGCTGCCTACTCGCCCCAGTATCCGCCCCAAGCTCTTTGACCAACAGCCGGTCTCCGAAAGCATAATGGGCCGTTACAAGGCGCTCGATCACGAGATCATATACCTCGTCGTTCTTGCTCACACTTTGCTCCTCACTCTAGCATGCGACTTAGTCCTTATCTGATTCTGACCTCTCATCAAGTCCTGACTGAAATGGCTTTCTTCGGCGATTACGGGAGTATTCAAAAAGCCCTTTACAACACATGCTTGCATGCTAGAATGTGTTGCGACGACAGTAGGGAAGAGCGATGGCGTTTATTTGGCCTGAGATTGCGAACGGTGCCGTAAGGCTGGATTTCATCGATGCCGGAGGCGTTCGAACGCGATTTGTCGAATCGGGTGACCGGGATTCGGACGAGGCAGTATTATTCGTCCATGGTACAGGTGGCCATCTTGAAGCATTCACCCGCAACCTTCTTCCCCATGCCGAGCATTTTCGTACGATAGCGCTCGACATGATTGGTCATGGATATTCCGGGAAGCCGGACCATGATTATGAGATCAGCCATTATGTTCAGCACCTGCTGGATTTCTGCGATGCTGCAGGCGTCGCCCGCGCGCATTTGCACGGAGAGTCCCTTGGTGGGTGGATCGTTGCACAGTTTGCTATCGATCATCCTGACCGGGTTGCCTCATTGACGCTCAATACGGCGGGCGGTCTCAACACCGATCCGGAAGTTATGAAGCGCGTTTATGCGGTGACCATGAAGGCGGTGGCAGAAGCCAGCCCCGAAACCGTGAGGGCGCGCCTCGAATGGCTGATGAACGCGCCCGAGCGCGTTACCGACGATCTCGTTGAGCTGCGCTACGGGATTTACACCCAACCCGGCTTTGTTCGGTCGATGGAGCATATCCTTTGCCTTCAGGACATGGATATTCGCTTACGCAACGTTTTGACCGACGAGGGATTGTCGGTGATCAGTGCCCCCACGCTTGTCATCTGGACGGACCATGACCCGACCGCACCGACGGAAACCGGGCAGCGTTTTGTCGATGCCATTCCCAATTCCGAGGCGCTCGTCGTTATGACAGACTGCGCGCACTGGCCCCAATGGGAAAAGGCTGACGAATTCAACGCACTTCATCTCACTTTTCTTCAGAAGCATGCGGCGAAAACCGCGGCTCAACTGTAGGGGCCGGACGAAAATGACCTTACGCCTTATTTGCGCATCGCACACGCCGCTGATGGATCATGTCGATGCAGATCCAGTTGTGGACCGCACTGTCCGCGCGCATTTTGGCGACCTGGCCGAAGAGGTTGCCGCGTTCGATCCGGAACTCGTGATCATATTTGCGCCCGATCATTTCAGAGGCATATTCTACGATATGATGCCACCTTTCACGGTGGGTGTGCGCGCGACTGCGATAGGAGACTATGGCATCGGAAGCGGTGACTTTAATGTGCCGGAGCCGCTGGCGCTCGATTGTATAAAGTCTTTGCATGCTGCCGATCTTGATGTCGCAATGTCTTATCGCATGCAGGCGGATCACGGATTTGTTCAGTTGCTCGTCCTGCTCGGAGAGAAGGTCGACTGCTATCCAGTGCTGCCGATCCATATCAATTGCGCTGGTCCGCCGCTGCCGTCTTTTCGCCGAATCCGCCAATTGGGAGAAGGCGTCGGGGCTTGGGCGTCGGAGCTTGGGTTGCGTGTTTTGATCCTTGGCTCCGGCGGGCTGTCGCACGACCCCCCAATTCCAAGAATCGCCACGGCAGCTCCGCATATTGCAGAGTTCCTAATTGCCGGACGCAATCCAACAGAGGAACAACTCCGTGCGCGCGAGCAGTCCAATTTTGATACCGCGCGCAAATTGGCCCGAGGCGAGGGCGATGCTTTGCCGCTCAATCCATCTTGGGACCGATCCTTCATGACCAGCCTTGCCGACGGCAAGCTCGACGTTCTGGACAATCTGTCTGAGGAAGAGCTCACACAGGTTGCCGGTTGCGGCGGGCACGAAGTGCGATCGTGGGTCGCGGCCTATGCCGCGCTCAGCGCTGCTGGACCCTACGAGGCGCGGAATCTCTTTTACGACGACATCTCGGAATGGAACGCCGGGATGGGAATCGCCGCGGCTAGAACAATGCGTGTCGAGGTCTGACATGATAATTTCGCGCCTGAAACAGAGCCGGTCTTGCAGCGGCGATCAAAGAAAGGAGGGGTGATCAATGGTTACTTCACTTCAACATTTTGCGCTTGGAATTCCTGATCTGAAGGTCGGGGCCGAATTCTATTCGACGTTCGGCCTGAACATGTCCGAGGGTGCTGATAGCTTGGCATTCAGATGTGACAACCGGGACCATGACGAGGTCGTTCTTGTCGAAACCGGCCAGGACAGGAAATTCAACCATATCTCTTTCGCAACCGACACTGCCGGTTTCGACAAGATTGCAGCGAATTTGGTGCAGCGGGGCTTGGACAGGCTCGATCCACCATTTGCCGGTTTGCCTGACGGGCTATGGTTTCATGATCCGGACGGCAATCTCGTCAATGTTCATATTGCCGACCCTGCACCGCTCGCGCCGGAAGCGGCCCCGCTTGTCAATCGGCCCGGCGTGTTCACTCGTATCAATCAGCGGGGCTGTCCTACACCGGATCTTCCGTCGCGCCCGCGCCGGTTCGGTCACATAATCCTGTTCACGCCTGACGTGACCCGGCAGCTCCGTTTCTATGTTGATGTGGTCGGCATGCAGCTCAGCGATACCATTACCGGCGAATTTGCCGCCTTCTTGCGCAACGCTGGCGATAGTGATCATCATGTGCTGGGTTTCCTGCATTCATCTGCACCCGGCTTCCACCATGCCAGTTTCGAAATGGGTTCGATCGACGAAGCCGAAATCGGCGCGGCGCGGCTTTTCGGGAAGGGTTTCAGGCATGCCTGGGGCCCTGGGCGGCACGGCGTGGGATCCAACTATTTTCACTATTTCCGCGATCCATGGAACGGCTTGGCGGAGTATTTTTTCGACATCGATTATATTTCCGATGACTGCGCGTGGGAGCCTCAGGATTGGTCCAAGAAGGACGGCATGTTCCTCTGGTCCGCTGACGGGCCACCGCCTCCGGATTTCGGACAGAATTACGAGGTCGAATAGGCCTGATTAATACCGGGTCGCGAGCTCGGGATGGACAAAATTGGCGAGCTGAAAGCGGTCGTCTAATCCTAGGAGAGAAAGATAATGGCAAAACAGACAATGGACCCTGCATTTTGGGTAATGGCCGTCGCATCTTTGGGTTTCGCAACCCAGGCAGCGGCTCAGGATAATTCAGGCGCTGAGGCAGAGCAGTCTTCGGCTACCGATGCCGGCTCGGGCATTGGAGTTATCGTTGTCACGGCAAACAAGCGAGAGGAATCTCTGCAGGATGTTGCCCTCGCGATTTCCGCAATCGGCGGAGATGCGCTGGCCGAGCGCGGGATTGACGACATCTCCAATCTTCAAAGCTATGTACCTAACTTACACGTCGGCCAGGAACAGGACGGCTTCAAGATTTCTCTGCGCGGTATCGGTATCCAGGGCACAAGCTCGATCACCGATTCCGGCGTCGCCTTTTATTCCGACAATTTCTATCTGTCGCGGCCGGCAGGGGGCAGCGCAGTCTTCTACGACATCAACCGGGTCGAAGTACTGCGTGGGCCGCAAGGTACGCTCTATGGGCGCAACGCCACCGGCGGCGTGGTCAATGTCATCTCGAACGAACCGAGCAATGACTTTGAAGGTGCAATTGGTGGGACCATTGGGTCCCGCGATCTCTTTGAAGCGCGCGGTTTCCTCAATGTGCCGCTCGGCGACGTCGCCGCTGCACGTATTTCTGCCGTCTATTCGCAAGAAGATGGCTATGTCGAAAATCTGTCCGGTGATGATCTTTACGGCAGTGATGGCGATCTGACGGTCCGTGGGCAGGTCCGGTTCGGAGACCCTGGATCCATCGAAGTGCTGCTATTCGGTATGTACAGCGACCTGAACGGCACCGGGACGGGCAATCAATTTCTGGAACGAAACTTTGGTGGCCCTCCGCCGACTCAGGCCTTGATTGCAACAGCTCCGGCAGACATCACCAGCCCGCTGGTCACGAATATCGATGCGGATACTTATAACGATACCGAGTCATTCCTCACTTTCGCGCGGGTGAGAAAAGAATTCGGCAATGTTGAGGCGTTCGTGCAGGTAGGAGGCATGTGGCAGGACACCAGTCTGCAGCAGGATTTTGACGGATCCCCAGTCGATGTCGCGATTTTCAACAAGGAACAGGACAGCGAAGCGCAGAGCATCGAAGTAAGGCTCTCGTCGATTGATGATATGCCCTTCAGCTGGATCGTCGGTGGCTATTATTTCAACGAAGAAACATACATCTTCCGGCGCGTAAGGCTGAACGGGCTAACGCCGGGCGGTGTTATCAACCTGCCAGACTTCCTGCTCGATGAGACCGGCAACAGTTCGACCATCGCTGCCTTTGCATCGGTCACTGTGCCGATCACCGACGAACTGCGATTGACCGGCGGGATCCGCTACACGCATGACGAAAAAGACGGCACGAAAGTCACGCGCGGGAATTTCGGAGCACCGTTCACGCCGGATCTGCCAAATGCACTTTCACCAGCTGATGTGTCATTCAACAGAGTCAATTGGAGCGCGGCGATCGAATATGATGTGACACCCGATATCCTGCTCTATGGGCGGGTTTCGACCGGCTATAAGGCTGGCGGGTTCAATCTTACATCCGACGGGCAGCCCTATAACCCAGAAGATATCATGGCTTACGAGCTCGGGTTCAAATCCGATCTTTTTGATGGGGCAGCACGGGTCAATGTCGATGCCTTCTATTACGATTATACTGATCTCCAGCTGACATCGCTTGGTGTCGCTGCCGATGGCGTAACGCCGGGGCAGTTCACACAGAATGCTGCGGCTAGTACCGTCTGGGGTATCGAAATCGATACCCAGTGGGAAGTCAGCCCAGAGCTGCTTTTTTCGGCGGCCTATACCTATTTGAACGCGGAGTTTGACGAATTTCTCAATCGTGATCCCCGCTTTGGACCAGGGGCTTCCATGTCGCTGGCAGGCAATCGGTTGCCATTTGTATCGGAGCACAGCCTGAATCTCGGTCTGCAATATGAACGAGAAATCGGAAACGGAACCTTCACGGCTGCGATCAACACCAATTTCCACAGCGATATTTTCCTGCGGGAATTCAATGATCCCGATATCGATCGTGTTGCACCGAACACGCGGACGGATATTACCGTCAGCTATCAGTTCGATGATCCGGGCATCCGGCTTACCGGCTATGTCACGAACCTCGAAGACAATGTCGAGCGGAACAACGTCTTTTTGACGCCGGGCTTCATCGGTGTCAGTGCGACGACGGCATATACCCGTCCAAGGACATTCGGGATCCGCGCTGATTACAGTTTCTGATCGGAGGCCGGGCGGCGCAAGCCGTTCGGCATAGCTGGGAGCAAGGAGAATGCCTGAGCCAATCCTCTATTTTGCGCCGGGCACATGCGCGCGGGCTGTGATGATCGCGCTTGAGGAAGCATCTGCCGAATATGATATACGTGTCGTTGCCCATATGCGCGGTGACCATAAGTCGCCTGAGTATCTGGCGCTCAATCCCAACGGTAAAGTGCCTGTGCTCGTAGCGGATGGGCATCCGATCGCGGAGACATCGGCGATCTTGCTCTATCTGGCGCAGATCTTTCCGGATGCTGGCCTGTTGCCATTGCAGCGTAGCGTCATCGAGGATGCGGTTACTATTTCGCATTTGATCTGGTGTTCCAGCGAACTACATGGAAACGTCTTCCGCATCCGCATTCCGCAATATTTCTGCGACATTGATCCGGGCCGGGAACGACAGAAACAGATGGCGATGGACACGATGCATGCGAAATTCGCAATCATCGAACAGTGTTTGCAGAACGACCCCTGGTTTTTAGGCGGTGAATGGTCGGTGATCGACGCGTTTCTGTTGTGGGTTTGGTTTCGCCTAGACGGGACCGGTTTCGATCTTGCCCGCTATCCGAAATTTGCTGATCACTATGAGCGTAATTTGCTACGACCATCGGTTCAACGGGCGCTGGCACGCGAAGGCGAAATTGGTGCGGACCTGAAAGCACAGGGTTTAATGGTAGATTTCAATACATTTCGCCCGGGCAAGACATCCGAGGATTTTCTCGCCCAGCTGACCGA
>Ga0209344_10001610_pt1 | contig 28585 bp, 19 predicted proteins | sample Cruoilmetagenom6_FD_187293 | JGI IMG/M metagenome (GOLD analysis project Ga0209344, IMG submission 187293) | Oil polluted marine microbial communities from Coal Oil Point, Santa Barbara, California, USA - Santa Barbara Oil Seep Sample 6 (SPAdes)... | ecosystem: Environmental > Aquatic > Marine... | reverse complement strand
GGTCTACAACTCCAACCCCAACCCGAACGAGACCGAACCGCCGCTGATGACCAAGATCATCGAACTGGTGCAGGGTCTCGTCGATGTGCCGCTCTGCATCGACAGCTCGGTGCCCGCCGCGCTCGAGGCTGGTCTCGCCGCCTGCGAAGGCCGCCCGCTCCTCAACTCGGTCACCGGCGAGGAGGACCGCCTCGAACTGGTGCTGCCGCTGGTCAAGAAATACAACGTCCCCGTCGTCGCCATCTCGAATGACGATACCGGTATTTCCGAAGACCCCGATGTGCGTTTCGCCGTCGCCAAGAAAATCGTCGAGCGCGCCGCCGATTTCGGCATCCCCGCGCATGACATCGTCGTCGACCCGCTGGTCATGCCGATCGGCGCGATGGGCACCGCCGGGCTTCAGGTCTTTACCCTGGTGCGGCGCCTGCGCGAGGAACTGGGCGTCAACACCACCTGTGGCGCCTCCAATATCAGCTTCGGCCTGCCCAACCGCCACGGCATCAACAACGCTTTCCTGCCGATGGCCATGGGCGCGGGCATGACCAGCGCCATCATGAACCCGGTGGCGCTGCCGGTGAAGCAATCCGAACTCGACGCCAAGAAGGCCGAAGTCGCCGCCGCGGGCATCGTGCTGCCCGAGGACATGGATGACGAGACCTTCTGCCAGCTCTTCGGGCTCGGCTCCACCCTGCCCCGCCCCGGCAAGGAAATGGAGGCCATCCGCGCCGCCAACTTCCTGACCGACAACGACCCGCATGGCGGCGCCTGGATCAAGTTCAACAAGGCCCCCGTCAAACCCGGCGAGGATGAAGCCGGCGCCCGTGGCGGCCGCTCCGGAGGCCGCCGCCGCCGCCGCGCCTGATCTTTGAAGCCGACAGCATCCCAACGCCCCGCGCCCACCCCGGCGCGGGGATTTTCTTTGGGGGTGTCGGAACCACGCGTCGAAGCCGCGCGGCGGCCCGCTTTGGATCTTCAGCCTTTCATTCCGTCATCAAGGCCTTGATGCCGCTGATGAAACTGGCGTCATCCTGCTGTTTGCGCCGATCCAGCAAGTCGACGGCGTCCCGACCCGCGCGGAATCTCAGTTGGTCGCCGGGTTCGTTCGCGGCCTGCCAGATGACGTCGGCTACGACGTCGGGCGACGAAGGGTTTGACGCCAGCTTGCCAAAGAGCCGCCCCATGGCTTCGGCGGTTGGGGCGTAATCGGTCAGCGTTTCATCCATCGCAAAATCGAAGGAGCGACCGCCGAAATCCGTGTTGATCATGCCCGGTTCGACGATGCACACGCGGATACCCAGCGGTTCCAACTCGTAATGCAGCGCCTCGGACAGGCCTTCGACCGCGAATTTGGTGCCGTGATAGAGCGTCCCGAGCGGAAAGGTGATCTGCCCGCCGATGGAAGATATGTTGACGATGCTGCCCGAGCGGCGGGCACGCATATGCGGCAGGACGGCTTTTGTGACCTCCAACAGACCGATTACGTTGGTGTCGAACTGGCGGCGGATGCGGTCGGCCGAAAACGCCTCGAGCGGGCCGTAGGCACCGTAGCCCGCATTGTTCAGCAAAACGTCGATCGCGCCGAAACGGTCGATCCCCGCGGCCACCGCCGCGGCGATCGAGGCGGGATCGGTCACGTCGAGGCGGGTGACCAGCAGGTTGTCGCGCTCGGCGAGGTCCGAGCCGGAGGGATCGCGCATCGTGGCGATCACGTTCCAGCCTTCGGCATGAAAGCGCAGCGCCGCGGCCTTGCCGATGCCGCAGGATGCGCCGGTGATGAGAATGGCAGGCATGATTTGGCTCCTTCAGGGGTTGAGGCGCAGCATCTCTTCGATGCCGAAATTGGTCAGGACGGTGCGGGTAACGTGATGCAAAGCGGTGTTGTAGCGCTCGATCTCGGGGCCGACGCCGGTGTGATCGACCACGGTGCGAAAGGGTTTCTGGCCAAAGGGCAACGCCAGCAGCGCGGTGACCGCTTCGGCGACACGCTCGGGGCGCTGGTCGGGCGTGGCCTCAAGCATCTGCGCCAGCCCCTGCGCCGAAAGGGCCGGGACGGCGGCAAAATCGCCATATTCAGCCTCGCGCGCGGGATCGTCGGGCGTGACCATGCCGTCGAAAAAGGCCGTGGGCATCGCACCCGGCTCGATGATGCAGGATTCGATGCCAAAGCCCGAGAGTTCCGTGCGGTAGCATTCCACGATTGCCTCCAGCGCCCATTTCGACGCGCAATAGGTGCCGTAGAATGGCGTCGCGATGCGCCCGATCAGGCTCGAGGTATAGAGGACCGTTCCACGCCCCTGTGCGCGGAAATGGGGCAAGGCGGCGCGCATGACCCGCTGCACGCCGGTCACATTGACGTCGAAGACGCGGGCCATGTCCTCTGGCGACATCAGTTCCTGAATACCATAAGAGCCGATTCCGGCATTGTTGAACAGCACGTCCAGCCCGTTCAGCGCGCTGATTGCGTCGGCCACGCCTGCCTCGGCGCTCGCGTTGTCGGTCACGTCCATCTCGACGATCTGCGCGCCGAAGCCTTCCAGCGTGGCGACGGCGTCAGCGTTGCGGCCTGAGCGGTTTCGGACGCTGCCGGCCACCTGATGCCCCTGCGCTGACAGCGCCTTTGCGGTGGGTAGGCCAAAGCCGCCCGCAATTCCGGTGATGAAAATCTTTGCCATGTGCCCTGTCCTTTGTTGGTGATTGAGACACGATACTCCGGGCCATAAGTGGGTTCTTTCTCATTTATCCGAAAAACTTGCCTGATCCTCTGGGTGACGAAATTATCCTTCATGAAAACCGGGCGTGTCATGCTACGACATCCGTGAAAGGAGAGCCGCATGACCGGATTGCTGGACCGCGCCGTGGCGCTGATGGATCAGGCCGGGGAGCCTCGGGGCGGCCTTGCCCATGCCGAAAGCGGGATGCACTTCCTGCGGTTCACGGCGCCCAGCCCGCAGCAGGCAACCGTTTATCGCCCGCTTCTCTGTAGCGTCCTACAAGGTGCCAAGCAGGTCAGCGCGGGCGCGCACAGCCTGACCGTAGCGAGCGGTCAATCTCTGCTCGTCAGCCATGCGCTGCCGGTCGTCTCCCGGATCACTCAGGCGACGCCCGAGACGCCCTATGTCGCGCTGGTCTTCCCGCTCGACCTCGACCTGCTGCGCGGCCTGGCACCTGCCATGCCGCCCGCGCGCGGAACGCGCAGCCAGGACCCGTTCTCGATCACGCTCTGCCCGACCGATCCCGCGATGCAGGACGCACTGACCCGGTATCTGGACCAATGCGCAGGCGATGCGACACGCCCATTGCTGGCCCCGATCACCCGGCAGGAAATCCACGCCCGGCTGCTTCTCGGTCCCCATGCCGACACGCTGCAAAAGCTGCTCTGGCACGAGACCACCGCCAGCCGCATCTATCAGGCGACGCGCGAGATCCAGTCCGATCTGTCGCGCACGGTGATCGTGGGGGAGCTTGCCGATCGCGTGGGCATGAGCCAATCCGCTTTCTTCGAGCATTTCAAGGCGGTCACCGGTACTTCGCCGCTGCAATACCAGAAAGACCTGCGCCTGCTGCACGCCCGCGACGCGCTGCGCTCCTCCGACGCCAAGGTGTCAGAGGTTGCCTTTCGCGTCGGCTACGAAAGCTCGGCTCAGTTCTCGCGCGAATATGCGAGGAAGTTCGGCCTCTCGCCACGGCAGGATCGGGCGGCTCTGGCGGCTGAGTGATCGTGCTGATGTATCAGGAACGCCCCCACCCCTCTTCCGTACAAACCACCCCCCCATTCATGACGAACTCTCTGTTAACCCCCACCCGATACGGTGCATGGCACCGACGCGATACCGACGTGATACAGCCGCAATGCCGATCACCGTTTTTCGTTGTTAATCAGTTGGTTGAAGGGTGATTCTCGGGCGAGGATCAGATTAGCCCCAGATCCCGCGCCAGCATCGCGGCATGGGTCCGGTTTCTTGCCCCCAGTTTGCGCGACAGGGTCTTTACGTGCAGTTTCACGGTGACTTCCTGGATATCGAAGTCACGGGCGATTTCCTTGTTGGATTTGCCCTCTGTCAGGCCCCGCACCACATCCAGCTCGCGCGGCGTCAGGTGCACGGCCTCGCTGCTATCTTCTTGATCCGTAAGGAATTCCTCTGGCCGATAGATGTTGCCCGCCAGCATCTCCCGCACCGCCTCGATCAGCGCCTTCGGGCCGAGGGTCTTGGGCAGGTAGCCCGCCGCCCCGGCCCGCAACGCCCGGCGCGCGATTTCGGGCGTGGCCGTGCCCGACAGGATCGCCACCGGGCAGCCGGTCTCGGCCCGCATCCGCCTCAACCCCGAAAGGGAATCCATCCCCGGCATGGAATAATCAAGTAAAACAATGTCATAGGGGCCGTTCTTGCGTTCGGCTTCCAGCGCGCTTTCCAATGCATCCGCCGACGCAACCTCGAACCCCCCCTGCAATCGCAAGTAATCCGCGATCGTTTCCCGGACCAGTTCATGGTCGTCGGCGATCAATAGCTTCTTCATGTCACGTTCCCGAACCAATCTCCCGCGCAGCGCCACCGCGCGCCCCGCCAGAGCCCCACTCACTTTACAGACCAAGCATGACAGGCTTACAGATAGTTTATGCGCTGCCTGCGGCATTGCATAGGAAAATGCCACCCGCGGGACAATGTTGCGCGGTTCTGGCCGATCTCGACGGAGCGTGCAATACAGTGTCGCGAAGCCATCGGAATACGAATTCGCCAGCGTGGATCGCGGCGCTGCTCGGGCTGGCTGTCCTTGCCATGAGCGGCCCTGCCCGCGCTGCTGCGGATGAGGCGTCGCGACCTGTTCTTTCCCTTGAAATAATTGATGAATCCTCAGACGTGCGTTGCACGCGACAAACTGTCGAGATGACCTATTCCCAGCTCCTCGCGCTCCCCTCGGCCACCATCGAAACCAGCACCAACTGGACCTTCGGAACGCAGCGTTTCACCGGCGTCTGGCTTGCCACGCTGCTTGCTCATCATGGCATCCGCAGCGGCACGCTCGAACTCTTCGCCGTCAACGACTACGTCGTGCGCATCCCGGTCGACGCGATCGAGGAAGGCGGTGAACTGCTGGCATATGAGCGCAACGGCAAGATCATGACTCTCCGTCAGAAAGGCCCGCTCTGGCTGGTTTATGACTGGGATCGCAACCCCGCGTACCGCACCGAAACCCACTATTCCCGCAGCATCTGGCAACTGGACCGCATCGTCGCGACGCGCTAGTGTATCGGCCTGCCGTAGAACGGATCGAAACGTGAGCGCGTTTGCACATCTCAAGACCCGCCTGTCCCGCCGCAACGCGCCGCTGGTCCTGTTCGGCGTGCTGTCGCTGGCATGTATGCTCGCAACCGCGTTCCTCGCTTTTCAGGTGTATTTCAAGCTCGATCGCTATGGCAGCGCCGCGCATGACAATATCGAATGGACATTGGCGCAGCTCGAGGTCGATCAGGTTAAACTCGCGCGCGCGCTCGACCGTCTGGACGACCCGGCTCCCGCCGATATCCACGAGGTTCGCCTGCGTTTCGACGTGCTTTACAGCCGCGCGACCACCTTCATGAGCAGCGGCGCATATCGCAAGGCATTCGCCGACAACAGCATGGCCCTCGCCGAGGTCGAAGCAATGTGCGCCACGTTGGACGACATGGCTGCACTGATCGACCTCGATGACGCTCAGATGGTCGCCGCGCGCAGCGCGCTCCTGCACGCCACCACCAGCCTGACGCCTTCGATCCGGCGTCTCTCCAGCGCGGGCATCGCCCTTGATGCCGCGCGTGCCGATGCGGAACGAACCTCGCTCACCACCACATTGCGGCAGATGACGGTCATCAGCCTTCTGATGTTGGCAGCCATGCTGTCGCTGATGTGGGTGCTCTGGCGGCTCAATGCGCTCAACCACCGGCGCGCACTGCAGAACCGGGCGACGCTCAACCGGCTCTCGACGATCCTCAATACCTCGGGGGATGCCATCCTGGTGGTCCGGCCCGATGGAAGTGTCGCCGAGACCAACGACACGGCGCGACGTACCTTTGACCTCGACCGTCCCGGCGACGCGCCTGTCAGGCTCAGCGATATCCTGTTGGCACGGGAGACCGATGGTAGCGTCAGCCCGATCGACAGCAGCCGTCTGCAGGCGCTTTCCGCAGGCCTGTGCAAGGCTCCCCCGCAGTTGCTGGCAAGGGCGGCAGATGGCGCGCTGGTCCCGGTCGAAGTGTCGGCCAACATGGCGATGCGGGCCAGCGATGCGGTCTGTGTCTGTTTCATCCGTGACATTTCGGACCGTGTTGCCGCCGAAGCCGAAGTCCAGGCCGCGCGCGACAAGGCGCTGTCCAGCGAACGCGCCAAGGCCCGTTTTCTGGGCCGCAGCAGCCACGAGATGCGCACGCCGCTACACGGGATCCTGGGGGCGCTCGACCTTCTGGATGGCACCCGTCTGTCGAAGGAGCAGGTGCGCTATACGGCGATCATGAAAAGCTCGGGGCAATTGCTGCTCAACCAGATCAACGATGCGCTGGATATCGCGCGCTCCGATGGGCGCCAACTGACACTGCGTGAAGCCGCCTTCGACCTCGAGGCGCTGATTGACGGAATCGTGACCGGCCAGCAGGCCGAAGCCGAGGCCAATGGCACTAGCATCCGTGTGCTACCCGGCCGTGCGCCCGTAGGCGAGGTCTTGGGCGATCCCGATCGCGTTCAGCAGGTGCTCTTGAACCTCCTGTCGAACGCGATCAAGTTCACCCGCAAAGGTCAGATCACCATCGAATTCTCGCGCATCGCCAGCCCCGGCCAAGGCACCGATCTGATCGAGGTGCAGGTCGCCGATACCGGGATCGGTATTGACGAACAGGACCTTTCGCGCATCTTCGACGACTTTGTGCGCCTCTCTCCCGACGCCTCCCGTGTCGAGGGCACCGGGCTGGGCCTCGGGATTGCACGCAACCTTGTCACGCTCATGGGCGGCAAGATCGGCGCCGAGAGCATTCCCGGCGAAGGGAGCCTCTTTTGGGTGCGCCTTCCCCTGCCCGGCGTCGGTGACCGGATCATGGATCGTAAGACAGGCAGTGATCGCCCGCTAAAGCGGAGTCCGCCGCTGGACGTCCTGCTGGTCGAGGACAACGCCGCGAACCGGTTCGTTCTCGGCGAGATGCTGGAGCAGGACGGGCATAGCGTCAGCCACGCGCAGGACGGCGCCGCCGGGGTCAGCGCCGCAAATGCCAGGCGGTTCGACCTGATCATCATGGACATTTCGATGCCCGGCATGGACGGGCTCGAAGCCACCAGACGCATCCGTCACGGCCACGGTCTTTCGGCGGATACGCGCATCGTCGCCCTGACCGCCCATGTCGAACGCGAGGCGAGCGAACAGCTGCATGACGCAGGTATCGACGACGTCTATACCAAACCCCTGCGCCTGGCCGATCTGCGCCGTTTGCTGACATGCACGGGGGCTTCCGACACCCGCAAGGCGCGCGAGGCGATCGATCCTTCGGTCACCGACGAGCTCTGCGCGATCCTGCCAGAGGAACAGTTCATCCGATTGATCGAAGGATTCAGGACCGAAGGCGAGGCCCTGATGAGGGTGCTGTCCTCCAGCGGGCCGAACGACCTCGAAACAATCGCGGGGCGCCTGCATCGTTTCGCCGGCGCTGCGGCAACGATCGGGGCGCTCGAACTGCGCCGCGCGGCGGCGCGCGCCGAAACCGCCGCGCACCAAGGCGATGCAGACGCATTGGCGAAAGCCGTTCCTGACATCGAGAGCGCCTGGGCGGCGACCATCGACTGGCTCGCCGCGCGTAATCGCGCCGCCTGAGGCGATATCGGCCCCGCAAGTCCTTATTCAGACCTCGACATATCGAATCCGTGATGCGGAAGGAGTTGCCAATTCCCCTGCCTCCTATACCTTATCCCGAACCGGCTTTAACGCGGGCTATTGCAAAGGGGTGACGGACGTGCCGATTTGGAAACAACTGCTGTTGATCGGCATTCTCGCGGCTATCGGATATGGCGGCTATGAAGGATATCAGAGGTATTTCGCTTCCGGCGAGACCGCAGCCGCAACGTCGGGCCGCGCCGACCGACCCACCCCCATCGAAATCACCACCGCCGAAGTTCGCACCCTCGCCCGCACTGTCGAGGCCGTCGGCACGACCCGTGCGCGCCAATCGGTCGACATCGTCCCCGAAGCAGACGGCCGGATTGTCGAGCTGGCAATTTCATCCGGGGCGATGGTTGAAAAGGGTGCCGTCCTCGTGCGTCTGGACGATGACATTGCCCGCGCGGACCTTGCCGAAGCCGAAGCGCGGCTCAAGGAACGCAGGCAGGCCCTGGAACGGGCCAGACAGCTACGCCTGTCCAACGCCGTGGCCGAAGCGACCCTGGAAGAGGCCGAGGCACGCCTTGCCGAAGCCGAGGCCCAGCTTGACCGCGCGGCCCGCCGCCTTCAGGAGCGCACGATCCGAGCACCGTTTCGCGGAGTTGTCGGGCTGACCAACATAGATCCCGGCGCCCGCGTCGTTCAGGGCACCACGATCACCCGGCTCGATGATCTGAGCGCGGTCGAGGTCGAGTTCGGCCTGCCCGAGGCGTTGTTCGCGCAGGTCTCGCACGACCAACCGCTGACCGCCACCACCGTCGCCTTCCCTGACGAGGTGTTCCACGGCAAGATCGAGGCCGTGGATAACCGCATTGATCCGGTCAGCCGTTCGTTCCGAACCCGCGCCATCATTCCCAACCCCGAAGGCACCCTGCCCGCGGGCATGTTCATGTCGCTGGAACTGACGCTGTCTCAGAACGAGCGCGTCGTCATCCCCGAGGAGGCGCTCGTGTTCCAGGCCGCACAAACGTATGTTTTCGTTGTTGAAAACGGGACTGCAAAGCGCGTTGTCGTGCGAACCGGCCTGCGGCGCGACGGGATGGTTGCGATCCTCGAAGGGGTCGATGAGGGCAGCACCATCGTCCTGCGCGGCCTTCAGAGCCTGCGCGACGGAAGCACCGTCGAGATCATCGGCCAGAATGGCGACAGCGCTGATGTCGCCGCCGACAACGCGACCGAGGGCGACAACACATGACACTTTCGGACCTGTCCGTCCGCCGTCCGGTTCTGGCGGCTGTGGCCAGCCTGCTTCTGATCGTTTTCGGTGTCAGCGCCCTGCGCGATGTGCCGATCCGCGAACTTCCCGATGTGGACAACGCCGTTGTATCGATCACCACCACCTATCGCGGCGCCGCCCCAGAGGTGATCGACACCGACATCACCGAGACTATCGAGGGCGCCATAGCCTCGATCGCAGGTATCCGTTCGATAAGCTCCGAAAGCCGACAGGGCCGCTCCAGGGTCACGATCGAGTTCGATCCCGGCCGCGATATCGATGTCGCGGCCAATGACGTGCGCGACTCGGTCGGCAGGGTTCTTGACAACCTGCCCGAGGACGCCAATCAACCCGAGGTCGAGAAGGCCGACGCCGATGCAGATCCGGTGATGCGGTTGGCGGTCACATCCGACCGGATGACCACTGCCGAGATCACCGACTATATCGACCGGTTCATCGTCGATCGCCTTGCGACGCAGGACGGCATCGCCAATGTTCGTGTGTATGGCGATCGCTCTTTCGCGGTGCGGATCTGGCTGGACCGGCGCGCCTTGGCTGCGCGCAAGCTGACCGTGTCCGATGTGGAAGAGGCGCTGCGGCGCAACAATGTCGAGCTGCCCGCCGGCGAGGTCGAATCCGAGAACCGGCAGTTGTCGGTGCGTCTCAACAGCCGTCTCGCCAGTGTCGACGATTTCCGCGACGTGGTGCTTGACCGGGTCGCGGGCTATCCGGTCCGGCTCGGCGATGTCGCTCGGGTCGAACCGGGCGTCGAAAGCGATACGACCTTCGCGCGCAGCGACGGCAAGGACGCGGTCGGGCTTGCGATCCAGCGACAGAGCCAGTCCAACACGCTCCAGATTTCCAACGCGGTGCGCGCCGAGATCGCCCGCCTGATCCCGACCCTGCCCGAGGGCATGGAGATCATAATCGGTTCGGATGACGCGCTGTTCGTCGGTGCATCGATCCGCGAGGTCGTGATCGCGCTGTCGATCTCGCTGGCGCTGGTGGTGCTGGTGATCCTGTTGTTCCTGCGCAGTGTCCGGGCCACGCTTATCCCTGCGATCACCATTCCGGTTTCCCTCCTCGGCTGTTTCATCCTGATCGGGATCTGGGGTTTCTCCATCAACACGCTGACCTTGCTGGCGCTGTTGCTGGCCATCGGCCTGGTTGTGGACGACGCCATCGTGGTGCTCGAGAACATCCAGAGGCGGATCGAGAATGGCGAAAGCCCGCTTGTGGCCAGCCTGAAGGGCGCGCGCCAGGTGACATTCGCGGTGCTGGCCACCTCGGTGACGCTGATCGCGGTTTTCGTTCCGCTTTCCTTCATGCCCGGTCAGGTGGGCAAGCTCTTCGTCGAATTCGGCTGGGTCATGGCGGGGACCGTGGCGATCTCGACCTTCGTGGCGCTGACCGCGTGTCCGGCCCTTGCGTCGAAGGTTCTGAAGGCGGGTAAGACAACCGCACGGCGCAGCGAATACGCGCCGCGCGGCTGGCTGCAGATTGGATATTCTGCGCTTCTGATCCGTGCGATGCGGGCGCCGCTGGTGGTGCTGACCCTTGCGCTGGTGCTCTCCGGGGGCGCGTTCCTGTTCTACGACGGGCTGGCACGCGAATTGGCGCCGCGCGAGGATCGCGGCGTGGGCTTCATACCGTTATCCGCTCCGCAAGGCAGTACCGTCGCCTATACCGACCGCGCAGCGCGTCAGGTCGAGGACATCCTCGCGCCAATGCGCGAGGAAGGCGTCATCGAATCCGTCTTTACCTTCACCGGTTGGGGCAACCGCGCATGGCGCAGCTTCGTCGTGTTCCGCCTCGCGCCTTGGAGCGAGCGTGACCTGACGGTATCCGAAGTGGTCGGACGTATCGCGCCCCAGATGTCACAGATCACCGTCGCGCGCGGCTTTCCTGTCACGCCTGCGGGCCTGGGGCTCAGGGGCAATTCTACGCCGGTCCGGGTTGTGATCGGCGGACCTGATTTCGACAGCGTCAAGACATGGTCGCTCGCCTTGCTGGAACGCGCCGAAAACATCGAGGGTCTGGTCAATCCCGAGATCAATTTTGAGCAGAACCTGCCACAGCTCGATGTCACCATCGACCGTGCGCGCGCCGATGACCTCGGTGTGTCGATCGACACCATCGCCAATACGATGCAGACCATGCTCGCCTCTCGGCAAATGACCACCTTCGTGAGCCGCGGCCGCGAGTACCCGGTGCTCGCACAGGCGATCGAGGAAGACCGCCGGACGCCGTCGGACATCGACAACATCTTCGTACGCTCCGGCGACGGCGAGACGCTGGTGCCGCTCGGAGCGCTGGTGACGGTGCGCGAGAACGCCGCCGCGCCATCTCTAAGACGCTTCGACAGGCTGCCGTCGATCCAGCTGTCGGGTGCGCTTGCGCCAGGTGCGGATCTCGGGACGGTGCTTGGCCGGGTCGAGGCCGCGGCCGCCGAGATCCTGCCAGCTGAAGCCTCGCTTGGCTACGAGGGGCAGTCGCGCACCCTGAAGGATACATCAGCCGGTGCTGGACTTGTCTTCGCCTTGTCGGTTTTGATCGTCTTTCTTGTTCTCTCGGCACAATTCGAGAGTTTCGTCCATCCGGTCACGATTCTTTTGACGGTTCCCGCAGGTGTCGCGGGTGCGATCTATGCAATGGCGATCGGCGGGCTTTCAATCAATGTCTACAGCCAGATCGGGATCATCCTTTTGATCGGTCTGGTGGCGAAGAACGGGATCCTGATCGTCGAGTTCGCCAACCAGTTGCGCGACGAAGGCCTTGATGTGCGCGAGTCGGTGATACGCGCTTCGGTCCTGCGGCTGCGCCCGATCGTGATGACCGTGATCTCCACGGTTCTCGGCGCCCTGCCCCTTGTTCTGGCCAGTGGCGCGGGTGCCGAAAGCCGCAATGCCATCGGCACGGTTATCATCGCAGGTCTGCTCATGGCGACGACCTTGATGTTGATCGTGACGCCGGTTCTCTACGATCTTCTGGGCCGGTTCACCCGTCCGCGCGGCGCTATCGAAGGCGCGCTCGAGAAGGAATTGTCGGAAGCGGATCACGCCATCTGATCCTACGGCATTTTTGCGCCATTCTTGGTGCGGAACGGTCGCATCCCGGTGCGCGTTCAGGTTACATCAGTCGCGGTAACGGAGCTCCATTTTGAACGAATCGATTCACTTGATGAAACGCATTGCCGTCTGTGTCGCGCTGATCCTGACCACGGGCGCGGCATTTGCCACCGAGCTCAAACTGGTCGCGCCGGGCGCGCCGGGATCGCTGGTGGACAAGCTCAAGTCCACGTCGCTCACGCTTGCTGCGCCCGCTCGCGAAGAGCCGGTTACGCCGCAGGATCTTCTGGCGGCCGCGCGGGCCGATTACGGTCGCCTCGAAAGCGTGCTTTACGCGGCGGGCTATTATGGCGGCGTGATCCGGATCGTCGTGGATGGCCGTGAAGCCGCCGATATTCCACCGCTGGCGCAGATTAGCAGGATCGACCGTGTCGCGCTGCGAGTCCTGGCGGGGCCGCGATTCATCTTCGCCCGCACGAATGTCACCCCGCTTGCGCCGGGCACGGAACTGCCTGACGGCTTCAGGTTCGGCGCCTATGCCGAAAGCGGCCTGATCGCCGACGCCGCGAAAGCTGGCATCGATGGCTGGCGTGACCTTGGGCATGCCAAGGCCGAACTGGCCGGTCAGGATGTGATCGCCAACCACAAGACCAACATCGTGGCCGCCGATATTCGCCTGAATCCCGGACCTCGCCTTCGTTTCGGCGATCTTGTCGTTCGGAAGACCGGGCGCGTTCGTCCCGAACGGCTGCGCGAAATCGCCGGGCTTCCGACCGGTGAGACCTTTTCACCCGACGAGGTGGACGAGGCCGCCACGCGCCTGCGCCGTACCGGAACCTTTCGTTCCGTTTCAGTCACCGAGGCAGAGACACCCGCGCCGGACGGCACATTGGACATCGAGGCCCGCGTGGTTGATGAGAAGCCCCGTCGCATCGGGTTTGGCGCCGAAATCTCGTCTCTCGAGGGGCTGGGCCTGTCGGGGTTCTGGTTGCATCGCAACCTCCTGGGCGGTGCCGAGCGGCTGCGTCTTGACGCCTCGGTCGGCGGGATCGGCGGCGATACGGGGGGCGAGGATTACAACCTCTCGGCACGCTTTGACCGCCCGGCGACATTCACTCCCGATACCGGCCTGTATCTCGAGGCCCGCGCCGCAGAGGAGAACGAGCCGAACTACCGTGAACGCAGTATCGAGGTGGGCGGCGGTCTGACGCATATCTTCTCGGACAGCCTGACGGGCGAGGCCGGGATCGCATATCGCTATTCCGAGGTGGATGACGACCTTGGCGCGCGCACGCTCGAACATGTCCTGCTGCCGGCGCGCCTGACCTGGGACACCCGCGACAGTCAGCTTGACGCACATGAAGGGTATTATCTCGATGTCGAAGCGACGCCCTTTGTCGGCGTCAATGGCGGATCGGCAGGCGCGCGCCTATATGGGGACGCGCGCGCCTATCTCGGCTTTGGCAAGGATGACCGCTTCGTCCTTGCGGGGCGCGCGCAGGTCGGCTCGGTTTCTGGTGCCTCCGCTGCCGAGGTGCCGCCGGGGATGCTGTTCTATTCCGGTGGCGCGGGCACCGTGCGCGGGCAAGCCTATCAATCGCTGGCGGTTGATCTTGGCGGCGGCCGCGAGATCGGCGGGCGCTCCTTCATGGCCTTTTCGGGCGAACTGCGCGCACCGCTGCGCGACGCGCTGTCGCTGGTGGCGTTCTATGACGTGGGTTTCGTGGGCGCGGACAGCTGGGGCACCGAGAATGGCGGCTGGCATAGCGGCGCGGGACTTGGCCTGCGCTACGATACCGGTATCGGGCCGATCCGCCTCGACGTGGCAACGCCTGTCAGTGGCGGTTCAAGCGGCGCGATTGAGGTCTATATCGGCATCGGGCAGGCATTTTGATGCGCATTCTTCTGATCATATCCCTGTTCACCCTCTGGGCGAGCGGTCTTTCCGCCCAGGACACGGATGCGGACACGGCGCGCGATCGTGGACTTCTGCAAGCCTTCATCGAAGACAACCTGTCCCAGGCCGGGCGCGATGTGCGCATCACCGGCTTTCAAGGTGCGCTGTCTTCCGAGGCCAGCCTCGATGAGCTGACGATTGCGGATTCCGAAGGAGTCTGGCTCACGCTTCGCGATGTCACACTCGAATGGACCCGCAGCGCGTTGCTGCGCGGCCGGCTCGAGGTGAACCAGCTGACCGCACAGGAAATCATCCTAGAACGGCAGCCCAACACGCAGGCAAGCGAGCCCCGGCTCGATCCCGAGAATGCCGTTGCGAAGCCTTTCGCCCTGCCCGATCTGCCGGTGTCGGTTAATATCGGCGAAATCAGTGCCGCACGGGTCGAACTGGGTGCGCCGGTGCTGGGCGAGGCCGTGACCTTGTCGCTGGATGGCAGTCTCTCGCTGGAGGGGGGCGATGGTGCCGCCCGGCTTGCGGTCGAGCGTCTTGATGATGAAGGGATGCTGACACTCGACGCGGGGTATTCCAACGAGACCCGAGTTCTTGCGCTGGATGTCGAACTGCGCGAAGGCCCGGGCGGGATTGTCTCGGGTATGCTCAACATGCCCGACCGCCCTGCCCTTGGACTGACCTTGCGCGGCGAAGACCCGATCGACGATTACGAAGCGCGCCTAGCGCTGTTGCGAAATGATATCCCGCGGCTGACCGGCGTGGTGCGTGTGACCGGTGAGAAGCCCACAAAGGATGCTGCAGGCAATGACAGCCGAGGCTCTGCGACGACAGATGACGGCGCACGATGGTTCGAAGCACGGCTCGGGGGCGATCTGCGGCCATTCTTCACCAATGAACTGCGTGGTTTCTTCGGCGCCCGCTCCCGCGTCGCGCTTGATGGTCAGCGCAATGCCGACGGCGCGATGATGATCGACAGGCTGACACTCAGCACCGAACAGCTGCGCCTTGATGGATCACTTGAGCTCGACCCTCAGGGCTGGCCGCTCAGCCTGTCGCTTGATGGTGAGCTCGATGCCGATGGCGCATTGGTGCGCCTGCCCATGAGCGGCCCACCAACACGGCTTGCAGGCGCGCGGATTTCCGCGCGCTACAACGCCGATGAGGGCCAGGGCTGGCAGGCAAATGCCACAATCGACGATCTGCAGCGGGACGGGATGCGCATTGCGCAGGCGCGCCTTGAGGGCAGCGGGCAGATCATCCTCGACGCCCCGCGCACGCTCGATGCGCTGCTCGACTTTTCGGTCGAGGGTTTCAGCCATGACGACCCTGCACTTGCCGAGGCCGTGGGGCCCGCCCCCGAGGGCGATGTGCGGCTGCGCTTGCGGGAGGGCGAGCCGTTGAGGGTCGAGCGGCTCCGGATCACCAGCGGCGATGCGACTTTGGACGCGGGGGGCGAACTCGATGGGCTTGCCGAGGGGTTCCCGGTCAGTGGCAAGGCAACGATAGCGGCTGCGGATCTTGTGCGCTTTGCCGCAGTTACCGGACGTGATCTGGCAGGTGAAGCACGCGCCATCCTGTCGGGCGACGGCACGATTCTGGGCGGTTCATTCGACCTCTCCCTCGAAGCCAGAACCGACGGTTTGGCGGTTGGCGAGCAGCGGCTCGATCCGGTCCTGTCGCCGCCGACCTCGCTGCGCGTGGTTGCGCGTCGCGACGAGGACGGCACCGTGCTTGACCGCCTGCAGCTCGACAATGACGAGGTGAAGGCCGACATCTCGGGTCGGCTTGATGCTCAATCCGGCACGCTCGACCTTGCCGTGTCCCTGCGTGAAGCTGCGCTGATCGAGCCGCGCATCTCCGGGCCTGCGAAGGTCAATGGCGGGCTTGGCTGGACGGCGGGCGGCGCGCTGACCTTTCGCGACATCATAGCGGAGCTGGCGGGTGCCGAGCTGCGCGCGACGGGACAGATCACGCCCGAGGACGAAGCCCTTCCAGCAGCAGGTCGCATTGCGCTGACCGCACCGGATCTGTCGCGTTTCTCGGCGCTTGCGGGCCGGACGCTTGCCGGTGAAGTGGCGCTGCGCGGCGAAGGTGACGGCGCGCTTCGCGAGGCGACCGGACGGCTGGACGTAGAGCTTGAAGGGCGCGGGCTGCGCAGTGGCATGCCGGAACTTGACAGGCTGATTGCCGGGCAGCTCGATGCTGCGCTCAGGGCGACGCGCGAACCCGGGCAGGTCGCGCTTGACCTGTTGTCGCTCAAATCCGGGCGCGTTTCGCTGATTGCAAAGGGCGGTGCTGCGGGCGCTCCGATCAACCTGACAGCGCGGCTTGACGATCTGGGCCTGCTGGCGCCTGGCGTTTCAGGACCTGCGGAAGCCTCCGGGCAGATCACCCTTCGCGATGACATGGGCCGAGATATCGGCGTCAACCTTTCGGCCACTGGCCCGGGCGGAACCTCTGCCCGCATCACCGGCGATATCCGGGATCTCGGTGAGCGGCTGAGTCTCAACGCCAGCGGTGCCGTCCCTCTGGCACTGGCCAACAGCTTCATCGCGCCGCGCTCGGTCGCCGGCACGGCACGCTATGATCTTTCCGTGAACGGTCCGCCCGCACTCTCGTCGCTGAGCGGCAAGATCGACCTGTCGGGCGCGCGGATTGCCTTGCCCACCTTTAACGCGGCGCTGACGGATATTGGCGGAGGCATCAGCCTTTCAGGTTCTCAGGCGCAGCTTGACCTGCGGGCCACGGGTGGCGAAGGCGGCGAGATAATCCTGCGCGGGCCGATCGGATTGACCCCGCCCTACCCGGCCGACCTGGCCGTCGTATTGGCTGCGCTGGTCCAGAGTGATCCCGACCTCTATCGCACTGCGGTCGGCGGCAGGCTGAGCGTTGCCGGGCCGCTTACTGGCGGTGCGCAGGTGTCGGGTGACCTGGTGCTTGGGCCTACGGAAATCCGCATCCCCTCATCTGACATTGCCAATGTGGGCCTGCTCCCGCAGATCCGGCATCGGAACGATTCCCCCGAAGTCATCGAAACCCGGCGCCGTGCGGGTCTGATCCGGGAAGAGAGCACGGCCGAAGCGCCTGCCCTTGGCCTCGACATCACGGTATCTGCGCCCAACCGGATCTTCGTGCGTGGCCGCGGGCTTGACGCCGAACTCGGCGGCAACCTCACGCTGAGGGGCACCACCAATGATGTGATCCCAAGTGGAACCTTTGCATTGCAGCGCGGGCGGTTAGACATTCTTGGGCGTCGGCTCGAGCTGACCGAGGGGCTCATCGACCTGCGTGGCGCATTCGATCCCTATCTGCGCTTCGTTGCGCAGACAGAAGCCGATGACACGAGCGTCAATGTCATCATCGAGGGGCTGGCGAGCGCGCCCGAGATCATCTTCACATCGACACCGGAACTGCCGCAGGAGGAAGTCGTCTCGCGCCTGCTGTTCGGGCGTGACATTAACAACATTTCGCCCTTCCAGGCCGCACAGCTGGCCGCAGCCGTGGCCACGCTGACAGGTCAGCTTGACGGTGGCTTCATGACGGAGCTGCGCAATACCCTCGGCCTGAGCGACCTTGACGTGACCACGAATGCCGAGGGCACCACGGAGTTCACCGCCGGGGCTTATATCAGCAAGAACGTCTATTCAGAGGTCACAGCTGACAGCGAGGGAAATCAGAGGATCGACCTCAATCTCGATGTCAGTGACAACGTGACGGTGCGCGGCAGCGTCGGCACCGACGGCAATACCGGCCTCGGAGTGTTCTACGAACGGGACTACTGAGGCGAGCGGGCGGCCGCGACGCCTGATTCAAACAGGTATCGCGTGATCCGATAGCGTCTCTATTGCCGGTGCCGCAGCGTTGGTGCAGTCGCTGATCAGGGCGCGCCCCGCTTCGGCTTGGGCTGTCAGGGTGCCAACGAAACAGGTCGTGCAAAGACCTGTCCATTCGCCCACATCCTGCGCGATCCGTCCCATTGATCCGGCTTGCCACGCGTTCAGTATCTTGACTGAGGTGCCGGGATTGCTCAGCGCCGCCGCGCCCATCTGTTGCAAAGCATCAGCACCGGTGCGCGCAGCGATGTGGCGGCGCGTGAACCAAGCCTTGGTGAAGCCTTCGGCCTCATCCATGATCCGTTCTTGCGCTGCGCGCAGTTCATCGACCCGCGGCATCGCCAGGGATGCAAGGGCAACCGACGCGCGGGTCTGGCGCAATGCATGTCGTGTCAATGCTGTGTTCGGGGTGGTATCGGGCATGGACGGCTTCCTCGCATCATGTTTCAGTGAGTCCCAGAGCCCGCAAACTGGCCGGGAGAAATGTCAGGCATCGGCCAAAGCCCGCCGGTGCAGCGCGCCCCGGACGCGGAACGCCGCCGCATTTCTGATGATCGGACAAATGACACATGCGTGTCATTGACCAGGGTCAATACTGGTCCCAAATTTCCTGGCAGAGCCGACCCGGATCGCGCAGCACCCTGCCCGAAATGAAGGGGATTTCCTATGACTGAAATATTGGGCGGCGAGGCCCCACCCTGCATTTGCCAGTCGCCCTCCGCGCGCAACGGCAGCATTACTCAGAAGCTTGGCCCCCTGCCCGGCGAAGCGCTGAGCGCGATGCGCGGATATGGCATGGATGATTCCGAGATTGCCGCCTATTTCGGCGTGACTCTCTCGACATTGCAGCGGTTGCGCCGGACGCTGCCGGTGACCCAGCCCTGGCGCGGCTGACGGTTTCTGTCGCGGACCAGCTAGAGGCGCGCGCTCATACGACCGCGCGTGCGCCTGCTTTCAGCACTCCGTCAAGCGATGGCCCGGAGAGCGCGACCAGTCGCCGTGTATCGCGAATTTCGATCACGTTTGGCGAACTCACGAGCACAGCGCCCTGATCCGCCAGTGAGTGCAGGCTGCGACACAGGGTTTCGGGCGTCATGTCCAGAAGACTGGCCAGATCCAGGCGTCCGAGACGTAGATCTATAAAACTGCGCCCGCCTGAGTTGATGGTCATGGCGTCGGCGCTGTCCCCGGTGATCAGTCGGAAGTAGAGATAGGCCGCAACCCGCTCGCGCGCCCTGCGCCCGCGCAGAAGGCACATCCAGACGCGCATCGAATCCATCTGTTCGAGCGTGGCGAGCAGATAACCGTGCTCCAGGCTTGGCGAACGCGATAACAGTGCCTCGAACCCCTGTCGGTTGAACAGGCAAAGGGTTGCATCTGTCGCGGCCTCATATGAGAGCGGGATCACGGGTTCAAAGGCCCGCCCCAAGAAATGCCCGGTGAACAGCAGGGCAAGCACCTGCGTGTCGCCCGCCTCGGTCATATGCACGGTCTTGACGACTCCCGACGTCACGACCGCCAGATTCTTGGCGCTGTCGCCCTGGGTCATGATCGACTGCCCGCGCGCCACCCGCACACGGCGCGCAAGGCGGCTGATATCGATCCTGGTCTGCGCATCGGCATGGCTGCACAGGCCGGTTTGAAGGATAGGACACTCGCCACACGGGCAGGAGGCGGTTTGCCTGATCGAAACGACGTTCATTTTGTTCCCCGCTTTCGGTCGTGCCTTGGCGCGCACCGAACAAGATCGGCCGGAAAATGTCCGGTCAGCCCGCAACGGGAAAACTCTGGTTGGCGAAAATACAAGCCATGCGGGCACGACCATTGGACGCCGAATCAGCGGGAATGCAAACCCTTTATTCTGGAAAAACTCGCGGCACCCGCGCGCATGCACCGAACGCCGTGACCCTGCGTGGAAGATAGACGTTCAATCGGAGGGGGTTTTCGGCATGGCATCGATGCGGGCCGGCCCTTCATTCCTTGGTCTCGCCTCGTGCGTTCGCTTCCTGCATCATGTGAATTACCTCTTCATCTGTGACCTGATCGAACACACGATACGCAGCGCCAACCGCGCCAAAGCGAAGTTGGGGCTCAGGACAGATGATGGCGTCAGCCAGTCCGCGAAGGGTTTCCAGGGCCTCGGCGCTGGCAACGGGAACCGCCACGATCACGCGAGCAGGTGCGCGATTGCGCAAAGCCGTCAGAGCAGCGCGCAGCGTCGTACCCGTGGCGACGCCGTCATCGACCACGAGGACCGTGCGCCCCTTCAGTGGAAGGGGTGCGCGCCCGCCCACATAGGCATTGCGGCGCCGTTCAAGTTCCGTGCGCTCAGAGGCAGCCAGAGCGTCGATATCGCTTCGCGACAGGCCAAAGGCCCGCGCGGTCGGGACATTGACCAAGAGCCCCGCGTCGCCCGGACCGGTTACCGCTGCAACAGCCAGTTCGGGGTTGCGGGGCGCGCCAACCTTGCGCACGAGGATCAGGTCCAGAGGTGCGTGAAGCGACTCTGCGATCTCTGCTCCGATTGGCACGCCACCGCGGGGTAGCGCCAGGACAACGACATCCTCCTCCTCAAGGGGCGGCAACACCTGTAGCAATCGGTGCGCCGCATCATGCCGGTCGTCATAGACTGTCACGCCACCCGTCCCGCGAGGAGCAAGATCGCGCACCGCGCGTCGCAAGCCCCTCGGTCCTTCATCTTCGATGTGAGGCCCTGGCCCGGGTGACCCCGGACTGAAGCGCCGTCTCTTCATTCTCTCGCCCGGGGTTGGCAACGTCATTGACGATCATCAACACCCGAAGGGCGTCAGAACCGGGCGGCGATCCGGCGCACCTCTTCCTGCCAGAGCGCAGCGAAAGCCGAAGCTAGCGCCGAAGGCGGACGGTGCGCCGGAGTCAGAACGTGAAACTCCACCGTGATCGCTGGCTCAAAGCGGCGAAACACGATCTTTTGCGCCTCGGTCCCTCGATAGCCCCGATAGCTCTCGGCGCTCATGGTATCGACCACCGCACAGGCGAGGCCGAGTTCAACGAAATTGAGAAGCGGGATGAAATACTGTGTCTCGTAACGCACATCGAACGCAGCGCCCGCCGCTTCAAACGCGCCACGGGTATCGCGGTGCGTTGCATGGTTCTCATGCAGCATCGCCATCGCCCGACCATCGAGGTCGCCGGGCGTCACCACCTCCTTCGCCGCAAGCGGATCATCTGCGGGAAGCGCACAGACGCAGCGGCTGGTCGTGGGGTGACTGGCGACCAGTTGCGACGATCTGTCGAAATCCGCGCTCATGTCGGCGATTCCGAAATCATAGGATTGCGTGGAGATCAGCTGATGCACCTGCGGCGAACTGCGGGTAATGATTGTCACGCGGATATCGTCGCGCCCTCTGGTCAGCCGGCTGACCAGCCGAGGCACCAGAAAGACGGATGGCCCCGGCATCGAAACGATCCGCAACTCGCCGCTGTCCAGCGACTTGAGGTTTCGCAGGTTCTGTCGGGCGCTGTCCAGCCTTCCGAGAATACCTGTCGCCTCGGCCAGCAGGTAATGCGCCTCGGGCACCGGATGGAGACGGCGCGCGCGCCGCTCGAAGAGCTGCATGCCCAGTTCGGACTCGAGTGTGGCGATGGCGGTGCTGATCGCGGGTTGCGTGCGCCCCAGATTTCGCGCCGCCTGCGAGACGGATCCGGCCAGCATGACTTCGCGAAAGGCACTGAGTTGAGCAATGTTCATGACGAAAGAAATATAAGCCACTTTTATGATAATCAATAAACTTTGAATTTGTGTTTATGGTGCGGAATTGGCACCGTGGGCGAACCGGGCGAATAGCGCCCTACGGACAGGCCGGATCAACCGGCCGCTTAAATCAATCGCTCTCAGGGAGACACACGACACATGGGACGTATCAGAAATCTGACAATCGCAACCATCGCAGGCCTCGCCATGGCCCTGCCCGCCACCGCGCAGGAGATGAAGTTCTTCCGCATCGGCACAGGCAGCGCGGGGGGCACCTATTTTCCGATTGGTGGCATCATCGCCAATGCCATCTCGAATCCTCCCGGTTCGCGCCCCTGCGAAGAGGGCGGCAATTGCGGTGTGCCGGGTCTCGTGGCAATCGCGCAATCCACCAACGCCTCTGCGCATAACGTGAACGCCGTCCAGGCCGGTCAGATGGAAGCCGGCCTTACCGGTGCCGCGACGCTGCATTTCGCCTATAAGGGCATCGGCGTTTTCGAGGGCAATCAGAAGCCCGACCTGCGCGTCATCGCCAACCTCTTCCCCGAAGATCTGCATCTCGTGTTGCCCAAGGGCGCCAAACTCGACAGCCTCAAGGATCTGGAAGGCAAGCGCGTCGGAATCGCGCAGGCCGGTTCGGGTACGCAGATCGCGATCGAGCTGATCCTCGCCACGCAGGGAATCACCCGCGACAACATCGAAGAGGCGGAACTCAACAACACCCAAAGCGCGGAGCGCCTGGCAGATGGCCAGCTCGACGCATACTTCTATGCCGCTGGCACGCCCGTGGCCGCGATGATCCAGCTCGACAATACCAAGGGCATGGAGCTCTATGACTGGTCCGAGGAAGAACTGACCGCCGGCAATGAGGCCGTTCCCTACTATATCAAGTCGATGATCCCGGCCGGCACCTATCCCGGCGTGGATTACGATGTGGACACGCTCGCTGTCTCGGGCATCCTCGTGACCAATGCCAATCAGGACGAAGAGCTGATCTACGAGATCACCAAGGCGCTGTGGTCGGATACCGCCCGCAACCTGATGGATAGCGGCCATCCCAAGGCGAAGGTCATCACGCTGGAAAGCGCGCTTGACGGTGTCGACGGTATCGGCGTGCCACTGCATCCGGGTGCCGAGCGCTTCTACAAGGAAGCGGGCATGCTGAAGTGATCCGCTGACGTGAAGCGGGCCAGCCATCTCGGCTGGCCCATTTCGTTTCATCGCGATTCCATCGCATGGCTTGGCGCGCCCGCGTGCCACGCATTTTCATCCTCTCTGTTACCAAGGACATGCTCATGGCCAGTGATCGTCTGTCCACGGATCTGGACGCCCATCAGCTCGAAGAGCTGGAAAAGAAATACGACAGCGCCCTCAATACCCGCGACAACGGCCCGACGCTGACCCGCGCGATCTATTGGGCGACCATCCTGTTCGCCGCTTACCATGTCTGGACCGCAGGCTTTGGAACGCCTGTCGATCATGTGCATATGGGCATCCATCTTGCTGGACTGTTCCTGTTCATTTTTGTCTATTTCCCCGTCCGGCGCACCCCGCGCAGCCTGTCCTATGAGGGCGCGGGGCCGCTCAGGCCCGGCAACGTGCCGCTTTACGACTGGGCCATTGCGCTTTCGGGGATGCTGGCGGCGCTGTTCCTCTGGATCAGCTGGCGGGGGATCGATGGCTTTGGCCTCAACATCCCCGAGCAAGCATTGCGGCAGGGCAATCCCACCAGCGTGGACGTGATCCTTGGCACGATCCTGATATTCGCCACGCTCGAGATCGCACGGCGCACGATCGGCTTCGTGCTTCCGCTGATCATCATGGTCTTCATGGTCTATGCGCTGTTCGGACCTTCAATGCCGGTGCAGATCCTTCAGCATCCGGGCGTCGACTGGCACCAGTTCGTCAACAACATGTATTTCCCCTCCGAAGGCATCTTCGGCATCACGCTCTGGGTCGTGTCGACGGTCGTTTTCCACTTCGTGCTGTTCGGAGTCGTGGCACAGCGCATGGGCCTCGGGCAATTCTTCGTCGACAACGCGATGATGCTCGCCGGGCGCTATACCGGCGGCCCCGCCAAGGTGTCGGTGGTCTCGTCGGCCTTTTTCGGCACGATCTCGGGCAGCTCCATCGCCAACACGGTCTCGACCGGATCGCTGACCATCCCCAATATGAAGAAGATGGGCTATCCCGGATATTTCGCCGGCGGGGTCGAGGCCGCGTCCTCTGCGGGCGGCCAGATCACGCCTCCGATCATGGGCGCCGCCAGCTTCCTCATGGCCGAGTATCTCGAGGTGCCCTACACAACCATCGTAATCGCAGCCATCGTGCCGGCGCTCATGCATTACATCGGCGTGCTGTCCATCGTGCATTATACGGCCAAGCGCCTTGGCCTCCATGCCTATCCCAAGGACCAGTTGCCCCGCTTCCTCGAAGTCTGGCGCAAGGGCTGGTATACGATCATCCCTCTGATCGCGCTGCTGGTGGTGCTTTTCTCGGGCTATTCGCCCAACATGGCGGCATTCGTCGGGCTGTCACTTTGCATCGTGGTCGGGTTCTGCGGCGTCGACCGGCCACTGACGCTTGCGATTCCGCTGGCGCTTCTGGCGTTCATCTTCTGGAAGGCATCACCGGCCAGCGGCGAAGGATTCTCGGCGACGCTGGCAGGCATTCTTGCCGCGCTGACGCTGGTTGGATCGATCCACCGAAATGAGCGCAAGGATTTCAAGGATCTTCTCAACAGCTTCCATGTCGGCGTTCAATATGCGCTTGCGGTCGGCGCCGCTTCAGCCGCGGTGGGGATCGTCGTGGGAGTTATCAATACCACCGGCGTGGGATTCCGCATGGGCTTCATGGTGACCAACGGCGCCGCGGACATGGCGGCCTGGGTGCATCCCTTCCTCGGCTGGATTCCTTCCGAAGCCTTCAGCCTGACCTCTCTCCAGCAGTTCATCTCACTGGTGCTGATCGCAATGGCCTGTATCCTGATGGGCGCGGGGCTGCCGACCACGGCACTTTACATCATGCTGGTCGCCGTCGCGACACCGGCATTGACGCAGCTGGGCGTGCCTCCGCTCGCGACGCATATGTTCGTGCTCTACTATGGCGTCATATCTGAGATCACCCCCCCGGTCTGCGCGTCGGCCTATGCGGCGGCGGGAATCGCCGGAGCGAACCCGTTCCGTACCGGGCTGAATGCTTTCACGCTGGGCCTTGGCAAGCTCCTGGTGCCCATGGTCTTCGTCTATGCCCCCACGATCCTGATCGTCCTGCCCGAGCATTTCACGCTCATGTCGTTCCTTCAGGTATCGATCACCTGTGCAACCGGTGTGTTCCTGATCGGGACGGCGGTGGCCGGCTATTTCATCACGGCCATGGGCGTCGGAGGCCGCATCCTGATGATCATCGGGGGGCTGTTGCTGGTGGCACCAAGCGGGTCGAGCGACCTGATCGCACTCCTCGTCGTGGGGCTGACCGCCCTGCCGCAGGTGATACGCAAGCGCGCCGAAGGGGGCACCAGCCATGCCACCCGATGACAGCGCCGGACCAGTCACTGTCCTGGGCGGCGGGGCCGTCGGGCTCTGCACCGCCCTTGAACTGGCCGAACGCGGTATCCCGGTCCGGCTGATCGACCGCGATGCACCGGGCCAAGGCGCGTCGATGGGCAATGCCGGTGTGATCTCACCCTTCTCGGTGGTGCCCCAATCCATGCCGGGGGTCTGGAAGAAGGCTCCGGGATGGCTTCTCGATCCCTTGGGGCCTGTTACGGTGCATGCGCGCCACCTTCCCCGTTTCCTCCCCTGGGCGCTCGATTTCTTGCGCAACGGCAGGAGCGAGCGGGTGCGTCAGATATCACTCGGAATGCACGCGCTGAGCGATGGCAGCGTCGATATCTATCGCCAGCATCTTTCAGGCACCGGCCACGAGGCCCTCTTGCAGGACAGCTGTTACGTGCTGGCGCATCGCAACCCGGCAACCGCCCGCGACACGGGACTGGACAGCGAATTGCGCCGCGCGGCAGGAGCCAGGGTCGAAGTGATCCGCGATGCCGCCCTGCGCGAAATGGAGCCCAACCTTTCATCCGAATTCCGCGCTGCGGTCGTCGTCCACGGGCAAGCACGCTGCACATCGCCGGGCCGGATGATGCAGGTTCTCGCCGACAAACTGCGCAACATGGGTGGTGAAATCCTGCAGCACGAGGTCAAGACGCTTCAACCCGTCACCGATGGCGGCTGGCAAGTCATCTGCGCTGGCGCGACATTGCAGGCCGCTCGGGTCGTTATTTCCGCCGGCGCATGGTCGGCGCGTCTGCTGGAACCTTTGGGCCTGAAACTGCCTCTCGAGGCCGAGCGCGGATATCATGTGATGTTCGCCGAGCCGGGCGTACGCCTCAACAATTCCGTGATGGATACTGACCGCAAATTCGTCGCAAGCTCGATGGAGCAAGGCATACGCGCAGCGGGAACTGCCGAATTCGGCGGGCTCGACAGGCCCCCTGACCCGCGCCGCGCCCACGTGATCGCAAAACTGGCGCGCAAGATGATGCCGGGGCTGAACACCGCCTCTCGCACGACCTGGAGCGGCATTCGCCCGTCCTTTGCCGACAGCCTCCCGGTAATCGGCGAAATCCCCGGTCATCCCGGACTGTTCGGAGCTTTCGGCCACTCGCATTATGGGCTGATGATGGCGCCGCGCACCGGCCGCATCATGGCCGACCTCCTGAATGGCGTTCCACCCAACGTCGATCTGTCACCTTACCGCGCGGACCGCTTCGGATCGGTTTGAAACACCCTGGGTCCAGTGATATGTTATCGCTAACGCAAATCGCATGGACCGCAGGATGCAGCTTCACGCCACCATCGCGGATGTCACCGCCCGGATCAGGACACGCTCTGCGCAAAGCAGGCGCGCCTATCTCGACAGGGTGCGCGCCGCCGCCGAAGAGGGGCCACGCCGCGCGCATCTGAGTTGCAGCAACGAAGCCCATGCCTATGCCGCGATGGGCAGCGACAAGGACCGGCTGGCGCAGCATCGCGCACCGAACCTGGGCATCGTAACCGCCTATAACGACATGCTCTCGGCGCATCGTCCGTTCGAGTCCTTTCCGGAGATCATGCGCGACGCGGCGCGCCGCGCCGGCGGTACCGCGCAGGTCGCAGGCGGCGTTCCCGCCATGTGTGACGGGGTCACGCAGGGCCAGCCGGGGATGGAGTTGTCGCTGTTTTCGCGCGACGTGATCGCCATGTCAGCCGGGGTTGCGCTCAGCCACAACACCTTCGATGCGGCGGCCTATCTGGGTGTCTGTGACAAGATCGTTCCCGGTCTCGTGATCGCCGCCGCCAGTTTCGGCCATATCCCGGCGATCTTCGTTCCCGCCGGTCCCATGACCTCGGGTCTGCCCAATGACGAAAAGGCGACGCTGCGCCAGAAATTCGCCGCCGGTGAAATCGACCGGGACGCGCTGATGCGCGCCGAGATGGCCAGTTATCACGGACCGGGTACCTGTACCTTCTACGGAACCGCGAACAGCAACCAGATGCTGATGGAGTTCATGGGCCTGCATTTGCCTGGAGCGAGCTTCGTCAACCCGGGCACAGCATTGCGCGATGCGCTGACCGAGGCCGCCACCGAACGCGCGCTTGCGATCACTGCGCTTGGAAATGACTATACGCCGGCCGCCTCGGTCCTGGATGAGCGCGCCTTCGTCAACGGAATCGTCGGACTGATGGCGACGGGCGGATCGACAAATCTCGTGCTGCACATGCCTGCGATGGCGCGCGCCGCCGGGATTGAACTGCGCCCCGAGGATTTCGCGGATATCTCTTCGGTCACGCCCCAGATGGCCAAGGTCTATCCCAACGGCCTTGCGGATGTGAACCACTTCCATGCCGCGGGCGGGCTGCAATACATGATCGGCGATCTTCTGGCCGAGGGCCTCCTGCATGAAGATGTCACCACCGTGGCCGGACCGGGTCTGGCGCGTTATGCGCGGGAACCCAGCCTTGTGGATGGTCGCATCACATGGGGCGACGGCGCGGTGCGATCGCATAACGACAGGATATTGCGCCCCGCGCGCGATCCGTTCCAAACCACCGGAGGTCTCAGGGAACTGACCGGTAATCTCGGCGCCGGGATCATGAAGGTCTCCGCAGTGGCAGAGGATCTGCACGTGATCGAGGCCCCTGCCCGCGTGTTCGAGGATCAGGACGGGGTCAAAGCCGCCTTTCGCGCCGGAGAATTCAACGGGGATTGCGTCGTCGTGGTCCGCTTTCAGGGGCCACGCGCCAACGGCATGCCCGAACTGCACGGGCTCACACCGATCCTGTCGGTGCTGCTGGAGCGCGGCTACCGCGTCGCGCTGGTGACGGACGGGCGCATGTCGGGTGCGTCGGGAAAGGTGCCCGCGGCGCTGCATGTCAGTCCCGAAGCCGCTCTCGGCGGCCCGTTGGCGCGTCTGCGTGACGGCGATATCCTGCGTGTGGATGCCAGTGCCGGGCGGCTGGACGTGATGAATGAAGACGCACTTGAGCGCGCCCCCGCGAGCCCTGACCTTGATGCCAACGCCCATGGGATGGGGCGGGAATTGTTTGCGCTTTTCCGTCAGAACGCCGGGCCCGCGACGCTTGGTGCCTCTGCGATCCAGCCGTCGGAGACAACCGGATGACCCCGGAACAGATCAGTCTCCGGACCCGCCAGCTTTGCGCAATGGCCCCCGTTATCCCGGTGCTGGTTATCGAGGACGCCACGCAGGCCGCACCTCTGGCACAGGCGTTGGTTGCGGGTGGTTTGCCTGTCCTCGAGGTCACGTTACGCACCCCGGCAGCGCTTGAGGCGATTGCAGCGGTCAGCAAGGTCAAGGGCGCCATTGTCGGCGCTGGCACGGTTCTGACGCCTGAGGAAGCGCTGGCGGCGCGTGCGGCGGGGGCACAATTCGCC
>Ga0209344_10001609_pt1 | contig 28593 bp, 26 predicted proteins | sample Cruoilmetagenom6_FD_187293 | JGI IMG/M metagenome (GOLD analysis project Ga0209344, IMG submission 187293) | Oil polluted marine microbial communities from Coal Oil Point, Santa Barbara, California, USA - Santa Barbara Oil Seep Sample 6 (SPAdes)... | ecosystem: Environmental > Aquatic > Marine... | reverse complement strand
CTGAATTTACAAAACGAATCATTTCTATATTTGGAACCATAGCAACTGCTAACTCCGCAATTTGCGTTTCGATCTCTGTTGGTGTACCAAAAGAAGTTCCTTTTTTAGTTTTCTCTACAACCGCATCTACAACAGGCTGAAAAGCATGACCAAGTATCATTGGTCCCCAAGAATTTATATAATCTATGTATTGGTTATTGTCTTCATCTATTAAATAAGCTCCTTTTGCTTCTTTAATAAATATTGGCGTTCCTCCTACGGCATTGAATGCTCTTACAGGAGAATTTACTCCTCCAGGAATCACTTTTTCTGCTTGCGCAAATAATGCGCTACTACGTGTATAGTTCATGAAATTTAATAATCTTTTGGCATTGGTTTTACAAAAAGCACCTGACCTACAAATAAGCTTGTACCTTCTAAACCATTTAATTCTTGAAGTTCTTTTACTGTAATTTTATGTTTTTTAGAAATAGAATATAATGTATCTCCTTTTGCTACGGTGTGTTTATCATTATTATCTGCAGTTTTCCCTAATACTTCTGCATCAAATCTATGTAATTGATAACGCTCAATTAAACTAATCAATTTAGTTGGATACTTTCTATCGGTTGCATAACCTGCAGCACGTAATCCTTTTGCCCAAGATTCATAATCATCTTTTTCAAAATCAAACAATTTGCTATAACGACTTCTCCCTGTTAGGAAAAGGGAGTGATCTCTAAACGAATATTTAGAGTTGTTATATTTACGGAAACATTCCTGTGATGCATCATCATCGTGATAAATTTTTGCTCCAGTCCAATCGTGGCATTTAATTCCGAAATGATTATTCGCTTCTACAGAAAGTCTTCCTTTTCCAGAGCCCGATTCTAAAATCCCTTGCGCCAAAGTAATACTAGCAGGAATACCATATTTACGCATTTCATCTTGCGCTATATCGCTATAAATGGCAACATATTCTTCGGTAGAGTTTGCATAAACCTCTGGAGTAGTTGGTGTAATCTCAGGAGTAGTTACCGCTTCTGGTTCTGGCTCTTTTTCTTTGTTTTTAACCACTACCACTCTTTTATTTTTTTTAGGAACTACTTTTTTACTTGTCCCACAACTAAACATAAACAACGCTAAACAGCTTACAATAATTATTTTCTTCATTTTTTATTCAATCAATGGTAAATTCTTCTTTTTTAAAACGGTATTCATGCCTTCGATTCCTTGTAATCCTCCTGTATGGATGACTAATATTTTGGAATGCTTCGGAAAAAATCCTTTTGCTATTAAATCTTGAATACCGAACAGCATTTTCCCTGTATACACTGGATCTAATGGTATATTATTTTCTTTTTTAAAGCTATTGATAAACGTTATTAAAGCCGGATTTATTTTAGCATAACCACCAAAATGATAATCCGTTATCAACTCCCAATTTCTTCCGTTGGTAAATTTACTAATTTCTTCTTGTAAAAAGTCTCCTTTTAATGCCGGAAATCCTAGAATTCTTTGATGCGTAAAACTAGCGTTAATAATCCCAGAAATCGTTCCTCCGGTTCCTACAGGGCAACATATATAATCATATTCCTCATCACCTTCAACTAAAATTTCTTCACAACCTTTTACTGCTAGGGCGTTTGTTCCTCCTTCAGGAATTAAATAAAAGTCACCAAACAGATCTTTTAATTCCTTTATAAATAAATGAGATGTTTTACTTCTAAACGCTTCTCGTGACACAAATTGAAATTGCATGCCTTGTTGTTTAGCAAAGCTCAAGGTAGGATTTTCGTTTACCTTATTTGCTAACTCTTCCCCACGAATAACACCAACCGTATTAAAACCATATTCTTTTCCTACAGCTGCAACAGCTGCAATATGATTTGAAAAAGCACCTCCAAAAGTCACCAAAGTCGTTTTACCCTGACGCTTAGCTTCTATAATATTATACTTCAGCTTACTTAATTTATTCCCAGAAACAAATGCATGATTCAGATACGTTTTTCTTACAAAAACATGACAATCAGCACTCAAACCCACTTTAACAGTCGAAGTCTTCATTTAAACAAAAATTTTTCTATTATTGTTAATAATTATACTATTTTAGCTAAAGATGTTAATAGATTGAATTTAATTTAATAAAAACGTTAAATTAATTACAAATACTTCGTCTTTTATAGATTCCCCAAAATCTACAATTTACCTTCCCTTATAATGTCTTTTTGACATAAACTTATGTTCCAAAATTAAAGTTTATGATGAAAAAATTACACCTTACACAATTTAAAAAGAAGGAAACCAAAAAAAGGAAATACTTCATATTCCTTCTCCTTATTTTATTAAGCTTAAATTCTAGAGCACAAAATACTACAAACCTAGCTGAAGGACACAACTTTAATACAAAAACTGTTAGTAGTGATAACAGCCAGATACCAGACATCCTTATTTCTTGGGATTTCACGCAGGTAAACAACAAAGAACAACTTTCATTAACTATTGAAGTACAACCGCTTAATGCTTGCTGGAATAAATTGAATGGCAGCAATCGTTCTGAAAAAATCACTCGTAACATAAAAGATTTTTCTGAGAATCATAAGAGCAATCTTACTTTAGGATTTTCAGAACTAAATAGCAAATGCTTTAAATGGCGCGCCAAAATAGACACCAACTCAGATACGAGCTACACGGAGTGGCAATTTTCTAGTTTCCTATAATGGAACAACAACCCTAAAACAGCATAAACATGAAAAAAATTACACTTCTACTTATATGTAGCTTTTTTATACAAACCACTTTTTCTCAAGGAAACTCAGTAGCGACTGCAGACCAATTTTGTTCTGGAGGCTCTGGATTAGTATTTCCAAATGTTACAGGAAACCCAAATGATACAGATGTAGGTTGTCTGTACAGTATTCCAAACCCTGCCTATTATTTTCTGCAAATAGAACAACCTGGCGATCTATTCTTTACCATTTCTCAAGAAACTGCTACAGGAACAGGTTTAGATGTTGATTTTATTTCTTGGGGACCTTTTCCTTCACTTGCCGCGGCCAATGCAGCCATTACATTAACTGCCTGCACCCCAACAACATGCCCCAATAACACTACTAACCCTACTTTTTACCCTTATGCTACAGACGACATAACAGATTGCAGTTTTAGCATAGCACCCACCGAAGATATGACGATTAATAGTGGTTTATCTGGTCAAATCTATGTTGTATTAATAACAAACTTTAGTGATAACCCTGGTTTTATAACACTACAACAAACAGGAGGTACAGGAACTACAAGTTGCGCAGACATTCCTGTGTGTGGTGGGAATTTTTACGATTCTGGAGGAAATGCAGGAAGTTATTCTAACAATGAAACAACTACCACAACTATTTATCCAGATACTGTTGGAGGCACGGTTACCGTAGATTTCACAGCCTTTAATGTACTTTCTGGTGACAATTTAACAGTATATAATGGTCCAGATAACACCTTTCCAAGTTTAGGCGCAGTGACAAGTGCTCCTGCGTCATTTAGCTCTACAGACGCAACAGGAACATTAACATTTGTATTTACCAGTAACGCTTCAGGTGTAGGTACAGGATGGGAAACAGATGTTACATGTACTACGCCGCCACCTCCTCCAACTTGTGGCACGAATTTTTATGACATAGGAGGAAACTCTAGAGATTATCTAAATAACGAAACTACAACTACCACTATCTCCCCAGCCACAACTGGAGGTACTGTCACCGTGGACTTCACAGTTTTCAATATACTCGCAGGAGATGTTTTAACCGTATATGATGGACCGGATGCTACTTCCCCTAGTCTTGGCAATGTAACTACTGCCCCTTCCTCTTATACTTCCACTAATGCGTATGGAGACCTAACCTTTGTTTTTACAAGTAATAGCTCAGGTACAAGTGATGGATGGGAAGCCGATGTTTCTTGTACCATACCCCCAACTTGTAGCTCTTTCTTTTTTGATAGCGGTGGCTCTACAGGAAGTTATACAAACAACGAATTAACAACAACCACCTTCTACCCAGATATTGCAACAGACGCCGTTACCGTTACTTTTACATTATTTGACCTAGAATATGCTGACGATTTATATGTCTATGATGGTCCAAATAACACATCAACTCTACTAGGCACTTTTAACGGTACAACAGTTCCCGGTCCTTTTACATCGTCTCATCCAACAGGCGCATTAACCTTTGTTTTTGATAGTGATAGTTCCGTAACTTATGATGGTTGGGAAGCTAGCATTACTTGCGCACCTTATGTTGCTCCTATTATTTGTGGTTCAACTTTTTACGATAGTGGTGGTGCTGGCGGCAACTATTCTAATGATGAAGATCAAACAACTACCTTCTTTCCTGATAATCCTGGAGAAATAATAACCGTAACATTTACATCCTTCGATTCGGAAGCATGTTGCGACGAATTATTTGTTTATGATGGTCCTAATGATACATATCCGTTAATTGGAACTTATGCAGGAACAGGCATCCCCGGACCTTTCACCTCTACAGATCCTTCGGGAGCATTAACTTTTGTATTTGAAAGTGACTTTTTATATACAGACGCTGGGTGGGCCGCAGATATTACCTGCACTACAAATATTCCATCCTGTGGCGAAACTTTTTACGATAGCGGTGGAGCTGGAGGAAATTATTCCAACAGTGAAAATGAAACTACCATTCTTTCTCCAACAACTACTGGAGATACCGTAACTACGACCTTCACAGATTTTAACCTTGCTAATGGTGACACTTTAGAAGTCCTAGACGGAGCAACTTCCTTAGGTGTATTCACTGGAACAACAATTCCAGGGCCTTTCACAGCTACAAATCCTAATGGAGAATTGACCTTTGTATTTATTAGTAATGGAAGTAACACTCAATCTGGTTGGGCAGCAGATATTACCTGTAGTATTCTTTGTAATATGACAATAACAGAAACAACTAGCCCAATTGGAGCAGATAATTGCACTTTAATTTACACCGAACTTATTGCAACTGCTACTGGCGGGTCTAGCGGCACCAATACTTTATTCTCTGATGACTTTAGTAGTGGGATTTCTGGATGGACAGCAGTAAACGCAACAACAGACACACAATGGTTAAGTTCTCCTACTTCAAATGCTGGAGGAACAGCTTCTGAAGCACTTTTAGAATGGGATACCGGATTTGACGATGGAACTTGGACACTAACTTCTGCTGCCATAAATATTAATACCTATACAAATTTACAATTAGATTTAAGACATGCTTTTAATTGGTATAGCGCAGCTTATCCGCATTCTATTTATATCGAAACCTCTCCGAATAATGCCACATGGACTACTCATTACAATGTTACCCCAGTAAATGCTGATATAACAGCAACCGCCTTAAATTTAGACATTTCTGCTCAAGATGGCAACACAACACTCTATGTAAGGTTTCGTTTTACGGGAGAAACATTTGGTATGATTTCTTGGTCTATTGATAACGTAACAGTAACTGGTGACCCACCTGCTATTCCGCAAATAACATGGTCTCCTATTGCTGGATTATATACAAACGCAACACTAACCACTCCTTATACTGGAGGATTTACTGACACTGTTTATGCTGCCCCTAACGGCACACAAACATATACAGCTACAGATCAAAATAACTGTACTATAGCTGCTACTGTCACTAAAAATAGTAAAACATGGAACGGTTCTATTGATACAAATTGGTATGTTCATGATAACTGGACACCTTCTGGAGTACCAACTCTTAGTGATTGTGTTCTTATTCCAGACATAGCCTTATCAAATAATCGTTCCCCTATTGCAGATAACACCAACATTCCGACAGGTATTCCAATTCCTCCAATTTTGGCGTCTGCATTAAATTTAACCGTAGATACTAATGGTTATGTTGAAATTCTGTCCGGCACAAATTTACAAGTTATGGATTGGATTCATTTGGATGGAATTATAGACATAAGAGACTCCGGAAGCTTAATTCAAGTTTATGAATCTGGACCTAATATAAACAACAACACAGGTAATGGAATTATCAATATGCAACGTACAGTGCCTAGTGGCGTAAATTCATACGATTATATTTACTGGTGTTCACCGACCGATCAAGATTTTAATGTTACCAATATTTCAGCGGCAACAGGAGAACTAATTTACGAGTGGAATCCAACATTAAATGGAGTCACACACGGTGATTGGATTGCTGCTTCAGGAAACATGAGTAAAGGTAAAGGATATATTGTAAGAGGTTTGGTTCCTGATACTGGCTTACCAACCAATACAACCGAATTTTCCGGAAAACCACAAAATGGCATGATCACGGTTCCTATAAACCGAGGCACACATACAAGTGGACCTTATACATCTTCTGGAGATTTTCAAGCTACTAACGAAGATGATAACTGGAACTTAATTGGTAATCCTTATCCTTCTGCGATATCTTATACCGACTTTATAGCTGCAAATCCGAATATAGATGGTACTATTTATTTTTGGACACATCAAACCGCTCCAAGTTATCAAGACAGTCCGTTTTATTATGATTTCATCTATAATTATAGTGACGAATATATTGACAACAATTTTACTGGTTCTAATCCAGCTACTTTTGGAGGTGACATTGCTGCAGGACAAGCTTTCTTTGTATTAATGTTAGATAATGCATCGCAAAATGAAGATGTTATTTTTAATAACAGTATGCGTAATGAAACACTAATTAACAGTAATTTCTATAGAACAAATACATCCATTGCGAGACAATCTTCAGACATAGAACGCCATAGAATTTGGCTAGATCTTATTGCTCCAAATGAAATAGGAACTTCTATTTTAGTTGGTTATGTGGAAGGAGCTACCAACAATAATGACAGATTATATGACGGTTATGAATTTGCTGGAGGAACTATTAGTTTTTACTCCTTAATTGAAGAAGAGAAAATGTCAATTCAAGGTAAAGCACTTCCTTTTCAAGATACAGACATGGTACCTTTAGGAGTCGTAATTCCTGAAAACGGAAATTATTCCATTGCCATAAATACGCTAGATGGATTATTTCAAGACACCAATCAAGCTATTTTCATTGAAGACACCTATACTAATATCATACATAATTTACGTGTTAATCCGTATAGCTTTAATATAAATACTGGCACCTATAATGATAGATTCATATTAAGATATACTGATAATGCTTTAAGCATCGAGGATTATGAATTATCTGGATTAGAAATTATAGCTCCGAGTAATTCTTATATTAAAGTAAAATCAGGAAACAATAACATTAGCACAGTCATAGTTTATGATCTTTTAGGAAGAGTTCTAATCAACAAAACAGAAATTAATGCTTCAGAGATTCGCATTAATAATCCCAATTTCTCGGAAGGAACCTATATGGTTAAAGCAATACTTTCTAGCGGAATACAAAAAATTCAGAAAGTAGTTTTAAAACATTAATAATACTTTACAAAACTCCAAAGAGGCCTTAATTTTAAATAATTAAGGTCTTTTTCATTTATATAAGCCTCTCTTTCAAAGGAAATATTTCTATACGCTTGCTGCCAATTTCGACACCCAATAAACCGCACCAAAAACTCCAAAAAATACAAGATATAAAACGGAACAATCAACAATTCTAACTGTTGTCTTAAATGAATTTTCTCGTGATTTAATAAAACAATATCCTCCTTTAAACTTCTATATTTTAAAAATATAAAAGGAAAAATGGCTATTCCCGTATATCCTTTAGGAACCATATATTTTGAAATAAAAATCATATTTTATACCATTCAAAAATCAATCCAAATTACATTATATTTGTGAGATGAAGAAATTTATACCTCTTGAAGAAGGTGATTACTACCTAACACCCGAAGGCTACAAATGCTTTACAGCGCAATACCATTTAAAACGTGGTTACTGTTGCGAAAGCGGCTGCAGACATTGTCCTTACGGTTACAATACCTCCACTTCACGTAAAACAACATAAAAAAAGTAAAGCCGGTTACCATTATGACATTCAAAAATCAAATATTAGAAGGCATTCCAGAAACATTACCTCAGCCAAAAGCATACGAAGCAGATATAAATCATGCACCAAAGCGTAAAGCGATTTTATCTGCGGAAGAAAAAAAACTAGCACTTCGTAATGCACTACGCTATTTCAATAAAAAGCATCATGCAGAATTACTTCCCGAGTTTAAAAACGAATTAGAAACCTACGGAAGAATTTATATGTATCGTCTACGTCCGGATTACAAAATGTACGCAAGACCAATAGAGAAATATCCTGCAAAAACAAAACAGGCCGCTGCTATTATGTTGATGATTCAGAATAATTTAGATTATGCTGTAGCACAACATCCACACGAATTAATTACCTATGGAGGTAATGGTGCCGTATTTTCTAATTGGGCACAATACCGATTAACCATGAAGTATTTAGCCGAAATGAATGACGAGCAAACACTAGCTATGTACTCTGGGCATCCAATGGGATTATTTCCTAGTCATAAAAATGCACCACGGGTTGTAGTGACTAACGGGATGATGATCCCTAATTATTCTAAACCGGACGATTGGGAAAAATTTAATGCGCTTGGTGTTACCCAATACGGACAAATGACTGCAGGAAGTTTCATGTATATTGGACCGCAAGGAATTGTTCACGGAACAACAATTACCGTTTTAAATGGTTTTAGAAAAATAAAAAAGGAACCGCAAGGAAATCTCTTTGTAACCTCTGGCTTAGGTGGCATGTCTGGTGCACAACCAAAAGCAGGAAACATTGCTGGCTGTATTACCGTTTGTGCAGAAGTAAATCCTAAAATCACACAAGTACGATTAGATCAAGGTTGGATCGACGAAAAAATCACAGATTTAGACGAACTAGTATCTCGTGTTAATAAAGCGAAAGCCGAAAAAGAAACCATTTCCATAGCATACCTAGGAAATATTGTAGATGTCTGGGAAAAATTTAATGAAGCAAACGTGCATATCGACTTAGGAAGCGATCAAACCTCACTTCATAATCCGTGGGCCGGCGGTTATTATCCTGCAGATATTTCTTTTGAAGATGCCAATGAAATGATGGCAAACAATCCGGAACAGTTTAAAATAGAAGTTCAAAAAACGCTTTGTCGTCATACCGAAGCTATAAACAAACACACTGCAAAAGGAACTTACTTTTTCGATTATGGTAACGCCTTCCTTTTAGAAGCATCACGAGCTGGAGCAGATATCATGGCAGACAACGGCATTGATTTTAGATACCCAAGCTACGTGCAAGATATCATGGGACCAATGTGTTTCGATTATGGTTTTGGACCATTTCGTTGGGTTTGTGCTTCTGGGAAACCAGAAGATTTAGCAAAAACAGACGCTATTGCATGTACTGTTTTAGAGGAAATAAAAAAGAATTCGCCAGAAGAAATTCAACAACAAATGGCGGATAATATTCAATGGATTAAAGGAGCGCAAGAAAACAAACTAGTAGTAGGTTCCCAAGCAAGAATACTTTACGCCGATGCAGAAGGACGCATGAAAATAGCACAAGCTTTTAATGATGCCATTGCAAAAAAAGAAATAGGCTATGTAGTTCTGGGACGTGATCATCATGATGTTTCTGGAACAGATTCCCCATACAGAGAAACCAGTAATATATATGATGGCTCTCGGTTCACAGCAGATATGGCGATACAAAATGTAATTGGAGATAGCTTTAGAGGAGCAACTTGGGTAAGCATTCACAATGGTGGTGGTGTTGGCTGGGGAGAAGTTATAAATGGTGGATTTGGTATGGTTCTTGATGGTAGTACAGAAGCATCTAAACGTTTAAAATCCATGCTATTCTGGGACGTAAACAACGGGATTTCAAGACGAAGTTGGGCACGAAATTCAGGAGCAGAATTTGCTATTAAACGAGCAATGGAAGCAGAACCAAACTTAAAGGTTACACTTCCTAATCACGTAGACGATGCTTTATTCAATTAGAAAAATTTAAAAATTGCAACTATGAAACACCTATTCACCATCACATCCGTATTACTTCTATTAGTAGTAACTACCTCTTGCAGCTCTGTGCGAGTAGCATCCGATTATGACAAGCAAGCAAATTTTAATGATTATAAAACCTTTGCTTTCTACAAAACAGGAATTGACAAAGCAGAAATTAATGATCTAGACAAACGTAGAATTCTTCGTGCTATTGAAGCAGAATTATTAACGAAGGGCTTTACAAAATCGGAAAACCCAGATTTACTAGTTAGTATTTTTACAAAATCTAGAGAAAAAATAAATGTACACAACAATAACTTTAGTCCTTATGGCTATGGTTGGGGATGGAGTCCGTATTACTGGAACAACTACAACACAGTATCTAAATCTACAGAAGGTGTTCTTTACATAGATTTAATTGACGCTGGTAAAAAAGAGTTAGTATGGCAAGGGCAAGGAACTGGCTATCTATCGCAAAACAAAAAGGAAGAACGAATACAAGAATTTGTTACTAAAATCATGGAAAAATATCCTCCAGGCTTACAACAATAATACGCATAAAAAAACACTCTAAATTAGAGTGTTTTTTTTATATATGTACTTATTTGTTATTCTTTAGAATTCTCTAAAGACTTTAAATAAATTGCAAATTGTTCTTTTGTTAAGATACTTTTCAACCTAACTTTTGTAGTTTCTGATACTGCAGCTTTTATTTTTTGAACCGTAGCAACATCATTATTATCACTTACACCTTGAAGGTTTTGTTGTAAATCAACAAACACTTTATACGCGCTACTTTGTTGTTTCCCTGTTAATCCTACTAATTGATGTAACTCATGAGTCTGTGTTTTAGCAATCACCATTGGAGCATCTCCTTTAGCCGCCGTAGCGTTCTGAGCTTGAGATCCTTGCATCCCAATAAAAAATACAGCAATAAAGCTTAAAAGTGTAATATACTTTTTCATAATTATTTTAAATATTATAGTTATAATTTTAAGAGTTCAATATACAAAATAATTTGAAACCTCTAATAGAATTATTTAATAGCTTAAAAGTTCTTTCATTTTTGCTTTCACCTTTTCTGTAGAAGGAATCATGGTTTCCTCTAAAATAGAATTCAACGGAATCGCTGGCATATTCTCACTACCAATAGTCATTACTGGTGCATCTAAATATTGAAAACATGCTTCTTGAATCTTTCCAGACAACGCTCTAGCAAAACTATTATTGGAAGGCTCTTCTGTCACCACCAAACACTTTCCGGTTTTCTTCACCGATTTCATAATGGTTTCTTCGTCTAAAGGAAATAACGTTCGTAAATCGATCACTTCAATTTGGTCTTGCATTCCTAATTCTTCCGATGTATTCATTACCCAATGTACTCCCATTCCGTAAGTAACAATAGTTAATGTTTCTACATTTTCTTGTTTCCAAATTTCTTGTAAAACCCATGCTTTCCCAAAAGGCAATACATAATCTTCACTTGGCTCTACCGATGTTGCACCTTGCGTTCCTGCAACTTTAGACCAATACAAACCTTTATGTTCTAAAATCACTACTGGATTTGGATCGTAGTACGCGGCTTTCATCAAACCTTTTAAATCGGCACCATTACTTGGGTACGCTATTTTAATACCACGAATATTTGTAATCACACTTTCTACGGAAGACGAATGATAAGGTCCGCCACTTCCATAAGCACCAATTGGCACACGAAGAATCATACTTACGGGCCATTTTCCGTTAGATAAATAACAACTTCTACTTACTTCTGTGAATAATTGATTTAGTCCAGGCCAAATATAATCGGCAAACTGCACCTCCACAATTGGTTTCAATCCAACCGCACTCATACCAACAGTAGAACCAACAATAAATGCTTCTTGAATTGGTGTATTAAACACGCGATCGTCTCCAAATTTTTGGGCTAATGTTGCTGCTTCTCTAAAAACACCACCAAGTCTTCCGCCTACATCTTGTCCGTAAAGCAAACATTCTTTGTGCTTTCGCATCAGTTCTTCCACAGCAAATAAAGCGCAATCTACCATCACTACTTTTTCTGCCCCTTCTGGCGCACGCGTTCCTTTCTCTTCGGTAATTGGCGTTGGCACAAAATCGTTTGTAAATAAATCTTCCGGTTTTGGATCTTCGGCTAATAATGCCTTTTCGAAATCTGCTTGTACTTTCGCTTTCGCGGAATTTTCTATAGCTTCCATTTCCGTTTCCGTAAAGCCATTATCCACTAACTGCTTTTTTATAACTGGATACGGATCACGAGAACGTGCTTCTTCTAAATCATCTCGATACCATTCCATTCTCACACCAGAAGTATGATGGTTTAACAACGGTACTTTGGCATGAATTAAAAATGGTCTTCGTTCTTCACGAATTGTTTTTATCACTTTTTCTACGGCTTCATAACTTTCTATAAAGTTTGCACCGTCAATAGAAATAGCTTCTAATCCGTTAAATCCTCTAGCATATTCAAAAGCATTTTGCGCTCTTGTTTCTGCCGCATTTGCTGAAATATCCCAACCGTTATCTTGTACTAAATATAAAATCGGCATTTGTTTTAAAGCCGCCATTTGAAAGGCTTCTGCAATTTCCCCTTCGGTCACAGAAGCATCCCCTAAAGAACACACCACAAACGGTAAATCTTTAAGCGTTTTATCATCTAAACCTTGTAATTCTTTGTACTGCATCCCCATAGCAACTCCTGTAGCAGGAATCGTTTGCATTCCTGTTGCTGAAGATTGATGTGGAATTTTTGGCTTATCCTCATCCTTTAAACTTGGATGTGCATAATAGGTTCTTCCTCCAGAAAACGGATCGTCTTTTTTAGCTAACAACTGTAACATTAAATCATAAGGTTCTAAACCGAATGATAATAACATGGCATCATCTCTATAATATGGAAACGCATAATCTTGAGGTAATAACTGCATTCCTAAAGCAATCTGAATTGCTTCATGTCCACGAGATGTTGCATGCACGTATTTGGATACTTGTTTAAAATTAGCTTCGTACAATTCTGCCATTGCTTTGGCTGTACACAATTTTGAAAATCCTTTTTTTAGTATGTCTTTATTCATCTTTATATGCTTTGTCATTGTGAGAAGAGAAACGACGTGGCAATCTCATGTTGAGATTCTTCGCTTCACTCTGAATGACATTTCAATTATATTTTTCTATCTACATCAAATTGCTCGAAATAATCGGCTACTCTTCTCACAAAGCTTCCTCCTAAAAAGCCATCAACAACACGATGATCAAAAGAAAGCGATAAGTACATCATACTTCGAATAGCAATTTCATCTCCTTTTTCGGTTGTAATAACTTCTGGTCTTTTTTTAATAATTCCTAAAGCCAAAATAGCAACCTCAGGTTGATTGATAATTGGAGTTCCCATCACACTTCCAAAAGTACCAACGTTTGAGATAGTGAACGTACTTCCTTTAATATCGTCTCCTCCTAATTTATTTTCCCTAGCTTTTCCTGCTAGTTCATTTACATTTGCTGCTATTGTTTTTAAATCTTTAGAATCCGCATTTTTTACCACAGGAACAATTAAGTTCCCGCTTGGTAATGCAGTCGCCATACCAATATTTATATCTTCTTTTACAATGATATTATTGCCGTCGACAGATGCATTTATATTCGGGAAATCTTTCACAGCTTTCGCTACTGCTTCTACAAACAATGGCGTGAATGTTAAACGTTCTCCATGTTTTTCTTGAAAAGCAACTTTATTTGTATTTCTCCAATGCACCATATTCGTCATATCTGCCTCTACATAAGCAGTAACGTGTGGCGAAGTATGTTTAGAATACACCATGTGATCTGCAATCATTTGGCGCATTCGATCCATTTCAATGACTTTCCCTTTTCCTTTATCGAAATTCAATTGCGGAATTCTATATGCTGTTGGGTCTTTTTCTGCTACTGGCTGTGCAAACTTAAAAGGTCGTCCTTCTTCTATATATTGAAACACATCGCTTTTGCGTAATCGGCCTTCATTTCCTGTTCCAGGAATTCGTGCCAATTCCTCAAAACTAATGTGATGCTCTTTTGCAATTTTGATTACTAATGGTGAAAAGAAAGCGTTTGTGTTTGAAGTTGAAAATGAAGTTGAACTTGAAACTGAAGGCTGCTGCACTAGCTTTGGTCTTTTAGTATCTTTCTTCTTTATCTTAGACTCTTCGACTGCACTCAGAGTAACATCTTTCTTTTTCGAAGATTTAATTTCTTCTGAAACTTCCAGAATAGCCATTACTTCTCCAACAGGTACAACATCTTTTGCTTGAAATAATATTTTCATTAAAGTTCCTGCCGCTGGTGCTGGCACTTCATTATCCACTTTATCTGTTGCAACCTCTAGAATGATATCTCCTTCTTCAAAAGCATCTCCTTCTGCTATTAACCAATTGATAATAGTTCCCTCGGTTATGCTTTCGCCCATTTTAGGCATTTTTAATTCAAAAGTCATCAAGCTATTATAGTTTATGATTTAAGAATTAAAGATAATACATATTGAATTATTCAATTGTTAAAATCTTTTAATTTACTATTAAAAAGGATATTTTTCTTTAATTAAATAATAATACAGACTATTAAACTTTTAATCATTAAATTTATCTCATTAAAAAAACTAATTTTCTAATGCCACACACACTTGATAAAATAGACACACAACTATTAGCTATACTTCAAAAGAACAGTAACCGAACTACAAAGAGTATTGCCGAAGAACTCGGTATGAGCACTTCACCAATATTTGAACGAATTAAAAAATTGGAAAAGGAAGGGTATATAAAAAAATATGTTGCTGTTTTAAACAATAAGAAAATAGGTTTAAAGCTGACCGTTTTTATAGGCATCACATTGCAAGGTCATACACGAAGTTATTTGGAAAAGTTTGTAAAAGAAATTAACAACTTTCCGGAAGTTGTAGAGTGTCACAGAGTCAGTGGAAACTTTGATTATTTATTGAAACTCGTTGTCGAAGACATTGAAGCTTATGAAACTTTTATTATTTCAAAACTGACACTGCTTCCTTATCTAGGGAATGTACAAAGTTTAATTGCTTTATCTACGGGAAAAGAGACTAATGAGATTGATTTGAGTCGCGTTTTGTAAGCTTAATGGATAACAACAAAGAAGACAAAGTTATATTCTTCCTCTAAAAACCACCCCTAAGAGCTGCGCTCGGTAGTTTCAAAACAAAATATATTTTGTTTTGAAACTACTCCTCAAGGGGACATTTTATAATATTTACTTTTTTAAGGTGTCTCGCAACGTTTTATAAACGTCTTCTTGCATTTTCATATTTTCTGGAACTTCCCTTAATGGCTCGACAGCTTTTAGACTCTCGTGGCAATCTGTTGGTAATTGCTGATACAATTGCGTACCTTTTGTTTTCCAAGCGATCATCTCATCACTAACCTGCTTGATGACTTTTGCAGGATTACCAACGACTAAACTTCGGTTCGGGATTTTAGTTTCGGCCTTTACAAATGCCATCGCTCCTACTATGGATTCGTCACCAATTTCGGCATCATCCATGATTACGGTGTTCATACCTATCAAGCAATTTCTGCCCAAATTTGCACCGTGAATAATAGCTCCGTGACCAACATGTGCACTTTCTTTAAGCGTAATAGATTTCCCAGGAAACATGTGCACGGTACAATTCTCCTGAACATTTACACCATCTTCTAAAATGATTTGTCCCCAATCACCACGAATGGCTGCTCCCGGACCAACATAACAGTTTTTGCCAATGATAACATTTCCTGTCACTGCCGCTAATGGATGTACGAAACTGGATTCGTGAACAACTGGTGTATAGCCTTTAAAACTGTAAATCATATTATAATTCTTCTATTACTGAATTGCCTTTACTTTTATCTCCTGAGGTCCATTGCCATGCTTCATGCAATCTAATTTTTCCATTGGATCCCATTTCTGGAGTAGATTTGCATATGCCTGTCATTAAATCGCCATTCGTATTCACTTGATGGTATCTCATGTTTATTTCTCCATCTTTGGAAACTAATCCTATAAGATGTCCTTCTATAATTTGGCCTCCAGAATATGTGGCTGTTACTATATTTCTTGTTTGTTTATAATGAAAAACAGTCTCTTCTGAAGTCTCACCATTACTAGTGTTCTTTATAGCTTTAAATTTTTTATCATTATAATGAAACATCTATTTAAATCCTTTTAATTTTTCTTTTGTAAAATCACTCAACACAAGTTTACCACTAGTTGCTGCGCGTTCTGCTAATAATGCATCCCAATGATCTGTTCCTTGCCAGAATACTTTTTTCATTTCTAGCATGGCTTCTGTATTGTACGTACATAAATGCTCTGCTGTTGTTTTCACTGCCTCATCTAGTGATTCTGTGCTTTCATACACTTGGGTGAATAAGCCTTTTTGTTTTGCCCATTCTGCAGGATAAAATGTATTTGCGTCTATTGCGATTTGCGACATAGCGCTTAAACCCATTTTACGCTCGATTGCTGGTCCGACAACAAATGGTCCAATTCCAATATTTAATTCGGATAACTTAATAGCTGCGAATTTGGAAGCCATACAATAATCGGTTGCAGCTGCTAGTCCAACACCACCGCCAACGGTTTTCCCTTGAATGCGTCCAATAATAAATTTCGGACATTTACGCATCGCATTAATCACGTTTGCGAAACCTGAAAAGAACACTTTACCTGTTGCTGCATCGTTGATGTTTATTAGTTCTTCGAAGCTTGCTCCTGCGCAAAAAGTTCTGTCTCCGCCACTTTTAAGAACCACAACTTTAATAGCGTCGTTAGTTCCAGCGTCTGTAATGGTTTGCGCTAGTTTTGCTAAAACATCTCCAGGTAAGGAATTGTGTGCAGGATGGAAAAACTCGATGTATCCCACTTCGTTTTGTATATTTAATGTTACGTATGGTGTGTTCATGTTTACTTTCCGCGAAAGCGGTAATCTTTTTAATATTAGACTTTACTCCCTTTAGATTCCAGATTTCTCGGAAAACTAGTGGGAATCTCATTTTTAGTTAGTGTTATAAATCCTTCCAATCTGGATTCACCTTTTCTATTAATTCTATTTTCCAATCTCTATTCCATTTCTTCATTTGCTTTTCTCTTAATTTAGCTTCTTCTTTTGTTTCAAACTCTTCTGAGCAAACAAGTTTATCTAAATTATATCTTGCAGAAAAAGTGTTCGGATGGACTTTATTTTTATGCTGATAAATTCTTTTCTTTAAATTTTTCGTCTCTCCAATATACAAAACACCATCTTTTTTATTTGTAATTATGTAGACGTAATGCTTCATATTTTGAACTTCTTTTATAAGATTCCCACTTTCGTGGGAACTTTGAACAATTCCATCTTCTATAGAAGATGGAATTGTTCAAAGTGATGATTCAAATGTTTTCTTTCTAGTAAATACGATTCGTATTTATTCAATTCTCCGAAAACTAAATTCTTTAATTTAGCTTCTGGGTTTTCTTTAAAAAACTCTAAATACTTTTCACGTTGGGCTTTAAACTTTTCAATAGCTGTTGCTAAATCCGGATGCTTTAGAGGTTCTAAAGTATCTTTTTCTAATTGAGGAAATTGTGAGTTCTTAGGGAACTTATCATAGTTCCATAAACTATTATGCACTTTATCTAAAATGGTTGAAGGTGTTGCAATCTCAAAATCTTGAATTTCTCCAGATGCGATTTTATAAGTATATTCTAAATGCTCCATCATGTGCTGCGGTGTCATCATTCCCCATTTAGATTTTGTATCTTCTTTTAATGCGGAAAGACATGCGTTAATTTTATCCTCCGTCATTTCGGTTAAAACATCTTGCTTTTTCTGAACCATCGTCAAGACCGTTGCGAAAGCTACTTTCTCATCCGTATTCGCGTCAAAAATTTCGGCATACCATTTTACAATGCCGCTTGGATGTTCTGCCGAAGCAACATCTCTATCTACTTTTTGCTTACAAGTAAGTCGTACATAAATTGTATCGTTGTGATATAACGGACGTAAGAATCTGCATTCTTCTAATCCGTAATTCGCAGAAACGGGTCCTTTATTTGGGTAGACGAATAATCCTGCTGCAGCTGAAATAATGAAATACCCATGCGCAGTTCTTTGTTCGAAAATACTTCCGTCTAAAGAGGTAATATCGGTATGTGCATAAAAGTGATCCCAAGTAACATTTGCAAAATTGATAATATCTGTATCTGTAAATGTACGTCTGTGTGTTTTCATAGACATTCCCGGTTGAATGTCTTCCCAATGGTATTTAAATGGATGCTGTGGTGCTTCCTTATATTTTGCGTTTTGCTGGTAAATACCCGTAATTTCGGTAATTGTAGTTGGTGAACCTTGGATTGCTGTACGCTGCAAATAATGTTTTATACCACGCATTCCTCCCATTTCTTCTCCGCCACCAGCACGTCCTGGACCTCCATGAACTAAATATGGTAATGGCGAACCATGACCAGTACTTTCTTTAGCCATATCGCGATTAACGACCATAATACGACCGTGATGAGATGCTGCGTTTATAACATATTCTTTCGCAATTTCATCATCGTTTGTTGCAATAGAAGAAACTAGTGAACCTTTACCCATTTGCGCTAAAGTAATCGCTTCATCTAAATTTTTATAAGGCATTATTGTACTTACTGGTCCGAAAGCTTCACGTTCGTGAATAATTGTATTTTCAAAAGGATGATCAGAACGTAATAAAATCGGACTAATAAAAGCTCCTTTTTTAGCATCTGCTCCAATGGTGTTTATTTCATCTAAACTTCCATAAACGATTTGTGCTTCTTTAGATAAATCATTTACTGAATCCCTAACCGCTTGTACTTGTTGATGACTTACCAAAGATCCCATTCTAACCTCTTTCAATCTTGGGTCTCCAATAGTTACTTTATCTAAAGCTTTTGATAATGCCGTTTGCACATCTTCTACTAAATTTTGTGGAACAATAATTCTACGTATTGCCGTACATTTTTGTCCAGCTTTCACTGTTATTTCTTTTCTTACTTCTTTAATAAACAAGTCGAATTCTGGTGTTCCAGGAACTGCATCTTCTCCTAAGATAGATGCATTTAAAGAATCGGCTTCCATGGTAAATGGCACAGATTCTTGTATCAATTGCGGATGCGCTTTTAATAAGCGTCCTACTTTTGCAGAACCCGTAAAAGTGACAACATCTTGAGACTCTACTGTATCTAAAATGGTTTTTACAGTTCCGTTTATGATTTGTAGTGCGCCTTCTGGTAAAATACCGGAAGCTATTATTTCTTTTGCAACCGCTTCGGCTAAATACGAAGTGGAAGGTGCTGGTAAAACCACAGCAGGAACTCCAGCCATCCAGTTTACAGCACATTTTTCTAGCATTCCCCAAACAGGGAAGTTAAACGCGTTGATATGTACGGCAACCCCTTTTTTAGGCACCATAATATGATGCGCCATAAAGCGTCCGCCACGAGATAAATCGATCGCATCGCCTTCTACGTGATAGGATTGATTTGGAAATAGTTTACGTAAGGAAGCATTGGCAAATAAGTTTCCGAAACCTCCTTCGATATCTATCCAACTATCTACTTTGGTCGCTCCTGTTCTATAACTTAATTCGTAAAATGCATTTTTTCTTTTGGTAAGATATAATGCTAAACTTTTAAGCATATTTCCACGTTCTTGAAAAGTCATTTTTCGAAGAACCTCTCCTCCTTTTGTTCTTCCGTAGTTTAGAATTTCTGGAACGTCTAATCCTTCGATTGCAACGCTGGTGAATGCTTCACCAGTTACTGCATCTAGAATTGGCATTCCTTCTTCTTTACCTGTTGTCCAGTTTCCTTGAACGTAATGTTGAATCTTGTTCATATTTTTAAAATATATAGTGGATTCCGCATCAAGTGCGGAATGACAAATCGTTATAAATTTACATTTTCAATTATCGCAGCATAACCTTGACCAACACCAATACACATTGTAATTAATGCATATTTTTTATTTTGTTCTTGCAATTCTAAAGCTGCAGAATACGCAACACGAGCTCCAGTAACACCAAGCGGATGACCAATTGCAATTGCGCCTCCATTAGGGTTTAATCTTGGGTCATTATCTTCTAAACCCCAAGCGCGAATACACGCTAGTGCTTGCGCTGCAAAGGCTTCGTTAAGCTCGATGATACCCATATCTTCCATGGTCAATCCTGCTTTTGCCAATGCTTTATTAGAAGCTTGCACAGGACCAATCCCCATAATTCTAGGCTCGACACCAACCACCGCAGAACTTACTATTCTCGCTAATGGTTTTAAATTGTATTTTTTTACAGCATCTGCTGATGCGATAATAGTTGCTGCTGCTCCATCGTTTAATCCGGATGAATTTCCAGCAGTTACACTTCCACCTTCTTTTTTGAATGCAGGTCTTAGTTTTCCTAAGATTTCTAAAGAGCTTGTTGATTTTACAAATTCATCCTTAGAAAAAAGAATTGGATCTTTTTTACGTTGCGGAATTTCTACCGTTACGATTTCCTTTGCTAATCGACCGTTTTCTTGTGCTTTGGTTGCTTTCTGCTGACTCCAAAGTGCAAATTTATCTTGATCTTCTCGAGAGATATTATATTTTTCGACTAGGTTTTCAGCAGTCATTCCCATGCCGTCTGTGCCATACATTTGTTGCATTTTCGGATTGATAAAACGCCATCCGAAAGTAGAATCGTACATTTTAGAATCGCCTCCAAATGCTGTAGATGGTTTTGCCATTACGTATGGTCCGCGCGTCATATTCTCCACGCCACCAGAAATAAACACGTCGCCATCTCCTGCTTTTATAGCTCGATTTGCGTGAATGATTGCTGATAATCCAGAACTACATAAACGGTTTACCGTTTCTCCAGGAACGGTAAATGGTAAACCTGCTAATAAAGCGGACATTCTCGCTACATTACGATTGTCTTCTCCTGCTTGGTTTGCGCAACCCATAATCACATCGTCATACGCTTCCTTTGGTATGCTTGGGTTTCTTTTTACGATTTCTGAAATTACTAACGCACCCAAATCGTCTGTTCTCACAGCAGATAATGTGCCTTTGTAGTTCCCTATTGGTGTTCTAATTCCGTCTATTATGTATGCTTCCATATTTGAAATTGAAATTGAAATGGAAGTCGAAAATTGAAACTTCTTATTTCAAATTAATATTATTTTTTTTGGCGTTACACTACTTCGCTAAAGCTACGTAGTGCCGGGCTTTTCTCTGTATCTTTTTTACTTGTTCTCGATACTAAATTGCTAAAAAGCAATTTCACTCGAACTGACATAAAAAAGGATGTCGTTTCAATCCCTAACGCAGGTACTTGCTATATCTTTTTTATTAGTCAAGGTTTATTTTCTTAACTAATGTTTTTCTTGTCTCTATTCTCCTTTAATACCTACAAGATTTTAAAAACCTCGCAGGAATTTAATTTATAAGTGCAGAGAATGTATCTCCATTTCTAATATCCCCAGTATTGTAGCCTTTCATAAACCACTCCATACGTTGCTCTGATGTACCATGCGTAAAACTATCGGAATTCACACTTCCGCTTGTTCTTTTCTGAATCGCATCGTCACCAACTGCATTGGCAGCACTCATCGCTTCTTCAATATCACCAGCTTGTAAATATTTTTTATTGTGATGTGCCCAAACTCCTGCATAAAAATCGGCCTGCAATTCTTGTGCTACAGATAATTTATTAGCTTCTACTTGTCCGCCTTGCTGTTGTAGCTGTCTTACTTTTTGTGATGTTCCTGTAATCGTTTGAATATGATGACCAATTTCATGCGCTGTAACATAAGCAATCGCAAAATCACCACCTTTTGCTCCGAATCTCGTTTTGAGTTCGTCGAAAAAAGCTAAATCCATATATAATTTTTGATCCCCCGGACAGTAAAAAGGTCCAGAAGCAGAAGATGCACTACCACATGCTGTAGAAACAGCATCTGTAAATAATACCATTTTTGGTTCTTTATAATCCCCTAAATTATATTCTCTAAAAATCTGATTCCATACGTCTTCGGTATCTGCTAAAACAGTAGCCATAAAATCCCCCATGACTTTTTCCTCATTGGTTAATTCGCGTTGTTCTACTTGTTGTGTAGTCTGGCTATTTGCTACTTGCTCTATTAATGGTGCTATTTGCTGACCTGTTTCTCCTCCAAAAAGTTGTAAAAGAATAACAACCACAGCAACTACTCCTCCGCCTGCTACTAGTTTACCTTTACTACTCATACCACGTTGGTCTTCCAGATTTCCACTTTTTCTTCTACCTTGCCATTTCATACTTTAAACAATTTATTACTTTACTTGTTTTGTTTTATTCCCAATCTTTCTGGGTACGATACACCACACCTTTAAAAAGCGCGACCATTTCATCTCCTCGTTTCACTTCAATAATATTAAAGCCTAATCTATTCTTTACTGTTTCTATTACAGATTCTGCAACAATATAATCGCCTTCGTTTAATGCTTCAATATGGTTAATACTTGTTTCAATAGAAACGGCATATTTCCCATGGGTATTTGCTGCAAATCCGAAGGCAGTATCTGCTAAGGAATAACTAATTCCTCCATGTGCTTTATTCATGCTGTTTAGCATTTCTTTTCTAATGGTCATTCCTACTTTACAGCGTCCGATTTCACATTCTAGAATTTCTATTCCTAGCCAAGTGCTGTATGCGTCTTGGGATAGCATTTTATATGGGATTTGTTCTCCTTTCATATTTATTTCCCACGAAATCGGGAATCTTATTATTTTATTATTGAGACTCTTCGACAAGCTCAGAGTGACATATAGTTTCTATTTTGTGCTAGATACAAAATTGCTAAAAAAGCAATTTCAATCGAACTGAAATCATATTAAAAAAATGTTTTATTATCTCTATTCATTTTGCGTAATAACGGACTACAACGGTATCTATCTTCGTGGTATTCATTGTATAATGTATCTAATTTATCAACACACCAATCGATTCCTTTTTCATCAGCCCAAGCCAATAATCCTTTCGGATAGTTAACCCCTTTAGTCATTGCAATATCCATATCTTCTGCAGATGCGATGTTTAAAAATAGGGCGTCTGCTGCTTCGTTGATTAGCATGACTAATACACGATCGAATATTTGTTGTGCTAGTTTTTCATCTTGAGATTGCTTAGCGTCGCTCGGAATGACAATGCGACTATTTGCATCATAATCATAAAACCCTTTTCCAGATTTACGTCCGAAATAACCTGCTTCCGAAAAACGTTTTTGCGTAAATGAAGGCTTGTATCTTGGGTCGAAATAGAAAGCGGTAAATACCGTTTCGGTAACCGTATAATTCACATCATTCCCTATGAAATCCATAAGTTCGAATGGTCCCATTCTAAAACCTCCTAAAGATTTTAAACTATGATCGATGGTTGCAAAATCTGCTATTCCTTCTTCATAAATCCTTAGTGCTTCTCCATAAAATGGTCTTGCAACTCTATTCACTATAAATCCTGGAGTGTCTTTAGCAACTGCAACTACTTTTTTCCAATCTTTAATCGTTTGTATGGATTTCTCCAAAACCTCTTTTGAAGTTTGTATAGCAGGAATAACCTCCACCAATTTCATTAAAGGTGCTGGATTAAAAAAGTGAATCCCTACACAACGTTCTGGTTTTTTAAGGGATGCTGCAATGGATGCTATAGATAAACTGGAAGTATTGGAAGCAATAATACAATCGGCTGCAACATAGTTTTCTAATTCGGAAAACACTTTTTTCTTGATGTCAAGATTTTCAATAATTGCTTCAATAGTAAGATTGGAATCTGCTAAATCTTTTAGGTTGCCTACATAAGCGATGTTTGCTTGAATTCTATCTTTTTCAGAAGTATCTATTCTTCCTTTTTCAATTAAACGCAATAATATTTTCTCCAAACTTGCTTTTGCTTTATCTAAAGCCGCTTGATTGGTATCGTATAATTTGACTTTACAACCAGAAGTTGCAGCCACTTGCGCGATGCCACTTCCCATGGTTCCTCCTCCTATGATTCCTACTACAGAGATTGGAGATTGTGGATTAACGATTTTTGATTTTTGATTTTCACTCATACTTTTATATTGGAGATTGCGGATTTTTGATTTTTGAACTTCTTAATTCATTAATCTTCCATCTACAATCGTTAATCATTTAAGTTTATTGGAAGCTGTTTTTATACTGACAACAAAAATTGAAATTAACTCATCATTTTCTTTTGATAACTTTTCTAATAATTCTAAATCTGTAATTAGATTTGCACCTTTTAATATTTTTATATTTATGAAAGATTCCCTTAATTCTTTTAAGCAAATTTTCATTTTATGAAGAAAATCTCTTGTTGATTCCCCACTTCTAGCTTCACCATAATTTAATGCTGAAGAAGTAGAGGATCTAATTAATTGTTTTGCTAAATATTCAGAAGCAAAAGATTTATCCATTTTCTTACACAACAAAATAACATCAATTGAAAATTGAATCAATCGCTCTTCTAATTGATTAGGTTTCATTTATATTCTGTTTTAATTCAAAAATCATAAATCAACAATCTTCAATCGTTAATCAATTCCCCTTAAAACTCGGTTTTCTTTTTTCAATAAATGCCGCAACACCTTCTGCATAATCATTGCTTTGTGCTGCTTCTATTTGCAATTTAGATTCTAAAGCCAATTGCGCTTCTAAATCGTTAGTCATCGATTTATTGAATAATTCTTTAATCATACCCAATGCTTTGGTTGGCATGTTTGCTAGTTTTAACGCTAGTTTACTAATGGTTTCCTCAAATTCTTCCGTAGGAACACATTTGTAAATCATTCCCATTTTTTCAGCTTCTTCGGCACCAATCTTATCTCCTAGCATGGCTAATGCTAATGCTTTTTGAAATCCGATTAATCTTGGTAAAAAGAAAGTCCCAGCACTATCTGGAACCAAACCTATCAAACTAAAAGCTTGAATAAAACTTACTTTTTCATGCGCTACAACAACATCACAAGCCAAGGCTATATTTGCTCCTGCACCTGCAGCTACTCCATTAATAGCACCAATAACTGGTTTTTTAATATTTCTAATTCTAGTGATTATTGGATTATAGTGTTCTTCTAATATTTTTTTAAATCCCGGATTTAAATCTGGATCTGTAACTTCTTTTAAATCTTGACCGGCGCAAAATGCTTTTCCGTTTCCTGTAAGAACAATTGCTCTCACATCTTCATTTTTCTCACAAGCATCTAATGTGTCATGCAGTAAAAATGCCATTTCACGATTAAAACTATTAAATACTTCTGGTCTATTTAGCGTGATATACGCTACTTTGTTTTCAACTTTTAATAGAATTGAATTATTACTCATACCTTATTTTTTTATTTCTAGATTCCGCATCCAGTGCGGAATGACAAATTCTTTATTGGTTCTCGATACAAAATCGCAAAAAAGCAATTTCACTCGAACTGACATACTTTAAATCTTATTGTTACTTCAAACATTTAAAATAATCAAATGGTTCTTGACAATCGTCACACTGAAATTGTGCTTTGCATGCCGTGGAACCAAACTGACTTACTAATCTTGTATTGGTAGAACCACATTGCGGGCATTTCACCAAACGTTTTCCTTCTAGCAAAACACTTATATCTGCTTCTGCATTTAAAGGTGCTGCTATACCATAATCTTCTAATGCTTTTCTACCTCTTGGTGTAATCCAATCGGTGGTCCAAGCTGGCGCTAGGATTAATTCTATTTCGGAATGATACCCTGCTGCTTTTAATGCTGCTTTAATATCGTCACCAATAACATCCATTGCAGGACAACCACTATAGGTTGGTGTTATTTGCACTTTCACCATATCCTTTTCTATAACAGCGGTACGAACAACTCCCATATCCATAATAGATAATACTGGAATTTCAGGATCTGAAACTTGTTCCAGAATTGGAATTAAGATTTCGTCTATGATTTGTTCTGTTGTTGTCATAATTATTTCCCGTGAAAACGGGAATCTTATACTATTACTTCTTCATTTAATTTATGGGATTTCCGCCTTCGCGGAAATGACAAAAAAGGCGCTTTCTACCATTCCATATTAGGATAAGCACGTTGCATGTATTGAAGCTCTGCTAATAAATATCCTAAATGCTCTGTATGAACACCTTCTTTTCCTCCTTTTTGAAACCATTTAGATTCTGGAGTTTGTAAAGTAGATTCGTCTAGAATGGCTTTTACTTTTTCATAATATGCTTCTTTTAACAAAGTAACATCTACTCCAATTCCTTCAGCAACCATTGCCTTATCTGCTTCGGTTTGATGAAATAACTCATCGGTATACGTCCATAAACCATCGATTGCATCTTGCATTTTTTGATGGCTTACTGCTGTTCCATCTCCTAAACGTTTTATCCAATCGGAAGAGAAACGTAAATGATAGCTTACTTCTTTAATGGATTTGTTTGCTATTGCAGACAAAGTTAAGTCTTTACTTTTCTGTAATTCTTGTAAAAACGACAAGTGATATACATCGAATAAAAACTGACGTGCCATGGTATATGCAAAATCTGTATTTGGTTGTTCTACCAACAATACATTTACATATTCTCTTTCTTTACGAAGCATTGCAATATCATCTTCGGTTCTATTGTCACCTGCAATTTTTGCTGCATATTGGTAATAGCTTCTTACTTGTCCGAATAAATCTAAAGACATATTTGTACAAGCGATGTCTGTTTCTAGACTTGGCCCATGACCTGTTAGCGACCCTAATCTTTGTCCGAGAATTAGACTATTGTCTGCGATACCTAGAATGTAATTATATAAATTTTTGTTTTTCATTTTCTAATGATTGAGATGCTTCGACAAGCTCAGCATGACATTTAGATTCAATTTATGATTTACTTTCAATAATAAGATCCCGAAACAAGTTCGGGATGACGCAAGCGTCACATATGTTTCACCTCGTCTGGTAAATCGTAAAATGTTGGGTGACGATATACTTTATCGTGCGCAGGCTCAAACATTTCGCCATTATTCTCCGGATTGGATGCTGTAATATGTTTAGATTCTACTACCCAAATACTAACACCTTCACTTCTTCTGGTGTACACGTCACGTGCATTTTCTAAAGCCATGTCTTCATCAGCTGCGTGTAAACTTCCGCAATGGCGATGTTCTAATCCGTTTTTACTTCTTACGAAGACCTCCCAAAGTGGCCAATTTTTTTTATCAGACATAATGTATATGTGTTTTTTTCATCTTGTTTTCGATACAAAATTGCAAAAGAGCAATTTCACTGGAACTGACAATGAAATTTAAATTGCTTGTTTTTATTTTCTTTCTTATTGTTCTCGATACAAAATTGCATAAGGCAATTTCACTCGAACTGACAGTAAAACTAAATTGCCAGCTTTTCCTTTCGGTTTCTTTTCTTTTCGGCGTATGCCATAGCAGCATCACGAACCCATTCACCTTCTTCCCAAGCACCAACTCGTGCTTTCATTCGTTCTTTATTCATTGGTCCATGTCCTTTTACTACTTGCCAGAACTCATCCCAATTGATTTCTCCGAAATCGTAACTCTGACGTTCTTCGTTCCATTTTAAATCGGGATCTGGAATGGTCAATCCGATTAACTCGGCTTGTGGTACAGTTTGATCTATAAATTGCTGACGTAAATCATCGTTAGATTTACGTTTTAATTTCCATTTCATGGATTGTTCGGTATGAATAGATTCTGCATCTGTAGGACCTAACATCATTAAACTTGGCCACCACCAGCGGTTTAAAGCGTCTTGCGCCATATCTTTTTGTTCTGGAGTTCCGTTAGCCAACTTGATCATGATTTCATAACCTTGACGTTGGTGAAAACTTTCTTCTTTACATACACGCACCATTGCTCTTGCGTATGGTCCGTAAGACGTATTACACAATGGTACTTGGTTTATAATTGCTGCACCATCTACTAACCAACCTACTGCTCCCATATCTGCCCAAGTTACTGTTGGGTAGTTAAAAATGGAAGAGTATTTTGCTTTTCCGGAGTGTAATTGTTCATAAAGTTCTTCACGAGAAACCCCTAAGGTTTCACAAGCAGAATACAAATATAATCCGTGTCCTGCTTCGTCTTGTACTTTTGCCAATAGGGCAACTTTACGACGTAAGGAAGGCGCACGAGTTATCCAGTTTCCTTCTGGAAGCATACCTACAATTTCGGAATGTGCGTGTTGCGACATTTGCCTAATATGCGTTTTGCGATATTTTTCTGGCATCCAATCTTTTGGTTCGATTTTCTCGTCTCTTGCAATACGTGCTTCGAATTGCGTTTCTAGGTTTTTTATTTGTTCTTCACTCATTTTTTTAGCTTTTGGCTATTAGCTCTTGGCTTTTAGCTAGTGAAACTTATTTTTATTAGCTGTTGGCTGTTGGGCTTTAGCTGTTGGCGCGTTAAGGATTGCAACGGCATCCTTTTTTATTTTTCTTAAAAAAGATACAGTGGAAAGCCTGACGTTTTTTGCCATTAAAAGCAAAAAAGGGTAACGCCCAAATTTTTATT
>Ga0209344_10001608_pt1 | contig 28613 bp, 25 predicted proteins | sample Cruoilmetagenom6_FD_187293 | JGI IMG/M metagenome (GOLD analysis project Ga0209344, IMG submission 187293) | Oil polluted marine microbial communities from Coal Oil Point, Santa Barbara, California, USA - Santa Barbara Oil Seep Sample 6 (SPAdes)... | ecosystem: Environmental > Aquatic > Marine... | reverse complement strand
CAGACAAACTCACCACCACCCCAGCACCTAGTGCTGCGGCGCTGCTAGCGATGAGCGGTTTGATTGCTGGACGTCGTCGCCGCTCATGAGATTCAGAGAAATTACCTGATCGTTCTCAAACTTGCTGTCCCGCTTTTTTAGATTGCTAATCGCTGTAATGGAGTGCAGTTCTGATCGTCTGTCGCCGACCCACAGACCCAAACACTACCCATGCCTGTGTATCGAGTGAAAAAGCGGATATCGCGTTTGTGTAAATTCTGGACTATGCGAACATCAATTCCACAATACTCAACAATCTGCTGAACTCGAGGCCGGAGGATACGCCGACATTCAAAATTGTTTACTAGCTGAGCAAACACAAATACACAACAAAACCATCTATAACTCACTCAAAGGCCTGCTTCGCAATACAGCCTCATGATGACACAATACGAAAAAATCATACTTTCATATGCACAAGCATATCAAAACTATATGGCAGATTGAAGCCGTGATTACTTACCCAAACTCTGATTCAATCCACAACTGAAAAGATGTACAAAAAATCAGCTGATCACCTGATTCATGTTCCCATTTTACCATTTTGTCACTATCAGGCCCATCGCATTTAATACAAATTAAATTGCCAAACCCATCATTATAAATTGGCAACAAGCTTTCTGGCAATTTGTTGCCAGAATCCTCTCGCTCAAACAAGAGAATCTTTCTGATATCCAAGTAAGAGGGAATACCCGCGCCTAGTCCATACAACTCAAGCGATTCACAATCAATCCACCCGAACGTGTAAAGATAATTTTTGTACGATAGTGGAATACTTCCGCCAAATAACTTAACAAATTCGCAAATCATATTCTGACTTGCAGGATTTCCGCAACTCCCTATATTTGCCAACTTCCTGTAAATCATACTGTACATAGCGAATCCACCTTAACGATGAAAACCAGCAGTACTGCTAGTATTTTCTGGTCTTGAATCCATCGTACCACCTTAACTCAACGATGCTTTAACCCAGGGAACGCGATATCCCAATGAGTCCATTGCTCTGCCGCAGATCTCAACGAATATCTCGCGATCGCGACCTGACCAGTTCTGCCAGACAGGTCGCGAATCCTTTGGCGTCGGATGGAATCGGTTCTGATTCAAAATCCGAGCAGGTTCTGCACTACTTGGCAGATCCAAGAACGCAATCACTGAGTTGATCGTTGCTTCAGCTTCAGCAACAAGATCCTCATGGCGGACAATCATGCAATCATCTCTATCACGAGCCCATTCATACAACAATGCCCAGCTTGCCCATTTTTGACACTGCGACTCAAATGAGAGCTTTCCAAAGCTGTGATGCGCCAATCTCGATTCAACTGTTGCAATCCCATCGCGGACAATAAGCACAACCTGGGACTTTGGAAAGAGTTTCAATGCACGCTGAGCAGACTCTGGAGTGATCCAAGTCGCAAACATCGGCCTCAAACTATCGTCATTCTCAAAGCTATTTGGAAAAATAAGATCTTGGATCAACTGAGCAAAGAGCGAATCATGCGATTCCTCACTCAACTGCATCGAAACGCGCCTGCTCTCCACTGTTGCGTTGAGATCGCAAGTCTGGAGCAAATCTCCGACGATGTTATTTTCAGTCCCTGTGCTCGCTAGATTAGGATGAGAAGAGAGTGCTGTGCGCAGTGCGGTTGTACCACTGCGTCCGCACCCAGTCGCGAATACTGCTCTCGTTTTTTTCATCAATGAATGAGCATCGTGCATGATTCCAACTTCGTTGTCTAATCTCAGCAACCCAACACTTATTCAAGGCTCAGGATTTTTTAGACTCTTGATCTTTCGATGCTGAAAGCTGATCAGCAATCGATGCAAGTGATTGATCTCCGTTTTTACCTTCTTCAAACACACCTGGAGCGAGAACACCTGCGGTAATAACGAATCTCAATGCTTCTTCGATCGTCATCTGAATCTCGATCACCTTTGATTTTGGAAGATTGATCGTGAATCCAGTGAACGGCGTAGGAGATGTTGGAATGAATACCGAGACGACTTTTTCACCAGCCGGAACATCGATATCTCGGATCGAGTTCCCTGTCAGAAAACCAACAGTCCATATACCAGCGCTTGGATACTCAACAATCACAACCTTGCTGAATGCCATTTTGTTGTCGCCGATGATCATGTCAACAACTTGCTTCACATGCGGATAAACCTGCTTGAATCCTGGGATGCGTGTAATCAGTCGTTCAAGACGAGCGTACATCGACTTACCAACGATGTTACCAAGGAGCACACCTGCGAGATAGATCAACATGATCGCGATGAACAACCCAGAGAGATTCAGATATGAATGACTCCGCCAGTACTTTGCGAGGTTCTCTTTTCGAAGCTCATTGCGAACAGCGATGTCTGTCACTGTATCGCGAATTTCTCTATCTGCACGAGCTTTGACAACTTCCTCGTCGGTTATCCCTAACCACTCAGGGAGCTTCTCTTCTTCCCAAATCTTGGGAACGACCCAAACTACAGCAACCCGAGTAGCTTTATTGATCGGTTGAGCGACATTATTGAAGATAAACCCGAATGCTTGCCAGAGCAGCCACAGAGTGACTGCTGTGGGGAGCAGAATCGCTAAGCCTCTTGAAAAGAAGCGTTTAAAGTCTGATGTAAAAGATTCGGCCATCGCACTCCTTGTCAATATGACCCAGATGGAGTCTATTGTACGGATTCTATCGGCTCCGCGTGCAGTTCGTCGTCTACATTCGTGAACCAGGATCAATACATCGCCGTAGAATCCCGAAGAGAAGATAAGATTCTGTAACTGTTCTTGGGAGAACTGGATGCGCATTTTGGTCACCGGCGGCGCCGGGTATATTGGCTCCCACGCTTGTCAACGCCTTCTCAAGGACGGACATCGCGTTGTCGCACTCGATAACCTCTTCCGAGGACATCGAGAGCCCATGGACATGCTCAAGAGTGCTCATCAAGCGGACTTTGATTTCATAGAAGCTGATCTGGGCAATCAAGACACAATCACAAATACACTCGAAACACACGATCTCGATACCGTGATGCATTTCGGCGCACTCGCATATGTTGGAGAATCCGTCGAAAACCCATTGTGGTATTATCGGAACAATATCAGCTCAGGAATCTCACTCCTCGATGGATGCGATGCAGCATTTGGAGGCTCAGGAATCAAACGATTCATCTTCTCCTCTTCCTGCGCAACTTACGGTGATCCCCCTGCGGACATGATCCCTGTCCCTGAGCATTGCCCGCAATCCCCTACTTCTCCATACGGATTCACAAAGCTTCACTTTGAGCACATCCTCAAAGACTACGCAACAAAGCGAGCGATGCACGACAACCCTATTGCTCTGACAATGATGCGATACTTTAATGTTGCTGGATCTGATCGAAGCGGAATGCTCGGCGAAGACCATACTCCTGAAACACATCTGGTTCCTGTCGCGATTGATGCTGCACTTGGCAAACGAGATTCGATGTCAATCTTCGGCACTGACTACCCAACACCCGACGGCACAAACATCCGCGATTATGTCCATGTCGAAGATCTCATCAATGCGCATGCACTCGCGATGGATTCAACACAACTCGGAGAAGTCGAAGCGTTCAATGTCGGAATCGGCAAAGGATATTCAGTGCGAGAGATCCTAGATTCTGTAAAAAGAATCTCTGGAGTCGATTTCACAGTCCATGATGCACCTAAGCGCCCCGGCGATGCGATCGCACTCTACAACGATCCTACAAAGATTAAATCGAAGCTGGGTTGGGAAGCACAAATCACAGATATAGACGATGTTGTTTCAAGCGCATTTAGCTGGCTTAAAGCACACCCAAACGGATACGCCGACGCGCAGTGAGCAACATCAAGATACCGACTGATCAGTCTTCCATACGCGGCGCAGCGCTCGCAACAAGTCGCACTGTAGGCGCTTCGAGATGTGACCCGATCGCGACATCCTGCAAATCATCAGGTTGAATGATCAAGTCCACTGTGACTCTTTTGAGCTTTGGACCGACATCATATTGCATCGAGAAAATCACATCGTTGAGATTCACAAGCAAAGGTGCTTCGTCCTCATTGTCCCACGCTCCGTTGACATAAGTCGTCACGATGTACCATAATTCGTACGGTCCTGAACCATTTGCTCCATCGCGTCGCTCGAGCCGGGTTACCCGCTCTGTGCTTGTTGATGGATCACGATATGAGACAAACTCGATCCATTCGGATTCAAGCTCAGGAGTCAGAATCGGATTCACAGGGTACGGCCCGAACGAATCACCAGTTCGGATCATCGCAGTCAGTCTCTGCATGACAATTCGAGCAACCACATTTGTGGATGCACCTTCTGTTGTCACTTTGTACCCGATGAACGAAGCGTTCAGCGCCGCGAGTGTCGCAGTAAGCAAAGTCGCTGAGATCGTCAACGAGATGAGCACTTCGACCATACTAAATGCTCGACGGCTCTTCAGAGTTCGATTCGACCCGCTCCTGCTTCGATGTTTCAGTACTAGATGATTCATATCGCACCCTCTTGGTAGGACCCGCGTACCGCAGGCATGGACAATGGGAGCATCAAACCTGATGGCAAACGCATATCAGGAGAGTGACGAAGCCGGATCTTTCCGAACCCGTTAAATGGAATCGCTGTTGACCCCGCAGGTTGAGGTTCGGTATATGAAACATCAACGAGCCCATCGCCGTTAGTGTCATACCCAACGATACGGACACCAGCAATGATCGGAAGATCCGCAGGATCGATGGATTCAAAGTCGCCATCGCCGCTACCGAAGTATCCGAGAGATGCATTGAAACCTGCTGGGTTCCCGATTGGATTTCCGAATACATCGAGCAATGGGCCTTCGCCGTAGTTTGGATCGAAGGTCAGCAACAACGCACCATCAATCGTGGTATTCCCACGTGCATCAAGGACGCCTGCGATGATCGCACCTTGGAGCACAATATTCTGATCCGCAGGAGAGTTAAATGTACCCAGATCAACAGAATAGTTTGGAAGCATCATCGAACTAGTCAAGATGTCATCCATATCGTTTATGTCAGGATTGAGATATGCATTCTCAGGTTCATCTGGATGAATCGTTGTGAACTGAGTCGCGCCAGTAAACTGAAGCTTGTTACGAACCTGGGTATACGCGTTTGGAGTCTCCGAAACGATGGAACCCACGAATAGACAATCATGATACCGAATATTGTTCGAATACAGCTTCGTGTCTATCACACGCTTGCCATCAATCACGATTGCATCTGGTAACAAACTGTAACCAGCTCCGAATGACGCGATTTCACTCGCTGGAACATCACCTACATCCAAAGGTGAGATTGATAACTCAGTCATCAAAATCATCTGCTCCGGCGGGATCGCCGTAGTCGGAAGTGTTGGAGGCGCATTCGTAGCGTCTTCCCCTGCGTCGTCGCCGTAGACAAATCGCTCAAACTTCGGAGTCGGAAACCCAGTTCCATCAAGAAGGTTTGTCCCGTACTCTGACCACAGTGGATGTGTGTTGTCCGCATAGGTTTTCACTAATGTTGATCCAACAAAAGTACAGTTCACAAACAATGCGTTGAGACCCATTGGGATCTGCACATTGCGGAACACCATGTTTTCTAAGACCGGGCGCCAGTATACATCCGAAAAGCTCGGAGAGTTGTAAGGCGCTTTCTCGAAGTATGCCCATGCAGAGTTGTCTGGAAGCCCGTCGTAGTCTGCATCACTCCAAACTGGGAACAGATGTGGATCATCATCATCTGATGGATTCTGATCAAGCGTCCATGTGAGGAGTGAGTTGACATCAGTACCGAGTTGATCTGCGACTTGTTGCCAGAACGGATCGCCGTCAGCAGCATTGATCAATGCGTTTTCTGTATCCGCAAAGCTCGATGCATTGATATCAGGAAGCATCAAGTTATCCGCATTGAATACCAACGCTGATTCATCATCCTCAGGAATAATCGTTCCGCGTAAGCGTTCTTCGATCGGGCCTTGCCCTGCTTCCCAAGCACTCGATGATGTTCTGAACATCAATCCGCCACGAACCTTTGCATAGCGATCCAAAGCGTCGATGTAACCATCACGCCATCCCAGCTCGCTGTCTGGATAAGTCATATGGATCTGATCGTAATCTGCAGGATCTTCATCCTCAGCGTCGTAAATACGGTTACTGTTGAGATCAACAAACCCGTAAACTCCGTTTTCGTTACGATCAGGTTTTCCGCCATCAATAAGCTCTGCCAGATCTTCATCGATCGCTTCTCCACTTGATCCTACGAACTCAGGAGCACTCACATCGAGTCCTGCACGAGTACCGAGAATCAACGCGGCGGAGAGAGTCACACGATTGTCGCCGTTACTATCGTAATGACGGATGAAGATATCCATCTCATCGAGGTACCCATCTCCAGTAGCGTCGTTAAACGCTCCGTCGTTGCTTCCGCTTCCGTCATAATCCTGATCGGAAGGCATCGCAGCACCCTCTATCGGGTGACCGATGCGAAGACGGTTATCACCGTCAACATCGGAGCTTCCAATCGCGGCCCAGAAATCTGTGATCTTCTGATCAAGTATCGAATCGAGCCCGAAGAAATCTGATCGCATAACGATTGGATCACCATTTGCGAAATCGACCTCGTCGAACCTTGCTCCGAGCTGCCCTTCGATTTGAACATTCTTACCGATCAGGATCTTCGAATGCGAAATGATCGCTTGATCGACAGTCTTTGCAACCTTGTAATCACGAGTGATTGTTCGACGAATAGGTTTATTGTTGCGTTGAAAATCGTAAACGATGCCTTCAACGATGACTCGAATGTATTCTCCACCTGCGAGTGGAGCGTAACGAATCTGATACGCCGGAGGCGGGTTTGTATTATCTGGATTTACCCACTCCTCGACAAGAATCGCAGGAGTGTTAACCCAGTAGGTTCCTTCGTAAATACCAGTTGGCAATCCACCTGGAGCTGCTTCGATTGCTGGATCATCAACATAATCAAATCCTGTCAAGATATTCACATCCGCATCGTGTGCATTGACAAGTGCTTCGGAAATACCCACTGGTGGTGCATCTTCTGAATAGCCATCAAATGGATCCGCAACTTGGTATACGCCGATGAGTGAGCTATCACCCTTCCATAGCGCCCAAGAGATATCCGAATCGATATCACTCTCTGCGATGATAAATCGTGATGAAGCTTCGTTGAGACGATGCTCAGCAACCGCGAGACCTGTCTCTGCTGCGCTCATCGCACGCATAACATGCAGATGCATGTCCGCAGTTCGAATGTTTCCTGTTGAAGCGACTGCCATCGCGGCAACCAATGATCCAAACATGATCAAAAACATCATCGCGAGAACCGATGCAACACCCTTGCGGGAGACAAACTTCGCGCGTTTATGCGACTTCGACTTCGCAAGCTTATTGTTACGAGATGTGTGTACTCGGCTTGTCATAACTTATTGGCCTCTCACATCCGAGCGTGGAATGTTTTCTCATCGAGCTTCAAATCAAACAGAAAATTCTTCATATACATTTTCAAGGCACGATCCATGTCACAGTCGTCACAAGGTTCGCAGTCACATCGTTCACCCCTTGATAGAATACGAAAACACTGACACGCAGTGGATACTCATCGACATCACGCCCTGGAAAACTACCGTTAGGTAACTCAAAGAACGAGTTCGCACGAACTACTGATGTATCAAATGGATTGATCTTCTCAACCGAGATTGTCTGATACCAGCCGTTCATCGCTTCGCCGGAGAAAGTGCTGGAATTATCGGTGGACCCGAGTTCGTTACCTTCAATGCTCAACGCAGGAATGACTTCGCCAAACGCGTTGATTGGACCTGGTAGATCATTATCATCGAGACCTGGAGTACCAATAAAGGAGAATGTCAGACCATCGAAGTCATCGATGTCGTCGAAATCATCAACAGTGACTTCGCCACCATCGGTTCCCCATCCTGCGATGACCATGTTACCTTCGCCGTCGTCAATCAGCGTCAATCCGGTGACAGGATCATGCTTAGGAAGGTTTCGTGTCAGTTCTCGAATCTCATTTGCAAGGAAGGTTGCACTCGCGGCGTGTGAGGACCACTGGTTCGACACTATAAACGCAGATTGAGCGTCAACCATCGCTAAGACACCCACTCCGATAATCACGGTCGCCATCGAAGTCTCGATGAGTGTGAATCCTGCGCTGCTTGTAGATTGAACCTGAGATCGTCGCCGTGCGAGCTTGCTCGGTTTATTGAACTTGTTGAGCATCGTCATGCCTTCCTTGGACTCACAAAGAGTCCAGTTATTCACAGGTCAAGACTCCACTCAACCCAATACAAGCATTCATTACGAGACGAGCTGGCTCATCTTGAAGATAGGAAGGATGATCGCCATTGCAATAAATCCGACGATTGAACCCATTAGGATGATCATGATGGGCTCGATCATTCCGGTAACTGCTTTGATATGGTCCTTGAGCTGCTTTGCATAGAAGACCGATATCTCATCGAGGACTTCTCCGAGCTTACCGGACTCTTCACCTGCGGCGATCATTTGGATTACCGCCTTTGGAAGAATCGCGTTTCCTTGCAATGGTTCAGCAATCTTGCGTCCTTGTTTTACCGAGCTGTGAACCTTGCGCCACATACCTTCAAAGAGCTTGTTGCCTGAGATTTCACTGGTAATGGTGAGCGTATCGAGCATCGGTACACCCGCATTAATCAGCTGACCCATAGTTTGGAGTGATCGCGTGATGTACAACGAGCGAAACATTGTTCGCAATACTGGGATCGTGAGCTTCATCTTGTCGACCCAGAATGCTCCGACTTCTGTCTTCATGAATGCAAAGATCGCTCCGCCGACAACAGCAGCGCCACCCATGATAAACATCCATTGATCTGTAAGAGTCTTAGAGAGCAACATCAGGAAGTTGGTTGCCCAAGGCAATACATCCTCTTTACCTTCAAAGATGGTGTAGAACTTGGGCAATACGAATGTCAGCAAGAAGATGGTCACCGTAACTGCCATACCACCGATAATCGCTGGATAAATGGATGCGCCGATAACCATTTTCTTTGTTTCGATCTGCTGAGCAATGTACCCACCGATTCGATCGAGCATCTCAGAAAACGAACCCGACATTTCAGAAGCACGCACCATATTGATGTAAAGCGCTCCAAAGAGCTTTGGATGACGAGAGAGTGCGTCAGAAAACTGCTTACCACTCTCAACGTCTGCTTTGAGCTCGTTGATGACCTTCTTGAACATCTTGTGTTCTGTCTGATCCGCGATTCCATCGAGCGCCGAGCGGAGATTAATTCCTGCTCGGATCATCACAGAGAGCTGAGTTGTAAAATCAAGCACATGCTTCTGAGTTGGTTTCTTGTTGTTAATCGCAGCAAATTTCTCTGCAAAGCTGCTTGATGCTCTATTCCCTTTGTCTTGATCAACTGCGAGGACGTGGACACCCTGATTGCGCAGGATCGCTGCAGCAGAACTAGCACTGTCAGCGGCCATCGTGCCCGCTTGAATCTTGCCGTCCTGTGATCTCACTTGGAAGCGATAGTTTGGCATCTCAACTCCTACCTACACAAATCAACAATTTTTTACGCTACGAGCTGGCGCTCAAGCTTGTCTGGGAATACAGCCTTCGCGATCGCGTCTTCTTTGGAAATGGTTCCGTTGAAGTACAGCTCCGCAATGGATGAGTCCAATGAGCACATCCCGATTGCACGAGAAGTTTCGATCACATTGGGAATTTCGAAGATCTTGTTCTCGCGAATCAAGTTTCGAACCGCTGGCGTACACAAGAGAGTCTCAACTGCAGGAACCATCCCTGGACGATCGCTGCGAGTAAAGAGAGTCTGCGAAACGACAGCTTGTAGAGTCGTTGAAAGCATCGAACGAATCTGGCTCTGCTGACCTGATGGGTACATATCAATAATACGTGACACTGTCTGAGACGCGTTCACTGTATGGAGTGTCGAGAGAACCAAGTGACCTGTTTCACCTGCGGAGATCGCAAGCGAGGTTGTTTCAAGGTCACGCATTTCACCAACAAGGATGATGTCCGGGTCCTGACGCAGTGCGTGCTTCAATCCTGATGTGAAGCTGATCATGTCTCGGCCGAGCTCACGCTGTTCAATCAGACATTGATCAGATTCGAACATGTATTCCACCGGATCTTCGAGCGTGATGATGTGCTTCGAATATCGCTGATTCATGGACTGAATCATCGCCGCGAGTGTCGTGGATTTACCTGAACCTGTATCACCCGTAACGAGCACGAGCCCACGAGGAAGATAAGTCAATCGTGCGATCACCTCTGGGAGCGCCAAAGCACTCAACGGAGGAACCTTGGTTTTAATCGCACGCATCGCTAAACCGATCACACCCTTTTGCATGTGTGCATTCACGCGATATCGTGCGAGACCTGATATTTCGTATGAGAAGTCAGCGTCTTTTTCTCGCTTGAAGTTCTCGCGAACTTCCTTGTTAGACATACCCTCGAACATCGCTGCGACGACTTCAGGAGCCATCGGAACATCACTCATGGGTGTCATCACCTGATGGATACGCATCGCGGCGGGTTCACCTGATACGATATGAATATCTGAAGCATCAGATTCGTGTGCATGACGAAGTATTGCATCGAGTTCCACGGCTAGCTCTCCGGTATATCAACAGAATCGACCCAAGCACAAACCTGGGCATCATCCCAATTCATCGGTTGTTTGAAGGATGAGATTCATCCACCACGAACACAGCATGCGAAATCACAACCGGTTATGACGGCGGATCGATCCCTTCTCTATCATTCCACAACGACCCAATCGGTACAAAGAGACGAACTCTTATAACCCGACAAGGTCCGAGAAGATCGCTAGAGCAAAGTATGGTGAAAGTAAGGATGTGAAAAATGTAATGGATTAGCGCCGAGCGTACTCATCGCGAGCTTCGACTGCAAGATCATCAACTCGTTCATTCTCTGGATGTCCGTTATGTCCTCGGACCCAGTTGAAATGAATGATGTGCTCTTTCTGGAGCTCATCGAGCTGCTTCCAAAGATCTACATTCTTGACAGGTTGCTTTGACGCGGTTTTCCAACCCTTGCGTTTCCAACCTGCCATCCACTCTTTGAGTCCTTTGAGGACATACTGAGAATCGGAGTACAACTCGACTTCACTAGGACGAGTCAGAACACTCAACCCTTCGATCACAGCAGAGAGCTCCATCCGATTATTGGTTGTGTCCTTTTCGCCGCCGTTGCGTTCGATGGACTTCCCAGTCTTCGGATGCCGGAGCAGGAAAGCCCAACCCCCTGGACCTGGGTTACCTGAGCAAGCGCCATCCGTATAGAGTTGAACGGTCGGCTTAGGTGCTGATTCGATTTCTGCTTCGTTTTGGGAGTTCACGCCCCCATCATACCCCTCGTTCGAGCCTTCATCACGACGAACCTTAAAACACGGTCTACCATCGAGCATGAGCACGACCACCGCTGACCAATCGTCCGTCTCATCACCCGATCTGCGCCTCGCTGTGCATCGCATCGAGGTCCACCCAACCGCCCATGCGGGAGATCCGCGGGGCCATGCGTTAATCAATGCTGCCCAAGGGATTGGAGAGTCACTCGAAGGCGCTCATTCATGTCAGGTTTACCTGATCGAAGCGGATCTGAGCGAAGATCAGCTCGACTCAATCATCCATAACCTGCTCGCAAATCCAGTCACTGAACGAGCGTTTGTTGGATCTTCAGAACCTAGAGGAGCTTTAGTCGAAGTTCATCCACTCCCAGGAGTGATGGACCCGCCAGCTCAATCAGTAACTGCAGCAATTAAAGCACTCGTCGGCGTAGACGCAACCGTATCAACTGGAAGTAGATACGACCTCATCGGAGTCTCCGATTCCAAAGCTCAATCAATCGCATCCAGACTTCTTGCAAACCCTGTCGTTTCAGGAGTCCATGCTGTCTCGTTCCATCCTGCGCAGCTCCCTCACGGTCATGCGCATGATTTCAAGCTCACCCATGTCGATATCCGCGATCTAAACGATGCTCAACTTGAAGTCCTCTCACGCGAAGGGCACCTCTTCCTTGAACTCGATGAGATGAAAGCGATTCAATCACACTATAAAAATCTCGATCGGGAACCAACCGATATCGAGCTTGAAACCCTTGCTCAGACTTGGTCCGAGCACTGTGTCCACAAGACACTCAAATCCACGATCCACTACAAAGGTGATCCAACTGCGAATGTCGCTCCAACGGATCGCCCCGGCGTGACAATGCATGATGATGGGTCATACACCATCGATAATCTGCTCAAATCCACTGTCGCAGCCGCAACATTTGAACTGATCGAAGAAGGACTGGATTGGACCCTCTCAGTCTTTGTCGACAACGCAGGAATCATCAAGTTCGACGACAAGCACGCCGTGTGCATCAAAGTCGAAACACATAATCATCCATCCGCACTTGAACCTTACGGCGGCGCCGCAACAGGAATCGGTGGATGCATCCGAGATATCATCGGAACAGGGCTCGCCGCGAAACCAATCGCAAGCACGGATGTCTTCTGTGTCGCTCATCAGGATATGGAAAATATCCCAACAGGATGTCTACCTCCGAAACAAATCCTCACTGAGATTGTCGGAGGCGTTCGTGATTACGGAAATCGCATGGGCATCCCAACAATCAATGGCGCAGTTTCGTTCGATAATCGCTATGTCGGAAACCCTTTGGTTTATTGTGGTTGTATCGGGATCATGCCGATTGATTTAATCGCAGGAGATGCAAACCCAGGTGATCGCATCATCGCTCTGGGCGGTAAAACAGGCCGCGACGGAATCCACGGTGCGACATTTAGTTCTGCAGAACTCACTGACACGCACGCAGACGAGTTCTCACACGCCGTGCAAATTGGGAACGCGATCGAAGAAAAACGAACTCTCGATGCGATCCTTCGTGCACGCGATACTAAGGGTGGCCCACTCTTTAGCTCCATCACAGACTGCGGCGCTGGAGGATTTTCATCCGCTGTCGGCGAGATGGGCGAGAAGATCGGCGCATTCGTCAATCTCGATCAAGCGCCTCTCAAATACGCCGGATTGTCATATACCGAAATCTGGATTTCCGAAGCTCAAGAGCGCATGGTCCTCGCAGTTTCACAAGCAAACCTGCCTGAGTTGCAACGGATCTGCGACGAAGAACATGTCGAACTCGCTGATCTGGGATACTTTGGAACTGACAACAGCGAACTCATTCTGAACTTCAACAACACTGAAGTCGGACGCCTACCAATGTCCTTCATGCATGACGGCATCCCAACTCCTACACGAAGCGCTGAGTGGACTGCTCCTACAAATAATCAAAGCGAATCAACAACAGATGTTGATCTCAACGATGCACTAATCAAGCTTCTTGAGCATCCCAATATCGCATCGAAGCATTGGATTATCCGTCAGTATGATCACGAAGTGCAGGGAAACACAGTGATCAAACCGTTAGTCGGCCCCAAAGGAGTCGGGCCTGGAGATGCATCTGTCGTTGAACCTGTCCCAGGGTCAGGACAAGGACTAAGCGTTGGATGTGGCCTAGCAACAGGTCTCAGTGATGACGCATACACCATGACGCTCGCTGCGATCGACGAATGTATGCGTAACCTCGTCTGCGTTGGGACCGATCCATCTCGTGTCGCAATCTTGGATAACTTCTGCTGGCCATCATGTAAAAAACCTGAAAACCTTGGATCACTCGTTCGCGCCGCCCAAGCGTGCTACGACGGCGCCAAAGCTTACAAGACTCCGTTCGTTTCGGGTAAGGACTCATTGAACAATCAGTTCACGACCGACACAGGAGAGACAATCGAGGTCCCTCCAACCTTGCTGATTACAGGGATGGGAATCGTCTCTGATGTCGACAACTGTGTCACTTCCGATGCGAAGACTGCAGGCAATCAACTTGTACTTGTTGGAAACCTGCAAGGGAAACTCGCAGGATCACACGCTGAGATGCTCGGATTCTTAAGCGATTCCAAAATGCCTACACTCGATCTCTCAGTTGGACCAAAGACTGCTCAAGCAGTTCATCAGCTCATCCAATCTGGACTCGTTCGTAGTGCACACGATGTCTCCGACGGCGGCGTACTCGTTGCAGTTGCTGAAATGCTCATCGCAGGTTCGTGCGACAAACAATCACTCGGATTCAACGGAATCGATAATCTGGATGCGAAAACCGCATTCGATGAATCGCCTTCTTGCTATGTGTTGGAGATCGAAGACTTCGATGCAGTTGCATCATCCCTACGCGACATCCCAGTTCGTGCACTAGGAAAGATCACAAACACAGGCATCCTCGAATGGGGCACTGTAAAAAGTACAACAAGTGATCTCACGAAAGCTTGGAGATCAACACTCGATTGGTAATACAAATCTGTATTCGTCGAGATTCTCGTTATGCTGCTTTCGCGCCCGTTGCGAACATCTTGAGTACTTCGCCGAGCCATTTATTGACATCAGCACAGAACTCGTCTTTATGGATAAAGAGAGATGCTCCTAGGCGCAGGCTCTCATCCTTCATGTCCACATCCGTGTTTCCAGTCAACATGAAGAATGGCACATCGGAAAGATCTGCGATCCCTTTCGCAACGCGTAACACTTCGTGTCCGTTGCATCCAGGCAAGCTGTAATCACACAGAATCAGATCCAAATCATGACCGGCTGAATACTTACCTGATTCGAGTAATACACATGCCTTTGTGCCGCTCTTTACCCATTGAATATCAACATTGCTTCGACGCTTAATGAGTGAAATCACAAGAGTCGCCGCGAGCGAATCATCCTCAACGAGTAGAATTCGTCCTTGCCCATGATCGCCACTCTTATTCGATGGGATCACTGGAGTGAGCGTAGGAGCTTGTGTATTCATTTGCGAAACTGGTGCGCGTGCAGGAGCTGCAACCGGAGCAGGAGCTGACGCAACTGGTTCTACAGATGCTGCTGGAGATGAGGCAGAAGCTGCTGGAGCATCTTCTTTTGAATATCGTCCCCACACCTTTACATTGTTTCTTCCGCTTGCTTTCGCAGCATACACACATTCGTCCGCTTCTTGAACGACTTGCTCTGCACCAGCCAATCGTGCTGGAGAACCAGCATTCGCTGTCGAAACCCCGATACTTACAGTCACAGGTAGCTCATCAGGAACGCCTTCAACCTTGCTCAGATCGAACATTGCATCTGCAATCGTCGCGCGAACAATCTCTGCGAGTTCTGCACAATCATCGAGTGAAGTGTTCTGTAGGACTACTGCAAACTCTTCTCCGCCGTAGCGACATACAAGTCCACGATCTCCGACAGTGTCATACGTCCTCTTCGCGAGTTCAATCAACACTGCATCACCCGCGGCGTGCCCATACGTGTCATTTACAGTTTTGAACTTGTCCGCATCAAAGAACAAAATTCCGAACTCTGTTTGCTCGCGATTGAAATCCGCATACACACGTTCAAGCTCAGCATCGAATCGTTTTCTATTTGCAATTTGTGTCAGCCCGTCGATATGTGCTTGCCGTGCAAGTTCTTCCGCCTCGCGCTGCAGTGAAACCTGATGTTCGATTCCCTTCTCTTGAGCTTGCGCCATCAAATCCGCAGGATCAGCAATATGCCCGATCTCCTGATCAAACATTTTCGCAAGTGTCTTGGAAGTTTCAGCTACTTCTTCGAGTAGCTCTCCGACATTTGGTGCTTTTTTCGCGTACCAATCGCAAGTGACTCGTTCGATCTTCCGGATCGCGGATTTTGCGGTTTTCTCATCCATCGCATCGCTTAAAATTGTACCGATGGATACAACTCGTGATAGCGCTTCATGCTTTGGTTCTGAGATTTCAGGATTGTGATGACATCGGATTGCTTCACAGATCTCTTCAGGCAGCTTCCACTTCTTTGCGAGTTCATTACCTGCTTGTGTGTGATCGAATCCGAAGGAATCAGATTCCTTATTGCAGAGCACCCGATGAGGCGTCTCATTAATCGCTTCTGTATAGCTTTCTTTGAGTGCTGCATATGCTGCGAGCATTCCCATGTCTTGGAACAAAGCGGCAGTGAATGCTTCTTCAGGGTCGATTCCACCGACAATCTTTGCAACTGCTCTTGAGCCTGTTGCGCCGATGATTGCCCTTCGCCAATGAGCATCGATATCAAACCCATCATTCCCTGCGCCCTTGGTTGTCTCGACGAGACTAAATCCAAGCACAAGCGATTTTACAGTGTTGAGCCCGAGGTAACCCATCGCACGATCAATCGAACCACAAGGTGTCGAGAGCCCGTAGAAACTTGAGTTTACTGTCTTGAGTACCTTCGCAGCTAAAGCTTGATCTTGCTGAACAAGCTTCGCAATATCACTCATCGCAACATCTGGATCACTCGTCAACTCAAGGAGTTGAACAGCAACTGCTGGAAGTGAAGGTAGATTGGTACACGATAAGACTTCTTGTAGTTGTGATTCTGGCATCGATAGCGCTCCGGTCTGCGGCTTCAAAGCCCCCTCAGATATAAATCTCGCCCCACACGAAATGCGGCTTACCACTGGTATCGGTGGTTGTTGAGAGCGAATTCACCATTCTCAGGACAAAATTTAAAATCCTAAGGAATTTACCCCATCAGCATTCTTCTCCATGAACTGGAAATCGCTTTTCGTATTGACTACTAGATATCGGACTTAGCGCAAACCGTATTCTTTGAGCTTCCGATAAAGTGTGCGCTCGCCGATACCTAGGAGTTTCGCAGTCTGTTCGCGATTCCCAGCAGTGAGCTTGAGCGTCTCTCTGATCGCACGTTTTTCGAGCTGTTCCAAGCTTGTGCCTGCGAGAGACCCGGCTGATTGGTTTGAATCATCGCTGATCCCATCTTGTTCGCCTTGTGATACTTCATATGGGATGTGTCGTACATCAATACGAATCGGTAGGCCGTCCTCAGTATCTCCGATTGCCATTACAACCATATTCTCTACGACATTGAGCAACTGACGTACATTGCCCGGCCAACTAAACGCTGTCAATCGAAGCATTGCCGCATCGCTGATCTCAGGAATTGGTTTATTCTCAAGAAGCTCTGAAGAGAACTGAGCAATCGCGTGCCGCACAATTCGAGGGATATCTTCGCGCCGATCTCGCAATGGAGGTAAATGAATATGCGCCCCATTAATACGAAAGAACAAATCTTGACGGAACGAACCGTCCGCAGTCATCTTTGTAAAATCTTGATTTGTTGCACTTACAAATCGAACATCGACATGTTTTGAATCGTTCGAACCAAGCCGGACCACTTCTCCGTTTTCTAAAACTCGCAGCAACTTTGCTTGCATCGCGAGAGGCATATCCCCGATTTCATCGAGAAACACAGTGCCTTCATCTGCATACTCGAAAACTCCTTCGCGATCTTTTTCCGCGCCTGTAAATGCGCCTCGGACATGCCCAAAAAGCTGATCTTCGAGTAGGCTCTCTGCTTGCCCCGCGCAGTTCATCGTTACGAATCGCTTCTTTGACCTAGGAGAGTTCTCGTGAACTGCCTTTGCGATGAGTTCTTTACCTGTCCCGCTTTCCCCGGTTATCAACACAGGGAGTTTGGAGGCCGCGACTGTTTTTACAGTCTTGAGAATCTTTCGCATGACCTCAGATCCAGCAATGATTCCTTCGAATCCATCGTGTTGAACAAGATCCTTCAGTTCACCTGTCTCACTGCGAACAACTGCTTGCTCTGCTGCGCGATTCACGACTGACCGAAACACAACTAAGTCCAAGGGCTTTTCAACGAAATCGAATGCTCCATGCTTAAATGCGTCACGCGCAGTAGGAACATCACCGTGCGCTGTGACCATCACTGTCTCTGCATCGGGTTGAAGTTCACGTGCGAGATCCAAGACACGCATTCCTGCGTTCCCGCCGTCGGCGCCGACTCCATGTTTACCCGCACTTTCAGGCATCCGCAGATCGGTAACGATCACATCGAACGATCCATGCTTGAGTTCTTCAGCCGCGGATTCGATCCCGTTAACAATCGTACAGATATGTCCTGGACGACGAAGCGCCTCAGACATCACATCCGCATGCTCAGGCTCATCTTCCACTATAAGAACTTGAGCGACTACTTTTTCCGGTTCTGAAGTCATGTCATCTAGTCTAGGAAGGATTCAACAGAATTGGAGCAAACAATGAAGTACGAATCCGCTAAATCCGGATTCCTGACTGTGCTTCTGCTCGTCTTAAACCACAGACCCCGATCGCGAGAGCGTCCGCGACATCCGCAGGAGTTGGCAATGTTGCGAGCCCAAAGAGTGCTTGGATTGCTTCTTGCATCTGGATTTTGGTTGCTCGCCCCGAACCAGTTGCGGCCTTCTTTACTTCTGTAGGTTTGAACTCCATGATTGTTAACCCCATCTGCTGAGCTGCAAGCAAGATCACACCGCGGCCGTGCGCCATTTTTACCGCCGTCTCAGGATGAGCGTAATGCGCGAAGAGCCCCTCCACTGCGATAATCTGAGGCTGCACTCGCTCGATTAACTCTCGCAAATCATGATCAAGCTCAACTAATCGATTTGCAACAGGAGGAACAGGCGATCCTGTGACTAATCGAAAGATCCCCGCTTCAACAATCTTGGGACGAACGACATCTCCTTCGATGCACCCATAGCCTGTGATTCGTAAGCCAGGATCAATACCAAGGATTCGCATGTGAGAAGTATACTCGATTCAACTCATTGATGCCGCCTACTAAACTACAACCAGCGTTGCTCAAACACCTTGTATCGGCGTGATTTTTTATACTTCGGTCTCACAAAGTAATACAACCAGAGGATTACCAGTGACACCAGCAGGATCCCGATCACATCGATCCCCCAGTTTCCCTCGCTCATTCTGTACACAGAGCTCAAGATACCGAAGAATGCGAAAGCAACAATCACCAACGAACAGACATCTAGCACCTTAATAACGAAGCTGAGCAAGAGAAAAACAACAACCAGTAATCCAACTTCGAGAGCATCATCTGTCGATGTTGTCTTCTTTTCTCTTACCTCTTCATGTTGCTCGTCCATTCACACTCCACTTTTATTGAACTCTCGATAGTGCGTCATTGTGTGCACGATAGTCTTGACCATCACATCTGCTTCGATATTGATCTGATCACCTGCGACTCGATCTCCAAGATTCGTGCGTTCGAGTGTCTCTGGAATCAATGCAACTTCAACCCATTGATCGGAGACATCTAGCGCTGCAATTGTCAACGAGATCCCATCGATGCAGATTGATCCTTTCGGGACCATAAATCGCATGAGTTCGTTTGAGAGCTCGATCCGAACTCGATACCCATCGTTTGGATCAACTCTGACGACTTTTCCAACCCCATCGACATGGCCTTGGACTTGATGGCCATCGAGTCCATCCCCCATACGCAATGGTCGTTCCAGATTGATCCTTTGCCCTGCTTTCCAATCCCCAAGAGTCGTTTTTGAGAGAGTTTCGGGGATCGCATCGAAGATCATGATGCCTTGAGATGATGAGAGTGCGTCCACTAGTGTCAAACAGCACCCGTTGTTCGCGACAGAATCTCCTGGGTTAGGCAAATAGTCCCATCCCTGTGGATCAATCTTGAGTCTGAGCCCAGATCTGGTCTTTTGAACCTCATTTACTACGCCAAGTTGTTGAATAATCCCGGTATACATCACCGAACCGTATGCGATCTGCTGCGAACAGTCGATTGCGATCCGCTTTGTGACTGAGAATTGCCGTCCATAAAAGCTCCCGAAACTGTGTAGATCACACCTAAAGCGGATATCATGCATCTCCCACAATTGATGAAGATTCAAATGAATCATCAGCAAATGTGGTCTCAAGACCCATTTACACCCATCCCCCCTCGGAGATGACTCGATGAACCATTCGTTCGAGAAGAACCCAACTCGCAATCAGCTCACCCGTTCACTCATTTCAGCGTCTGCGCTCTGCGTCGCTCTGAGTATGTCCGTAGGCTGTAGCTCTTCGTCATCGTCAACAGCCCCAAAGACAGACGCAGCGGATGCTGAGATTGTCGCTCCAGAGTGGGAAATCAGTCACGCGGGATGGTCCGAACTCGGTTACGAATGGCAATGGACCGGATTCCCGCCTCTCCAACCAGGCGCGGTCCTCGATCATGCTACTGCATACGACGACATCCTCGTCTTCCAAGGATCTGCTTCTACTCTTTCAGTCCTTGAAACAAACACAGGCAAAGTTCGTTGGTCGCGCCAAGTTGATCGCCCTGCGACACTCTTCCAAGAATCCGTCAGAAGAGGAGAAACCCTCTACACCGCATCCGATACCGATCTCTGGGAGTTCAATCTCCATAACGGAAACACAATCGATCGCGATGCACTGGGCACCCTGGTCAACACTTCTCCGCTGCTCATCGATAACCTTGCGATCTTCGGCACTCTCTCAGGCGAACTCTTCGCTTTCGAGATGAAGAACGATTTCAAACTTTGGTCATACCGCTTTGACGGCCCGATCAATATTCCGGCGATTCAAATCGATGATCAATACATCGCAGCTCTCTCAGAGAACGGCGAACTACGATCGCTTCAAACCATTAATGCTCATACAGGTATGAGCACCAAAATCGCGGGTGGTACAGACGCAAATCTCGTTACTGACGGCGTTGGTATTTATATTGCATCCAATGATCAATCTGTCTACGCATTCGATGCTGCTGACGGATTCCGTTTCTGGCGCGTCCGTTCGAGTGCGCCTGTAACTGTACAGCACACCCTGCACGAAGGGGTTGTCTACGCAACGACCAACGATACAGGGCTCGCCGCGATCGATTCCGCTACAGGCGAAATGATCTGGAACAACGAATCCATCGGCGGCTGGGTCATGACTGTCTCACAAGGTAACGAACTCATCGTCTGGTCCGGATACGAGCTCATCGCGGTCGATAAAGAACGCGGCGATGTCCTCTCACGTCTTCCAATCGATGGTATCGCAGGTATCAGAACAAACTCGATCGATGATGGTGATCTCTACATAGTCACTCTCGAAGGATCGGTTGCCAAGTTCAGCCACAAGTAGTTTCTCTCTCGTCACGAACTGATAAACACCAACTGGGATTTTCAACATGACTTCCTCAGCACACGCTGCGGCTACCGCTCCCGACTCCGGACCTCAACAGGTCAAAGTCGCGCGAGCGCTGGTTTCAGTATCAGACAAATCGGGCATCATCGAACTCGCTTCATTCCTTCATCAACTCGGAGTTGAAATCATTTCAACAGGAGGAACCGCAAAGGCAATTGCTGACGCATCAATCCCAGTCATCCCGATTGATGAAGTCACCGATTTTCCAGAAATGATGGACGGACGAGTGAAAACACTCCATCCAAAGATCCACGGCGGCCTGCTCGCGCGCAGAGATCTCCCAGATCATGTTCAGTCCATGACGGATCACAACATCAAGCCGATCGATCTTGTGATTGTCAATCTTTACCCCTTTGAAGCGACGATCGCAAAAGAAGGCGTAAGCGAAGCAGAAGCAATTGAGCAGATTGATATCGGAGGTCCATCAATGGTTCGCTCCGCTGCGAAGAATCACGCATCTGTCGCCATCGTGACTGATCCATCACAATACGAGTCATTAGTTGAAGAGCTCAAATCAAACGATGGACAAACTTCGCTGAAACTCCGCAAGGAGCTCGCGTCGCAAGCCTTTGTCCAAACAGCAAGCTACGACGCGATGATTGCTCAGTGGATGACTCGCAATGACACATCAACTCCAGACACGCTGACTCTGAGTTACCGAAAAGTTGATGCTCTTCGTTACGGCGAAAACCCACATCAAAGCGCAGCTTCATATCGTGCAATCGGTTCACCCAACGGATCATTGCTCGACGCGATCCAGCTCCATGGAAAACCGCTGAGTTTCAACAATCTCAACGACGCATCAGCAGCACTCGAAACAGTTCGTGCGATATCTCGAATCGAAGGCGTACAACACTCAGCTGTTGTTCTCAAGCACACAAACCCATGCGGCGCTGCATCAGCGAATACAAATGTGCAAGCAATTGATCAAGCAATCGCTGGAGATCCGATGGCCGCATTCGGCGGTATCCTCGCATCATCAACTCAGATTGATCTAGAAGGCGCAAAGCGAATCGCGGCTGATGGGACTTTCTTTGAAGTCGTCATCGCTCCTTCATATGCTCCTGATGCACTTGAGCTTCTTCAACAGCGCTGGAAGAATCTTCGCATTCTCGCAGTTGGAGATTCGATCCCTGAGATCATTACCGAAACCAAATACCTACCCGGTGGCCTGCTTGTGCAAGATCGAGACTTGATTGTTCCAGACGCAAACAGCTGGACACACGCAGCGGGTCCAACGCCAGCTGCAGACCAACTCTCCGCAGCAGCAATGCTCGAAACTGTTTGTCGAGCATTGTCATCGAACGCTGTCTTGCTTGGAGGCCTAGAAAATGGGTCCGCGAGATTGTTCGGCGCAGGCGCAGGACAGATGGATCGAGTTGCATCGTGCCTTGGCGCTGTCCGCAAAGCTGGAGAACTGAGCAAAGGGTCAATCGCACTTTCAGATGCGTTCTTCCCGTTCTCGGATGGCCCACAAATCCTGATTGATGCAGGAGTCTCGATGATTGTTCATCCAGGTGGATCCAAGCGCGACAACGAGACCTTTGAGCTTTGCAACTCGAACAATGTCACTTGCATGACTACTGGTATTCGACATTTCAGACACTGATAGAACCAGATATCCATATCTCGCTGTGTATAGATCGACAACAACTATCGGATGTTGTAATCGGACGAAACACACTCCCAGCCTGCAAAGGTGAATCTTCAACGATCCTTCATGCATTCTCATGCGTATAAGGTTGAAGAGAGCACCAAAAACTGGTAGATATAGATACATGGCCCGAAAACACAAGGCAACAAAGTCGAAACGCACCCGAAAAGGGAGCGCTAACTCATCACAGAGCACTGATGACCACATACCAAGCACCGGTAGCTTAATCGCTGCTGGTGCTGTCACATATGACACAGGAGGACTCAACTCAAAGGTTCTTGTCCTCAATCGCAACTATCTCGCATCTCGCGTCGTGTCAGCGAAACGCGCCTTTATTCTCCTTGCTCGTGAAGCCGCGGAAGTTATTCATGCAGATGATGGCTCATACGCAAACTATGACTTCACAACGTGGGCAGAACTCTCAGAGCTTCGAAAAGAGTTTGAACCTGATCTATATGATTGGGTAAAAACCGTTCGCTTTGATATTGCAGTCCCACGCATTATCCGTTTAACAGGATACGACAAACTTCCTGCTCAGCGTGTGAAACTAAATCGCCGGAACTTGTTTGCACGCGATCACAATCAGTGCCAATACTGTGGGCATCGATTCCCGACGAATGAACTCTCGATTGATCATGTGATCCCACGCACACAGAACGGCCCAGATACCTGGCAGAATCTTGTTTGCTCTTGCGTTCGTTGCAACTCACGCAAGGGAGGTCGAACTCCGATCCAAGCGAGTATGAAACTGATTCGGAAACCGATTCAACCAAAACGGAATCCGTTGATCTCAATCAAACTCAATAATGAGAAGTACGCTTCATGGAAAGCGTTCCTCGACGAAGCATACTGGTCAGTCGAACTTCGGTAAGTCCTATTCGCTCAAACTGAAAACATAAACCTCGGTAAAACTGCCGTCATCCTCTTCGCGAGGATCGCTCCGAATCATACCGAGCTTTTCAACGACTCGGATTGATGCCGCGTTTTCTGGAGCGATAGTTGCGATGACCTCAGAGAGTCCGAGTTTCTTCGTTGCATAATCAAGCACAATTCCTGCGACTTCGCTCGCGTAGCCTTGCCCCCAGAACTCTTTCCGATACGCATATTTTATCTCAGGTAACAGTTGTCCATCAGGATGGACGAGCCCGCAGAACCCGATGATTTGATTCGAATGTTTCTGTGCAACTGCGAACATACCATATCCGCGATTTTGGTAATTTCGCTCAGTAACTTCTATCCATTTAATACACTCATCAAATGTGATTGGATCGCCTTCACCGACCCACTGCATTGCATCTGGATCGGAGTAAACTTGATAGAGATCATCTAGATCGTCAGAACTTAGTTGACGAACGAACACACGCTCAGATTCACATAACCTGATTAGATCGGGCATAACTTCTCGTCCAGTTGTTTTTACCCAAAGAGCTTGTCGGCCTTCTTCGCAAGCTCAAAGTCTTTGCGAGTGATACCGCCAGCATCATGCGTCGAAACTGTAAGCGTAACTTTGTTGTACCGAATCAAGATGTCCGGATGATGCTGAACCTGCTCAGCATACTCCGCGATCTGATTAACGAACTTCATTGAATCAAGGAAGTCTGAAAACCCAAAGGTTCTCTGGATTTGACCGTTAAGCTCAACCCAATCATCGTTTGATTCAAGACTCGTAGCGATCTGATCCTGGGTCATTTTTTCTAATGCTTGCTCAGCCATCCGCTCCTCCTGAGCTCAAAGTATCCAACGCTCGTCAACGAAGGGATATACACATTTCCATCGACAACGGTTGCCCCAAGCATCCAGTGTACCCACAATCTCATGTGAACGAACCGAAATTCCATCCTCAATCTGATCAAACCTCAATCACTCGTATTGCTCCATCCCCGACAGGATCGCTGCATTTAGGGAATGCGATGAGCTTCCTCATCAACTGGTCAATTGCTCGTAAGCACAACTGGCATATCGCATTGCGCATCGAGGACTTGGATACACCACGCGTTAAACCAGGAGTAATCGAATCCACTATCCAGACACTTCAATGGCTCGGAATTGATTGGGATTCAGGGCCAACTACCCAAGCAAATCAGATCGACCGATATCAACAAGCGATGGTTAAACTCGCATCTCTAGAGCACATCTATCCATGCTCGCTATCTCGATCTCAAATTGAATCCGCAGCATCAGCCCCTCATTCCGGGGAGTCCGACTTCCACGGAGTGGTATTCGATTCATCTTTACGCCCCGATCACATCCCTCGAATATTCTCCGATGTTGATACCAACTGGAGGTTTCTAGTCGCTCCTGAACCTGTTGAGTTTCGTGATGCTCTCTATGGGCCTCAATCATTCTCACTCTTAGAAATCGTCGGTGACTTTGTTGTATGGACAAAGCGAGGAACTCCAAGCTATCAACTCGCAGTCGTTGTTGACGATGCTCTATGCGGCGTAAACCAGATTGTGCGAGGAAGTGATCTCCTCGATTCTGCTGCAAGACAACTGCTGCTCTACAAAGCACTCAATCTCAGCCCAATCCCGAACTACACCCATCTACCACTCGTGCGCGGCGAAGACGGGCGAAGACTCGCTAAACGCCACGGCGACACACGAATCGACTCCTATACACAGCATGGAACGAGCCCAGAAAAAATAATCGGGCTCATCGCCTTCTGGTGCAAGATATCCAAAGAAAGAGCACCAATGTCGATTCATGAGTTCAAAGAACGCTTTTCCCTCGATACACTAGGAACTGACGATATTACTTTTACCTCTGAGGATGACCAATGGCTTCTTTCATAACCCCACGCTTGATGAACTTGAGCATGTTGTTATTACTCTTGCTCCTCTCGATTGAACTCGCAGGATGCTCGAAACCGATCGTCATTGATGGATACATTCCAGTCGAGATTGGAAACCGAACATTCCAGCTTGAAATCGTCGCAGACGATGAAACTCGGAACCTTGGACTCGGAGGCCGAAAGCAACTCGACGAAGACAAAGGAATGATCTTCTCATTCCCCGATTCGAAAATCCGTCGTTTCGTCATGCGAGATTGCTACATTGACATAGACATCATCTATCTCGATAGCGCTGGGCGCATCATCGCAATGTATCACATGCCTGTTGAAGAACAACAAGCTGAATCCGAATCAATCTACGCTTACGAACTTCGGCTCACAAAGTACTCATCTCGATTCGATGCTCAATACGCAATCGAACTCATCGGAGGCATGCTTGAAAACCTCAACCTTGAAGAAGGTCAACTCCTCAAGATCGATGCAGAGTATCTTCAATCAGTAACTCAATAATCACGATCGCACAATACTGAGTCCTACAACTGCTCGATAGTCCGATTTACAGTTATGAACCGTGTTGGCCGTAGCGATTCGAAGGCTTGATCGTGCTGATAACCTAGATTGAATCAGCATTTCATACCCACAATAGATATAGAGAGATGCTTGTCCGATCCCTAAGCATCTTGCAAAGTTTCCTTCTCTGGATTTTTGTAAGTGTGCACAGGATTAGGAGGCAGCGATGGGACTACGCATAGCCGGATCAAAGATTAGCGGGCCAAGTGTGCTTGTTGCGAGTTCGTCGACGTTGGATCCAGCAACCCCGCTCGGGCAGCTGCTGATCTCAATCGAAGAAAAACTCCAATCGCATGGGATTGGGATTGAACAGATTTCGACAGAACAACTTTTGAGTATCCAACCCAAGAAGTCCGCCGTCCAATCCCCAGTATTGATCTTGCTCAATGAGAATGACGCGGACACAACAATCAATCGCATGATGGACACATTAGTTGAACATCTCTCTCCCGCATTAATCCTTGTGCCGCCTTCATTAGATCACACAACTCTGCATTTTAGATCACAAGGCATCATGTGCGAATCGATCGATATTGAACCGGCCCACGCATCCATCATCCTTTGGACTCTCGCGCAGCGCCAACCTGCGATTCAACAACTCACTACGGATCTTCGACTCACTGAAATGTCGATAAACTCTGTTCATACAGAGATTAACAAACTACACGAAGAGCTTCAATCCGCGGCGTCGATTCAACGCGAGTACATGCCGACTAAACTTCCGACTATTTCTGGAATCGATCTTGGAATTGTATATCGTCCAGCTTCGTATGTTTCCGGCGATATCTACGACATCATCGAACTTGATGAAGATCATATTGGGATCTTCCTCGCAGACGCAGTCGGACACGGAGTCCCTGCGGCGCTGATGACAATGGTCATCACGCAAGGGCTTCACAAAGTTGACGGCAAGGGAGAAAATAAACGCATCGTACCTCCTGGAGAGGCGCTCCGTCGACTCAACAATACGATGACTGAACACCAAGGAGAGCAAGCACGCTTTGCAACAGGTGTCTATGCGATTTTCAACAAACGCACGAACGAAATCACAGTTGCAGGCGCTGGACACCCCCCTTCTTTGCTTGTTCGATCAAGTAACGGGGAAGTCGAGCAAATCGAATCTGATGGCCCACTTCTGGGAGTATTCCCTGATGTTGAGTTCGGACAAGACACAGTGACAATGGAACCGGGAGATGTCTTTATCATCTACTCTGACGGATTTGAAGTCGCATTCCCGAGTACAGATGCAGTTGGAGATGAACGCAAGCGCCCAACACTGACGTACATTAAAGAACTCACAGAAGCTGGTTCTGGGATTGAAACTCTAGCAGATGCGATCTCTACTCTCGAATCTCATCTCGACAATCAGGTCGGATCATTGCATCAACCCGATGATGTCACAGCTCTGTTCCTCGCGAGCTCACACTCAATGTCTCAAGTGCAAACAACGCAGTAAGCGAGTCATCAGCTCAATCCTGGCTTGGGTAAAAATCAAGAGCTTTGAAGACATCCTCTTCTTTGCCGTACACTGTGAGTAAATCCTCTTCAAGGATTTGAGTCGTTGAATGAGGTGCACCGATGTACTGCCCGTTCGATCTTCTAATACCAAGCACGAGCACCCCCTGTTCACTCAGCTCAATACTCGCGAGTGTTCGGCCAACCACCGAATGTTCAGGCTCGATATCAACTTGGATCACAGCATACCCGTCGCTCGAACGAAGGACAGTTTCATAATCCATCGCTCGAACTTTATGAAACTTGACAAGCGAAGCTTTTATCCCCGCTTCAAGAATCTTTTTAACCAGTTGTAGACGAAAAATACCGCCGATGACAATTATTGCAAGCAACATCATTCCAAGCTTGAAGAAAAACTTACCACTTCCTTCAAACGGAATCATGTCATCGAGCCAGTTCTGATCGTTATCTACAAAGGTGATAATCACAGTACTGAGCGCACCTGTTAATCCGATGTTCCCTGCGATAATCAAATGAGAAGCAATTCGTCTGCGTGTAGGATGTCCAACAATCATTTCTGCTTCTGTAGTTGTAAATCCAACTCCAAAGAAGCATGAGATCGCTTGAAACTCTGCGACATCACGCGAAAGCCCAGTCATCATCAAAGCAGTTGCACCGGTTCGCACTACCAATAGTGCGACAACTACGATGATGAAGAATGCAAAGATAGGCATCTTGTCAGTCCCTTTGAGCCTGTTCTTTATCCTTGATCAGGCTCTGCGATCTGAATCGAAGCAATCGCAGTAAGGAGATCAGCAGCAAAGCGGAACACTTTGTTGAGTCCAGTGACTACGAGCACGCTCATTACCTCATCGGTAACGCCGCAAAGAACGAGTTGTCGATTATGCGCATCGAGATTCTTGCGTAATCGCAGAAGCTGAGCAATGTTCGACGA
>Ga0209344_10001607_pt1 | contig 28633 bp, 23 predicted proteins | sample Cruoilmetagenom6_FD_187293 | JGI IMG/M metagenome (GOLD analysis project Ga0209344, IMG submission 187293) | Oil polluted marine microbial communities from Coal Oil Point, Santa Barbara, California, USA - Santa Barbara Oil Seep Sample 6 (SPAdes)... | ecosystem: Environmental > Aquatic > Marine... | reverse complement strand
TGAAAAACATCTTTTGAAACTATTCGATATTTCCCTTTTTCTGAAACGCTTCCCTATTAAAAGGGCAAAGGAAGAACTGCTTCAAATTTCCCAAATAAATGAAACAGACTACGAAGCATTTTTGAAAGCGAAAAGGGCCGAAATCGTAAACTATCATTTAGAAAACAATACTTTTTATCGCAATAAAGTGAAGGGTGAGTTTTCAAGTTGGGAAACACTTCCTGTCTTGAAAAAGGCAGATTATCAAATTCCTTTAAAAGAAAGACTTTCAAAAGACTTTTCGGAAAAAAATTGTTACATAAACAAAACTTCGGGTTCCAGTGGAAATCCCATTCGTTTTGCAAAAGATAAATATAGCCACGCAATGACCTGGGCTTACCACATGGAGCGGTTTGGGTGGTATAGCATAGATTTTAATAGTTCGTTGCAAGCTCGTTATTACGGAATTCCTTTGGATACTGTTGAAAATAAAACCGTGCGTTTAAAAGATTTTTTAGCAGATCGGCATCGGTTTTCAATAAACGATCTTTCGGAAAAGGCTCTCGATGAAATGTTGAAAGTCTATAAACGAAAACCATTTGAGTACATTAACGGCTATACCAGCAGCATTGTGCTCTTTGCGAAATATTTGAAGGAAAAGAAAATAATACTAAAAAATGTCTGTCCAACGCTGAAGGTGTGTATCGTTACTTCCGAAATGCTTTTTGAGGATGACAGAATTTTGCTTGAAGAACAGTTGGGCATTCCAGTGGTCAATGAATACGGTTGTTCAGAAGCTGGAGTGATTGCCTTTACCAATCCAAAAGGCCAATGGGAAGTTGATTCCAAAACGCTTTTTGTTGAGATTTTGGATGAGACCGATAAGCCGCTTCCTTGGGGTGAAGAAGGACGTATTGTAATAACTTCGCTTCACAACAAAGCACATCCTTTTATCCGTTATGAGATTGGCGATTACGGAGCACTGAGCGTAAAAAGCACTTTTAAAAAACCAATTCTAAAAACCCTGGTGGGGAGAACAAATGACTTTGCAATACTTCCCAGTGGAAAGAAAGCGGCTGGAATGACTTTTTATGTAATTACCAAAAAAATAATGGAAGAGAGTGGAAACATACAAGAATTTAAAGTAGTTCAATCAAAGATTGATACTTTTGAGATTAACTATGTAAGCAAAGAAGAATTAACGGAAGAAAAGAAGCGATCTATTGCACAAACCATTTCGCAATATTTAGAGCCGGGATTGACATTTATTTTCAACAGAAAAGCACAGCTGGATAGATCGGCAAGCGGTAAGTTGAAACAGTTTATTTCGTTGGTTGAAAATTAATCCCCACACAAAACGTGCAAAAGGAAATTCTTATAATAACCAACTATTTCCCTCCTGAAAGAGGCGCGGCAGCTAATCGTATTTATAGCTTGGCAGAAGCAATGGGAGATGCTGGATTTGCGGTGACGGTTCTTTGCCCATTGCCAAATTATCCAACGGGTAAAGTTTTTCGGGAATATAGCGGTAAAATCTCTTCAGTTGAATCTGCCTCCTTCGGAAAAATAAAACGATTGTGGATTTGGCCCAGCAATTCTACAAATAAATTTGTGAGGTTGCTCTCTATGGTTTCCTTTTCTTTTAGTCTAATTTTATTTTTCGTGTTTTCAAAAACACCTAAAAAGATATTTATCCAATATTCGCCAGTTTTCGTAGGGTTTACAGGAATTTGTTTGGGGCGTTTGTTTTCCAAAAAAATAATACTGAATGTTTCTGATCTGTGGCCATTGGCTGGATTTGAAATGGGAATTTTAAAAAAAGGAACCTATTATTCCCTTTTGCAGAAGATGGAAAAGTTCTGTTATAAGAATGCCGATTTGATTGTTGGCCAATCTGAAGAAATTCTTCAGCATATTTCAAATTATTGCAAGAAGTCAACTTTTTTATATCGAAATGTTCCCAACTTCAAAGTTCCCATAATTGAAGAAACCAAACAATCTGCTGAAATTAAAATAGTTTACGCAGGTTTATTGGGGGTTGCGCAGGGAATATACGGGATTTGTCAACGAATTTCATTTCCAGAAAATGTGAGTCTACATATTTATGGGGCTGGGCCCGAAGCGGAAAAAATTGAAAGCTTAGAAAAGCAAGGTATTTACTTTTATGGTGAATTGAAAAGGGAGGAATTGCATATTGAGCTGCAAAAATATAACATTGCATTTATTCCTTTAATAAAACGAATTTACGGCTCCGTTCCCTCAAAAATATTTGAATATACACGCTTGGGGCTTCCTATACTTTACTTTGCTGGAGGTGAAGGAGGAGATATTGTAAAAAATGAGTCTCTTGGATGGGTCGTACCCGTAACTAATTATGATGCGCTACAAAACTTTATAAATACAATTTCTAAAGAAAAAATAAAGGAATTCCCGAAAGGTGAAGTTAAAAAGAATTCGGTTTCCGCATTTAATTTCCATAAACAGTTTGAGGATTTTACTGCGATGCTAGAAAATATTTAATAAGCTTTCTCTTCACCTCGAAGGGCGTTGTAGATGGTTTGGAATACAATTTTAATATCAAGGAAGAGGCTCCAGTTTTCGAGATAAAAAATATCATATTTAACCCTGTTTATAATATGGTTATCGTCTTCCACCTCACCTCTAAAACCGCTAACTTGCGCTAATCCTGTAATACCTGGCTTGATAAAATGGCGAACCATAAATTTATCGATGCGTTCAGCATACATATGCGTATGGCTTACCATATGGGGTCTTGGGCCTACTACGGACATTTCGCCCTTTAGCACATTGATAAACTGTGGCAGTTCATCAATACTCGTTTTTCTAATAATTTTTCCTACCCGTGTTACCCGTTCATCCCCTTTTCTTATTTGTTCCAAATGTGCCATGGGGTTTGGTATCATACTCCGAAATTTATAACAGTAAAATTCTTTGTAGTCTAGCCCATTTCTTTTTTGTTTGAAGAATACAGGTCCTTTTGATTCTAATTTAATTAATAATCCAAGAATTGGCGTGAGCCAAGATAAAAGCCCTACTATAACAAAAAGCGAAAGTATTATATCAAAACCTCTTTTTATAAACTTATTAAAGGGTTCATCCATAGGAATTTTACGCATGGAAAGAATGGGAAGCACTCCATAATAAGTAAAGTCCAGTTTTTTACTATATATTTCTTTATTGTCTGGAAGAAATTTTAAGACTTTAAGGTTGTTATCCACAAAATCAACCAACTTTATTAAATCTTTGTTGTTAATTTCGGCAACTGAGGAGTACACCTCATCTATTTCCTCTCTGAGGATATAATCCATACATTCTTCTATGGTGACTTTATCAGGTCCTTTTAAATCAAAGGTTTTGTAAAGTTTATAACCATAGACCGGATTAGTGGTAAAAAATTTTCGTAATTGGTCAGTTTTTTGGTTGAGCCCTAGAATCACAACTTTACGTACGTTTCCACCCAAGTGTAAACGATATTTCTTCAAGAGAAAGAAAATACCCAATTTTACAATGGTAATGCATAGCATCACCATAAAAATATATTTAAAAATGATGGAAGCTGAGGTGGTCAACTCATTATAAAAACCAAAAAAGGAAAAAACAATCAATAGGAAAATAATAGCCTGTTTCCCTATAAGCGACATAATTTTGGATAGATGGGTAAAACGATAAATCTCATAAAACCCCAATCGCAATGAGAGTATAAGCCAAGCTATGGTTAAAAAAACTACATAGTTAAAATACGGGAAAGGATTACCAAACAATTCAAAAGCAAAAAAATGGATAAAGAACAGATCTATTCCATATGAAATAGGTCTAAGTAATCCTGAATATCTTCCGCTCCTAAACATTTACTTTTTATCTATTGATATGCTTTGAAAAATCTTTATGCTCGCTTTTAAAAAGTTCTTCTTTTGATAACCCCTTAAAATACTCAAATGTTTTTTTCATTCCTTCTTCCCTAGAAACTTTAGGTTCCCATCCCAATATTTCCTTTGCTTTCGATATATCTGGTTCGCGCTGCAGAGGATCATCCTGAGGTAGGGGCTTAAACACAATTTTTTGTTCGGTTCCAGTTAGTTTCACAATTTCATTTGCAAAATCGAGAATGGTAATTTCTTCTGGATTTCCGATATTAATAGGTAGCGGATAATCGCTCATTAATAAACGGTAAAGCCCTTCTACCTCATCATCGACATAACAGAAGGAACGAGTTTGCATTCCATCACCAAAAACCGTAAGGTTTTCTCCCCGCAAGGCTTGCCCAATAAATGCAGGTATAACGCGCCCATCGTTAAGACGCATACGGGGACCATAGGTATTAAAAATACGGGCTATTCGCGTTTCCAAACCGTGAAATCTATGATATGCCATGGTTATAGATTCCTGAAATCGTTTGGCCTCATCGTAAACACCGCGCGGTCCAATAGTATTTACATTTCCGAAATATTCTTCAGTCTGTGGATGTACCTGTGGATCGCCATATACTTCAGAAGTTGATGCAATAAGGATTCGTGCCTTTTTCTCCCTTGCCAATCCAAGAAGGTTGTGTGTTCCCAACGAACCTACCTTTAAAGTTTGGATGGGTATTTTTAAATAATCTATGGGGCTTGCTGGGGAAGCAAAATGAAGAATATAATCTACTTTTCCTGGAACGTGTACAAATTTGGTAACATCATGGTGGTAAAACTCAAAAGCTTCCAGTTTAAAAAGATGTGCAATATTTTTAAGATCACCAGTAATAAGGTTATCCATCCCGATAACGTGAAAATCTTCGGCAATAAATTTATCGCAGAGGTGCGAGCCTAAAAATCCAGCAGCTCCGGTTATTAGGACACGTTTTTTCATCTGTATAAAATATTTGAGAAAGAGGAAGATGGAATGCCTAAGCCTGCACCTACTTTCAATTTATAATTTGCTATTGGGCATTTCATAAGTTAACCGTCTTTCTACCCACGGAAACATAGGTAAACCCTTCTGTTTCCATATCATTTACGCTATATAAATTTCTACCATCAAAAACAACTGGATTATTCAACAATTGTTTTAATCTCCCATAATCTGGAGTTCTGAATATGCTCCATTCGGTGCAAATTAAAAGTGCATCGGCATTTTCCAATGCAGCGTACATAGATTCGGAATAATTTAATCTATTGCCAAAACGCTTTTCAATATTTGGCATTGCCTCGGGATCAAAAACTTTAAGTTTTGCACCCTTATCAAGTAAAGCTTCCATCATATCAATAGATGGGGCTTCACGGATATCGTCTGTTTCGGGTTTAAATGCCAATCCCCAAATAGCAATAGTTTTTTCCTTTAAATCATTTTTGAAATAGCTCTCTATTTTGGGAAGTAAGATGGTTTTTTGGGCCGAATTGATTTCAATTACTGAATTTAAAATTTTGAAGTCGTAGTTTTCATCTTTTCCCGCTTTTTGAAGTGCTTTAACATCTTTAGGAAAGCAAGAGCCCCCATACCCAATTCCGGGGAAGAGAAAACGCTTCCCTATGCGGGTATCGGTACCCATTCCTGCACGTACCATGTCTACATCGGCACCAACTTTTTCGCAATAGTTTGCTATTTCATTCATAAATGTAATCTTGGTAGCCAAAAATGAATTTGCCGCATACTTTGTAAGCTCTGCAGATTTTTCATCCATTATGATTATGGGGTTTCCGGAACGTACAAATGGGCTATAAAGTTTTTTCATCAAGTCAGTTGCCCTTTCACTACTGGAACCAACAACAATGCGTTCGGGTTTTAAAAAATCATCAACAGCAAAGCCTTCGCGAAGAAATTCTGGGTTGGAAACCACATCAAATTCACAGGATGCATTTTTAGCAATTACTTTGTAAACTTTTTCTGCGGTACCGACAGGTACGGTACTTTTATCGACAATTACTTTATAAACTTTTATTTTCTTGCCAATTTCTTCTGAAACGTTCAAAACATAGGATAGGTCAGCAGACCCATCTTCATCTTCCGGAGTTGGGAGTGCTAGAAAAATTATATCACCATGCTCCAATCCTTCTTCCAGTGAGGTTGTAAATTTTAAACGGTTTGCCTTGATGTTTCTTTCAAACAGTACGTCAAGGTGTGGCTCATAGATTGGCACAATACCATTACGCATTTTTTCTACTTTGCTTTCGTCTATGTCTACACAGATTACTTCATTTCCTGTTTCCGCCAAACAAGTTCCCGTTACAAGGCCTACATAGCCTGTTCCTATAACTGATATTTTCATTTATCTTTTTCTTTCTTTTCTACTATTGAAAAGTTCTGTTTATTATCAAAGCGCAAAAGTACAATTTGCAATTCTTTTTATAGGGGTTTTGCACTGTTGTTTTCCTTGCTATGGGTAGTGGTCATTAACACAATCATAATGAAGCCTACATAGTATGCTCCAATTTGTCTGTGGAAAAGGTTTTCAACCATACAGTACATTACCAATATGGCTAGCATAGCTGTTGGAAAAAACTTAGTGTGGCTCGAAATAAAACTTAAAAATATAAAAATCAAAAACAGCAACAATGCAATAAAACCGGCACTCAAGTAAAAATCCAAAAACTGATTATGTGTATTATAACGTTGAGATACAAACTTTTTTTTCTTTTTGGGATTGGTGATTTGGGCTTCATAACAAGAAACCAATTGATCTTTTGTAGTGTCAAAACCAATTCCGGTAAGTGAAAAACCCTTTTCCTCTATAATGTTTTGGGCGCAACTCCAAACCACCGCCCTCAGCTCATAGGTCATTGAATTTTCAATAAAAGCTGGAGGATTTTTAGGATTCTCTCTTTGGCTGGATTGAATAATCTTTTCGTTTTTAATAATAAAAAATAGGCTAACGACCGCAAATATGGCAAATGCCGCAATTAAAGTTTTCCATATTTTCAGTTGGCCATAAAATTGCCGAACTAATAATAACACAAATAAGGAAACCACGGCAATTTTTGATGCAATCAACACTATGAATAGTGCATTGACAAGAATATTGGCCAAATAATAATTATTTTCTGGATGGTATTTTTTTGAGATTGCCTGAAAGGAGATCAAAATACTAAAAGAGCTGAGAAGACCCAGATAAAGCCTGTCAATCAATAACGATTCTATAACCTGTGGGGAGTCGCCCAGCGCAAAACTTCCAGTGGCATCGGTTATTAGCACAAAATTATATACCGAAAAAAGAATGGCCGCAAGGGATGAAAAAATGATTGCACTGTTAATTTTCTTGGCATCAGCTACAGGTATATAAAGAATGGCCAGCCCTACGGCGATCATCACTTTTTTAATAATATTAAAATCATCCGGCAATCTTCCACTTCCAAAAGAATCAATCAGTAAGTAAGCAAAAAGACCTAAAAATACAGCAATAGGAAGCGATTTCAGTTTTCTGAAGTCTTCCTTTTTTACAACAAAGGGAAAGGCGACTACCAAAATTGCTAATAGAATATTAGGCCACGCTCGGATATAATTATCAAAAGGAATAATGAGGTAAAGCAGCAAAAATGCATAAGGGTATATGGCAGCGAGCAGGATCCTCATATTGAAAAAGAATTGTTTTAAATTTTAGGGGAAGATAGAAAACTCTTATGAGTTATTGGACTTTAGTAGGGAGATTTTGGACATCCCCATTATTCATTGGCGATAAAATTAAAGGCATTTATGTGAGATCAATTGAAGGTTTTTGTTTAGAAATAAAATGGATTAATTTTATCAAATTCGTTTTGTAGGAAAAATTGGCTGTTTTCTTACAATCTAATGACTTTGGTATGGCTTTGCTATGGCTTTGGTATGAAGTATCTGTGGATGCTCGATTTTATGTGACAAGACAGAATGATATCGGGGAGCTATTATGGGATTTTTATTTATTTGAAAAACGCTCCCTTAACACTAAATAGATAAACTTAGAATTACCTACCAAATATCGTTTCCACATACGTCTAGGTTCCTGTGCAAAGCGGTAGAACCACTCCAGGCCGGCTTTTTGCATCCAGGCTGGCGCCCGTTTTGTTTTTCCTGCAACTACATCAAAACTACCGCCAACTCCCATAATCAGATTTACGTTTTTTAGAATGTCGCGGTATTTAAATAGAAAGTTTTCTTTGATGGGAGAAGAAATTGCCACAAAAAGCATTTGGGTGCCACTGTCAGCTATTTGTTGTGCTATTTCCTTTTCTTCTGAAGGACTGAAATAACCATTTCTATATCCGGCAATAATGTTTGGACTATAGACTTCAGAATATTTTTCAACTACCGATTTTACTACATCCTCCTTCGCGCCGAATAGAAAGATTTTATAATTGTTGTTATGCGCCATTTCCACAAGATTGGCCATAAGGTCTATACCTGCAACTCGCTCTTTAAGGGGTTTTTGTAAAAACCGTGAGGCCCAAACCACAGCTTGTCCATCAGCGTTAATGATATCACTATTATTTACGCTCTGCCGTAGTTCAGGATCTTTCTGCATGGCAACCACTTTTCCGGCATTTACCACCACGTGATGGAGCTGTTCGCCAGTTTGTATTTTTTCCTGTACCAAGGCAAGGGTTTCTTGCATGGAGAGGTTGTCAATGGTGGTGTTTAGGATTTTTATCCGTTGTGGAATACTCACAATCAATTTTTAGCGAGCAAATATAGTGTTTATAGCACACTAATTGTTCAAATAAATTACTTCAAAATCGTAATGTTGGTCTTCTTCATCCAATATTGTGATTGTAGATGTTCCATCCGAAAGTTTTAATTTATAAAGTATCTGGTTATAATTTGAATCATGTAGAATGGCTCCCTGAGGGACAACTGCAACAATTTCAGTTTCGGAGATGCTCGTTGTTTCACCTTCTATGCCATTAAAGGAAACTCTAGAAGTAATTGCCGTATCTATATTTTCATCAACAAATGTAATCTCCGCTCCCGGAAATGCTTGTAGGGGAGAAAAAACTTGTTATTACCAATTGATTTTCTGGCTCCAGGTTTGGGCCATCGTCTTTGTTAAAGCAGCTCACTGCAATAAACAGCAATAACAGGTATTTGATATACTGCATAGGTGAAAATCATTAGTGGCTCAATTTAAAAAAATCAGTCAATATTGTTGGCCACCATAAACTTAACCAATTTTTTCGCAATATCATTTAAAGCCTCTTGATTATAATGCACTGGATCCCGTAGCCACTTCCTTTCCAGAAAATCCTTGGTTTCATCATAGCCAATGTAGGTGTTTTTATCATCTTCAGCTACCTCATCTTGAACCTTCCGTACAGCCGAATATCCTTCGTCGCACTCTTTACAAGTGGCGTGCCTTCCAATTTCAATTATAATAAACGGAAGATTAGCACCATACCGCTCCCGAAATTTGGAAATTAAATTTTTTAAATCCCGTTTATATTCTTCAGCAGTCAAAATACCTTTTCCAATAGCCTCTCCATCGTTTTCGCCTTGGGACCAGATAATAGCTGATAGATTTTCTTCTATATTATAAGGAGGGTATATTAGAGAAAAGCGTTTGTCTATTTCATCAAAACTTTTTTCCAACAAATCACCGGTGGGGCTCCAATTACCCCAATCATTTGTTTCCGCTTTTGCATTCAATGCACTTCCCGCTTTAGCGCACTGTATGATATATGCCTCCCTACCTGTTATTTTTTTATAGTTATAAGCAAGCGTATCTCTTATGAAAACGGCATTGCTCTGTCCGGCAAGCGCTATCATAACTTTGGGCTTAGCGCAGGCTGTGAAAAATAAAATCAACGAAAAGAGAACCCATAATTTTTTCATTTTCTAGATTTAATTAGTTTGGCAGGAACACCGCCCATTATTGAAAACGGTGCAACATTCTTTGTGACCACAGCGCCAGCTCCTATAATGGAACCGGTACCTATTGTTATTCCAGGCATCACTACCACATTTCTCCCCAACCATACATCATCTTCAATAGTGGGTGGATTTGGCAACGTTTCCCCTTGGAAGACCATGGGTATTTCGGTGTTTTGGTAATTATGGGACATACTTAAAATAGAAACGTTAGGAGCAATCAAAACATTGTTACCAATATAGGCGCCCTGAATGAACACATTTTCATTGATTTGGCATCCCGTACCTATTTTTAGATTTTTTCCATTGGAAAAATAAACGTTATTTTCAATGAAACTATTTTTTCTATCGGGAATAAATTTGAGAACTTTTGAAACATACCAAACCCTTATATTCCGCGTAAGGGAAATATATCGTGAATGTGGCAGATGCGAAATAATGCCATAATAAATTACCAATGCTAGTTTCTTATACATACCTTTTTAAGTTGCTCCAATAGTTTTTTACTTACATATCCGCTTTCGTATTGCTCAGCAGTTTTAAAGGCGGCATTGCCCATTTTCTCTCTTTCTTCCTGCGAAAAATTAAGATATTTTTCAATACAAGATGTTAATTCCGAAACATTTCCCGGCTGAAATAACATTCCATTTTTAGTGTCCTTAATGTATGTTTTCAGTCCTGCAATATCGCCCCCAATTACAGGGGTTTTACAACTCATGGCTTCCAGACCCACAAGACCCAGACTTTCTGCTTCACGTTTCGTGGGAAATACCATTACGTCCATTTTATTGTAAAGATGAACCAATTGTTCCTGTTTTACAAGACCCAAAAATTCCACATTCTCCTTAATTCCAAAATCGTGCATCATGGTTTTCATTTCGGTTTCCTGGAGGCCTTGTCCCGCAATGATGGCTTTAAAAGGTATATTTTTTTCTTTTAATGTTTTTAAAGCCGTCAAAAAATCATCCCACCCTTTTCCTTCGTCTATTCTTGAAACCATTCCCAAAATGGGAATTTCATGTATGGTTTTAGCCATAGGGTAAAACCTTTTGGCGTCAACCCCTCCGGATGGAGATGTGAAAATTTGCTCATTCGCTAAAAATGGATAATTGTGCAACATCATATCCTTAAAATAATCGGAAGGCGTAACTACCAGATCAACCTTTTTAAGAACGTATTTATTCAGAATATCTATTTTTCTCCCTTTGGAATGGGTAACATCGTCGCCGTGAACATTTATTACGAGTGGTTTCCTTTTCTTAAAAAGAAAAAACAGAAAAGCTAAAGCCGGCGCATTATGCGACATAAAATGGACATAAATGAGATCATAGCTTTTAAAGATAAAATTGTAACATATTGAACAATAATATCCAAAATAGGAAATTGCTTTGCCAATAGTATTTGAACGTTTTCCCTTTATTACGGATACCGCAGAAAAAACAACACCCATTTTTTCGAGCTGCAACCTAAAATTTCTCACAAATACCCCAAAAAGTGAATCTTTGGAGGAAGGGTACATGTTTGAAATTAGAAATATTTTCATCTTGCTTTCCACTTATTCATTATCCTGTAGCCAATAGTAAATACTCAACAACAGGAATATCTGCTTTTCGCGGTTATACCCTTTTAAATGTTCGTTCAATATTTTATTCAACGCATCTGTATTAAAAATTTCCGTGAATATTCCGGGTTTTAAAAGCAATTCTTTTATCTGGTCATTATATTTTTTGAACCAAATTTTTGTTGGAGATTGAAAAGCGTATTTTTTTCGATTTATAATACGTTCCGGCAAAATTTTCTTGGCGTATTCCTTGTGTATGATTTTGGTCTTTCTAATTGCCAATCTTTCCTTCGCGGGCAGTGATTCTATATAATTAACCAACTCGGTATCCAACATGGGCACTCGACATTCCAACGAAAAATTCATTGTGATTTTATCGGTGTACAAAAGCAAATCGTCAGGGAGATTCATCCGTACATCTATGGCCATCATACGTTCTGCCGCGGTTTTCTTACTACTGCACCGAAGTGCATTGTAAAAATATTCTATTAAATGGAACGCTTTTTCCTCCCGAACGTTCAACAGTTTTTTTATGTCCTCCTGGGTAAAAATGGAATACACATTTAAAAACCGCTGCACATCATTTCTTTCTCCTAGCGCATTGGCCGATCGTAAAATCCGTTCGTTTTTAACCCCAATATGGGGAACGATTTTATTCGAGGAATGAATAAGCCCTCGGGGAATTTTTCCTGAAATTACCTCGCCCTGATATCTTTGGTAACCTCCCAAAGGCTCATCTGCGCCCTGGCCGGTTAGTACCACTTTTACATATTTTGAAGCCAATTGTGAGAGGTAGTACATCGGTATGACCGAAGTTGTGGCCAATGGCTCTTCAATAATTCTGGTAGTTTCTTCAAAAATGGATAGAAAATTATCAAAACTAATTTTGGTCGAAAAATGTTCCAAGCCCAAAATATCCGCCGTTTCTTTGGCGGCATCAATTTCATCTTCTTTGTGCAGGCCCTCAAAACCTACGGTAAATGCCTTCAGTTTTTTATCGGAATGTTTTTGGGCTATTGCCGCCACAACGGCAGAATCTATGCCTCCGCTTAACATAATACCTATTTCCACATCGGCCATTAATTGCCTTTTTACGGCATTTTCAATATGGGTTTCGTAGCCTTTTAGGAAGTTTTCCTTTTTTGAATGTGACGGAGAAGGCGCTTCCTTAATGAAATATTTTTCGGAATAATGTAGTTTATCCGAAGCCAAATCAACTTCAATATAATGTCCCGGTTTCAGTTTTTTAATGTCTTTGTGGAGCGTTAATGGCGAGGGAAGATAACGCAACCGAAGCAAAGTGGGCAGGTTATCCAAATCTGGCTTAGGGCTATCCTGCAAGTCTTTTACAGGACGTATTTCGGAAGAGAAAATAAAACTTGTATCGTCCTGAAAATAGTAAACCGGCTTTACGCCAAAATGGTCACGGGCCAAATACAGTTTTTCATTCTCAATGTCCAAAAAGGAAAATCCGAAAATTCCATTAAAATCTACGACACTTTCAATGCCAAATTTTCTGAGGTAATAAAGAATCGTTTCAGTATCGGAATGGCCCTTAAAATCAATTTCCGTGAGTTTTTCCCTTAAATCAAGGTGGTTATATATTTCCCCATTGAAAGTTATGGCGAATTTTCCGCAGGAAGAAATCATAGGTTGGCGGCCTGCATCAGACAGTTCCACAATCGCCAACCGTACAAGACCCAATCTTATGTCATGTCGGGCAACTTTAAAACTTTCAATTTCCGAAGCATCTGGCCCCCTGTGCTCTATAAGTTTTAAGGCGCTTAAATCAAAGGCTTTATTTATTGAACCAATTATTCCACACATATATTTTGGTTTACTTCGTTTTGATTAATTTTTTGTGCCTTTTTTGAATACCAAACAATAAAAAGAGAATAGAAAAAAGCAAAAATGAAAACCCCTTTGCTCAGTCCAAAAATACTTTCTGAAAAGGAAAATAAGGCTATAATAACGAAAAAGCTCAGCGCCTCCCCCTCTAGGCCTGTTTTTCTCAAGAAAATGAGCAATACCGTAATGTAGACGAATAGTCCCAATATACCGTTTGAGACCAAAAATTCCAAATATTGGTTATGGGCATTGTAATGATTGTTCAATGCGATATCAAAACCTCCCTTGCTATAGGCCAAATCATACAGTGCCTGGGCATCGCCCGTTCCGATTCCAAAAATATAATTTCCACGAGCATTAAATTCAGAAAGAATGGCTATCCAGCGCGGATATCTGTCCAAGGTTATATTTCCTTGTGAATCTACAATTGCGGAAAATTTAGAACCCAAATAATCGAACTTAATGGATAGAATAGCCAAAGTGGCAATTAAGCCGATTAAATAGAAAATCTTTTTTATTTCCAGTTTTCTAAATATTGTAATCACTACCATAACTATCAAACAGATAACGCCAATGCGGCTGCTGGTTTCAATCAAAAAAAGAAAGAAGGGAGCTAGAAGCAATAGCAGTTTCAATTTATGCCTTCTTAAATTCACAAATTCCCGCATCCTTATAATGCCGAGGATAAAGATTACTATCATTATCGCGAAATAGCTTGGGTGCCCTTCCAATGGTTTTAAGGCATTCCAGCCATTATAAATCCATTTAAAAAAATAACCGGCCTGTACCCACGGTGTGGCATTGGTTAAGATAGATTCAATTATAAAACCCCAACAAATCACCATTCCAATAAAAAGTCCTGTTCCCAAGGAAATATATATTTTCTTTAGGTTGAAGTCTTCCTTTTTATGCGAAAGCACTATAAGGGGAATCAGCAACAGGGTGAGTGTCCGTTCCATATCCCTGAGGGCATCTTTTACGTCGGTGGAAAAAAACCATCCCAAAACGAACATAAAATAGAGTACCGCCAAAAAATAAAAAGCCGTTTTATTCCCTTTTAGGTTTTGCAGGCGCTCTTTCGGCTTTAACAAAAAAAGGGAAGATGCCACAAAGAACCACAAAACAATGGTGTTCAAGTTTTCCCACAAAGGCAAGGTAGCGACAAAGAGATAGGTGCTGGCTTCAAAAAACACCCTCCGTGGTGGGTTATTGTTCCAGTAATTTCGAATATCTTTTATCATAGGTGTTGTTAGAGGCAATTCGTTTTAGGTATTGTAGCAATGTTTCGTATTCCGTTGCTCCCAAAGTTTCAATTTTTTGATGTATTTCATCAATGTTTCCGAAAGATGCAAAAAGAGGGTAATCGTTGCCTAAAAGATTTTTTAACGGAACGTGCTCTTCCGTAAAAAAGGGAAGCTGAAAGCTAAGAAAGTCAAACACTTTAATAGGAAACGTGAGATCGTCATACATATTACGCGGTCTTGTGTGAAGTGCATACGTAATATTATGATTTCGTATAAATTGGGGGATTTCTGCACGTGGTATTTTTGAGGCCCTGATTTCAGTTCCATCGATCATTTCCTGAATATTCTGCGCCCCGGAAAGTACAAAGAAATTATAGCTTTGGGCATATTTTTTTGCGAAGGAGACGAAAGCTTCAAAACCGGAATTTTTATAATCTATGCTTCCCAAATATAGAAGCCCCAGTTTTTTTGAGAAATCCGGAAGCGGCACATTTTCGGTTATGTTATAAGTTCCGGGCGGCAAATCGGAATATGGGCGATTGGGAAATAATTTATTTTTCTGAAAAAATACTTTACCCATTTCAGAAGTGGGAAAAACCATAGAAGAAGAAACCCAAGTGAGATAAAAATTGCTCAGCTTATTTAAATAGAACGTAATTTTTTTTCGAAAACCGCGATAATCCTCGGGGAACAATTCAATATAAATATCGCGGATAAATACGATTACTTTTTTCGATCTAAATTTTATAAAGAAAAGTGGCAAAATATCTATTAGGGAGATTCTGTTGGTAGCGGATTCTACATAGCAGAGATCGCGACTTTTAAAAATTGATTTCAGCTTGTTCCCAACTGTAATAACATTTCCACCATTTTTCTGAAAGGTATTTTTAAATAAATTGATGCGGGTAATTGGGCCCCCTGCAATTTTTCTAAGATTGGGTACTATGTAAATACTATACTTCATCAAACCTGTTTTTTGCGAGATATTTTGTGCTGTGGCTTTCCGTCTCGAGAATAAGGAAAGGAATCAATAAATAAAACATATTTGTAAAGTAATGGATGGAAAGCAAATTGGTAAAAAGTACGATAAATATAAAGCCGAGTTTTGCTTTGGCCGAAGGAATTTTTCGAAGCAAATAGATATGTGCGATAAGAAATAGGAACAATAATATAAAACCTCCGCGATGGTATAGATAGTAAAAACCGTTATCAATTTCCTGAAATGTGTAATTGCCACTAAAACTTTGGGCAATTACATTTTCCCTATAAACAGTTGTACTGGCGCCAAAACCGTCACCAATAATTTTTTGTGTCAATGTAAAATCTTCTGCCCGTAAAGCCGTATCAAAATCCTGGATGCGGGTTTTCAGGCTTGCATACTCCCAGGGTTTAATTACGTAGGGCAGTTTTTCCTTAATGGCTTCCGGCGCCAAATCTGAATTGAAAAATGTAACAAAAGCAACCAAAAGTAAAGCAAACCCAATTATAAATCCCGGCTTAAAGAGTTTGCGAATGTTAACGATTATCAGGAAAAGCAAGACCCCCGCAGTAACAAGGTTCATTAGGTTTGAAGTGAGGAAAAGATAGACCAGCGCAAGCAACCAAGAAATCGCCAACGGCATGTCAAAAGCCATTCGGTTATAGAGATAATAGAAGCCGATGAGCACAATTGGTATAATTGATGGCCCATAGACACGTCCACCCTTCCCCGTAATAGTATCATGCCAGAGACTGGGCACCAACCCAAAATAGGTGAAAATATAAACTACACACACCACGGCATTTAAAATGAATAAAAACCGCAACAAATTCAATTCTTTTAAATTCACCAAAAACAGATAAAATATAATCGCGTAAAACTGAAATTTTATATCAATGGTAGGGTGAGGATGTTGGTTTACAAGGCCCAGTATTAAAAAAGGCACATAAAAACAAAAAGTCACAATTACATAATGGGGCACTTCCAATTTTCCTTTTTTGGTAGCGACCCAAACTAACCCAATTAAAAGTAACAGGCAGAGCGCCATTAAAGTACTTAAAGTTAACGTACTAATGGTTAAAAAAAGGATAATCAGAATTATTTGATAAATATATTTCAAGTCAAGAATCTATTATTAACGTTCCTTCCATTTGTGAAGCAAAGCTACTCTTTTTTAAATTTTAATTCTGAGGGAGAAACTTAAAATGGAGGCGATAGTATGTTTTTAATATTAGACCAAATATTTTTTATTGTAGATTTGAAAAACCACGATTAAATAAAATTATGTCATTTATAAATGAACTCGCTAATTACAACAATAAAAAATCTTTGGCCAATAGGTTTAGGAACAAAAGGTTTGCTTTTTTTGAAAGCCAATTAGAAAAATTAAATAATGGGAAAACAATTACCATTTTGGATGTAGGCGGGACCGAATCTTTTTGGATAAACAGAGGATACCAAGAAAAATTAAACATAGAAATTATACTTTTAAATCTTACCCAATTTGAAACCCATCATCCCAATATGACTTCGGTTAAAGGTGATGCCTGCGATTTATCTGAATACGACAATAATAAATTTGATCTGGTTTTTTCCAATTCAGTAATCGAGCATTTGTACACTTTTGAAAATCAAAAAAGGATGGCGGAGGAGGTGCAACGGGTTGGCAAGAACTATTATATTCAAACTCCTTATAAATATTTTTTTGTGGAGCCCCATTATTTACTTCCCTATTTCCAATTTTTGCCTAAAAAAGCTAAGATATTTATTCTTAGTAAAACTAAACTTTCAAGGGGCACAAAAATATCTGTTGAGGATGCTAAGGACCAAGCAGAACAAATAATATTGGTTTCAAAAAAGAGAATGAAACAGCTTTTCCCTACTGCAAAAATTTATAAAGAGAAGTTTTTGGGAATGACTAAGTCTCTTACAGCATATAAAATAAAAATGATTTTCAATAGAATTTTTATATTCATAATTTCAATTTTTTTTATTTCATGCTCCACTGATGAAAAGAAAATAGAGAAATTAAAAGATACCTCCATACTTATCAAATTGGGTGAAAAGAATTATGCGCTTAATCTATATGATATATCAAAGTCATTAGTTTTTGAGGATATCCCAAAAACGGTTCCTTATGATTCCCTTCAAACAAAAAAATATGCCAATTTAATAATGAAGGATTCTATTGTGGTTTTGCATTCCTTTAAACCGCAATATATTCCGATTGAAAAAATTACGTGGAAAGAAAATCCTGAAAATAACCAAACTTGGCAAGCGTATTACGAAAATCTTTTTTTTATTTCCATTTTAAATCATACCTACCACGATTACGGGGACATTCGATATCACGAAAAAGCAAAAAATATGTGTTAAGTTATATAAAAGCGCACAATTCCCTTGAGGAGAAAACCTCTGATCAAACCTGGGAAGAAGGTGCTATTGGCCATAGAACATTACATCTCTTGCAAATCGTTTATAATGAGCTTCAACAAGTAAACCCTGATACTGATTTTATACAGCAGGTATTTGACCATCTTTCATTGAATATTACTTTTATGCTTGACCCAAAGCATTATGAGCAAAACAATCATTCTTTAATAATGGACCGTAGTCTTTTGGCGTTTGCAAAAATAACCAAATCCAATCCTTCACTCCATTCAGCAATTTATAAACCGACATTAAAACGTGCATTAAAAAATATTGATTATATAATTGACGATAGTGGATTAGCGAGAGAACATGCTACCACATATCATATCTACAATCATAATCTCGACCAGAAAATTATTGAGTTAATTGAAAAAGAAGATATTAATCCCGCGCTTCAGCTCAAATCATTAAAAAAGAACGATATTCTCCTGCAACTGGTTAAACCGGATTTAACATTTCCCATCTGGGGCGATAGTGGAATTGAGAACTTAAACACACATTTAGCCGAAAGTTTTGGCAACGACCAACGTGTTTTGGATGTTATAGGTGGAAAGGAGTTGTCTTCCATGGTTAGCTTTGATAACAATATTGCTACATTGCGAACCCAAGCAAAAGATAGTAGTTATGTAGCGCTATTTGCAAATTATTATTCCAGAACCCATAAACATAATGATGATCTTCAGTTTATTTTTCAAACCCTTGGAATCGATATTTTGACTGATCAAGGATATTATGGCTATGAGGATAAGCATAGACCATTTCTTATGTCAGTCTTTGCCCATAATTCAATTGCTATCAATGATAGCGACTACGTTTTAGGGAAAGAAGGACAATATTCAAAATTAACGGGATATTGGAAAAGTGATGATGTAGAAATCGTTTCCGCGGAACATAATATGTACGATTCTATAACTGTAAAACGAAAACTTTACTTTATAAAACCTAATGTAATTGTACTTCAAGATTGGGCGGAATCTGAAGATCCAAAACTCATTAAAAGCATAAGCGAACAATTTAATTTTGGCGAAAAGGCGAATCTGAATGTCAAGCTTTCAGAAAACATAGCGACGGTCTTTTTCCCAAAGGATATTAAAGCCATTGTGAAATCATTTACTGAAAATGACAAAATTACCACACAAGAGGTTTCACGTTCCAGGATTCAATATTCACTTACTCCCATACCACAAGTAAAAGTTAGAAAAGAAGGGAATAAGTTAATTACAGTAATTGAAGTTCAGTCCGATTTATATAAAACATCTGTTTCAAATGTTCAGGTTCAAGACGGTAAAATTCAGTATTCAAAAGGCGGGAAAAAATATAATTTGGCTTTGTAGCAAACCAAATCTATCCTCAAAAGTAAAAAAATTGTATATTGATAATTAAATTTAAGTGTTATGAAACATCAGTACACAATAATTCTTTTCCTATTCCCTTTTTTAATATTAAGCGCGCAGAATACCTATGTGCCCGATGATAATTTTGAACAACGTTTAATTATTTTGGGTTTGGATGATGTACTAGACAATTATGTTTTAACGAGTAATATTTCAAATGTGTATGCTCTGGATATCCAAAATCAAAATATTAGTGACTTAACTGGTCTTGAAGATTTTGCTAGTTTAATTAGTGTATACGCCGGTAATAACCAGTTTTCCAATATCCCTTTGCATCCTAATGTTAATTTAAATGCCTTAACTTTAGGTAATAATCAAGTATCCATTTTAGATCTCAGTCAACATACTAATTTAACTGAACTTAGTTGTCCAAACAATAATATTACAAGTTTAGATTTAAGTCAAAATACAAGTTTAATGTATTTAAATTGCGGCGGAAATTCTTTTCCAGAACTTAATTTGGCAAATCATCCAAACCTTAGGGAAGTCATTCTTTCCAGTCAAAATACTGCTTTAGAAAATGTCGATTTAAGAAACGGTAATAATACCGAAATCGATGCATTTGAAATAATAAATAGCCCAAACCTGCCCTATATTTATGTTGACGATTGTTCTTATAGCACGACTAATTGGACACAAATTGACCCAAATACCGTTTTCGTTGAAATGGAAGGCCAAACAGAATGTGAATTAATAGGCACAGATGATAATGCGGCATCCCAAAATTTGGAAATGTATCCAAATCCCATAATTGATTTTTTATATATTAAAAATTATAATTTATTAATTATTAAGGAAATAGAAATTATTAGCACATCTGGGGGAAAATTGAAAAGTTTATTTACTGATTTTAACAAGATAGATTTTAAATCATTTTCTGCTGGAGTATACTATTTAAAAATCCAAACTAGCATAGGGACCGTAATCAAAAAGGTTATAAAAACTTAAGAACAACATAATGAAAAAGGCAATTTTACTTATACTATTTGTTTTTTCAAATATAACGCAGGCTCAGATAATTGATGTAGTAACTGGTATTCATTGGCCGAGTCAAATGGAAATAGTGGGAGATGAACTATACTTTATTGAATATGGAGCACATAATATTCTTAAAATTAATATTACAGATCCCACTCCAGATCCCGTTTTAGTCTATAATACTGGGAATTTTACTATGGACATTAAAATTCAAGGGGATAGATTATTTTACACAAGATACGATAGTGATGCTATTTATGAAATTGATTTAAGTAATCCAACTCCTACCGCAACACAATTAGTAACTGGACTTGTTGCGCCAGATGGATTATTGCTAAATGGATCTGATTTATATGTTTCAGAAAGATGGCCAGGAAGTAAAGTTTTGAAAGTCAATATTAATGACCCAAATCCAAGCCTCGAATTAGTAGTAGAAATCGGAAGTCCACGCCAACTATGGCTAGAAGAAGATTTATTATATATAGGAGCACATGATGGACAAGAAATTATGAAAATAAATATTAATGACCCAAATCCTATTCCAGAATTGGTGGTCACTCCAGCAGGAACAACAAGTGATCTTATGGTTTATGAAGATGAAATTTATCTGTCCTACTTTTTTGAAGACAAAATATCTACTTACAATGTAATAGATGGATTAGAAGTGCAAATAAACCAAGATATCGATGCTCCGACAGGTATGCTAGTAATTGGTGAATTCCTGTATTTTTCACAATACAATGCGAACAAAATTTCTAAAATAGATATTAATCTATTGCCGTTGATATTGGGAATCTCTGATTTGGATTTAAGAGAGATTACTGTTTATCCAAATCCCACAAAAGATTTTTTATATATTGATTCTCAAGCCCCTGTTGATTCGGTAAATATTTATTCTTTAACAGGTAGACTTATAAAACAAACATCAAATTCAAGTATTAAGGTTGCTGATTTGTCTAAGGGTTTATATTTTGCAAAGGTTACTATAGAAGGTAGAACTATCACAAAAAAGTTTATAAAATATTGATTTTTATCTAATTTTTTTATTCCATAATATTCTTTAATATGAAAAAATCATATATAATTATACTATTTCTATTCGGCAGTATCGCCCACGCCCAAATCGTAAATATTCCAGATGCGAGTTTTAAAAACGCCTTGGTAAATAGACCGTGTGTGGATTTAAACGGAGATGGAAATGGAGATGTAGATGCAGACACAAATAATGACGGAGAAATTCAGCTAAATGAAGCCCAAGCTGTTTTAAGGTTGGATATTGCTGGTGAAGGAATAAACTCTTTGGAAGGAATACAAAGTTTTTTAAATCTTGAATATTTAAGATGTGGCAGCAATAATATTATAAGTTTAGACATTGTGACCCAAAATTTCAATTTAAAAGGATTGGTCTTTGAACATTTGGGTATAACAAATTTAGATGTAACACAAATGACAAATCTAGAGGAATTAAACTGCCATGACAATGCTTTGTCGGTTCTCGATATTTCACAAAATCCAAATCTTAAAATTCTACGATGTTCTTTCAATCAATTAACCAATATAGATGTGTCAGAGAATTTGAACCTAGAGTCTTTGGTTTGTTATGCTAACCAATTCACTAATATAGACATAAGCCAAAACGCTAATCTAATTGAATTAAACTGTGCTATTAATCAATTAGCCAATTTAGATATTTCCCAAAACCTCAATCTTGAATCATTAGATTTTTCTAACAATTCAATAAACAGTTTTAATCCGTCACAAAATATAAATCTTGAAGGTTTAAAATGTTCAAATAATGGATTGACAAGTTTGGATTTTAGCGAAAATTATAATCTAAAAAGTTTAAACTGCAATTTTAATCAATTAACGAGCCTTGATATTAGTGATAATCCTAATATTTATAATTTGACGTGTGAAAACAATCAATTGGTAAGTTTAAATTTAAAAAACGGAAATAACACTATTTTGGTTAATATGAAGGCTCGGGAAAATCCAAATCTTGAATGTATCCAGGTTGATGATGAAGTAATGGCAAATTCTAAAGTTTGTATTACTAGTGACCCATTGCCAAGTTGGTGCAAAGATGCAACGGCAAGTTATAGCGAAGAATGTATTTTAGAAGTAGAGGATTATGCGAATTCAAATTTTATAATATACCCAAATCCAGTAGAAGACTTTTTAAATATAGATTCAAAAGAGGTTCCAAAACTTATTGAAATCTATTCAACAAATGGCGTTCTAATAATAAGAACATCAAATACGAATGTTGATGTGTCAAATTTAGCTTCGGGTTTATATTTTTCCAAGGTTTATATAGAAGGAAGAACCATCACCAAAAAGTTTATAAAATCCTAAGCTTATTTTTTCGAAAAAACGCTTCTAATTTCACGAATATACATTTTAGGAACCACCGCTTTTGAAAACTCCATTAATGAAGCACCCGTCAATCGCTTTACCAATATCCACCAGTTGGGAATATAAAGTACAATTATTCCCGCAAGCATGGAATATGCAACTGCTTCGGTAGAATATTGCACCCCAATGAATATAAAAACGGGCATTACCAAAAGAGAAAATATATTCCAAAGGAAAGAGAGATCGGTCCTTCCGGTTGCAATTACCAAACTTCCTATTGGGTTACCGATACTTCGTATGTACATATATGCAGATAAAATTCGAACAAGATTCACAATATTATCATATTCATTCCCGTACAATATCTGCACGATAATCGGTGCAAAAATGAATACCAATAAATACACTAAAAAGTTTACTGAAGAAACAATATTTATAAGCTTTAAATATTTGTTTTTCAAAACCGACAAATCATGCTGAAATGTAGCCAGCAATGGGTTGGAAATCTTTGTTATTATTGGGTTTATAATTTGAGCAGGCTTAAATACCAATTGCTTTGCAAGACTATAACCCCCCAACAATTCCGGAGTGAATACCTTTCCTATGATAATAATATCCATATCTCTATTGAAATAGTTTACCAATTGGCTGCCGACTTCAAAAACCCCAATTTTTAGAAAGAGGAGGGATTCGTTTAAATTAAAATGAAACAGTATGGGGTCTTTTATCCACCCTCTTAAAAAGAAAAATATATTGGGCAAGGCATACTGTATCAAAGCAGAAATAACCAAGGCATAAATACCATACCCATAAACTGCCATTACTATTGCTACAATAAGGGATAGCACAGAACTTATTAATTCTGCCAAAGCGATAATCTTAAAATTTAAATGTTTTTGTTCCACCGTTCTATATTGGCTACCCAGTCCTGCGAATATTACAGTGGTGGACATTATAATAATCAAACTGCTTAACAGCGGACTGTCGTAAAAATCGGCAATAAGAGGCGCTATTATTACAATTAAAAGAAATACTAAAATCCCGAATACAAGATTAATCCAATACAAGCTTGAATATTCTTTTTTCGAGATTTCCTGTCTGTGGAAAATGGCTGAGGTTAGCCCCATATCCATAAAAAGTGTCAATATTCCCAGAACAAAAAGCACCAAAGCCATCAGTCCGAAATCTTCTCGATCTAAGAAGCGTGCTAGGATTGAAAGTCTTAAAAGCGAGCAGACCGCAACTCCAATTGTGCCTACAGACGTCCACTTTACACCTTTTAACAGACTACTATTTTGTGCCATTTTGTGGGATTAGCTTTTCAAATATGGTAACAATATTTTGTGTATTATTTTTTAAGTTGAACTTTTCAAGCACCACATTTCTAGGTTGGGCGGCTAATGATTTAATTTCTGAAAATGCTCGTGCCATGGATTCAACATCCCTTTCCTTCACTAAAATTCCATTAACATTGTTCTCAATTATTTCAGGAATTCCAGAATGGTAAGTAGAGATGCAAGGCAATTCCATAGCCATGGCCTCCATTAAAGCGGTTGGTAGACCTTCAGTATCTCCATTTGCAGCCGTTATACTGTGATGTACAAAAAAGTGGGCAGAATCCATTAATTCCTTTACCTGAAACCGATTTACCAAACCTTTAAACTGAATATTATTTTCGAGATTTAAAGTTTTTGTGAGCGAAACCATTTCATCATAAAGTGGCCCTGAACCACCAAAAATCAATATATCATCTGTGTTGCTGTTATCCAAATGTTTCCGAAATGCCTTCAGGGTATATTCATGCCCCTTCTTTTCAACAAAATTGGAAACCTGTAAGAATATACCTGGTTCATCTATATTAAAAGTCCTGGGTGACTTTCTTTTGAAAAAATCTACATCAACACCCAAATAATCAACCATTATTTTTTTAGAAGGAAGACCTTTTTCTAAAAGATTGTTCTTTATGGCTTGGGAAACTGCTGTGCCGTAAACCAACGGATTTTTAAATGCTTTACGCAAACCATTGCAATAGGTTTCATCGGTCAATGCTTGGGAGGCATCATAACCGTGAAAAGTAATTACAGTGGGTATGGGATTCTTTTTAAAATAATTTCCAAGGCGAAAAAAATGGGTTCCAAAATGGCAGTGGATGATATCGGGCCGAAATTCTGAAACAAATTTTTCAAACTTCTTGGAAAAACTGTTGCTAAAAAACGTGTATTCAATCCCCAATTTTCTTTTGAAGGCAGAAATAATATAATGGATATCCTTCTTCTCCTTAAATGCCCTTACATTATCAAAGACAAAAAGATTTTCATTTAAAATAACACAGGCAACAACCTCAACTTCATGTCCCTGTTCCTGAAACGCTTTTATTTGATTATAAACAAAAGTCATGGAAGGGGTTAAGAATCCGTGGCAAGTTACCAGTATTTTCATTTTCTATTTCTTAATCTGTTCCCTCACGCCACAAAAGTCTATAATTTGTATTGTGCCTTCAAATTCAAGCCCCTTGAAATCTTTATGAGCTACCAAAAAAACCACGATATCCGCAGTATCTTGAACATCCTGTATGGTGGACAACTTATATTTGGGGTGCTGCTTTAAATTAGGTTCAACAAACAGAATTGAAAAATTATCTGTCCTCAGTTGTTCAGCAACGTTGAGTGCCGGCGATTCCCGTAAATCATCAATATTCGGCTTAAAAGCTAGACCCATACAAGCAATTACGGCCTCTCTTCCATTATCAATTTTAAACTGAAGGGCGGCATTCTTAACCTTTTCAATGGCCCATTCCGTTTTGTAATTGTTTATTTCGCGGGCATTTCGAATAATTTTCGATTCCTTAGGAAATTCAGAAACAATAAACCAAGGATCTACTGCAATACAATGCCCCCCTACACCGGTTCCCGGCTGTAAAATGTTTACACGGGGATGTTTATTGGCTAAACGTATTAACTCCCAAACGTTGATGTTTGCTTTGTCGCAAATCATGGAGAGTTCATTGGCAAAAGCTATTTGTACATCGCGCGATGAGTTTTCAACCAATTTACACATTTCTGCTGTTTGTGAATTGGTTTTATGAAGTTCTCCTTTAACGAAATGTTTGTAAAACCATACAGCTTTTTCAGTAGAAGCTTCGTCTATTCCACCTATAGCACGGTCGTTTTGTTCCAATTCATAAATTACATTTCCTGGTAATACGCGTTCAGGACAGTAAGCGATGAAGATTTCGTCTTTTAGGTCTGGCCGTTCCTTAAAAATAAGTTCTTGAACCTTACGGGTTGTTCCTACCGGGCTGGTAGACTCCAAAATAACCAAGGCTCCTTTTTTTAATGTAGGAATTATATTTTTAACCGCACTTTCCACAAAAGAGAGGTCGGGAACATGATTACCCTTAAAGGGTGTAGGCACTGCTATTAAATAAACATCTGCAGTTACTGGTTTAATAGAAGCCTTTAGATAGCCTTCTTTTACTACATGATGAACCAGTCCATCGAGGTCTGGTTCAACGATATGGATTTTCCCTTCATTTATAGTATCAACTACGTGCTGGTGTATATCAATTCCTGTTACATTTATTCCTTTACTTGCTATTAAAGCTGCGGTTGGTAGCCCTATATAACCAAGACCCATCATTACCACTATAGGTTTATTCTCCATTCTATAATCCTTCAATAAATTTTATAATTCTTTCTGTTGCCTTTCCATCTCCATAGGGATTATGCAACATGCTCATGCCGTTATAATAGTCTAAATCATTCAACAATTTATCCGTTTCTTCAATGATTCTATTTGTGTTGGTTCCTACTAAAATTACTGTGCCTTCCTCAACAGCTTCTGGACGTTCCGTGGTAGTTCTTGTTACAAGTACTGGTTTGCCCAAACTTGGTGCTTCTTCCTGAATACCTCCACTATCAGTAATAATTAGGTAAGATTTTTCCATCAGCCAAATAAATGCTGGATACGCCAACGGGTCCACAAGATGAATGTTATCTACACCTTTCAGTAATTTATTTACTGGGCCCTTAACATTCGGGTTTAAATGAACAGGATAAATTATTTCCACCTCTGTATTATTCTGTGCGATGCTTTTCAATGCAGCACAAATACTTATTAAGCCATCTCCGTGATTTTCGCGCCTGTGCCCTGTGACAAGAACAATTTTCTTTTTAAAATTCAAAATCGTTTTTAAATTATCAATTTCTTCATCATTAAAATGTTCTGTGTTCACCTTTTCAATACCAAATAGCAATGCGTCTATAACAGTATTTCCAGTAACCAAAATATTCTCTTCCTTAGTGTTTTCGACCAAAAGGTTTTTCTTGGAGAGTTCGGTGGGAGAAAAATGATAATCGGCAATTTTTCCCGTAAGCTGCCGATTAAACTCTTCGGGAAATGGATATTGTCTATCAAAAGTGCGTAAACCCGCTTCAATATGACAAATTTTTGCACCGCTGTAAAAAGCTGCTATACCTACAGCCATAGAGGTTGTAGTATCTCCGTGAACATATACATAATCTGGTTTTACCTCATCCAGAACAGGTTTCATATTTTCAATTATTGCGGCTGTTAACGAATATAGATTTTGGTTTGGCCGCATCAAATCAAGATCAAAATCAGGGATTATCTCAAAAAAATCCAATACCTGATCCAGCATTTCACGATGCTGCGCCGTTACGCATACCTTTGTTTCAAAATCTTTGTTATTTAAAAATTTTTGGACCAGGGGAGCCATTTTTATTGCCTCAGGTCTTGTTCCAAAAACTATTAAGTTCTTCTTCATTTAGCTTTTATATAAAATTTAAAGAAATTCCTAGTGTTCATCTCGAGCATAATTTCGAAGGCTCTTGAATGCATAAATAATAAAGAACACAAAGGAAAAAAGGAATACTAAGATAAGCGGATACTTTATTTTATTAGAAATATTAATAAATTTTTCAGGCTCCAAATTATAGTCAATACTAACCACTTTTATTGGGGAGGAATAGTCCACCAGTTCCATTTTTAGTTGATAAAGATCTTCTATTAGCAGCCTTTTTCTCTCAATTAAATAGTGTAGATCTGAGTTGTTATTTACGGAAACATTATTATTATCAGAATACATATTACCACTAGCCTTAACGAGCGAATCTACTTGCGAAATCATAGTATAATGCTCCTTAATATCGTACTCCTTGGTTTCCTTAAAAATATCCTGATAATCGCTAAAATGCTTATTTGAATTTAAGTAGGCGAAAAAGTCATTAAGTATCTGCTCAGAGTTCTCTTTTCCTTGCGTTGATATCTGTAAACGGTGATATTTATAATATTTGCTCGTTGATAAATCCTCAATATATTCTGAAAAGTCTTGGTTTTGCGCCAGAATTCTTAAAATGTCTATATTCTCTCGCGATTTTGAAATAAAATTATAAATATCAACTATAGGTTCAATCTGTAAGGATCCTACCTTATTTGCATTCCCGTGAAATACTTCCTTTAGAAAAATAGTATCACTAGAAGCAATTTTTTGATTTATTGCCTCAATCTTATCATATAAATAATCAACGCTCTCAAAATTTGGTATTACTATAATTTGATTATCATAAATTTTTTTTGCATTATAATCTTTATAAACACCTATTGAAACTCCAACAATTATTAGTAAAATAATCCAAATTGCATATTTCTTAAAAAAATCTAGAGTTCTAAATATTCCCCTTGCAATACTTTTAAAAACGTCATTTGATTTCTTTAACAAATACCCCAAATCAATCTCTTCAGATGAATTCTGCTGTGCCATACAAACTAATATTATAAATTAATGACTGTCTTTTTTAATACAGATTCCAGACTTTCCTGCCAATTTATCTGCTTAATATTTAAATTGTTCAATGCCTTTGCGTTATCTAAAACGCTATACTCCGGCCGTGCGGCAAAAGTACGGTAATGGTTTGTTTTTGCAAGGTCTGCTTCTTTTAATTTTTCGCTTTGCTTAAGTATCTCCTCGGCAAAGCCAAACCAAGTGGTTTCGCCGCTGTTGCTATAGTGGTAA
>Ga0209344_10001606_pt1 | contig 28636 bp, 16 predicted proteins | sample Cruoilmetagenom6_FD_187293 | JGI IMG/M metagenome (GOLD analysis project Ga0209344, IMG submission 187293) | Oil polluted marine microbial communities from Coal Oil Point, Santa Barbara, California, USA - Santa Barbara Oil Seep Sample 6 (SPAdes)... | ecosystem: Environmental > Aquatic > Marine... | reverse complement strand
GTTGCGTAGATGAATCCGCCTTGCTCTGATTCGTCGGCGTACGGCATGTCGTTGATTTGACCTTGCATCTGAACGCGCGAGAGGAATATCTGTGCTCTTTGAAAAGCGGGATCGTTCGTAGAGACTCCGGTGTCATGGAGTGCTTGAATGAAGAATGAGAGGTTAGAGAGATCGGGACGGCCGTGCTTTCCGTAACCTACTCCGCCGTAGTATGGATGATTGATGTCGATTGGTTCTTCGAACCCTGGATCGTTTGGATTATCAGGGTTTGATGAGGAGTACTGGAGCGTCTTGAGGTATTTTTGAGCGTTGATGAGTGCTTTTGATGACTCGATTGAGTTCATATGCGAGAGTGCTGAGAGACAAATAGAAGTGTTGTAGGATTGGAGCATCCCGTCATGGATTGATCCGTCTTCGTTGACGAATCCGAGGAGGTAGCGTGTGCCTTGGATGACGAGTGGATGATTTTCATCGATTTCGGGATTGAGAAGAAATCCGGTCAAGACGAGCCCGGTGATCGCGGGGATTTTCATAAAGTCTGGATCATCGTCCCAGCCGAATGTTTGTTGGTTCTGGCGAGAGCTCAGGTGTTCAATCGCACGATTAGAAACAAGTTCAGCTTTTTTACGATGCTCATCGCTGATGTCTGTTGCGAGTGATTGAGACGCAATCATCATGATAAGTAGTGCTGCGATAAGTTTCATGCGATCTATCTTTCTACTGAGTCTACTGGGATCAACGGTTGCGATTGGGAGTTTACGATCGCGGCTGCAGCACAGGCCGCGGCTTCGATTCGGAATACCAATACACCAAACCGAACAGCTTGTACATTGGTTGCGGCAAACAGATCTCTCTCTTGATTTGACCATCCGCCTTCTGGTCCAATGAGTATAACGCGTCGCAATGCGGGCATATTGCATTGATATGAAGATCCTGACGCGTCTGCGATGATCGCATCTGGGTCCTTTATGGCGTCATTAATATGGATTGGATCGTCTATTTTTAGTTTGTAGGGACGATGGCATTGTTTCGCGGCTTCGATTGCGATCCGATCGAGCTTGTCGAGACGGATGGTTTCTGGTTTTCGTTGTGACCGATCGCAAAGGAGCGGGCGATAGGTATCGATTCCGAGCTGTGAGAGCTGGTCGATCATGCGATCGAGTTTGTCGCCTTTGGGTAGGGCGGTGTAAATCTCTGTTTTGGGCTCTGGGGGTTCGTAGAAGTCGATTGAGCTGATTTTGATCGTGAGATTCGGCTTTGATTTCGATCCTGCGATATTTTCGATTGAACCCTTCGCGATGCGTCCATTTGAGTCGAGAACCCCCACTTTATCATTCAATCTGACTCGTTTGACACGGACAGCGTGGTGAGCTTCAGCGTCTGTAATCGTGATTGGATGAGCAGGTGTGCACTGAGTAAGGTCCGAGAACATCATCCAGTGCTGAATCTGTTGTGGATCAGGCATGGGAAAAGGATAGGGAGCATGTTGGACAAAGGTATTGCAGAGATAAAGGCCGATATCTCTTGAGTTTGAGTCGAAAATTCCCGATCATCTCGTTGCATTGGACCACGAAGACCCCAATCTCGATCCTCAGAATATCGAACTCGATGAGGCGATTGATTCGTTACTCAGCGATGAGGAATCCTTGCGCGCTGAGGCGGGTGAGCCTGAAGCTTTGGAAGAAGCTGGAGAAGGTTTGGATTCTGATGACGCTGGGAATGAAGTGAGCGAAGCAGCACTCGAAGCACTCGAAGCGGTCACAGACAGCACTGAGATGTTGCTTGATGATGCGATCAGCAACCTGCTTGACGGGGATATGGCCGGAGCGACTTCTATTGATGATTCCATTGAGGATATTCAAGAAATCGTCGACGATACTTCTGGGGATCTTGAGGTAGACGAAGTTGAAGCTGAACCTGTAAGCACAGAATCAGTTCTTGATGAAGTCGATGACATTGAATCCGAACATGTTGAAGATGATATCGCGGCACTAGAAGCAACGATCGATGGGATAACTGAAGACTCGATCAGTGAGGCTGACACTGAAGTCGCTGAAGTCGCTGAAGTCGCTGAAGAAATTATCGATGAGACAATGCTGGATTCGATTAACGATGCATTGGTGACTGAGGAGTTCGCTGACGATGATTCGGTAGAATCTGAAACTGAGAATGTTGAAGAGTCTCATACCACTACGGAATCTGAGGCTGTGGATGAAACGGGCTCGGAGGATGCAGTTGTCGATGAGTTAGTTAGTGAAGTGGTTGAAGATGTAGTTGAAGAAATTCAATCTTCATTTGAGACTGTAGATGAAATTGATAGCAAAACTGAATCAATCGAAGATGCTGTTGGCGGCGTTGATTTTGATCTTGAATCCATCGCAGCAGGTCTTGATGTCGATGATCTTTTAGATCCTCCTGTATCCACAAACGATAGTGCTGTCGCTGAAGTCGAATCTGAAACTGAAACTGAAACTGAATCCGTCGAAGCGATTGTCGACACTGATATTTCTGATGACATTACAGAGGTCGTCGCTGAAGTCGCAGACGAGATTGTTGAAAATACTGAGGCTGCTGATACCTCTGAAAGTGAAGCTGAACCGAGTACAGAACTAAGCGATTCAGTAGATGACATGCTCGGCGATCTTGATTCTGCGCTGGCAGGACTCGGTGACGAGATCCTTATGGGTGACTTTGAGACTCCTGATGGTGAGCTAATAGATTCATCTGCACTCGGGAACGATCTTTCGGAGTCGCTTTCAGCATCGCTGCTACTCGATCAACTTGATCTTGACGAAGTCACAGCGTCAATTTCTGACGATGTTGCTTCTGAAGACCTCGCGGCAATAGACAACTCTGATATCGATGCGGTTGCGGCTGCGGTCGATACCGATGACTCTGTATTGACGAGTGTTGAGCATTCATCAGTATCTGAATCTGACACAACGACTGTGAATGCGGTTGAAACTGCTACGGACACTCGTGCGAAGCCTCGCGTTCCTGATGCGGCGGTCGCTGATCGAGGCGCTGGGAGCTCGGACGACGCTGTCGTTCCTGCAGAACTCGAAGACTCTGAGATTGAATCGATTTGGCAAACCTTGATTCGTGTAACCAAGTCTAAAAGCAAAACAGCATATACACAATCAAAGACGCATGGGTTACCTTTGGGAGCGAAGGGATTGATCTTGCTTTCGCGCCCTGTTGCGAACAAACCAGCTCAGCTGCGTGACTCGATCGGATATGTCGCGATTTGGACGATCTTCCTTGCGACGATCCTCTGGATGTATGCGATGTTCTTTAGGACAACTCCGACTCCGACTCCGACGCAGGCGCCGACACGAGTCGTTGCTCCTGATGAGAACTTGGAGCGGATTGAGAATCAGATGAACGAGCAACCTTAGTCGCTTGATGAGTCTTCATTCCAGCTCAGTAGAGATTGTTGCCAGTTCATATCGAGTTGATCGAAACTAATATCCAAGGCTGATTTTGAAGCATCATCGAGCGTTGCTCCTGCGCCGAGCTTTGCGAACCACTTGTTTCGTTTTTCGATTGAGTGGATTCGATCGATGTAGTCGATCATTGACCAGCCTTGCAGGTAGACATACATTGCGTGATTGTTTGCTTCGCCTCGAAAATCGGCGAGAAGATTCCAATCACGAAGGCTGTTGTCCTTTGCGAGTTTGGAGATTCGTTTGTTTTTGGAATCCCAAGAATCTCTAAACAGGCCTGCGGCGACTTCGGCGATCCCTTCGAGGGTCCACCATGGAGCGAGGTTTATTTCTGGTCCGAACTCGAAACTGACGGCGTGTCCGATTTCGTGTGCGAGGAGCGGATCGAGTCGGTCGGTGGTGAATTTTTCTCGGCCTAGAATTTTGATGGATTCTCCAGGCTCGTTCCATCCTGATAGGCCGTCGGTGTATGAGAGATAGATCGATGCTTGGAGCGAAGACATTTCTGGGTAGACTTTGACGACGACTTCTTTTGGATCGGTATTCGAGTAATCAAATCCCATATTCTCTGCGATGATATCGCGGAGATTTTCTACTCTGTCTGCGCAAAGGTTTGCGAGATCTTCATGGACTGAATCTGAGTAGACTCGAACTCCTGCGGTTTGATCGTTGAATACATCCCATGCGCGGCCTGCGAAGATCCATTGTCCTTGTGATGACGCAATAGGTTCGAATCGAGCTTGGTAAGCAAAGAGTCTGTTGAGTTCTTCGTTTGGGATGTGCCATGTGATTTCGAGGTTTGCGATTGCGGATCCATCGTCTTGGATACGGACTGGTTCATTCCACGCGATTGCGAGCTCGATCTCTTCGACTGGATGAGTTTGAAGATCCGAAATCCACGCGCGCTGTTCAGTCGCAAATACCGAGTCGGAAGTATCGACGAGAGCCATGTATGCGCCGATGTCGGCTTTTGAGATGGCGGCTTGCATTCCTTCGATGACTTGATGCACACGGATAGACTCCACAGAATCTGCGGGGAGCGGAGAGTCTGCGAGAGTAGATGTCGAAACGATCGCGAGCGTAAGTAGCGTGATTCGCATTTAGAACTCCGCTTGCTTTGGTGCGCGTGGGAATGGGATCACATCGCGGATGTTTTGCATTCCTGTGCAAAACTGGATGAGTCTTTCGAATCCGAGGCCATACCCTGCGTGTGGGACTGTTCCATACTTGCGTAGATCTCGGTACCACCAGTAGTCGGTCTTGTCGAGCCCCATCTCATCGATTCGTGCGTCGAGGACATCGAGTCGTTCTTCTCTTTGTGATCCTCCGACGAGTTCTCCAACTCCTGGGACCAAGATATCTACAGCCGCAACTGTGCGCCCTGGAGCGCCGTCGGTGCCTTCATCGTTGAGACGCATGTAGAACGCTTTGATGTCTTTGGGGTAGTTGATCACTGCGACTGGTTGCTTGAAATGTTTCTCGGCGAGGAATCTCTCGTGCTCAGTCTGCATGTCGATCCCCCACTTGACTGGGTGATCGAATTTTTCGTTGCATGATTCGAGGATCTTAATCGCGTCGGTGTACGTGATCGTTTTGACTGGAGTCTCAGCGATCATCTTGAGGCGATCGATGATCCCCTTTTCAATGCGGAGGTTGAAGAACTCAAGGTCGTCCATGCGCTTTTCAAGCAGGTCGGATGCACATGCTCTGAGCATTCCCGATGCAAGGTTGATGTTGTCGTGGAGATCTGCGAATGCGATCTCTGGTTCGATCATCCAGAACTCAGCGAGGTGTCTCGGCGTGTTTGAGTTTTCAGCTCTGAAGGTTGGTCCGAATGTGTAGACTCGGCTGAGCGAACTGCAGTAGGTTTCAACATTGAGTTGACCCGAGACGGTGAGATGCGATTCTTTTCCGAAGAAGTCTTGGGAGAAATCAACTTGTCCTTCATCGGTCTTTGGGATGTTCATGAAATCGAGCGTGGAAACTCTGAACATTTCTCCGGCGCCTTCGCAGTCTGAACCGGTAATGATCGGAGTGTGGACCCAGTAGTAATCTTGCTCGTCCATAAACCGATGGACGGATTGAGCGAGTGCGTGGCGAACGCGCGCGACGGATCCGAAGGTGTTGGTTCGGGTGCGAAGATGGGCAACTTCTCTGAGGTATTCAAAGGAGTGTCGTTTGTTGGAAGTTGGATAAGTGTCTGGGTCTTCAACCCATCCGATGATTCGTACTTCGGTTGCTTGGATCTCTACGGACTGTCCTTTTCCTTGTGATTCGACGAGGAGGCCGTCCACTTCGACAGAGCATCCGGTGTTGAGCTTTGCGATCTCTTCGTAGTTTGAGAGATCGTGTCTTGCGACGACTTGGATTTGATCGAAGCAGGTGCCGTCATTGATTGCGATGAAGGAGAGTCCGCCGTCGGCTTTTGAGTCACGCTTGGTGCGGACCCAGCCTTTGATTGTGAGTTCGACGCCTGGTTTCGCGTCGAAGGCGTCTTTGATTTTCATCCATGCCATGTTGGGCCTCTGCTTGTCTAAAAAATAGGTTGTGGTATCGTTCACGAGTTGTGGAGTGATGGTAGCTCGCTCAATGCGGGTTGTGCGCTGATGCTGGTATGTCTATCCTTGATGTAATGGCACGAGCAGACGAAATTAAACCGATTTCCCCTTTAGGATTGACGCTTGAGGCGTATCAGGTGCTTTGCAGTGCCCAAGAGGTTGGCCGCGGACGTGCGAAGACAGCATATGAAGCAATCTATCGGGATGGCGCGACAGACTTTGCTCCTGGAATAATCCATATTCCTGCAATTGTGACGAGACACGAAGAGGCTGTCGATGAGGGAGTCACAATCAAGTTTGTGCAACGACTCCCGAATCCAGAGCATCGGCTCAAAGATCGCGGGATTGATTTCGATGATATTGAATCTGTGATTATCCCAATGATCGGTCGATCGGGACGCAAAACACACACGCTTTGTGTCTCTTCGCAAGTTGGATGTGCGATGGGATGCGATTTTTGTGAGACTGCTCAGATGGGTTTGATTCGCTCTCTGCGATCGGATGAGATTGTCGCTCAATGGTGGGCAGCAAGATTCATCGAGGGCATCGAGATCGACAACATTGTGTTCATGGGTATGGGTGAGCCCATGGACAATCTTGATGAGGTTCTCAAAGCGATTGATTGTTTGACGGATCGGAATGGTGCGTGCATTCCAATGAGCGGGATAACGATCTCGACTGTTGGACGAGTTGATGGGCTCGAACGGATTAAAGAGCAAGTGCAGAAACCTGGGTGGAAAAGGCTTGGGCTTGCGCTGTCACTGAACGCTTCAAATGATCAAGTTCGCTCGGAGTTGATGCCAGTCAATAAAAAATGGAATATGCAACGATTGCAGGATGTTCTCTTGGAGTTGCGTGAGGTTCGCGGCGGCCGAAAGATTATGATTGAATATGTGCTCATCCCTGGCGTGAACTGTAATGACGAGCATGCGGATGAGCTTGCGGCGTGGATGAAACCATTCATGAAGGATCCAACTAGGGAGAAAGCGAAAGGGCACGGCGGGCTTTTGAATGTGATTCCTTATAACCCTAGACGAGACTCTCCTTGGGATGCGCCAAGTGATGAGATTGTTGAACGGTTTGTCACTCGACTCGTCGGGCACGGCGTGTTTGTGAACTGCAGACGCACGAAAGGTCGAGATACAATGGCGGCGTGCGGACAGCTTGGGACTGCGGAGATTCGCAAGCGAAAGTATGTTCAGATGAAAACTTCCGCAAACGAAAGCCAATCAACTTCTCATGAGTAAGAAGCAAGGGTTATATCGATCACGCGAACGAGTTGTACTTTTTGTATATTTGATATTGCTGATTTCATCGCACTTGGTCCAGATATTCACAGGCGGGATGAACGATTCTCTCTTACCTGGAAGTGATCGACCTAGCGTTGAAGTTTTAAATCGTGGACATGATGGAGAGATCATCTCCGGCGATATGCTCGAGTTGGTTTATCAGCGATGGGGAACATCCTCGCAGGATCCCTCAGAATCAAACACTCCTGTGCTACTCATGCATGGCGCTCCTGGGATGGGGACGGACTTTGCAAGAATCGGCGGAATGCTGACGACGGGAAAACGGGCAGTGTACGCTCCGGACTTAATTGGGTTTGCACAGTCTGATATGGGCGATGATGTTTCGTATCGCGTGCAAGCAAAGCACATGTTCTCGTTTCTAGATTCGATGGGTGTGGATCGCGTGCATCTAGTTGGATGGTCCAACGGAGGCGGGGTTGGTCTTCGCATGGCGGATCTGCATCCTGAGCGAGTTGCATCTCTCACAATGTTGGCGTCGGTCGGCTCGCAAGAGTCTGAGGGAAGTGGTTCATATTTCTTTGAGCATGTGAAGTACGCGGTCGGGATTGCATTCGTAGGGTACGCACCCGAGCTGATCCCCCACTTTGGACTATTGGGAACACACGATTTACGGGTTGGATGGCTTTGGAGTTTCTGGGATTCGGATCAGCGCAGGCTCAGTGAGATCATGCCGACGATTGAGACTCCGGTGATGATCTTGCATGGGCGCGATGATTTTTTAGTGATGGATTGGGCGGCGGAGATGCATCATGAGATGATGCCTACTTCCAAACTAGTAATGCTCGATGCGTCGCACTTCTTACCTTTTATGCAAGCGCGTGAGACTGCGGGATATCTCAATGCGTTCTTTGATCGGCATGACCCAGAGGGGGTTGAGGCTGAGACTGGGTATTTGGATTTGGCTCCTAAACCAGAACGGTCTGGGGTTGATGCGGCGATGCACTGGGCTGGGGAACAAGCACGCGGGCTGCCTTGGTGGCTACAACTCATTTCGGTGATTGTACTGGTCTGGCGATTCGCATCGTTTGGACTTGTCATCACGATGATGATTGTGAGCTTGTTTGGAGTTGATTTCGGAGTTGCGATCCTGGGGATGATGTCTGGTCGGGCTCTATGGTTGGTCCGTTCAGCGGGAGTGCTTGATCGGCCTAGAACGAAATGGGGATGGGTGCGCGGCATCGCGTACATTGTTCCTGTTCATTTCGTGGGACTGATCGGTGGAACCTGGACACTTGCATTGACATTTGAACACGGGATCTTTGGGCTCGTGATCGGCGCTGGACTGCTTTGGGCTGGACTCGTATTCATGCGTTTGGTTGTCACATGGGAAGGCAGGCAGCGGATAAAATCAGCGATTGAACGGTTGATGAATCATGAATATTGGGCAACATGGATTCTGTACATCCCAGTTTCTTGGTGGGGAATAAAGTGGATCTTGAGCGGAAAAGGGATTCGCACTCTCGGTGCTGTGAATCCTGGATATGCTGACGATGGAGGCGTGCAAGGTGAATCAAAGATTGATATCAACTCCAAGCTGGGCAATGACGATGCGATCCTCAAGTGTGTCTTGATTGATGTTGATGACAATGTTGATCGAAGGATTGCTCGTGCGATTGATGTTGTTGAGACAGATGCGGAAATTGGTGGACTCCCGGTCATATGCAAACCTGATGTCGGCGAACGCGGGATCGGGGTTCAACTCGCAAAGAGCATGAAAGAAGTCGCGGAGTACTGTCGAACACAACCCGATGCATTTGTGATTCAGAAGTTTCATTCAGGCGCTTGCGAGGTTGGCGTGCTCTGGTCTCGGAGTATCGATTCAATCAAGCAAACAGAACAATCGAGCACTACAGGCGAGATCTATGCGATCACTGTGAAACATTTTCCAAGTGTTGTTGGAGATGGAAAAAGGACTGTTCGACAGCTAATTCTCAAGGATCGACGACATCGCAGACAAGCGGCGATGTTCGTGGAACGATTGATGAATCAAACACTGTTGGTCCCTGCGGCTGGCGAAAAAATCTCTCTTGGGTTCGCAGGGAATCATGCGCAGGGAGCGATGTTCTGTGATGGGCATGAACTCAATACCGCGGAACTCCAAGCGCGGATCGAACAGATTGTGCGTGGGTTTCGTGATGATGATGGGAGAGGATTCGACATCGGTCGATTTGATCTAAGATGCGATTCGCTCGAAGCACTCTCTCGCGGCGAGGGGTTCGGGATCGTTGAACTCAATGGAGTTGCGAGTGAACCAACCAACTTGTATGATCCTGATCGATCAATCATCTGGGCTTGGGGCGTGCTGGGTGGATACTGGAAACGCGTTGGTTTGTTAGCTGAAGCTCGGGTTCAAACGGGGACTGGGGAAGCAGTTGATCGCGCAACTTGGGTTAGGTTGCGGCGAGCATATTTCCGAACAATGCTACCGTTTTAAAGCTTTGGTTACAAACTGAAAAACTTCACTTCGCTGAGCATCCGATTAAGGTTGGAGCCTTGTTGACGACCAGGGTCCTGTTGTGACTTTGCTGTCAACGACATCAATCGAACGAGTCCAACGAGCTCGATCGTGGATTCGGCCTGTGCCTGCGGACCAGAGTTCGATGGTGTGCGCGTGCAGGTGGTATCCTCCCCAATGTGGCGGGCGAGGGATAGTGATTTTTTTACCATCCATCAGATCAGAAGCATCGATCCCCAGTTCGTCGATGATGTCTGTGACTTTTTCGAGTAGTGCTTCTCGCGATTCGATTGGTTGTGATTGTTCTGAGATCCATGATCCGAGTCGCGATTCGATTGCTCTTGAAGCGAAGTATGCATCTGATTCTTCTTCGGTTGCTTTGACGACTTGTCCTCGGATTCGGACTTGTCGTTCGTAGAAGTCCCAGTGGATTGCGGCGCTCGCAGCTGGGGACGCTTCGAGTTGTTGTCCCTTTTGGCCGTGGTAGTTGGTGTAGAACATGATTGAGCCTTGCTCAACATTGATTGATTTGCAGAGCACAATCCGAGCATCTGGGCCGCCGTCTTGGTGAGTGCTTGCGATGCACATCGAGTTTGCGTTTGGGGTGAGTCGCTCTTGCCAAGCTTGGTCATACCACTCTTTGAAGAGCGGGAACGGCGAATCCGGGAGTGTGTCAGGGAGTCGTTCGCCTTCGTCATAGAACTGGGTGGGTGATGGATTGTTACTCATGGTCGATTATAGATGAATATTTTCCGGAAAGTGCCCAATTCGCTGGGGTCAAGCTGTCGGTTATGAAACTCGAGCAAGGCATCGCTTATGATGCTTGCGATGAACGACGGAAATATGTTTGAATCGAACTCGGATCAGCCTTTCAAGAAAAAGAAGGGCAAGCGATCCAATGCGCCCGATGTCGGAAAGCTGTTCGATCGGACTCCTCCTCATCATGTGGATGCGGAACGATCGCTGCTTGGATCGATCTTGCTTGATCCAACGATTCTCAATGATGTTGTTGAGCTGATCCCCAACGGCGAGCTTTTCTACAAAGAATCGCATGGTGTGATCTATCAAACGCTGGTTGATACGTATGAAGCGCATCAGACGGGTGACCTTGTTCAGTTGACTGAATCTTTGCGAGCGAAGGGCTTGTTTGATCAGGTTGGCGGCGCCGAGTATTTGATGGAGCTCGCAGAAGCGGTTCCGAGTGCGGCAAATGCGCCTTATTACGCGAAACTCATCGCGGATAGTTTCCGTTTGCGTAAGCTGATCGATGCTGCAGGCGAGATCCTTTACGATGCGTACAACCAAGGCGGCGGCGGAATCGACGCGGCGAAGGGTGTGATTGATCTTGCGGAGAAACGGATCTTCGATATTGCATCTGAGGATATCAATGCTGAACCTGAATCGCTCAAGGAGTTGTTACTCGCGGAGATGGAACGGATTGAGCAAGCAGAGGGACAAGCGGTTGCGGGAACCGCGACTGGATTCACTGATCTTGATGAGTTACTCTCTGGGCTCCAACCCGAAGAAATGCTGATTCTTGCAGCTCGTCCTTCGATGGGTAAAACCGCGATCGCGCTGAATATCGCAGAACAAATCGCGTTTGGCGGTGCGACTCCTTGGGCGCCTAAGCAGATCAACAATCCGGTTCCTGTGGGTGTATTCTCGCTTGAAATGGCTCGCGGCGCATTGGTACAACGATTGTTATCCTCTCGATCTGGTGTTGATTCAAATCAACTACGAACAGGTCGTGTCAACGGGGGCGAATGGGAAAAGCTGACTCGATCATCTGCGGAACTCGCTGAGGCGCCGATTTATATCGATGACACTCCGGGGATGACAGTGCTCGCGATGCGCGCGAAAGCTCGTCGGATGAAGCAACGGCACAACATTGGTTGTATCGTGATTGACTATCTTCAGTTGCTTTCCTCCCCTACTTCTGCTCGTGAATCGAGACAGGTTGAGGTTTCTGAAATTTCACGGTCGATCAAGGCACTTGCGAGAGAGCTCAAGCTCCCAGTGATATGTTTGGCGCAGTTGAATCGTGGCGCAGAGCAACGTGAAGGGAATCGACCCAAGATGTCGGATCTTCGTGAATCAGGTTCGATCGAACAGGATGCGGATGTTGTAATGCTTTTGCATCGTGAGTCGTATTACCATCGTGGTGATCCAGCTTGGGATCCGACGAGTCCTGAGTTTGACGAGGACAATCGCGAGAAGCTCAACTTGACGGAGTTGATCATCGCAAAGCAGCGTAACGGGCCTACAGGTACTGTGAAGTTGATTTGGGATGCAGGCACGGTTCGATTCAAGAACTCAGACAATCATCATCGCGGCGGAAGCTACGGTTTCTCGCAAGAGATGGAAGGCAAATCGTACGGGTACGACGGTCCTGGGTTTGAACCAGAAGCGCCTGCATCGGGCGGACAAGACTTTGCAGCGCCTGTTCCAGTCCAGGATTTCGCGCCTGGGTCCAAGAGTGGGCCTGAAGCGAACTTCCGTGACGGATCAGGTAATGACGTGAGTTTCGATGACGAAGAGATGCCTCCGTTTTAAAAGCGAATAATTTCCTGCATAACAAGCAATACAGAATGTCTAAATAAATTGGACATTATTGTCTTGTTTTTGTCGCTGATATCGACGATACTGATCTACATTCCCTGTTTTAAACTGTTTTTTGAAGCAGTTTGTCCTTAAAGGAGCGTAGAAATGACCCGATCATGGCGATTCACGACGAAACTGACGGCCATTACATTGTGCGGTTTAGCAGGAATCGCGTGCGCAGATATTGTGCTGACCGGTGTCATTCGAGATGAATCGACGAATCAACCGATCGCAGATGCGATCGTGACACTCCAAGCGACTACGACTCGGACAACAACCCAAGCGGACGGCTCGTACTCATTGACTATTCCAGACACGGATTCAGCGGTGATCGTGGCGGCTCACAAGGGATACTTCAATCAATCTGCTTCTTACAACACTGGTGACTCGACCGTCATCAATATTGATATCCCAGTTGTTCCTCACGCGAATGATCCGAGCTATCAGTTTATGACGCCGGCCTCTTGCGGGGTCTGTCATCCAAAGCAGCTCGAGCAATGGACTGACACTCCGATGGCGAAAGCAGGACTCAATACATGGGTGCATGATATTTTTAACGGGACTGGCACGCCTGGCGGGATGGGCGGATTTGTATACACGCGTGATTCGGTATTCAGCAAATCGAATCCAACCTCAGAGTGTGCTTCATGTCATCAACCTGAGCCTTGGATTCAGGACCCATTCTCTCGCATGGAAAACCCGACTGATGTTGGGTATCCATCTCCTGGAGTTGTACATGGAATTTCCTGTGACACTTGTCACAAGATTGCGGATGTTGATGTGAGCAAGATCAACTTCCCTGGCGTGTTCCCTGGCGCGGTTGAGTTTACTCGACCTGAGGGTCCGAGCTATAACCAAGTGATGTACGGACTACTTGGAGATGTTGATTTTTCACTACCTACAACGATGCGAGGTTCTTACAACCCTCAGCTCGTCGCAGAGACTTGCGCTTCTTGTCATCAAGACGCGGCGGACCCTGACGAGAATCATACATACAACGGCGTGATATCCGAGCCTACTTATCTGGAGTGGGTCGATACGCCGTATGCGGATCCGAACTCAGGGCAGTACGCGAGTTGTCTCGACTGTCATATGCCTGTTGATAACGATACGCAGGTCAGCATTTTGATGGATCTCGGGCGCGAAGCAGGCACTGTGCGAAATCATACGATCTTGGGTTCTACTCCAGAGTTCTTAGAAAATGCAGCAGAGATGATCGTCAACACTTCTGTTGTTGGAAATCAACTCCATGTGGATGTGGACATATCTAATCTGTACACTGGTCATCATCTTCCTACAGGGGTAACTGTGCGGAACATGATTTTGGTCATTGAAGCGTACAACGAATCGAACGGCGACGATCTGGTATTTACCGGCGATCAAATCATTCATGATCTAGGCGGAGTTGGTGATCCTGAGCAAGGGTACTATGCGGGATTGCCTGGTCGATACTTCGGGAAAGTGAACCATGATGCGAACGGGAATGGGCCTACCTTCTTTACGGATGCAACAGGTATCACATTCGATAATCGAATCCCTGCATTAGCGACTGACAGTTCTAGCTACACATTCGAACTTCCCAATAGCAACGATGTTCATGTTCGGGCGAGATTGATTTACCGGCGTGCATTTAGAGCGCTGGTTGACGCGAAGAGTTGGACAGAAGATGGGCACGGCAATCCGCTCGCGGATGTTGCGGCTCCACACTTCGGTCATCTAATGGAATCGTCTGATATCACTGTTGGCGTGTGCTTGGGTGATCTTACAGGAGATGGCATGCTCAACTTCTTTGATGTCTCTGCGTTCTTGAACGCGTTTGGGAACGGGGATGCAGCCGCAGACTTTACTGGGGACGGGATGCTCAACTTCTTTGATGTGTCAGCGTTTTTAGCTGCATTCGGAGCGGGTTGTCCTTGAACTCGGTGAGAGCGAATGGATGACATCAGTTCAGTCATGTCGATGCGTTCCAACTGTGGATATCGACAATGGAGACAATGTCACTTGTTCGTGATAGTAGTTCATCTGATGTTCATGTAATATTCTGAAGAAGTTATATCGGAACCGGCACGAGCCCACTGTCGTATAAGCATTCACGATGACTGGGGTTCTCGCATGCGCGATGGTGTCGATGCATGCTTGAGGGCTTTGCACAACAAGGCACATCATGATTATCCAATATTTTAATCGGACGCTAGGGCAAGTGGTCTCTGCGAGCCTTTTGGGGCTATGTTGCTTGGGATTGCTTGGGACGATGATCTCAGAAGTTCGAGGACAAGATAGCACCGGTGGGCTCGCGTGCAGCATGGAAGGATACTTGGGTCAATTTATACTCCCTGAGGGATACACATTTAGTATTGATGTGGTTGGCGATGTTGTGATTGCAGCCCATTGGGACAAATCGCTCCATCAACCGACACTGAGCTCGGTTGATATGTCGGACCCAGCGAATCCGATACTACTGCAATCGATTGTAGTTGAAGAGCCTGAAGTTGTCGAAGTCGGTTCTGGGCTCATGATTTTGAATCGGTACGAATCTGGCATAGCGATCTTTGATATATCTGACCCCAGTGCGATTCATCAGATCAGTACACTCGACACAACAGATGAAATTACTGATATTCTGATTCAAGGGCAGATTGCATATCTCATTGATAAAACCGACGGGTTAGTCACAGTTGATCTGAGTGACCCAACGAATCCGATTAAGATGGATTCATTTTCGTTCCCAACCTTCGTGCAAGATTTTGCGGCAAGCGATTCCAAAGCATATGTATCGTTAAACTCTGAGCAACTCGTGATAATCGATATTAGTGATCCTTCGAACCTGCAAGAGAACATGACCTTTGATTATGATGTTCTCAGCTATGCACATGTTGAGGTTGATCAAGGAGTTCTCGTTCTTTACGGGCGCTTGTGGATGCAGGTATTTGATGTTCAATCAGGAGATGAACTGGTGGAACTCAGCAAGTCGTACATCTACGAGTTGGCGGGCGATCTTCATCGGAGCCCTCGGAGTGATTTGCACTTCAAGAATGGGATTCTGACTGTGCTTTCTGCGTATGGAAATGTGTTTCGGTTTTCACTCGCGGATCCGACGCAACCAGTACTTACAGGGCAACTGTCTTCAATCGGACCTTACGCGCATGAGTTAGCAGTATTGAACTCAGGTGTGGCAGTTGTCGCTGGAGAAGAATCTGGGTTTAGTGCTTTGGATATGGCGCAGGCGAACACGATTGTTCCATACTCGGATTACTGGAGAGTAAATCAACACTCGGATTATCTGATCGAGGTTCTCTACTCGAGTGATGTTGCGTTTGAGACTGACATGTTGTTCATCCCGGTTTATCGCGAGCACTTTGTTGATCCTGCTATGGAAGGGATTATGGCTCTCGACATGTCTGAACCCGAATCCCCTGTGATTGTTTCAGAGTATTACACGGAATTGTATTCAATCACAGACATTGTGGTTCACAATGAAGTTGCATTCATCATCAGGGAATCATTTGGCTTGGAGCTGGTTGACTATTCAACGCCAACACAACCAAAGCAGATATTGACTTACGAAGTATTTAAAGACATTGTTGATATCGAGATCCACAACGAAACATTGTGGCTGCAAGTAGATCGATCGAGCTACGCGATATTTGACATCAGTAATATAGATCAGGTTGATTTTCTCGCGTTCTATCACATCGCGGATACTGATGTCCATAGCTCTGCCTTTGCGGACGATCGGATCTTTATCAGTCATGTAATGGAGATCGATGATGCTCCAACCCCAATTCTATCGGAGATTGATCTTTCGGATCCGTTTCGTCCGATGCGCACAGATCATGTAGCTCCAACTGCCTTTGAACATATTCAGATAGTCAACGGAGTTCTCTATGGAACCAACAACTCGAATTCGAGCCTACACATTTCTTCTATTGATGATTTAAAAAGCTATGGAGACGTAGATGTCAATGGAAGTGGAATACTGGAAGTAGTTGATGGGTACGCATATTGGTTTACATGGGAAAATAAGGTATTGCTGATTGATGTTGGTGATCCGCACAACCCATCACTAGTTGGGTCGCAGTACATCAACTTAGATTCACAGAGTGTTGCTGCATTGAACAACTCAATCGCAATCATTTCTCAATATGAAATTCTCACCGTGAATATTGACACGTACTGCAATGAATGTGTTGCAGACTTCGATAATGACGGCGTGCTCAACTTCCTAGATGTCTCTGCATTCATCAGCGAGTTCGGCAACATGAATCCGCGATCGGATATCAATGGAGATGGACGGTTCAACTTCTTTGATGTCGCGGCGTTTTTGAGTGCGTATAGCGAAGGATGCCCATTTAAATGATTTTCGACACAGATGTGATTCTGATGATGCAAGGCTGTTAACAAGGCCGTATTCCAACACAAATCACAAGCGCAAGAAATGTCTGAATCAAAGACATCAGCATTGCTGTTGCCAATCATTATAAAATATAAATTTATAATATTACTACCACTTGCGTGAAACCATGATCTTCTATTTAACGAATACTGACTCATTGCCTTCATGCTGGGCGATTTCAGGAAACACACTGACTGATTTAATTTTCACACATATTTATTAAGGGACAATACCAATGACTCAACTCAGGACAACAATATTTTCACTTGTGATTGCTGGACTCGCCGCGGGCTCATCAGCTGAAGATTTGTACGCGATACGCGACGGCGGAAAGCTGAGTTACCTGAACATGGCTTTGGGCGAGGAGACCTTGATTGGACACACTTCCGTTCAACGCGCATCATCTCTTGATATGGGTCCTGACGGCATGTTGTATATGCATTCTCGTCCAAATAGTGCAATCTCTCCGGCGAGGTTGTATCAGGTTGATCCTGGGAATGCGAGTGCGACTCTCATCAGCGATCTTGGTTACGGTTTCGAACTTGAAGGCGGGCTCACAATTCGTGACGACGGCATGGCTTATCTTGTAGGCGGGCGATCCAATGGGAGCTCATTTGAAAGCGCAATTTTTCTGGTTGATCTTTCAACAGGAGTATCTACTGAAATAGGAATCCTTGACATCCTTGACATCAACGGGCTCACACTTCGCAGTGACGGAATGCTTGTGGCATGGAACCAATATATGCCTGGTCCATTTACGATTGATCCGGACACAATGGAAACAGAAATCTTGTCAGAAGAGGTAGGCAACATATTTAGTTTTCGGCCGATCGGCGGAATGGAATCGGCGGATCAGGAAGTTGCGTTGATAATCGCGAGCCACTTTGTCACTGAAGGGAACTCGCCGCCAGCTATGGCGTTCTCGCTTGACATGTATTCAGGCGAACTCAAATTCCTTAGCGAGTTTGAAGGCGATCTGCTTATTACTGGGATTGCCTCAGTAGATTCTCCGTGTCCTGCAGATTTGAACATGGATGGCACGATCAACTTCTTTGATGTGAGTGAATTCTTGAGTGCGTTTGCAGCGATGGATCTAGCTTCTGATTTTAACAAGGATGGGACATTGAACTTCTTCGATATCGCCGCGTTTCTTACTGTGTTCTCTGAGGGTTGTCCTTAATATCCAGCTCTTACAAAGTCTGAACGGGCTTTGAAGTTTGCTCGTTCAGTCATCCCTGGGATCAGGAAAAGATCGACAAACTGTCCGATCAAGAAGCAGCCTCCTGTGAGGAACCAGATGATACCGGTAACCCATTTTCCGTTGTAGAATCGATGGATCCCAAAGAATCCGATGAAGCATAGAAACCAGAGTAGATATGAGACGCCTGATGATCGCATGGTTGAAAACCTCCGAGAACTCATTGGGAATCTTTGATTCTTATTTTCAGTCTCCGAAGCTTGTATACACACTTCTCGCGGCGGCGATCAATGGATGATCCTTTGGAACGAGACGCTGTTTGTCGGCGGCTGATTGGATATCTACATCTCCGAGCGTTCCTCCTTGCATGACGACAAGGCGGTTGGTTTTACCCATCTTGAGGAGTTGCATCGCGTGATGTCCGAATTGTGTTGCGAGGACACGATCTCCAGCGACTGGGGTTCCGCCGCGTTGGGTGTGTCCGAGGACAACATAGCGTGATTCGATTTCGGTTCGTTCTTCGAGTTCTGTGGCGAGCCATTTTGCGACGCCTCCGAGTCGGATTGGGTCTGGAGATTTCTCGACGACTCGATCAACGATTTGCTCGCCTCCTTTTGGACGAGCACCTTCGGAGACAGCGATGATTGTGAATCGCTTTCCGCGTTGTGATCTCCAGAGACAGTATTCTGCGATCTTGTCGAGGTCGAACTCGATCTCAGGGATAAGAACAACGTCGGCGCCGCTTGCGAGTCCTGCGTGAAGAGTGATCCATCCTGCGTTTCGTCCCATGAGTTCGACAACCATGACTCGATGATGACTTGCAGCGGTTGAGTGGACCCGATCGAGCGCTTCGGTTGCGACATGGACAGCGGTTTGGAACCCGAAGGTGATGTCTGTGCCGTGAAGATCGTTATCGATTGTTTTGGGTACTCCGATGCAGTTGAACCCTTTGTCGGTGATTGGTTTGGCAACTGACATTGTGCCGTCGCCTCCGATGACGATGAGGGCTTCGATTTTTCGGATCTGAAGGTGCGTTACACAGACATCCGTAAGATCTTTATAGATGATGTCTCCGTTTTCGTCTTTTCCCATCGGATATCGCTGTGGGTTTGATCGGTTGTTGGAACCGAGGATTGTTCCACCCATTGTGAGGATGTTGGACACATCGTCGATATCAAGAGGTCTGATCCGATCTTCGATGAGTCCTAGGAATCCGTCTTCGATCCCGAAGACTTCGATTCCGCAGTTGATTGCGTCTTTGACGACGGCGCGGATGACTGCGTTGAGTCCTGGGCAGTCGCCTCCTCCTGTGAGGACGGCGATTCTTTTGATGTTGGATACGGGAACTCGATCGTTGATTGTGGCCATGGGGAGATGATCGGTTCAATCAACCTCTTCTCTCTTGAAATGATCTCTCAAGAATGAGATATTGTGGCGAAGTGGCGGCAGATTTCGGCAGCCTCGATGGTTCTATCCGGTACAATTCAATGATGTCACCCACGCTGAATCAATCTGAGAACAACGCGAAGATTGATCCGCATATGTATTTACATCCACAGACGCTTGCTCGGCTTTCATCAATGGAGCTTCGGGCGAAGATGATTGTCGAGGGCGTGATGGCGGGACAGCATCGATCACCATATGCGGGGGTATCTGTCGAGTTTGCTCAGCATCGGCAATATGTTGCAGGAGATGACATACGACATCTCGACTGGAAGGTCTATGCACGCACAGACAAGCTGATGGTTAAGCAGTATCAGCAGGAGACGACGCTGGATCTCGTAATCCTAGTGGATTCGTCGGGATCGATGAAGTTTGGATCGAGATTATTCTCAGACGCATCAGGTTCAGCGAGCGAGACTGCTCCTGACGGGCGTCCAAACTGGTCCAAGTTTGATCATGCGACGGCGACGGCTGCGGCTTTGGCGTATATCACGATTCATCAGGGTGATCGGGTTGGGCTCGGAGTGTACGGCGAAGAACTCGGGACAATGGTTGCTCGATCGGCGCGAAAATCGACATGGAAGCAGATCGTGGATGCTCTTGCGACAGAACCGATTGATGAGCCTACTGATATTGTGCGAACGATGGATCAAATTTTGGCAAAGATCACGAATCGTTGTTTGTTCGTGATCGTGAGCGATTTCTTTGATGATCCTGAGAATATCCGATCTGCATTTGCAAAGGCAAAGCATCGCGGACACGATCTGATCGCACTCCAGGTGCTCGACAAAGCAGAAACTAGCTTTGAGTTCGATGATCCAGCAGCGTTTATCGGAATGGAGCATGAACCAACGATTCGAATTGATCCTCGATCGTTGAAAAAGGAATATCTCGAAGCGATTAAAGAACATATTGATCAGGTATCGAAGCATGCTCGATCGTTTGGGTTTGATCATCAGGTTGTCTCGACTCATGAATGGTTAGGGCCGACACTTGCAAAGTTTGTTGCGCGGCGAAATGCTGCATCATCTATGAGGACTGCTCGTTAGGTTGATAACTGACTATTCATGCCCTTTACACTGCTCCATCCTGCTCTCTTTGCCTTTGGTATCGCGTGTGTCTCGATTCCGATTATTTTGCATTTGCTTAAACGCAAGCGGCGCCCAATCCCTTGGGGAGCGATGCGGTTCTTGGAGCAGGCGTACAAAAAACGGCGACGGATCTTAACGATCGAGCAGTTGATCTTGTTGTTCCTGAGATGCATTCTGATTGCATTAATCGCGATGGGTGTTGGGTCGTTGATGCTTGGGTCAGGGTTGCAGAGATCAATCCCGACCACGATGGTGATCGTGATTGATCAATCGATTGGCTCTGCATTGATTGACGGCGAAGAGATGTCAATCGAGACGAACAAACGATTTGCACTACAAATGATCGAAGAGCTCGATCAATCTCGCGGCGATCGGGTCATGCTGATCTCTGCGGGGCGCCCTGCAAAGGGGCTCGTTGTCCCAGAGACTGCGGACTTTGGATCAGTTCGATCCATCATTGAAACACTTGAACCGGTCGATTCAGGATTTGATCTGAATCAGTCGCTTGAACTCGCACAGCAGATGGAGATTGATCCTGCTCAAGCAACTCGACAAATTTTAGTACTCGCTGCGACAGGGCGAGGAATGAACTCGCTTGATCTCCAATCTGAATCACGAGCTCGGTTTGATCGCGTTTTTGCGATGCGCCCATCACAACGAACAGTTGTGAATGTTGGAATTGAATCTGTGGATATCAATCGTTCACTCGTCACACATTCTGGAGTGTCGCTCCCGATGGGTGTTCGGGTCAATCTGATTCGCTCTGGAGCAGAAACAGCGACAGGCACACAAGATCAATCAGAGCAAGTTTCGAGTTCGATTCAGATCTTTGATCAGAAGAATAAACTGATTGGTGATCGACGAATCCGTTGGGGACTCGGACAAACACAAGCATCCGCGATTGTTGCGATCAATCCAGACTCCATTGAACCGATCGGAGCACGCACATCACTCCTGCGGATTTCAATTGATGATGATGCGAATCAACGCGACAATGAACTTGTTGTTCCGATCTCGACGCGCCGGGTTATCCGAGCTGGTGTGATCGATCAGATCCAAGGATCAGGAGAGAACAACAACACTAGAGCAGGATCAATCGCAGCGTCGAAATGGGTTCGTGCAGCGCTGGCGCCTGACGAATCGTTCGGTGTTTCAATACTCGATATTGATGCTTCGCGCGCAGCGAGTTCGATCTCGGGTGATCTAGATGCGTTGATTGTCTTGAGTCCTGCTCAGCTTGATGAAGCCGCTTGGGAACGGATTGCATCGCTACATGAATCTGGCTCGCTAATCGTTTTCACTCCTGATCGGGGCGGCGGGTCCATTGAATGGCTCGATCAGGCTGAACAACTGATCACAGATGCTTCTACAGAAAACATATTCGATGGATCGCTCAAGAGAGAATTTGAGAGTCCGGTTGCGTTAAACAACAGTTTACCCGATGGATCAACAAACTTGTTAGGTGCGTTGTCCGGCGAGTACGCGTCACTGAGTCGATCTGTGACGGTTACGCAAGCGATTCGATTTTCGGGTCAGCCTGTAAGCTCCACTTCGGATGACGGACAGGATCGCAGTAGTGAACTCGGGCAACCGATCTTGTCGCTTGATGACGGATCTCCGCTTGCATTTGAGTTCCAACCCAGAACCAATGATCTCAACGGCGGACGCAAGGGCTTTGTTGTTGTCTTTGGATTCGCGTTTGATCTGGACTGGACGAATCTCCCTGCGAGAGCCATGTTTGTTCCGATGATGCAAGAAATCCTCAGACAGGGAGTAGGACGAGGTTCAACGATGCCTTCAGTGATTGCGGGTGAGCGTGTGCCGTCGCAAGCGTGGGTTGTCTCTCAGAAACGATTACAACTCGATCATGAAGAACCGACCCTTTCTTCTCGAGGTGATGAGATGACACGCTCAGGCGTGATTGCGCAATACGATTCACAGGGTGCGACACGCGGATTTGTTGTGATCCATCCCGATTCGAAAGGCTCAACAACAACAATCGCCAACGAGAACGAAATCAACGAGCTGTTGATCTCAGGGATTGATGTCGAATCGGTTGAGTGGGTGGATCAGGGATTAGATGAAGAAGAAACATCTCAAAACGCGGGTGGGCCGACATTAGATCACGCCGCTGGCGGGGTGTCGATTGCATTGTGGATGCTGCTCGCAGCAGGAATCATCGCGATTCTCGAGTTCGTGCTCGCGAAGATTTTCACTACAAACGTCTTTGCTGATACGGTTCACACAACGAGTACGGCTCCATTAAATCAAGTAAAGGGGACTCGTTCATGAATGAGCTTCTCAACTGGATCTTTGGGTTAGGAACAGCGAATGAAGCTGACAACGGGCAAAGCTCGCTGGGCTTTAGTTCTCCTGATGCACATCTCAGCTTTGTGCATCCGCTGCCTGCTTGGCTGGCATTCGTTGCGATCGTAGTACTCATCGCAGGAGTGTGGTGGTCCTATCGAGCGATACCTGGATCCAAAGCGATGAGATTTACGCTTGGATCATTACGTATTGCAGCGGTTTCTGTCCTTTTGGTAATGGCGCTTGGTCCAATGATTGAGCAGACAAATATCCGAGTGGAGCAAGACTGGGCATTGGTCATGCTTGATCGATCTGGATCTCTTTCCACTCAGGATTCAGTAATCGATGGCGAGCTAATCTCTCGCGATGAGCAAATGACGAGGATGATTGCAAATGCTCAGCAAGATCCACGTTGGCAAACGCTTGCTGATCAGAAGCAGGTCCTTTGGCTTGGGTTTGATGATCAGATATCTGTTCTTGCGCGAGGGGGAGTGCCTGAGAGCGAGAATATCGTAAGAGCAGCTGGACGAGCGACAGATATTGGGCAGTCGATATTGAGTGCGCTTGACGAAGCGCGAGCGAGACCCATCTCTTCGATCGTGCTTGTTTCTGATGGGCGAAGCATCGAACCAATTGATCCGGAGATTGTTCACGCGCTCAAGGGTTCACAGATACCAGTCTTTGTTGTTCCACTTGGGAACGACGAACCGGTTCGTGATATTGAAGTGAGCAGAGTTGAAGCGCCGAGTTCGGTCTTTGCAGATGACTTGGTCCCGATCAGGGTCCAGCTCGCAGGGACAGGTGTTACAGAAGAAGATCTCAAACAGCATCCGATGCGAGTTGAACTCGTTGAGCACGACACTGGAAAAGTGATTGGGTCGCATCCAATTGGAATCGAACATCTAGGTATTTCATCAAATGATCCTGACATCGCTGAGCGTGAAGCAAGCGAATGGATCACGATTACGCACACTCCTACTGCTCAGCAGGATCAAGAGTTCGATGTCGTTCTCGTCGGGGATGACTCCAACGAGCTGAGTCAGCAACTCAATCTTAACACAACGAATGATCAGTCGAGCGTACGCATACGTGTAGTTGAGCGAGCGTTGCGTGTGCTCTATGTTGATGGATACCCGCGTTGGGAGCATCGATACATCAAGAACTTACTTTTGAGAGAAGAATCGATTGTGAGTTCTTCGTTGCTGCTTGCATCGAGTCGACGCTATGTCCAAGAAGGCGATGAAGTCGTGACAGTGCTTCCCAATACACTCGAGGAATGGGAGCCTTACGATGTAGTTATTCTTGGAGATGTTCGTGCTGAACTGTTTTCAGAGTCTCAGCTTGAATCATTGCGAGAGCATGTGACTGTTCACGGCGCAGGCTTACTCTGGATCGCGGGTCAGAGCTCAACTCCAACGAGTTGGTATGATTCAACGCTCTCATCTCTCCTTCCGATGCACGGCGACGCCGCGGGCTCTCAGCGAGCAGCTCCTGCTTGGGATTCACCTGTGACGATGCGATCGACTCTTGAAGCGGATCGACTCGGAGTACTTGGGCTCAACGACGCACGCGATGGATGGTTTGATCGTTTAAGCGATTCGAGTACTGGTTGGTCAAAGCTCCAATGGGCATTGGCGCTCGACGAAACAAGTTTCAAACCTGGGGTGTCTGTGCTTGCACAAGCGACTTCGATCATAGATGGAACACAAGCGCCGATATTGACAATGATGCGATACGGCGCAGGCCGGACGATCTTTGTTGGAACTGACGAGATCTGGCGCTGGCGATATGGACGAGGCGAAGATTTGCCTGAGCGTTTTTGGTTGCCTCTGATTCGAACACTTGGAAGAGGTACTGTGGATCGACGCGACGCCGCGGCGTCTTTGAGTATCACTCCTAGTAATCCGAGTCCAGGGAATCCATCACAGGTATCGCTGCGGATATTTGATCAACAACGGATTGATTCGATTCCCCAAGAACTCTTTGTAGAAGTTCGTTCGAGCTTTGAGCAAGATGAGCCTGAGCTTGTGTTACTACGCGGAACAGGTGATACACGCTTGGGTACTTGGGTTCCGACTGGGCCTGGGCAATATACTGCTTCATTAGTTGGAGTCGATGCAGAGTTATCGATGATCAACAATCATGCGAGAGTCCTCGATCCTTCCGATGAACAACGAGTGCTTGATTCGGATCATGCTCTTCTTGAAATGCTTGCGACACAGAGCAATGGTAAAGTTATCAGCGTAGAAGAGTTTGGAACGATTCCTGAGCTGATGCCCAATCGAACACGAACGATTGCATCTGCTCCTAAGCAGAGCTCGCTTTGGGATCGACCGATTGTATTGATTCTGTTGATCATCCTCTTTACATGTGAATGGATCGGACGGCGGAGCCTTCGATTGGCTTAATCTAAGGACTTTTTCGATCACTCTCGTCTGTTGACAACAACCTTTTGCTTGCTTGGAAGGTACATTAGAGAGAAGGAAGACAGCGTATTTATGCCTGATCAATCGACTCAACTTGAAGTAAACAGCACAGAGGTATCTCGTGATGCTCTTGCGTTGCTTGGTAAAAAACTGAGCAGGCTTTGCGTCAAACTCAAATCGATCATTTTACTTCGAGGAGTCTTCCTAAGTGCCACTCTGATTTTCGGGTCATTGCTCGCGATGGTTCTCGTCGATTATGGGCTCCGATTACCGATAGGTATCCGGGTTGTATTCCTGCTTGGATTGATCTATCTCTGTATTCGGTGCTGGCGAATGTATCTCGGTCCTGCGGTCGCTACGAGGGTATCCCCTGTTGATTTGGCAATTCAGATCGAACAGCATGATCCTTCATTGCGTGGGCTGGTTGCAACTGCGGTTGATCTTGGTGATCAAGCGGTCGAAACTGATGAGGATCCGATCACGAGCGCATTACGATCTGCGGCGTTAACGACAATGAATCGACGACTCGGAGGGATTCATTATCCTTCGATTTTTCAGCTCAAAGATCTTGTTCGTGTAGCAATCATTTTTACAGCAGTAATCGCTTTTGTTGGATTCTTGACATATCGGACACCAAACCTTGCGATGATCGGATCTCAGCGTGTGCTGACTCCTTGGAGCGGGGTGAGTTGGCCGAAACGGTTTGCGATTGTTGATGTGAGTGACACATCGCCTCGGGCTGCGGATATCGCGGTGCCTGTCCGAGCGTTGATCGGATCTGATACATCAGGAGATGATGCGAATGCTCGCGCAACTGTAAGCTGGAGAATGATTGCTCGTAATCGGAAAGCACTCAGTGAGTGGACCAAAACAATGCTTGTTCCTCAGCATCGACGCGATGTAGACACAGGAACTCCGATCTATGAACAGCTTATTGATATCAAGGGTGTTGCATCGAGGATTGAAGAAGAGTCGTTTTTACTTGAGTATAAAATTCAAACTCAAGATGATTTGAAGAGTTCGCGGACGATTGAGCTTGCGCAGCCTCCGGAGTTGGTGGAGACTGAGATTGACATTTCATTGCCTAGCTATGCCCAATCAATTGTTGACTCTGGATTGATACTCAATGGGTTGCAAAGCTCGTCGGCGTATGACTCGGTGGTGTCTCCAATCCTTGAAGGATCACGGATCCGCATTCGTTGGAACTTTAGTAAGGGAGTTGTCTTCCCTAAAAACTTGACCCCGGCTTGGGTGCAGTCGCTCGCGAGTTCGAATGAGCTCGAATCAATATCACAACCTACCGATGATTCTATTGAACTGACTTTGATTGCAAAGAGCAGTACGCTTATTGAGCCGGGCGTTGTTGATTCATTTGGAATTCCTGTTCGGACTCCGATTGCTTTGTCAATGAATGTGTTGAGAGACCAGAGTCCTGGAGCAACTATAATTGCTCCGTTGCACGATGAGATTATCTCATCGCACGCAATGATTGATCTTCGAGCAGAGCTCAGCGATGACCTTGGTTTGAGAGTTGGAAAAATTGAATCAACGATTGCTCGCAAACCTGTTGAATCAAGTGGCGCTCCGCATGAAGCGCTCGGAAACGCTCGTGAAGTTCTTCGTCTAGATATTGAGTCTGAGTTACGCACTGAAATGCAAACGATACTCGATGTATCTCTTTTGGAAGTGCGAGACGGCGATCAGATTTGGCTTGTTGCTTCCGCGAGTGATCTCCGACATGAATCCCAAGCGAGCGACAATGATGATCGAAACAACTCCGTAGCTGGGTATACCGAATCAGCGACTCGAACTCTGAGTATTGTTACTGATGCGGAGCTAATTGAGATTCTTCGGAAAGACCTTGGTCCGATTCGCAACTCGCTTCGTCAGCTTGATGGATTGCAAGGAGAACTCGAAGATCGATTAGGACTTGGAGAGCTTCAATCGAGCCGTGAGCAACGATCAATCGTGAGTCAACTCTCGAACAACAAGCGAATTATCGATCAGTTACATTCTTCGATCAAACGCAACGCGCTTGATGACAGTACGCTGGAATCTCTCTTGCAAGATTCTTCAGCGGTGCTCGAAGAAGCAATTAATGCGAGCGAGCAAGCGAGTGATCGGATTGATCGGAACGAGCAAGAGAAAGCTGCGAAAAGTCAACGCGATGTCCGTGATCGCATAGGTGAGTTACTCTCGATGCTTGATCGAGGGCAAGACTCTTGGCTGGCGCTTCGAGCAGTGCAGCAGCTTCGTGATGATCTCGAAGCGATCCGCGATGATACTGCAGATTTGAGCACTGAGCTCGCAGGAAAATCACTGGATCAACTTGATCAGAATCAACGCTCCGCACTTGAGCAGATCTTAGATCGTCAACTTGAACTCTCTGATGATGCGCGAAAAGCGGTTGAAACTCTCGATGAGCGATCAGAGCAACTCCAAGAGCATGATCCAACGCAAGCGGAAGCGTTGAATCGCGCAGCAGAACAAGGACGGAGTTCGCAGATCGAACAGCGTCTGAGAGATGCGGGAGAACAGATCGCGTCCAATCAAACCTCTTCTGCGACTCAAACCCAGAGCGAGGTTCTCGATGAACTCGAAGAGATGCTCGAAGAACTTGAAAACACAATCCAGAGCAGAGATAACGCACTCCGGCGAGAGCTTGCTTCAATCATCGAATCGATCGAAAGACTGATACAGGTGCAGGACTTGGAAGTTAGTAGACTTAAATCATTCAAAGATGATGGGCCGAACGATGAAGTTACCAACGCCGAGCAGCTCGCTGACCAATTGATTATGCTCTCGCAAAATACGCTCGCCGTCCGTGACGAAGCACTTGGAGCGTTCCCTGAGACACGATCGATCGCGGAGTTTATTGCGAAGAGTGCTGAATCGCAGGGTATTGCGATCGAATCACTTCGTGAAAACCCTGCAAAGATGGGGGCCGCGATGCGATTCGAGCAGACAAGCTTGCTGAATCTCAACAATGCACTTGAGGAAGCGAATCGTCTTGATGATCAGGCCGCGGATAGACAGGCGCGGCGAATGCGAGAAGAGCTGAAGGATGCATATCGCGAATCACTCTCACTGCAGATTGCTATCCGCGATGATAGCGCAGAACTTGGAAATGAGGCTCTTGATCGACGCGGACGAGCAAAGGCTCGTGCGATCGCATCAGAACAAGAAAAAATCCGAACAGAGCTTGAAGATCTTCTTGAGAAAACAACAGAGCTAAGCGACGCTCCGATCTTTAAGCTCGCACATTCACAGCTTGATCTGCGGATGAGCAAGAGCCGCGATGGTTTAAATGAACGAGTAATTGAGAAACGAGTGTTGCTGTCTCAGCAAGCATCGATCTCGATTCTCAAGACTCTTGTTGAAGTCTTGTCGGATCAATCATCGAGTGAT
>Ga0209344_10001605_pt1 | contig 28644 bp, 28 predicted proteins | sample Cruoilmetagenom6_FD_187293 | JGI IMG/M metagenome (GOLD analysis project Ga0209344, IMG submission 187293) | Oil polluted marine microbial communities from Coal Oil Point, Santa Barbara, California, USA - Santa Barbara Oil Seep Sample 6 (SPAdes)... | ecosystem: Environmental > Aquatic > Marine... | reverse complement strand
TATTAGTTTTTACTTTTCCAGTAATTTGTTTATCTAATCTTTTTTTTCTTTTCAGTGCGCCAGTTTGTTTACTGTTAAAATGATTTTGTTTGGTATATCTTCTAATAACTTTCTTTTTCCCAGTTATTTTAACTTTTTTTATAAGAGATTTTCTACTTTTCATTTTTGGCATATATTTTTACTAATTTCTAATTATTTAGTTATTAGACTTTTTTATTCAGGAGCAATAATCATATTAAATCCACCTGGAAATCTTTTAACATCATCTTCAATTTTGTAAGGAATATCTATAATTTTTACGAAATTCCTAATGCTTTCTACGGCAAGATTTTGATGAGCTTTTTCTCTGCCTCTCAATCTCAATTCAATTTTAACTTTATGACCTTTGCTTAAAAATTTTTCGGCTTGTTTCTTTTTAAAATCTAAATCGTGTTTATCAGTTCGCATTCCCAATCGAATACCTTTAGTTCCAGTTTTTTTCTGCTTTGCTTTACTTAATCGGTCTTGCTTCGATTGACTATATTGAAATTTTCCATAATTTGTTATTTTACAAACAGGGGGTTTAGCATTAGGAGCAACTTCAACTAAATCCAACTCTCTTTCTCTAGCAATTTCGAGAGCAGTGGTATTGCCCATTTCTCCTAACTGTTCACCTTTCTCATCAATAACAAAAACTACAGGCACTCTAATGTATTCATTAACTCTGTATTTAGGTCTTTGAGGTTTATTCGGTTTTCTTTTATATCTTCGTCTCATAATTTATTGCGTGGAGCTGGTGGGAATTGAACCCACGTCCAGAATTGACTTAAAAAACATTTCTACAAGCTTAGTTTATTTTTAATTCATTGCAAAACGAAAATTTAAATTGCTGAGTATAAAATAGACAAAAATTCAACAATCGATTTCTCAATTAGCTTTGCCAATTATTCGAGAACACCGTAACTGGCTATTCTGGTGATTGACACCGAGGTTCGCTTACCAGAAATAGGCGATTCGATGACTACTGCATTTAGGCAATAGCGTTAGCAAAAGCCGGTCTAAACGCTTGCGCGAAAGTAGCTTTTACTTTTGATACTAAGTTTGCACTTATATATCTTGCAACTTAAGTTTTGCGACTTTAACTTGCGTCAGTCGACTTGCTTAATTTTCAAAGTTCAACCTGTCGAAACTTGTCAGCCCCTAAAATTTTAAAATTAGAAATTTTTTAGTGTTCTTTTTATCCTTCTTCTAGATTCTTTTTTCTTAATGCTTTCTCTTTTGTCAAATTTCTTTTTACCACGACCAACACCAAACTCTAATTTTATAAGTCTTTTTTTAGTATAAACCCGAATTGGTACTAGTGTCAAGCCTACAGAGCGACTTTTCCCAAGTAAAGTATTAATTTCTGATTTTTTAAGAAGTAATTTGCGTGAATTGGTTGGATCATAATTTTTTAATTTTTCAGCAAATTTATAATAAGGAATACTGGCATTAGTTAAATAAAACTCACCATTTTTCATTGTAACAAAACTTCCTTTTAAGCTAATATGCCCTGTTTTGATAGATTTAACTTCTTGTCCAGTCAATACCAAACCAGCCTCATATCTATCTGTAAGAGCGTAGTCGAATTTTGCACGCTTGTTTATGGCTAAAATACTCATAATTTAAGTATAAAGTAGTAAGTATCAAGTAGCAAGCAGTTAGAGAAAATTTTTATCTCCCTTCCTAGATGGGGAGATGCTAAATGTGAGTGAGTGAAATACTTAGGGTAAGGTTTGAAAATGGTTTATATTCTTGCATTTATGTGAGATTTTGTTAGAATAGGGTTACAAATGAAACACTCTTTGACAGTGGCGATCACCACTGAATTCTTGGTTTGACAAGAAGGGTGCAAGAAGAAATTTAATTACGTAATTAATTACGTAATTCAAAAATAGACCTTGCCGGGTATGCCCGTAATAGCTGTTAATTAAGAGTAACTAGTAAATCTAAATTGATTACTGCTTACTAAATTAAGGTGGTACCACGATTTTGCATCGTCCTTACAGGAAGGTGTTTTTTATTTTAAATTCACAAATATTATGTCTAATTTTAAAAAATTTAAAAAAGTAGATTCAAGTCAAAAGTTTCCAGAGATGGAAGAAGAAATTTTGAAGTTTTGGGAAGATAATAAAATTTTTGAAAAATCTTTAGAAAATCGAAAAAATTCTAAAGAATATAGTTTTTATGATGGACCTCCCTTTGCGACAGGTACTCCTCATTATGGACATTTGGTAGCTAGTCTTATAAAAGATGTGGTTCCGCGGTACTGGACTATGCGTGGTTATTATGTCGAGAGAAAATGGGGATGGGATTGTCATGGTCTTCCGATTGAAAATATTGTTGAAAAGGAAATGGGTTCACAAAAAAAGAAAGATATTGAAAAATTAGGAGTAGATAAATTTAATGAAATGTGTCGAAGTAAAGTTTTGGGATATGTTGATGAGTGGAAAAAAATCATTGGTCGAATTGGAAGATGGGCAGATATGGAAAATGCTTACAAAACAATGGACTTAAGCTATATGGAATCAATTTGGTGGGTATTTAAAGAACTTTGGGATAAAAATCTTATTTACAAAGATTATCGCAGTATGCACATTTGCCCACGATGTGAAACAACTCTTTCTCAATCGGAAGTTGCAGAAGGTTACAAAGATATTAAAGATTTGTCGGTGATTGCTAAATTTGAAGTCTCTACGAATTACGAATCTGATACGAATATACGAATTACGAATGATGAGGCTAAGACTTATATTTTGGCTTGGACGACGACTCCGTGGACATTGATTGGCAATGTAGCGTTAGCTGTGGGTGAAGATATTGATTATGTGAAAGTTAAGGATATGTGGTATCCAAAAAAAGATACGAAATTAGAAGGGTTAAAAACTCCAGAGCAGAACAAAAGGATAACAGAATTTTATATTTTGGAAGAAGATGCGTTTAAAAAATATAAAGATAATTTTCAGTACTGTGAACCAAAAATAATTGATAAATTTAAAGGCAAAGATTTAATCGGCAAATCATATAAACCGCTTTTTGATGTTTATGCGGAAGATGAAAATTTAGAAAATAGAGAAAACGGTTGGAAAATTTATTCTGCAGATTTTGTGACGACAGAAGAAGGAACTGGAATCGTGCATATCGCTCCAGCTTTCGGTGAAGATGATTTAAAACTAGGGCAGAAAGAGAAATTACCTTTCGTACAGCATGTCGGACTGGATGGTATAATTAAAGATGAAATAAAAGATTTTGCGGGACTTTCAGTAAAACCGATGACTGACGAAAAAAATTCTCATCAAAAAACAGACATCGAAATTATTAAATATTTAGCTGGTAAAAATTTATTATTTCATAAAGAAAAATACGAACATAGTTATCCGCATTGTTGGCGATGCGATACACCTTTAATAAATTACGCGACTTCATCTTGGTTTGTATCAGTTACAAAAATAAAAGAAAATATTTTAAAATCTGCTAAAGAAATTGATTGGTCACCAGCTCATATGAAGGAAGGTCGTTTTGGAAAATGGCTAGAAGGAGCTAGGGATTGGTCAATTTCGCGTCAGAGATTTTGGGCATCAGTTATGCCTATTTGGGAGTGTGATAAATGCGAAGAAAGAAAAGTTTTTGGTTCGGTGGCTGAATTGAAAGAAGCTAGTGGCGTTGAAGTAAATGACTTGCATAAACATATTGTTGATAAGATTTCGTTTAAGTGTGAAAAATGCGATGGTGAAATGAAGCGTATCCCTGATGTGCTGGACACTTGGTTTGATAGTGGTTCAATGCCTTATGCTCAAAAGCATTATCCTTTTGAAAATAAAGAAAATTTTGAAAAGAATTTTCCAGCCGATTTTATTGCAGAGGGAGTGGATCAAACTAGAGCTTGGTTTTATTATTTACATGTAATTGCCAATGGAGTGAAAGAGAGAGAGGCTTTTAAAAATGTAATTGTCAATGGAATTGTTTTGGCTGAAGATGGAAAGAAAATGTCTAAACGATTACAAAATTATCCAGACCCAGCTGATTTATTTGATAAATACGGAGCGGATGCAATTAGATATTATTTGATGTCTTCTCCTGTGGTAGTGGCTCAGAATATAAGTTTTTCTGAAAAAGAAGTAGAAGAGGTTGTTAGAGGAATGATTCGAATGCTTTGGAATTCTTATTCATTTTTTGTTTTGTACGCTAATATTGATAAATTTGAGCCAACTGAATTTAATCCAAGTAAAGTTAAAAATTTATTGGATCGCTGGATTGTTTCTGAATTAAATATGCTTATCAAAAAATTTAATGAGTATATGGAAAATTACGAACTTCATAAAGCTTCTCGACTTTTACCAAAATTTGTGGATAATCTTTCTAATTGGTATATTCGTCGCAGTCGAAAAAGGTTTTGGAAGTCAGAGAATGATGATGATAAAAAACAGGCGTATGCAACTTTACATTATGTTTTGGTAGAACTTTCAAAAGTGATGGCACCATTTACGCCATTTATAGCGGAGGAGATTTATAAAAACCTGAAAACGAATCAGTCTGCCGATGAAACGAAAAACGAAAAACGAAAAACGAAAATCTCTGTGCATTTAACTGATTTTCCAATTGTAAACGAAAAATTGATTGATAAAGAATTAAATAAAAAAATGGAGAATGTTCGAGAGGTAATTACTGCTGGCTTGCAATTAAGAGCTCAGAATCAAATAAAAGTTAGACAACCACTTGCTTCTATTGTAGTTAAACAAGATTTCGATGAGGAATTAAATAAAATTATTAAAGAAGAATTAAATATTAAAAAAATAGAAAGTAGCAAGAAGCAGGAGATGAGTAGTGCGTCTAATATTATTTGGAATGAAAAAGAAAAAATTGGATTAAATACAGAGATAACTCCTGAGTTAAAGTTAGAAGGACAAGCCAGAGAGATTATTCGTCATATTCAGCAGATGAGAAAAAAGGCAGGATACGCTATTGACAATCGTATCCAAGTGTGCTATAGTGGAATGTTAGAAGTTTTCAATAAATTTGGTGATTTGATCGCCAAAGAAACTCTAACAAGTAGTTTAGAACCTTTACAAAAATCAGATCAAGAATTTGATTTGGTAAAAGAGTTTGAAATTGATAAAGAAAAATTAAAAATCCAAATCGGATTTTTAAAATAAATATTTTACAGGAGGAAAAATAATGTTGAAGAACATTTGGTGTTTCATTTGTTACATTTTGGCAATGTCAAGTTTTATTTTCAATGGTTTTTTTACAGGATTTAAAGTACTTGTAGCAATTGCCATTATTATGGCAATTGTGGAAAGAATTTCTGAGGAAATATTTCCTCATCAATGGAGGTAAGATGATAGCCCACCTATCGGTAATTCCGATTTGGTGGGCTTTTTTTATTGAAAAATTAAACATTCCATAGGGGTGGAATGTTTAACTTTTCATTCTTTTTCAATATTTTCGGTCAATGTCTAATGTCATCTCGGAAGTTAGAAATTCTTAGTGACCCCGCCCTTCGCGAAGGGCGGGGAGCTTTAGAATTTCTTACTATCCGTGATCTAGAATTATATATTTGTAAGTTTCTGGATCACGGATAGACGAATTTTATCCAATAGACTTCTTCGGAAACTACTTCCTACTGCAATCTCCTATTTTTGGTAAAATTTATTTCAAACTTTTTCAGCTTAGCTAAGGCTAAAACTTCAAAAGTTGTTCAATAAATTTTACTTAAAACTAGAAAATTTCATAACAAAAGTAGTTTCCGAAGAAGTTCAATCGCTTTGCTCTTGGTAAAATTCTGTCTTCCGAGATGACATTTGTGTGGATTGTTGATTAGATGTGAATAGTTATACTTTTTTATTGGAAAAAGTAAATAATTGTTATAAACTAATATTGTTTACTATCTACTATCTATTACTTAATACTTATCTAAAATGGAATATAAATACACAGCTATAATTTTAAATAAAATAGATATCGGGGAAACCGATAGACTTTATGCTTTTTACACTTTAGAAAAAGGAAAAATGACAGCAGTTGCCAGAGGAGTTCGTAAATCCCAATCTAAGCTAGCCGGAAAATTAGAAAATTTTTATTTAATTGATTTAACGGTGATGAAGAGTCGGGGAATGGGAAACATTTCAAGTTCAATAGTGGAAAGAAATTTTATACATTTACACAATAATTTTGATATTTTAGAAAAAGTTTTTGGATCAATTAAAATTTTTAATCGTTTACTCAAAGATGAAGAAAAAGATTTAGGAGTATTTAAATTACTTTTGGAATATTTAGAAGTAATGAATAATTTAGCAAAAAATAAAAATATTGAAAAATCTGTAGAAAAAAGCAATTTAATTGAACAGGGATTTACTTTTAAATTTTTAGAATTGCTTGGTTATAAAATTGAAAGTAATAAATGTATTGAAAGTGGAAAAAATCTTTCTGAAAAAAATAATTTTTTTAATTATTCTCAAGGAGGAATGGTTTGCAATAAATATGCGTCTGGAATGAAAAATACAATGGCAGTGAGTAATAATTCTATAAAAATTATTCGGATATTTTTTCAGAATAATTTAGGAGCACTCTCTAGATTGGCGGTAAACAAAAAAGATATAAATGAAATAAGAAGAATGTCAAAAAGTTTTATAGCTTGGATTTGTTGAGTTTGTGTTTTTATGATAAAATATTGATAGAATTTTATCCGCATCTTCCTATCCAAACATAATAAAAATACACAATTTATTAAAAACTAAAACTTATGTCATTAAATAAAATAGAAAAAGATCTTTATAATTCAAAATCTGATATAGAAAAAAGAGAACATGGAAAAAGCACTTTTAATATTGATGAAAATGTGAACGCAGATGAGAAAGATAAAAAATTTGGGGAAGAGAAAAAAGATTGGGATAATAGTAAAAATTCTGGAATAGATGAAAATAGAAAAAGAGTTATGACTATTGGAGGTATAGTTTTGGGTATTATTCTTTTTATTTCTGTGTCTACTGTTGTGGTTGTTAAAATTAAACAAAGTGCTTTTTCACAAAGCAAAGTACTAGTAAGCGTAGAAGGTAATACAGAGGCTAAAAGTGGTCAAGAAACTTCTTATATTATAAAATACGAAAATAATAATAGGGTGGCACTTAAAGATGTTGAAATAATTTTAAATCATTCGGAAAATTTTTATCCAAATGAAATTGGAAGACTAATACGAAATAGTGATAGAAATAGTAAAATAATTATTGGAGATTTGAAAGCAAAAACAAAAGGAGACATAAAAGTAACTGGAAAATTTTATGCGGCTGAAAATTATACAGTTTATTTGCAACCCGTACTAACTTATAGACCTTCTAATTCTAGTAGCGAGTTTCGAACAGAATCTCAGTTGGGTGTAAAGATAACAACTTCTCCGATAACTCTTGAAATAAATGCTCCCAAGGAAGCGTTGGATGAATCAACTGCTGAATATAAAATTGTTTACAGAAATACAGGAACAATTCCTTTTGATAGTTTAAATTTAAGATTAGAATATTCTGATGGTTTTATTTTTCAAGGAGCTGATCCTTATCCAGTTGAGGGAAATAATACTTGGCATATAGGAAAATTAAATTCAGGAGAAGAGAAAACGATTACGATGCAGGGGAAAATAGAAGGAAATCAATTTGATGTTAAATCTATTAAAGCCACTTTATTTAGAAATGAAAGCGGGCAGAGAGAGGTTGTTTTTGGAAAAGTAGAAGAACTTACAAAGGTTGTTGTTCCCCCGTTAGCTATTAGTCATAAAATTAATAATCAAAATTTTTTAAATATAAATCTCGGAGATACTTTAAATTGTGAAGTGAGCTATGCTAATAATGGAAGTATAGCCTTGAGAGATATTATTGTTAAATTAAAAATAGATAGTCCAGTCGTTAATTATGCCGATTTATCTTTGGATGTAGGAGCTTACAACAATGATACTAAAACAATTACTTGGAAAGCTTCAGATATTGCTCAACTTAAAAATTTAGAGCCAGGGAAAAGTGGGGTTATAAGATTTTACATTCCGATAAAAGAGAAAATTAATATTGATAGTAATTTTGACGAGAATTTTGTAATGGAATCAATAGTTTCTATTGACAGTTCTGATGAAGCTTTTCATTCTTTGGGGGCTAGTAAAAATATAAGCAATAAAGTTATTTCTAAACTTAATTCAAAAGTTATTTTAGAGCAACAAGCATTTTTTAATGATGTCGTTATTGAAAATTCTGGGTCAATTCCTCCTAAGGTCGGAGAAGAAACTAGCTATGCAATTCATTGGAAAATAGCTAATGTATCTAATGATATTTCGGATGTAAAAGTAAATGCTTATCTACCAACTTGGGTTAAATGGAAAGGAAAAGTTTTTCCAGATGGTAAAAATATAGAATTCAACAAGAGAACTCACGAGATAGTTTGGAATGTTGGTGATTTAGAAAATGGAACAGGTATTCTGAACGAGCCTAGAGAGATTGTTTTTCAAATAAGTATATTGCCAGAAGTTAATCAAATTAAGAAAGATATTCCTATTATTACCAAAACTATCTTAACGGCTAAGGATAATTTTACTTTGAACAATATCAAAGAGGAAGTTTCAACAAAAACAACACTAATAAGGGAAGATGAGGAAATGATTCCTGCTGGATATTATGTTATCGAGTAATCTTATAATAATATCTGTATGAATATTTTAAAGACAGGAAAAAAAATAAGGAAAAAAATAGTAAAAACTAAAAGCGGAGAACTCAAAACTCCGTTTTTTATGCCTGATGCAACGCGTGGATTTGTTAAATTTTTGAGTAATGATGATTTATCAAGAGCCAAAGTAAATCCGATGGTGGTTAATACTTACCATCTTTATTTGCAACCAAGTATAAATGTCATAAAAAATTCTGGAGGAATTCATAAATTTATGAATTATGACAAACCGATTCTTTCCGATAGTGGTGGCTATCAAATTTTTTCTCTTGTGCATAAAAATTCTAAAATGGGTAAAATCACTAATAACGAAGTTATTTTTCGTTCTCCTATAGATGGATCAAAGCATACCTTAACTCCTGAAAAATCAATTCAAATTCAATTTGATTTGGGAGTTGATATGATGGTATGTCTTGATGATCCTCCGCCAAATAGTTATAGTAAGGAAAAAATAAATGATGCGGTAAATAGGACAATTGATTGGGCACAAAAATGTATGATTGAGTATAAAAAGCAACTAAAAGAAAGAAACATTAGTAAGAAAGATAGACCGTTGATTTTTTGTGTTATTCAGGGCGGTGAGTATATTGATTTAAGAAAAAAGTGTACGGATGGATTGAAAAAAATCGGCAAAAAATTAAAAAGAGATTGGGATGGTTATGGATTTGGGGCTAGGCATATTGATAAAAAAGGAAAATTATTAAAAGATGTTTTGAAAAAAACAGCTAATTTTATTCCAAAAAATTCTTTAAGATTTGCTTTGGGAGTGGGAAATCCCGAAGATATTTTAAAATGTTCAAAAATTGGTTGGGATATGTTTGATTGTGTTATCCCAACTAGAGAAGGTCGCCATGGAAAACTTTTTATTAGAAACAGTAAATTTGAAAATATTATTTTTAAATTTAATTTTGACAAAAAGAAACGAAAATCTTTTTATAAGATAATGAATATTAGAAACAAAAAATATAAAAATGATTTTAGTTCAATAGATAAAAATTGTAAATGTGAATTATGCAAAAATCATTCAAGATCCTATCTAAATCATTTGTTTAAGTCTAAGGATCCTGCAGGGATGAGATTGGCAGCTATTCATAATTTATATTTTTATTCAGAATTGATGAAAAAAATAAGAAATCATAACTATTGATTTTTATTCATATTTATGGTACTATATTTTATTGAATGAATATAAAATTTATTATTTATCAAGACGAATTAGACAATTGCTTCATTCCTTATGAGGAATGGGGAGGAAAGTCCGGACACTTTATCAGTTTATACTGGTAAATGAGTAGTGGGTAACACCCACCCAATGCATTGTGAGATGTATTGCGGGAAAGTGCCATAGAGACAATACTATCTTATTACTTTCGAGTAATGAGTGAAAGGTGAAAAGTGAGTTGATGTTTTTTATTTTTTAAATAAAAAGCTACGGCTCTCGCTTTCTGGCAACAGAGAAGTGTGGTAAACCCTGCTTGGTGCAAGACCGTACTCAGTTTAAATACTGAGGGTGTCGCTTGATTTTTATGGTAACATAAGAACTAGATAAATAATTGTCTCCATTTTTTTTGGAACAGAATCCGGCTTATAGATTTGTCTTGATAAATAATTGATTTTAATAATAGATCTAAAATATTAGTATAAAAAATGAAAAAATCAGAATTATTTTTTAGTGCTATTCAAATTCCAATTGATATTGTGGCTATTTTATTTGCCTCTTTGTTTGCTTTTTGGATTAGGGAATTGCCAATTACTTTAAAATTATTAGAGCTTAAGTCGCTGGCTGGTATAGTACCTTTTGAAGAATTTTTGAGAATTGTAATTTTAGCAATACCATTTTTTATTTTGATTTTTGCAACTCAAGGTCTTTACGACATTAGATCCACTAGAAAATTTTGGAGAGAAGCTTTAAAAGTTTTTTCTGCAACTTCCATCGCCTTGATGATGATTGTAGCAATGTTTTTTCTAAAACGAGAATGGTTTTCATCTCGTTTTATTATTCTTTTAGCTTGGTTTTTAGTAACTTTTTCTGTAGTAATTGTGAGATTTATTTTACAATATGTGCAGAAGTGGATTTTGAAAAATAAAGGTATTGGAATTCATAGAGTTTTGCTTATCGGAAGAAATGGAAAGATGCATATTCTGGAAAATGAAATAAAACGAAATCCAAAAATGGGTTATAAAGTTATGGCCATTATCGATACCGCTAGGTTGAATGTGGTGAAAAAAGTACAAGAGAAAAATGGTATTGACGAAATTATTCTTTCTGATCCAACTATACCTGAAGATGATATTGAGAAACTTATAGACTATTGTGCTATAAATAATATTGTTTATAGATTTATACCAACAACTTTTCAAACCACTAAATTTGAAATGGGTGTATTTGCTGGAGAGCCGATTATAGAAATAAAGCATACTCCGCTAGATGGATGGAATCGGATAATCAAAAGAACTTTTGATATTGTTGGGTCTATAATTTTTATTATTTTTTCTTCGCCACTTCTTTTAGTTGTAGCTATTTTAATTAAACTAGAAGATAGTGAAGGTCCGATAATTTATAAGAATAAAAGAGTGGGGGCAAATGGAAAAGAAATTAAGGTTTACAAGTTTAGATATATGCAATGGAAATATTGTATAGATAAGTCTAACCCTAATTTTGAGAAAGCCCTTAAATTTGAAAAAGAACTTATTTCAAAAAAAAGTGTTCGTCAAGGACCTCTTTATAAAATTAAAGATGATCCAAGAAAAACTAAGATTGGCTCATTTATTGAAAAATATTCTATCGATGAATTTCCTCAGTTTTTTAATGTTTTCAATGGAGATATGAGCTTAACTGGACCTCGCCCACATCAAAAAAGAGAAGTTGAAAAATACAGAGAATATCACAGAAGGCTTTTAACAATAAAGCCAGGTGTAACAGGATTGGCTCAAGTTTCTGGAAGATCTGATTTAGATTTTGAAGATGAGTATAAATTAGATTTATATTATATAGAAAATTGGTCATTGACTTTGGATATTCAAATAATCCTAAAAACAATTGTAATTTTAATTGGAAGAAAAAATAATAATTCGTAAAAAATAATTATTAAGAAATAAAGATATGAAACAAAGCAAATTAGAAATAAATGCTGTTCATGGAGGAAAAAGAAAAACAAATTTTGAAATAAATAGAGCAGAAGACAGAATGGATATGGAAGTAGCTCAAAAAGAAGCGTTTGGTGATTCTATGTCAGAGAAAGAATTAAAAACAATGAACTACGAATATTATAAAAACGCTATGGATTTAGTTAAAGCAAAAGGAAAAGAGACGGAAGCAATCACTGAATTTTCTAAAGAACTTAAGAAAAAAATAGCGAAAAAAATTAGCATAGAAGAAAGACAAATTAAAATAATCAATGCCGTAGGAACACCTTTAGATAAATATCATGGAGTAAGTGCTTGGGTTGAAATTGCTGAACAAAGTATTGTAGGTGGAAAAGTTATAATTACATTAGATATATTTGCAGATGAAGAAAATAGAAGAGAAAAAGCCGATGTCATTTTTCAAAAACCAGAGTGTGGATTTAGTCCAAAAGTTGACGATGAAGAATATAACGAAACATTAAGTAGCGTTGCTGAAAATATTATTAATAAATTTAAAATTAAAACTAATCAGCTTAGAGAGCCAAGAGCACAAACTGAGGAATTAAGAAATAATGCCAAAAAAATAGTTGCAACAAAACCAACTTTTGAAGAAAAAAAGACAAAAGAAGGCAAGCCTTTTCGTGTTAGAAGACATAAATAAAGAGCCGAATGAGCCCCAGCCCTTTTTTCATTAAAAGTTTGTTGACTTATTTTTCTATTTTCTATAAAATTACACTTGTTGTTTAAGTTTTAAATTAGCAAAATGCAAACTTAATAAAATGATAAATAAAAAAAGAATAGTAATTGGATTGGTGGGAGCAACTGGATCGGGGAAAGATACAGTAGCTGATTATTTAAAAGATGAATATAAAGTTCAACGAATGAGGTTTGCCGATCCACTGAAAGAAACTTTGTCTATTTATTTCGATAAATTTTCCAAAGAAGATCAGGCTTGGTTAGCTTTGCAATTTCGCAATCGATTTGGCGATGATATTTTATCTCGGGCTCTTCGAAAAAGAATTGACGAAGGTGAGGGAGTTATTATGATAAACGGAATTCGCTTTTGGGAAGATTTTCATTTCATAAAATCATATACAAATAGTTATATAATTTTTATAGATGTTCCTCAAAAAATTAGATGGAAAAGAACTACCACGAGAGGAGAAAAAACTGATGATGCAATGAGTTTTGAAAAATTTAAAGAAACTGAGCAAGTTGAAACAGAAAAATATGTTCCAGAAATTGGAGCCAAGGCTGATTTTGTAATAAATAATGAAAAAGATTTAGAGCACTTGAAACAAGAAACTGACAGAGTGATGAAAGAGATTGAGGGGAATAATGAACATAACGGTGAATAAAATATATTATCTATAAAATAAATTATGATGAAGGTCATTATTGGTTTAGCTGGTGAAATTTCCAGCGGAAAAGGCTCTGTCGCTAAATACGCTAAAGAAAAATATAATGCAAAAATTTATCGATTTTCGGATATTTTTAGGAATATTTTGGATACGTTAGGATTAGAACACAGTAGAAAAAATATGTCAGACCTATCCTTGACTCTTAGAAAAACATTTGGTGAAGATGTTCTAGATAAAGCCCTAACGGAAGAAATAAAAAAAAGTGAAAGCAATGTTGTAGTTGTAGATGGAGTTAGAAGAATTGATGATATAAAATATTTAAAAAAAATGCCAAAATTTATTTTAGTTTTTGTAGAAACTAAAATAGGTAATCGATATAAAAGAATAGTAAAAAGAAAAGAAAATCCTGATGATCAAAATAAAACTTTTGAAGAGTTTAGAGATGATTCTCAGAGAAATGCGGAATTAAAAATTTCAAGTTTAAAAAAATACGCAGATAAAATAATAAATAATGATGGCACGCTGGAAGAGCTTCACAAACAAATTGATAATATCTTTGAAAAATAAGTGTTCAAAGTGTTCAGTAACAAATTAAGTAACAATATAAACTTATGTCAAAAATAATTACAGATGAAAAAAGGATAGATGAGATTTTGGATAGATCAGTTGGTGAAATATTACCAACAAGAGAAAAATTGAAAGAAAAAATGATGTCAGGTGAAAAATTACGAATTTATATCGGTACTGATGCTACTGGAGCATCTTTGCACTTGGGACATGCTACAAATTACATAATTTTGGAGAAATTTAGACAGTTGGGTCACGAAGTTATATTTCTAATAGGTGATTTTACATCTCGCATAGGAGATCCTACTGATAAAGGGGTTGCTCGTGTACAACAAACTAGGGAGGAAGTTGTTTCACATACACAGACATGGCTAGACCAAGTAAAACCACTTGTTGATATTAATAACAAAGAAAATTCTGTAGAAATTGTGTACAATCATGATTGGCTTGCAAAGCTAACATTCGAAAATATCATTGACATTGCTTCAAATTTTACTGTGCAAAGAATGCTTGAGCGAGATATGTTTGAAAAGAGACTTAAAGAAGGTAAGCCAATTCATTTACATGAATTTTTCTATCCACTTATGCAAGGATATGATAGCGTTGAGCTTGATGTAGACATAGAGATGTGTGGAAGTGATCAGAAATTTAATGCACTTGTTGGAAGAACATTGCTGAAGAAATATAAAAATAAAGAAAAGTTTGTATTTATAACAACTCTCTTAGAAAATCCAAAAACTGGTGAAAAAATAATGTCAAAATCATTGAGAACTGGTGTATATTTGGACTGGGATCCAAATCAAATGTTTGGTGGAGTTATGTCTCAACCAGATGAAAATATAAAGCAATTATTTATTGATACAACTTTATTGGAATTGAATGTAATCGATAAAATTTTAGAAGATGATGAACCACGAGATGCAAAAATGCGATTAGCGTTTGAAATTGTGAAAATTTATCATGGTGAAAAGAAGGCGAAAAAAGCCCAAGATTATTTTGTGAATACTTTTTCCAAAAAAGAAATTCCAGATGATATTAAAGAGTATAAAGCTAAAAAAGGTGAGAGTATTTTGGATTTTCTAGTTGATTGTGGCGGAGCGAGTAGTAAAGGAAATGCTCGACGAAAAATTGAGCAAAAAGGAGTACGCATTGACAAAAATACAATTTCTGGTGTAGAATATATTTTAAGTTCAGCAGATGATAATAAGGTTATCAATGTTGGTAAAAAGTTCTTTGTTAAAATTATTTTTTAAATTTCAATTTAAATAAGGAGGAAGTCATTATGGCTTCAAAAAATAAAGGACATTCTCGCGGACATGGGAGTGGGGTGAAGAAACATGTTGTGTATAGATTTCGGCAATATATAGGTGATAAAAAAGGGTATTCTGACAGGATTGGAAGAAAAATTTTGTTAGTTTGTCGGAGAGTTGCGATGAGAGAAAATGTATTACAACTTTTTATAACCCCTGAAAATATTGAAAAGGGAGGAGGAAATCCTAATTGGGTTGAAAAATATAAGATGAGAGAAAATATTTACATACTTCTTAGTCCAGAGGGAAGTGTGATAAATGTTTTTCAATCCGATTAAATCTTGTAGAGGGGATTTTATAATGGCACATAAAATTTTGTGTCAATAAAATTCCCTTTTTTATTTTGGCTAATTTTGAGAATGTGATATTATAAAAATATAAAAAATTAGAGTTTTATAAAAATTATGACAGTAGTGAGATCGTACTTAAAGTTTCTAGGAGTATGAATGTGATAAAAACAGCTAATCCCAAACTTACATATCAGCAAGTACGAAAAGAACTAAAAAAATATGCCTCTGCCAAAAGAAAAAAGACCAATGAGTGGTTTTTTAAGATTGGCAAAGGAGAATATGGAGAAGGAGATCAGTTTATGGGTGTGCGAGTGCCAGATGCTAGAAAAGTAGCAAAAAAATTTATTGATCTGAAATTTATTGAGCTTGAAAAATTTTTACAATCAAAAATTCACGAGGAACGATTTACAGCACTCTTAATTTTGGTGGAAAAGTTTAAAAAAGCTGATAAGGAAAATAGAAGAAAGATTTACAAATTTTATTTGAAAAACAAAAAACAAGTTAACAATTGGGATCTGGTTGATTTGTCAGCACATCACATTGTTGGAAAATACCTTTTGGAAAACCCCAAAGAGAAAAAGATTTTAAATAAATTTGTTAGCTCAAAATCAATGTGGGACAGGCGAATTGCTATTATTGCTTCTTGGGCATTTATTCGCAATAATAACATCACGGAAACATTGCGATTGTCGAAAAAACTTTTGAGCGATAAAGAAGATTTAATGCACAAGGCGGTTGGTTGGATGCTTCGCGAAGCTTGGAAAAGGGAGGATAAGAAAGTTGAAGAATTTTTAATAAAAAACTATAATAAACTTCCAAGAACAACTCTGCGTTATACTATTGAAAGAATGGAAGAATCCAAACGAAAAAGATTTTTAAAAGGTGAGTTTGATAAATAAAATAGATGGGTACCTTTTAAGGTACCTTAAAAGGTACCCAAGATAAAAATTAAAAAAATAAAATATGAGAAGAAAAATTGTTTATAAAAATATGAGAAAGATTTATAAAAAAGCGGGGAGCTATGCCGTTACTATTCCAATGGAGATGGTCAAAAAATTGAAAATAAGAGAAGGACAAAAGGTTAAATTTTCAAAAAGAGGAAAGAGTATTATTATTAAAGATTGGAAAAAGTAAATTAGTAAAAAAACAATGGAAATTAAAAAAACAAAAATTGAAGGATTGCTTATTATTGAACCACAAGTTTTTGGAGATGAACGAGGTTTTTTTGTGGAAACCTATAACCAAAAAAGTTACAAAGAAATAGGAATTGAGCTTGATTTTGTGCAAGATAATCTTTCTAAATCTCAAAAAGGAGTTTTGCGTGGATTGCATTTTCAAAAAAAGCCAGACGCTCAAGGAAAACTTATTCAAGTAATTAAAGGAAGCGTCTTGGATGTAGCAGTTGACATTCGACATAACTCGCCAACCTTTGGACAATATGTTAGTGTTGAACTTTCTGAAGAGAATAAAAAACAATTCTGGATTCCATCGGGATTTGCTCATGGCTTTATTTCTTTGAAAAATGACACAATTTTTAGTTACAAATGTACGGCGTTATATAATCCTGATGCAGAAGGTGCGATTGCGTGGAATGACACAGATTTGAATATAAATTGGAAATTAAAAGAAAACGGAATTTCTAAACCGATTATTTCAGAAAAAGATCAAAAAAATATTTATTTTAAGGATATTAAAAAAGATTTCATTTATGAAAAATAAAAAATTATGAAAAAGATAATTGAAATAAAAACAGATAAAGCACCACAGGTAGCTGGTCATTATTCACAAGCGATTGAAACTGGTGGTTTTGTTTTTGTCTCGGGACAAATAGCTATTAACTATAAAACAGGAGTGTTTAAAAAAGAAAATAAGATTGATATGCAAGTAAAAATAGTCTTGAATAATATAAGAAATATTCTTGAGGAATGTGAACTGAAACTTGAAGATGTTGTAAAGACAGAAATTTTTTTAAGTAAAATAGAAGACTTTAAAATAGTTAATGAAATTTATGCGAAGTATTTTATAAAAAATCCTAAGCCAGCTCGGCAAACTGTGGAAGTTTCAGGATTGCCACTTAATGCTAAAATAGAAATATCATGTATAGCCAAAAAATAAATGCGAAAGCAATAGAAGAGGCAAAGGAAAAATTTTCCAATATTATTCAGGAAACACCATTGGAATATTCTGCTAGATTATCGAAAAAATATGGATGCAATTTCTTTTTTAAAAGAGAGGATTTGCAAGTTATTAGATCTTATAAAATAAGGGGCGCTTTTAATTCTATCAATAATTTGAATGAAAAAGATAGGAAAAAAGGAGTGGTTTGTGCTAGTGCAGGAAATCATGCGCAAGGCGTGGCAGTTGCGTGTAATTTTTTTAAAGCAACTGGATTTATTTTTATGCCAAAAACAACTCCATTGCAAAAAATTGAAAGAACGAAAAAATTTGGTGGTAAATATACCCAGATTATTTTAGAGGGGGATAGCTTTGATGATGCCCAAAAAAAAGCATTGGAATTTTCGGATATAAAAAAATTAATTTATATCGCACCTTTTAATAATCAAGATACAATTATAGGAAATGGAACTGTTGGCTTGGAAATCTTAAAACAAATAAAAGGAGAGCAATTGGATATGATTTTTGTGCCAATTGGCGGTGGTGGCTTGATAAGTGGCATTGGTACTTACATTAAAGAAAGAAGTCCAAATACTAAAATAATTGGAGTTGAGGCAAATGGTAGTGCTAGTATGAAAGAAGCTTTTAAGAGAAATAAACCAGTTAAATTGGAAAAAATTGATACATTTGCAGATGGCGTAGCAGTAAAAAAGGTTGGGGGTATGACTTTTAAAATTGCAAAAAAAGTTATAGATAAAATTATGGTTGTCCCTGAAAATAGAGTTTGTGCAACTATTTTAAAATTGCTTAAAGAAGAGGGTATAATTTTAGAGCCAGCCGGAGCTTTGTCTATAAATGCTGTCAGGGATTTTTCAAAAATAGATTTGAAAAATAAAAATGTAGTGTGTGTTTTAAGTGGTGGAAATTTGGATTTTAATAGATTGCCAAATATTAAAGAAAGATATTTATATTATAAGGGTTTAAAAAAATATTTAATTGTTAATTTTCCACAAAGACCGAATGCTTTGCGTGAGTTTGTGAACTGTCTTGGCAATGAAGATAATGTTGTTGATATCTACTATTCAGAATCTGAGGGTCAATGGGGAGAAGCGAGAATTAATATTCAAACAGGCAAAAAAGAAAATTTTGATAAGTTATATAAAAAATTAAATAGAGCGAATATTAAATTTAGAGAAAGTAGTCATTTTTAAAGAATAAAATTATGAAAAAACAAGATGTGTTTAAAAATGCGTTGACACGACTGGCAGAAGTAAAAAATATTACTAAACCGATTATTTCAGAAAAAGATCAAAAAAATATTTATTTTAAGGATATTAAAAAAGATTTCATTTATGAAGAGTAAGAAACTAAGCTAGATATCAAATGGTAGAAAAGGAAATAATTATAGATAATATTAAAATTAAATATACAAAAAAGAAATGCAAAAACGATGTCGTTTTTGTATTTTTACATGGATGGGGTAGTGATTATAAAATTTTTTTGCCAGTTTATAAAAAATTAGATAATTTTATTGCATTCAATTTCCCTAGGTTTGAAGAAAGTTCAAAATTAAAAAAAGATTGGAATTTATTGGATTACGCTAAATTTACAGAAAGTTTTTTAGACAAAAAAATAGGAGATAAGAAAGTAATTTTTGTAGCACATTCATTTGGTGGAAGAGTGCTAATAAAATTGTTAAATACATATCAATTAGAAAATATAAAACAAATTATTTGCATAGGTGTTCCTTTTTTTCGAGAATATAATTTCAAACAAAAAATAATTCAGATAATAACAAAAATCGTTAAATTTATTTTAAAACCTTTACCAAATAATCTTACGAAAATAATTAGAGAGAAATGGTATGAATTTATTGGGGTCAATGATTACATTGAATTAGAGGATAATATAATGAAAAAAACTTTTCAGAATATAATAAGTGAGGATATTTCAAAGACTACTTTAATTTTAAAAAATTATAAAACAGACTTTATCTGGGGAGAAAATGATGAGATGGCTCTGGTAAGTGGTGCAAGGGTTGTCTCTAAGGAAGTGGGTGCTGATTTACATATTATTAAAAATGGAGATCATTTTCCATTTATTGGACAATATGCTAAACAATTTATGAAAATTTTTAAGAAAGTAACTTGAATATGATTTTAAAAAACTTAATTTATATTTATCAATTAGAAAACTATAACAAAAAAAGATTTCTGTTTTTTGTTTATAGAAATTTAAACTGGTTTAGTTTAAATAAAAGAGGGGAGTTAGATTGGACAATGCGAGCAAAGTTAATTTTCATCATTAGCATTGTAGTATATATTATAATAATTGGAATCTTTGCATATAGTGGTGGCTTGTGCGGATTTTTATTAGGCATAATTTTTAGTTTAATTAGCTTACCCCTTTATACTATTTTAAGTGATGTTTTAATTTTGCCTTTAGTTTTATTTCAAAAAAATAAAATATCAAATCAGGCAAAAAAAATAATTCAGAGCATGAAGAAGGATGGATTAATAACTATTGGAATTACTGGAAGCTTTGGAAAGACTAGTATGAAAAATGTTTTGGTTTCTATTTTAAATAAAAAATATAAAATCTTTACTTTTCCAGGAAATATAAATACGGACATGGGAGTAGCGCAGTATTTAATCAAAAATAAATCAAAAATTGCTAAGACAGATATTTTGATTTCAGAAATGGGAGCTTATCAAAAAGGTGATATTGAGAAACTATGTGACATTATTAAGCCTGACTATTCCATAACAACTTCAATTGGAGAATCTCATTTAGAAAGATTTGGTTCTTTAAAAAATGTCATTTTAGCAAAGTTTGAATTAGCAAATGCTACTAGAGAAAAAATATTTTTAAATTTTTGCGATAAGAATATTAAAGATTATGCTAAATTAAATATATTTAATAAAATTGAGATTAACAAAATTTGTGGAAGAAAAGATGTTACAGAAATTAAATACCTTGAAAATTATAAAGGAATTTCTTTTAAATATAGAGATCAAGTTTTTGAGACAAGAGTTGTTGCAAATTATATCATAGACTTTGCTGTGATAGCTTTTGCAGTAGCTAAAGAATTAAAGCTTAATGAATTGGAGATGCAAAATGGTTTAAAGAATTTAAAATTTACTCCACATAGATTAGAGGTCATTAAAAATAAAAAATTAAACAGAGTAATCATTGATGATAGTTACAATGGCAATTATGCTGGTTTTCTAGCTGGGTTAAGTGTGCTAAATAAAGCCAGAGGAAGAAAAATAGTTTTAACTCCAGGGATTGTTGAATTAGGAGATAAATCGAGAGAGATACACTTTAGATTGGCTAAAAAATATATTAAAAGTGTCGATTTAGTTTTGCTTATTGTAAATCGAAACACAGATTTTATAGTAGATAAATTTAAAGAATTAGGATATAATAACTTTAAAGTTTATGAAACTGTAGAGGAAGCACATGCTGATTTAGAAAATATACTAAGAAATGAAGATACTATAATTTTTCAAAATGATGTAACAGATAATTACTTATAAATATGGAAGATTTAAAAAATAAGATAATAGGAGTTTTTTTTGGTGGCAGAAATGTTGAACACGATATTTCAATTATTACAGGAGAGTTTGTCTTAGCTGAATTGAATAAAATGGGCTTAAATGCCGTAGCTATTTACATTGATAAAGAAGGAAGGTTTCATATAAACCAAGAAATTTCTAAACTAAAATTCTTTAAAGAGGATTTTAAAAAAAAGCTTTCTAAAATGAAAGAGTGTAATCTGAGTTTGGCGAGCAATAAAGGATATTTAGAATTTAAAGAAAGAGGTTTTAATGGGAAAATATTAAAGGTGGATTTTGCTTTTCCAGCTTTCCATGGATTATTTGGAGAAGACGGGAGTATTCAGGGTCTTTTTGAATTTTTAAATATCCCATATACTGGTTGTGGAGTTTACGCCTCGTCTGTGGCAATTGATAAAATCATAACTAAGAAATTATTTAAATCTTTAGACATAAAAACAACTAATTTTTTAGATTTACAAAAAGATAATTATCAACAAGATGAACAAGGGATTATAGACAAAATAAAAGAAAAATTAAATTTCCCGCTATTTATTAAGCCAGCAAAATCTGGCTCTTCAATTGGTATCAGTAAAGTCGACAGTGAGAATCAATTACGAGATGCTTTAAAGTTATCTTTTTTTTATGATGGTAATGCTATTATTGAAAATGGTGTTGAAAATTTGGTAGACTTAACCTGTGCAACGCTTTCAAATGGTAAGGAGGTTATTGTATCTGAAGTGCAACAATCTGTTCTGAATGAGGATGGTTTTTTTGACTATCAAATAAAATATATGGAAGATGGTGGTGCTCAAACTGGAAACGCAGAAAATAATTTAATAATTCCAGCAAGTATTACAGATGATATTAAAAACCAAATCAAAGAGTTATCAAAAAAAATATTTATAAATTTAAAAGGTAATGGAACAGCTAGAATTGATTTTCTTTTAAACTCTAAAACAGAAGAAATATTTGCAAATGAAATCAATACTTTGCCAGGAACTCTATATCATCATCTTTGGAAAAAGTCAGGAAAAAGTATTTCGGAAGTATTAGAGTATATGATTTTAGATGGTCAAAAAAGATATAAAGAAGTGCAGAAAATTTCATTAGAATTTAATTCGGATGTTTTAAGTTCTGCTAATTCAATGAAGTTAAATATAAATAATTGAATTATTTAAAAAAATAAATAAAAATATGAAAATTTTAGTTACAGGAGGAGCTGGGTTTATTGGTTCAAATTATATTCATTATATTTTGGAAAAATATTCTAATGATGAAATTATTAATTTAGATTCTTTGACTTACGCTGGGAATTTAGATAATTTAAAAGACATTGAAAGTAATCCAAATTATAAATTTGTTCACGGCGACATTATGGATGGAGTACTAGTTAATGATTTAATGAAAGATATCGATGTTGTTGTGCATTTTGCAGCCGAAAGTCATGTGGACAGATCCATACTTGATTCAGATGCTTTTGTTAGAACAAATATCAATGGGACTTTAATTTTATTGGAAGCGGCTAAAAATAATGGAGATAAAAGATTTCATCATATTTCTACTGATGAAGTCTATGGCTCATTGGAAAAAAATGATTCAGCCTTTAATGAAAATACTGCTTACGATCCGCGTTCACCATATAGTGCTTCTAAAGCATCTTCGGATCATTTAGTGCGTTCTTATTTTCACACGCATAAATTGCCAATTACAATTTCTAATTGTTCTAATAACTATGGAGCTTTTCAATTTCCAGAAAAATTAATTCCTATTTTTGTAACAAATTTAATTGAAGGTAAAAAAATTCCAATTTATGGTACAGGTAAAAATATTAGAGATTGGCTACATGTGAAAGATCACTGCATCGCCATTGATAAAATTGTTCATAATGGAAAAATAGGAGAAACTTATTGCATTGGTGGTGATGCAGAAAAAACTAATTTGGAAATAACTAAGTTAATACTTGAGCTGATGAATGAAACCGAAGATAAGATTGAATATGTCGAGGATAGAAAAGGACACGACAAAAGATACGCAATTGATTTTTCAAAAATTAAAAATGAACTGGATTGGGAGCCAAGTATTTCTTTTGAAAAAGGAATAAAAGAAACCGTTGAGTGGTATAAAAACAATCAAGATTGGTGGAAAAGAATCAAAAGTGGGGAATATAAAAAAAGTAACAAGTAGAAAGTATACACATCACATTATAATCTGCACAGATGTCATCTCGGAAGACAGAATTTTATCAAGAGCGAAGCGATTGGATAAGATTCGTCTATTCGTGATTCAGAATATATATCTATAAAACCCTAGATCACGGATAGTAATAAATTCTAATCTTCCCCCGCCCCTCGCGAAGGGCGGGGTCAGAAAGAATTTCTAACTTCCGAGATGACAAACTTAAGTTTTGTGGATAAAGGTGAATAGTTACTAAAAAAAATTATGAAAAAAATTCTAATAGTGGGGTCAAAAGGAATGCTTGGGCAGGAATTGGTGAAAGTTTTTGGGAGTGATAATAATTTTGAAGTTGTTGGTTGGGATAGAAATGAAATTGATATTACTGATGAAAAAAAAGTTCGGGAAAAAATACTGAAATTGAAACCAGAAATTATTTTAAATGCGGTAGCCTATAATGCAGTCGATAAATGCGAGGACCCCGTAAAATCTGGACTACCGTCAGACCACGGGGCATGGAAACAAGAATATCAAAAAGCCAAGAACCTTAATGGACTAGTCCCAGGTTATCTAGCTAAGGTTGCTAAAGATATTGATGCAATTTTTGTACACTATTCTACTGATTATGTTTTTGGAAAAGAAATGCCAGAAATTTCAGAACCAGAAGGTTGTTCTGGAGGTTGTTCAACTTGCAGTCTTCATCAAGGATTTGAGCCAGAAATAGGCTTTGATGAAGATGCAAAACCTGTTCCAATAAATAAATATGGAGAAACAAAATTATTGGGAGAACAAGAAGTTCAAAAAAATGGAGAAAAATATTATATTATTCGACTTTCTAAATTATTTGGAAAACCAGCTCAATCCAAAAATGCAAAGAAAAGTTTTTTTGATATAATGTTAAATGTTGGAAAAAATAATAAAAGCGTAAAAGCTGTAGATGAAGAAACCAGTTGCTTTACTTACGCTCCAGATTTGGCTCAAAAAACTAAAGAAATAATTGAAGCTAAAAAAGAGTTTGGAATTTATCACATCATTAACAGCGATGCTTGTACTTGGTATGATGCTGTCGAAGAATTGTATACTCAAGTAAATTTAAAAACTAAGATTAAGCCAGTTTCTGGAGATGAGTTTTCTCGTCCAGCTAAACGACCTTATTTTTCAGTTTTATTAAATACAAAACTAAATCCACTGAGGAGTTATAAGGAAGCCTTAAGCGAGTATCTTAATAAAAGTAATAAGTAGAGTCATACTAGACCTCCCCAGAAACCCTTTTCATAAAATGTCTTTCACCGTACTTACAGTACGCTATCAAAACATTTTACTTACTTTCCTTGTCTCACTAGAAAATCAAAAATTTCGTAACGAAAGAGGTTTCCGGAGAGGTCTAATAATATTTATAGATAAAATTATGATTTATAAACTAGTTTTTTTATGTAAATTTGTGTTACAATTATAAAAGTTAATATGTTAATGTAATTTTGTGAATATGAAAAATTTGAAAAAGCAAGACAAGCAAATTTATCAGGCAATTAAAAATGAAGAAAAGAGACAGGAGGAGGGATTAGAAATGATAGCTTCAGAAAATTATGTTTCTAAAGCAGTCTTAGAAGCCTTGGGAACAGTTTTTACAAATAAATATTCTGAGGGTTATCCAGGGAAAAGATATTATGGCGGACAAGAATTTACAGATGTCGTTGAAAATTTGGCGATTACAAGAGCTAAAAAACTTTTTAAAGCTCAACATATAAATGTGCAACCACTTTCTGGAGCTCCAGCTAATATGATTGTATATAGTGCGATTTTAAAACCTGGAGATAAAGTTTTGGGAATGGATCTTTCTCATGGTGGTCATCTTACTCATGGCCATCCCGTAACTCTTTCCGCTCAGATTTATAATTTTGTGAGATATAAAACTACGGAGACTGGTGAAATTGATTATGATGAGTTAGAAAAAATGGCTAAAAAAGAAAAACCAAAGTTAATGTTGGCTGGCTTTTCAGCTTATACTCGCCAAATTAACTATCGTCGATTTACACAAATTGCTAAAAAAGTTGGGGCGGTGACTATGTTTGATATTGCTCATATCGCTGGACTTATTGCGGGGAAAGCACTTCCTAATCCAGTTCTTTATTTTGATATTGTAACAACAACCACTCACAAAACGCTAAGAGGTCCAAGAGGTGGGATGATAATGTGTAAAAAGAAATATGCCCAAGCGATTGATAAAGCAACTTTTCCAGGATTTCAAGGTGGACCACATATGAATAATATTGTAGCTAAAGCAGTGTCTTTTGGAGAAGCTTTAAAACCATCTTTTAAAACTTATGCTAAAAATGTTATTAAAAATGCTAAGATTTTGGAAAAAGAATTGTCTAAATACGGCTTTAAAATAATGTTTGGAAAAACTGAGAATCATATGCTTTTGATAGATGTTTTTTCTAGCAAAGGAGTTTCAGGAAAAGAAGCAGAAATTGCTTTAGATGAAATTGGTATTACTATAAATAAAAATATGATTCCTGATGACCCGAAAAGTCCATTTGACCCAAGTGGAATTAGAATTGGAACTCCAGCAGTAACCACACGAGGAATGAAAGAAAAAGAAATTAAAAAAATTGCTAATTGGATTAACACAGCCATTGAAAATCACCAAGATGTAGAAATTTTAAATATTTTGCAAAAAGAAGTCAAAGAGCTTTGTAAAAAATTCCCACTTTATAAATAAATTAACTTTTTAAAATTAATTGCAAATTTGCCTGCCTATCTGGCAGACAAGTAAATCGTAGAAAATATTATGAAAGGAATAATTTTAGCAGGAGGAAGTGCTACTAGACTTTATCCTTGCACAGCTCAAATATCAAAACAAATGTTGCCTGTTTATAGAGCACCAATGATCTTTTATCCGTTGAATATTTTAATTAAGGCAGGAATTAAAGATATATTAGTTATAGTTTCTCCCGCTCATAGCGGAAGATTTGTGAATTTATTAGAACCGATGTTTCGTGATTTTGGAGTACGAATTCTTTCTACTGTGCAGGAAATTCCTAGTGGAATCGCAGAAGCTTTTATTTTAGGAAAAGGTTTTATTGGAAATGATAAGGCAACCCTAATATTAGGAGATAACATTTTTGAGGATGTCGATACCATTTCTAAAGCTATAAAGAATTTTAAGTCAGGAGGACATATTTTTGTTAAAAAAGTTCCAGATCCAAAAAGATTTGGTGTAGCGACAGTAGATAAGTCGGGCAGGTTAACTGAAATAGTTGAGAAACCAGAGAAACCCAAGAGTAATTTGGCAGTTACTGGTGCTTATGTTTATGATAACAGTGTCGTTAAGGTCGCAAGTAAGCTAACGCCTTCAGATAGGGGAGAAATAGAAATTACAGATATAAATAAAGTTTATTTGGAAAAAAATGAATTAAAAATGAGTACCGTAAAAGGAGAATGGTTGGATGCGGGAACTCCAGATGCATACTTAAATGCGTGTAATTTAGCGAAAGAAAAAAAACTTTATAATAGTTTCGATCCAATAATTTTAGAGGCCATAGAAAATGGTAGAGAGAGATTTAAAGTTCAAGCTAAAAAAATGTTAAAATAAATAATGTGAATTTGTACTTTTGCATAAATTCATAATTTGTAAAAAATTATATGAAAATAAAAAAAGCAATTTTACCAGTGGCTGGATTCGGAACTAGGTTTCTCCCAGCAACTAAAGCTCAACCGAAAGAAATGCTTCCAATTGTGGATAAACCTGTTATTCAATATTTAGTAGAGGAAGCGGTAGCGTCAGGAATTGAAGAGATAATTTTTGTTACTGGTCGTGGCAAAAGAGCTATTGAGGACCATTTTGATACTTCTTTTGAGTTAGAACATACACTAGTAGAAAAAGAAAAGAGAGAACTACTAAATGAGGTTAAAAATATTTCGGGTTTAGCTAAATTTTCTTATGTGCGTCAACCTCTTCCGTTAGGTGATGGTCACGCTATTCTACAAGCTAGGCATATTATTGGAAATGATCCTGCGTTAGTAATTTTTGGAGATTGTCTTTACGATAGCAGGGTACCAGCTTCTAAACAGCTAATAGAAGTTTTCGAAAAATATGGCGATTCAGTAATTGGGCTCAGCAAAGTTCCCAAAAAAGAAGTTTCTAAATTCGGAGTAATTGATGGAGTTAAATTAGATAAAAAAACATTTGAAATAAAGGATATCATAGAAAAACCTTCTCCCAAAAAAGCTCCAACAAATCTTGTGGCGGTTGGGAAATATATCATAACACCAGAAGTTTTTGAAACTTTGTCTAAAATGAAAAGTGGAAAGTCAGGAGAAATTCGCTTAGCAGATGCTTTTGAAATTATGCTTTCTGAAAATAAACCAATATATGGAAGAATTCTTGATGGAGAGTGGTTAGATACAGGAAATAAACTGAATTTTATGAAAGCGGCTATTCATTTAAGCCTTAAGCATCCAGAAATAAAAAGTGATTTAAAAAAATATCTAAAAAAATGTGTTATTTAAATTTATCGGGAGTAAGAATTGACAATTTATCTGGTGAAGAGATAGAGAAAAAAGTTAAAAATTTTTTAGAAAATAAAAAGTTTAATCAGATCGTTACAGTAAATCCAGAATTTATCATTAAGGCTCAAAAAGATAGTAAATTTAAAAATGCTATAAATAGCGCAGATTTAAATGTAGCTGATGGAGTAGGTATAAAATTTGCTTTTTGGAGGTTTCAAAGAAATTTAAAAAAAAGAATTACGGGAATAGATTTAATGTGGAATATATTAAGACTTGCTGAAGAGAGAGGAAATTCAATTTTTTTATTAACTAATAAAAATGGATTAAGCTCATGGAGAGAAACAGGGATAATAATTAAGAAAAAATTTCCTTTGTTAAAAATTAAAGGACTTGATACAACTTGCTATAATCCCGAGAAAGAGTATAAAAGTAAAAATATTTATAATTTCGATATTTTATTTTGTAACTTTGGAGCACCTCATCAGGAAAAATTTATTGCTAATTTAAAAAATAAAAAGACAAATATAAAGTTAGCAGTGGGTGTAGGGGGAGGTTTTGATTTTATTTCTGGAAAAATAAAACGAGCTCCAAAGTTATTTAGAATTTTTGGAATGGAATGGTTGTGGAGATTAATACTTGAGCCTCGATATAGGATAAAAAAAATCTACAATGCGGTAATAATTTTTCCAATAAGAATTTTACTAAATAAGTGAAAACAAATGTGTACCTTTTAAGGTACCTTAAAAGGTACACAAAAAAATTCATGAGAAGAAAATTAAAAAATAAAAAAATACAGAGTATCTCGTCCCACTATTGATAAAATATTGCACAAAGGCAAAAACAATGATTTCAGTATCCATGACAGTACCAATAAAAGATTTTAGTGTTTAAAATACGGATTCAAACGATTAGCTAG
>Ga0209344_10001604_pt1 | contig 28650 bp, 20 predicted proteins | sample Cruoilmetagenom6_FD_187293 | JGI IMG/M metagenome (GOLD analysis project Ga0209344, IMG submission 187293) | Oil polluted marine microbial communities from Coal Oil Point, Santa Barbara, California, USA - Santa Barbara Oil Seep Sample 6 (SPAdes)... | ecosystem: Environmental > Aquatic > Marine... | reverse complement strand
CGTCAGTCCGCAATCCCCTATCGGATCGCCCGAGGCACCGCCTTCTTCGACCGCGAAGAAATCAAAACCGCCATCGCTTACCTGAGAGTCATCGCCAACCCGAGCGACCCCGTCTCCCTCCTCCGCGTCATCAACACCCCCACCCGAGGCATCGGCAAAACAACACTCGACACCATCCAAGGCGCCTGCGCCCGCGCCGGGCTCACCTTCTGGGAAGGCCTCAACAGATGCGGCGAACTCGGACTCACCGATCGCGCCACCAACTCGATCAAAAAATTCACCACCATGGTCAACGAATGGACAGGCGGCGGCTCATTCATGGGCACCTCCATCTCCTCAAACCTCCACGAACTCGTCGAACGCGTCATCACCGAATCCACTTTAGAAGCCCACTACACCAAACAAGCCAAGGCCTCCGGCGCAGAATCCGACGAAGAACGCCTCGACAACCTCAACGAGCTCATCACCTCCGCCCGAGACTTCGAACGCGAGTTCGACCCCGCAGACGACCCCGCATCATTTACCGACACCGATCAAGCAGAGTCCGGCAATCTCGGCACCGTCCCCCCGCTCCTCGCCCTCGTCCGCGCGTACCTCGAATCAATCGCCCTCATCGCCGATGCCGACGCGGTCGACAGCGAATCCGGAGCCGTCACCCTCATGACCCTCCACGCAAGTAAGGGCCTTGAGTTCCCCGCCGTCGCGATGATCGCCCTCGAAGAAGGCACTCTCCCCCACTCCCGCGCCGCCGATTCACTCGCCGAGCTCGAAGAAGAACGCCGCCTCGCATTCGTCGGGATCACCCGTTCAATGAAGCACCTCCAAATTTCAAACGCCGCACGCCGCACCGTCCGTGGCATCACAGAACGCACCATCAAGTCAAGATTCCTAGAAGAAATCGGCTCAGAGAACATCATCTTCTCCGACCACTCAGACGGCGGATACGGCGGCTCTATGGGCGAATACGACGACGCCTTCAGCAACAAATCATCATCCTCTAGCTTCCGCGCTGGGTCCTTCGCCAGCTTCAAACCAGACCACAAAGCCATCAACGACGCCCGTGAGCAACGCCTCGCCAATGTAGAACCAAGAAAATCAATCCCCGCCCGTCCATCGATCAACCCCGCCGCATCCAGACCATCATCAACAAACGACGACTCCCAGTACCCAATCGGCTGCATCGTCAGCCACCCCCAGTTCGGCGAAGGCACCGTCATGAAAACCACCCCAGGCCAAAACGCCCGGGTCATCATCGAGTTCAAAGCCGTAGGCCGAAAGACCCTCGTCCTCGAATACGCAAGACTCAAACGCCTCAGATAAATCGACAGTACCTAAGAGTCAACTGATTCTTCTTCGGCCTGCACCTCAGCGGCGATCTTCTTCGACTGCGCCCGCTTGTTGTGACGCCTCGCCCAACTACAGTACTGAGTCCACCGTTCAACCGCCCCATCACGATCAAACTGCGCCCCGCACTCAGAACACTCAGCCCCATCCTCCGCCCCCCGCATATCGCCGCAACACGACTCACAAGCCTGATACTCATACTCCCGCCCCTGCGACTGGATCGTCGCCAGATTCCATACACTCCGGATCACCAAAAACACCGTATACGAAACCCACACAAAAACAAGGATCCCGATATGCAGATGGTCCTTGGTCGAGATCGTGTCATAGCTCGTCGTCAGAATATGGAACACCGCATAGGCGCACACAGCCAGATACCAGATCGGCAGCCGGAAGCACTCCCGCGATACATACCGCGGCCACGCCTTATTCAGATACACAGGAACCTCGAAGTTGATCGTATGAAGTACACTCATGCCGGCCTAATTCCTCTCTGCAACTGCATCACCCGCTCCGCCTCATCCCGCCGTACCTGATCAAGAATATGCTTGGGGATCCGCCAACTCCCGTCATCAGCCGTCACGCTAGCGCAGTGCTCATTCAAACACCGGTACATAAACTTGAACGCATCCCGAGGCTGCTGCATCGCCCCGAGCGCCTCAACAATATCCTGCCGCGTCACATCCTCGGTAAACAGATCCACCATCGCAAGCGACGGAGCATTCGCAGGACGGCACACCGCCAGCCGAGCGTTGCACAGGTCATAGAGCATCGCCCCAGTCCACGCCAATCGCTCCACCATATTCTGCTTATCCAGCCGCGCCTCCTGAAAGAACGCACTCGATTCTTTAAACAACGCATGCCGGAGCTCGATTGGCAGCAGCATCTTGAGCCCCACGCCCTCAAGCTGCAAAAACTTATTATTGAGCATCGGCCAGATCAACGAACGCATCCGATCGGTATCCCCATTGATCAGCGTCGGCTCGTCCACCCGATCAATCACCACCATAATCCCCGTAAACCCAAACTCCGCGATCACCCTCCGCAGCCGAGCAAACATCGCGTACCGCTGCTCATCAGAATCAGTCGTCGGAAGCTCACCAGAACTCAGCACACTATTGGGCATCCGCCGCAGCGATCCCAGATACCCATTAGGAGCCCGAGGCACCATCCGCAGCTGCTTATGCACCTTGCTCGATATCCGATGGATCACCATCCGATCAAGCACCATCGCCTTGCCCATCAGCAGCATCCAAAACACAAGCAGAACCCCAGAACCAACCTGCACCGCATTAAACAAGAACCCATCAAGCCCAGAGTACACCTGCAGCCACACAAACAGAGCAACCGCAGGAATCCACCCCAGCCACATACCAATGACCGTCAACACCCCAAACCCGCCGCCCGGCATCTTGAGCAGTTGACGAAGCCGCGCCGTCCGCGCCCCGCTCGGATCATTCGTGTCATACACAGACTGAAGCAATAGCAAATCCCGCCGAATCAGCGCGGGCATCTTCCGCGCCCGCTTCGCCGCATGCTCCCCAAGATTCGCCGGCGGCGGCTCAGTAGGTCCCGGAAGAATCGCGTTGAGCACCCGCCCAACACCAACCGACACCATCGCGTCCATGTGATCAACCAACCGAACATTGGCAAACGGGTTCTCACCCTTGCCCCCCCGACTCGCGTAGTGATCCAACATCCCGTTCAAATCGTCATACGGGATCATGAACACCTTGCTGTCCGGAAAATCCTCGTTGTGCGTTCCAATCCGCCCAGCGATCTGCAACCGGATCGCCGTCTTCCCCGCCCCCTTCTCGCCAAAGACAATCGAGGTCGAAGGCCGATGCAGCTCCCCAAGAATCTTCTCAAAGTCCGAGTGCTCACTCGATATCACAGGCCGCGCAAGCTGCACCTCACCAGGAACAGGGATCTCCGACTGCCCAGTAACCAGCTTCGGGGGGCCCATCCGCGCAAAGATTGAATCATGCCGAGCTTCCTCGCCCCGAAAGGGGTTCTCAACGATCGACCAATGCTCAAAGAACTGCGATAGATTCATACCCGATTATATCGGCTCAATCCAACCCAGAGGATAAAGACCGTTTAGTGAGCCACCCGATGCCCAAGCATCGGAGCGACCTCTTCAAGAATCCGGTCCAGCGTCTCCTGATCCCGTGCCTCAGCATTCAGCCTCAGCAGCGGCTCCGTATTGGACTTGCGGATATTCATCCACCAGCCCTCATCCTCGAAGCAATCAACCGTGATCCCATCAAGCTCGTCGATCTCGCATTTTTCAGCGTAGTACTCCATGACCGACTCGATCGCCACATCCTTCTCTTCGTTCTCGAAGTTGATCTCGCCAGACTGCATATACCGCGCCATCGGCGTGATCAGCTCGCTCATCGGCTTGCCGCTCTTAGCAAGCACAGACAAGAACGTCGCCATCGCGATCGCACCCGAGTCCGCATTAAAGTTCTTCCGGAAGTAGAAGTGCCCCGAAAGCTCGCCCCCAAAGATCGCCTTGTTCTCAGCAAGCAACGCCTTCATAAACACATGCCCGACGCGTCCACGCAATGGGGTCCCGCCGTGCTTGAGAATCTCTTCCTCGACCGCCTTGGTCGAACGCAGGTCATACACAATCGACGCCCCAGGCTCCATCTCAAGGAAGTACTCCGCCAGCAGCGCGGTCATCTGGTCACAGGGAACAATCTTCCCCTTCTCATCAACCGCAACACACCGGTCCGCATCGCCATCAAAGCACAGACCCAAATCAGCACCCTGCTCAATAACCGCAGCACACAACTGTTCCAAATTCGCTTCGACCAGCGGATTCGGATCATGAGCCATCTCGCCCGACTCAATATCAAAGTTCATCTCGATGATCTCTAAACCATCTACATTCTCGCCGTTGGTCCCAAAGACCTTCGGGCACATCATCCCGGCCATGCCGTTGGACGCATCCACCACAATCTTCAACGGCTTGCTCGTATCCCGATCACCCAGATCCAGGAACTTAAGCACATGCTTCGCATAAGGCTTCCAAAGATCACGCACCTCAACAATCGTCGAAGGATCCGGCACCGCGTTCTTATCAACCATCGCCGCATACTTGCGGACCAGCTCAAGACCCGTCAGCTCGCCCACAGGCTTGGCCTTCCGCTTGGAAATCTTGAACCCGTTGTACTGAGGCGGATTGTGCGAAGCCGTAATCACCACCCCGCCCGAAGCATCAAGATAGTTAATCGCAAAGTACATCATCGGCGTATCAATCAACCCAAGATCGATCACACTCGCGTGATAACAAGTCAACCCGCGAACAAGCTCCTCGCGGAGCGTCGGCGAAGACTTCCGCATGTCCCGCCCAATCACCACATTCCGCATCATCGGCGTGGATTCACCATCGTTCGACGCCTCCTCAAGAAGGAATCGAGCAGAACCACACCCAATCTGCCACCCCATCCGGTCGGTCAAAAGATCTGGGTAAGTCCCACGGATGTCATATGCCTTAAAAACGCGTCCGAGCATGGTCTGCACTCCTGAAAATCACGCCCATTCGACAAGCCCAAACCCATGCAGGGCCCAAATCGCGTGAACCCAGACGATAGGACACCAGCCCACGATTTCCAACCCGGTTCAGCCGCCACCAGAGCCCCAATCCACCAAATATCATGCACATCACCTATACCAGAAGCCGCCCAGTAGGGCCATGCCCAACACCGGATACGCAGGGCATGAATACAAACCCCTAACCATTTGATACAAAGGCAATGAATATTCATTTGTGACCCCCCCGTTTTACTGGGCAATTTCCACCATAGCTACCTCATTGGATCGTTCTCTCGGCTTGATTCGAATTCCGACTGGTTATTGCCCGATGTTTCCACCTGCATAACGGAGCTTCGAACAGATGACAGATAGACCTGAATCAATGGCCTCAGAGGTCCGGCTCAATGCCGGATACTTTCCGGTACCCATCGATTCACTCGAATCAGACACCCTTGAACTCGATATCTACATAATCCACGGCGGCGGAAAGGCACTGCTCTACCGAGCCAAAGGTGCTCAATACTCAAACTCAGATTACAAAAATCTTTACGATCAAGGTATCACACATTTCTACATCCCACTCTCAGACCACCAACAGTTCCAATCCATGATCAGCGACCGCCTTGTCAATGCCTATGACAACAAAGATCTGGGCATAGCCGAACGAACACGCATAGTCCGCGAATCCTGCGGCAGAATGATCGAAGACTTTATGCGCGATCCCAGCACCGATGGACTCAGCGACACCATCGGGAAAATGGCCTCGCAGTTCACCAAGTGGTGTAATGAAGACGAATCCAAGTTCTCTCATCTCCTCGACATGTCCGAACACGACTACTACACAACCACCCACATGGTCAATGTCGGCGTCGGATGCGGTCTCCTAGGCACTGAACTCCTCGGTGCCGATCACCCAATGGTCCGCGACCTCATGCTCGGTGGCCTCGTCCACGATGTCGGAAAACGAGATGTCCCAGCCGAGGTGCTCAACAAAAACGGAAAGCCAACCGACAAAGAGTGGGCCATGATCCGCAAGCACCCAGAAGTAGGCGCACAAATCCTGCGCAAGCAAGACGGCCAGAGCCTAATCACCATCGACATGACCCTCAACCATCACGAACGACTCGACGGCAAGGGCTACCCAAACGGGATTAATCTAGACAACATCAGCCTCCCCGCAAAAATCTGTTCTGTTGTTGATATCTATGACGCGATGACTTCTACCAGAGCGTACAGAGACCCCATCCCCCCGCGGACCGTTCTAAATAGCATGCGCAACGAGGTCGGATCAGCGATCGACCGCGAAGCTTTCAGCGCTTGGGAACGCGTTATTGAAAGGATGCTGACCGAAGATCCAATGCGTGCGGTTCCAGACGACCCAAGCATCGCGACCCCAGCCCTCAGCGATATGTCGCAAGTCCCCGAATCAGTCTCAAAGAGCTACGCCCAGGCCCTCATGATCAGGAGACAGAGCGGCGAACTCCTGAATGCCAATCTGATCAAGATCATAAACGACGAAGCCATCGTGCAAACAAATGCCCGCCACACACGCTCTGAACAGGTTCAACTCTGTTTCAATGATTCCCGTGATCTCCCCGCAACATACCTCAGCACACGCATCAACGACAAGGGCGAGCAGTACTGCGTATTCAAAATTGCGGATCATAAAAAAGCCGGATAACCTACACGATCCGCGCCTCCGAAGACTACTCAAAGTTATTCGCACTCGACGCCCCGACCCGAATCAACTCCACCCCGCTCGGGATCGCATTCCGGAACGCCTTCCCATACCCAGTCGTCACGATCCGCGGATCCAAAACAACAACACGCCCCGAATCAGAACTCGAACGGATCAGCCGCCCAAACCCCTGCTTAAACCGGAGCACCGCTCGCGGAAGCGAATCATCCCGGAACGGATCCCCGCCTCTTTCCTTAATGAGTTCATTCCGCGCCTCAACAATCGGACGATCCGGCGGATCAAACGGCAGCCGCGTAATAATCACATTCCGCAACCGATCCCCCCGCACATCAACCCCCTGCCAAAAACTCGACGCCCCAAACAACACGCCCCGATCATGCTCCCGGAACTCTTCAAGGATCTGCGTCCGAGGCCCATCCTTCCCCTGAACCCAAACCCGATACCCCATCGCCTCCAAAGGCCGCCGTAACGCATCCGCCGTCTGATACAACAACCGGAAACTCGTAAACAACACAAACGCCCCGCCATCGGTCGCGACCACATGATCTTTCACCCGCGAAGAAATCGCCTGCTCAAAGCTCTCCCCCGTCGGACTCACCGCCCCCCGCCTCGGCGTAGGCACCGACGCATCAACAAACACCTCCACCTGCGAAGCGTACTCAAACGGGCTCCCCAACTGCAGCACACTCGCCCCCTCGCCACCAAGCCGCGACAAGCAATGCATAAACGCCGTCTCCGCATGCTCCGAAGTCTCATCAGGATCAACATCCCGCGTCGTCAAGGTCGCAGAAGTCAGAACCACCGACGCCTCACCACCAAACAGATGCTCTTTGAGCAGTGGAGCCACCTCAGTTGGACTGCACGCAATCGTCACCCGAACGCCCCCACGCCCGGGTTGCCCCGAAGTCTCAATCCAGTACACACACTTCTCAGCAGTCTGCTCAATAAGCGTCTCCGCCTGGTCAGAGATCTCCTTAGCACGAATAGCAAAAGCATTCAGCTCAAACCGGTCCGCCTCGTTGGTCACCTCGTCCCGCAACCGCTTAAGCCGCAGGCACACATCATTCATCGCAGGCGAAAGCACATTCTCCACAATCCCCGGCGACCGCACCCGCCCATTGACCAGTTCCCCGCTCACCATCTTCCGGTTCAATGAATCAAAGAACGCATCGCTGCACCGCTGTGCTTCTCTCACAAGCAAAATCGCCTTGTCCACAGGCTCAATATCACCCGTCACCAACGCAAGCTGCGCCAGATACCCCCGCTGCGATTGCTCCTGATACAACTGCCGGAGCAAAAACCCGACCCGCCCTTCAGTGAGTGACACCCCAAAGTGATCCGCCGCCGCATCCTCAACCGCGTGCGCCTCGTCAAGCACCACATGGTCATACTCAGGAAGGAATCCAGTCCCCTTCATCCGCAGCGCCATATCCGAAAAGAACAACGCATGATTACAAATCAGCAGATCCGCATCCTCCATGTCCTTCCGCGCCGCCTGATAAAAACAATCCGAATGATGCGGACACTTCCGCCCCATGCAGTTGGTCGAATCCGACTGAACACTATTCCAAACCCCGCCCCGCTCAATCGATGGCAGCGTCGAAAGCGTCCCGTCATCCGTCTCATACGCCCATTCCTCGATCACATCGAGCGACCGCCGCGAAGGACCATCCGGAAACAGCTTGTTCCGCCGCTCGCTTGCAAGCCGGAGCCTGCGGATCGACATATAGTTCCCCCGCCCCTTGACCAGCACCGCCTTGCACTCGCGCCGCTCCCCGCTAATCTCCTCGCTCGTCGGATAATCCCCATCCCGTTCTTCACTCAACCCCGCTAAAGCGTCAAGCAAAATCGGAATGTCTTTCTTCACCAACTGTTCCTGCAATGCGATCGTATTGGTCGCCACCACCACTTTCTGCCCCGAACGCATCGCCCGAACAATCGCAGGCACAAGATACGCAAAGCTCTTGCCGACTCCCGTCCCCGCCTCAACAAACAAATGCGCCCCCGACTCCATCGCACGATCCACCGCCCCCGCCATAGTCATCTGCTCATCGCGCGGCTCATACCCCTCAAGCCGCTCCGCGATCGGCCCGTCAACTCCAAGGATATGAGTGATAGAATCATCCATGAACAGTTCTTCCCAACCCACGCCTATGTTCGAGAACTCGATCTACTGGGTCAAGCTGACTGCCAGTCATCTTCAACAATGTGGACCCATCCATACTGGGGAAGATCCTGTGTGGATGGAGATCGAAAGCACTACCGAACGAGGCATCGTAAGTTACTTTCTGTTCACCGTGGCCGAAGATCGGAAAGCCTGTAGCGATACTTGTCATCAAAATCTTGAAGATGCGTTTCATCAGGCTGAGTACGCCTGTGGAGTGCGTCGTGATGAGTGGAATCAATATCATGATTAGCGTTTGTCGGCTGTAATCCCTAAAGGCATCCGCTTGGGCTCCCCATCCTTCCGAGGATACATCTTCGGCGTTGCCCGCTGCTTCTCAAGCACCACAACCCGCCCCGTAGGCGTCTCAATCGTCCCCACATGATGCGTGTGCAACATATGCAACGCCTTCTTCGCGTCAGTCACTTCCTCGTCCGCCTTCTCCCCCTTGGTCAGCACCACAAGCCCCCCCACCTTCACCAGTGGCACCGTCAGCTCCGCGATCATCGCGACCTTCCCCACAGCCCGCGCCATCGCCCCGTCATACTTCTCGCGGTGCCCGCCCGTGTACCCTTGCAACACCTTGCTCCCCTTATCCTGCCCAACCCCCTCGGCACGACCATTAATCACCGTCACATTGGTCAGCCCCAACCACTTGGCACAGTTCTCAATAAAGTCCGTCTTCTTCTTGGTCGCATCCAGCAACACAAAGTCAATCTCAGGCATCGCGATCGCCAGTGGAATCCCAGGCAAACCCCCGCCAGACCCCACATCAATCACCCGCTTGCGTCCGTCAGTCACAGGCATCTCCGCAAGCACAGGCACAAGCGTCAACGCATCAAAGATATGCCGATCCCACGCCTCGTCCGCATCGCGGATCGCCGTCAGGTTCGTCCGCGTGTTGACATCCATGAGCGCCGCGAGGTACTTCCCAAGCAGCTCAACCTCAGCATCCTCAAGCCCGATCCCGAACTCGGCAATCTTCCCCGCCCACGCCGCAGGTGGTTTGACCGCCTCCAGATCATGCGAAAACGCAACAGGATTCGGCCGATCATCGTCCTTGACAAACTTACCGCGTGACGGCGCGCCCCGAGAATCCGGCCGAGCGGCCGTAGGGTCTTGTTGGTTGCATGCTGCTTTGGGATCCATCGTCATCGGCGTACTCAAAAGAAGCCCGGTAGGGCGGCCTAGGGCGGTGGAGCGCGACATTGACAATCAATCCCGTCATCACCCAGCAAGTCAGAAGACTCGATCCGCCATAACTCACAAAGGGTAGGGTGATCCCGATGATCGGGAGCATCCCGAGATTCATCCCCACATTAATAATCACCTGAGCAGCAATAAAAGCCGGAATCCCCACCGCGATCATCCGCCCAAGCGGGTCCCGGCAGCTCGCCGCCACCAAAAGAGCCCCCCCAATCCACATCCCATACAGCACGAGCATCACAATCCCGCCCAAAAGCCCGAACCGGTCCACCACCACCGCAAACACCATATCATTATGATCCTCAGGCAGCGAGTTATACCGCACAAGCGCCCTCGCCTCAGGCTCAGAGATCCCCGTCACCTGCCCAGCACCAATCAGCGTCTGCGCCCGCGTGCTCTGGTAGTTGATCCCATGCGACCCCGACTCATCCCCCTGGAACTGCTTGACAATCCCCACGATCCGAGCCTTCTGGTGAGGCCGCAGCAGCGGATACGCCGCCGGCGCCGCCATCGCAGCACACAGCACAATCAAGGTCAGATGCCGCAACCGAGCCCCCGCCGCTATTAGCATCGCAAACAATGCGGGCACAAACAAACTCGCCGTCCCAAGATCAGGCTGCAGCGTGATGAGCCCAACCGGGATCGCCGCGATAATCCCAGGCACAATCAACCCCTTGAGCTGACGATGTGCCGACCGGTACCTCATGTACCGCGCCACCAAAAGCACAAACGCGATCTTCATCACCTCAGAAGGCTGAAAATCCGCAACCCCAAGATTGATCCAAGCTTTCGCACCGTTCCTCGGAGTCACAAGCCAGCTCGGAACCCCAGGCAGCATCAAGAAAATCAAAAGCCCCAACCCAACCAAATACATCAGCACCGAGAACAACCCAACAACCTTGTAGTGAGGCAATGCAATCACCACGCACGCCATCAACCCAATAATCAAAAACACAATCTGCTTGAGCGCCTCCGCCGCCATCGGGCTCCCCGCCGACTCCCGAACGCTCCCCTCCGCAAGATCAATCGAATAAATCCCGATCAACGTCAACGCCAATGAAGCAAACAGCGTCAACCACGCCGCGTTCATCACCTTGACCGCATTGAAAATAGACTGATCCCCCCAGCCCGCCCCACGGATCGCCCGCAACCAGATCGGATCACGCGTAAAGGTACTCATGGCGCCCCCCCCCTCTGGGTGCCACTGCTCGCTGTCTTCATCGCAGCAGTGTCTTGTCCCGGCAGATACCCCTCACTCACCAGTGCATGAACCACCTGATTATTAATCGCCCCAGAAACCCGCGCCCCAGACCCACCATAATCAACAACAACCGCGATCGCATACTCAGGTGTCCCACCAACACCAACCAGCGACACATACCAGCTGTGATCACCCTTCCGCACAACCCGCGCCTCCATCGGCCCATCCCCATCGGGATCAATCACCAAGGGCGATGAAGTCGCCGTCCCCGTCTTTCCCCACACATCAATCCCCTCAACATTAAACACCGGATCAAGAATCGTGTCATAAGTCACATGGTTCCCGGTGCCATCCTTCGCATTATTCACCACCTCGTACAGCCCATCAAGCGTCATCCGCACCGCCCAGCCGGGCAACCCGATATTGCTCACCTCAGGCATCCCGCCCCTCTGAATCAACCGAGGCGTGATCTCAATTCCACCACGAGCAATCGTCGAGTACGCATCCACCGCATGCAAAGGCGTCCAAGTAATCGGCCCCTGACCAATCCCCATCTGGATCGCATCCTCAGGCGATATAGGTAATGTCCCTCCCTCGCCATCAAACACCCCGGTCGATCCCTTCCAAGACATCCCGATCCCAAGATCAATCGGCGTCCCGATCCCAAACATCGAGTACACCTCTTCGATCCCAGATGCCTCAAGCCGTTGACCAAGCGTAAAAAAGAACACATTGGACGACACCATGAGCGCATCGGTCCCGTCCGGATGCCTCCCAAGTTGAGTAAAGTGGGTATAACCAAGCTCCTGATACTTCTTAAAGATCCATGATCTCAACATATTGGGTTTATCAGGATACAAGTGCCCCGTCGCCAAGATCCGCTCGCCCTGCTCATACTTCCCAAGCTTGCTCGCCCCAGTCAAAACCAACGCCTTCGCAACTGACCCCGGCTGGTAAGGCTTCGCAATCGCACGATTCACATACGGGAACCGCTCATTCTTGAACCGCTCAACCGCCTCATCAGTCTTCAGCCCCAACCGCGCCCAGTCCCCATCCCGCGGCGCCACAGGCGTAGACACCATCGCCAGAATCTCACCCGTCGCTACCTCAAGCACCACCACCGCCGCATCAAGCTCAGTCCCAAGAGGCATGTCCGCATTGTCATGCCAAGGCTGCACCCGTGTCATCCCCACCATCGGATCCAGCACCGCCCGTACCCGCGCCTGCAACGCCATATCAAGCGTCAGCCGCACATCCTTCCCGCTGCTCGGCTGTATTTCGCTCACCCCACGAGTCTGCAAATGCTCCGTCCGCACCCCACGCAACCCACGAAGCGAATGCTCCATCGCCGCCTCGATCCCAGTATGCCCGACCCGGTCATGATCGGAATACCGCCCGCGGTCAACCCCGTCTTCAGTCATCGAAGCAACCCGCAACGACTCATCCGCCGAAAGCGCAACCCGCCGCCGATCCGCATCCTCTTTATAAACCCGATCCCGCACCCGCCCAAGCACCAGTGAACCCAGATCCTCAACGTGAACCCGAACAGTCGAATCGCTCCGCAAAGGCAGCGGGAAGCTCGACCGATCCAAGATCACCGACTCAGACTCAAACGGATACACCCGCCGCGTGTTGTCCGTAATCTCCATCCCCGGAAACAGCGGGATCATCTCCTCAAGCGCCTTCTCCCCCCCCTCCACATAACTCATCGCAGGCACCTCCCGCGTCACCATCCGCATCAACTCAAACCCAACCTCATCGCTCACCCCCTCAACAACCGCGTGAGTCACCGTCTGCTCTTTGATCTTCGACGACGAGTTCTTGACATACTTCGCAAGATCCTCATCGGTCACCGAAAACCCGAGCCGTTCGCGTTCGTCTACTTTATTGCGAACCCGCGCCCCAATAATCGACCGGTGCTGCCGCTCGGTCTTATCAACGATCGCATCCCGCCGCCCCAGCAGCTCATCGAGCCCAACCCCCGTATACGCCGCGATGGTCCGCATCGAAGCATCCACATGCTTCTGATAAATCCTTCGATAGTTCTCAACAATCGCATCGCGTTCCTGAGTTGAATACAGATCCCACTGATCCTTGTGCGCCCGCCCCGCATACCGCCTCGCCCGCCTCGACGCCCAGTCCCCGCTGAGCACCGAATACCCGATCGCCACATCATAACTCGCCTGGTCATACGCCAAAACCCGCCCAGTCCGATCCAGCACCCGCCCCCGCGTCGTCGGCAGCCAAGTCCTCTTGATCAACCGAGACTCCGCAACCTCCCGCGACGCAGCCCCATCCACGATCGTCATCCAAGACATCCGAACAAGCAACCCCAAAAACCCAGCGCACACCACCAGCATCAGCAGCACCAGCCGCCGATGAAACATACTCGGGATCAATCTAGACAAAGAAACCATCAGCACCGCCAACCAGACCCGCAATTACAAACCGATCGCACAACCACAATCCACACCCATCATACCCAATCGGCCCATCACCCCCCTCCCCACCAATCCCCACCATTCCCCATCTGTCCTCTCCTCCCCCGGGCTTCCGGGGGAGGTGCCCAAAGGGCGGAGGGGGTCTTTCTTCCCTCACCATTTCCCAAATTTCCCCCTTGTACCCACACCCGATCCCCAGTAAACTAACAACTTACATATCTATATCCAACCCCCATCATCCCAAAGCCCCAACCCATGCCCCAAACCCACACCCCCATCCAAACCAATGCCACCACCCTCCTCCTCCTCGCCCTCCTCACACTCCTCACCCCCCAATCCAAAGCCGACGGCGTGCTTTGTCATGCCCGGAATTTCATAGGCTCATTCGACACTCCGGGGTCAGCAAACGATGTCACTATTGTCGGTACCACAGCCTATGTGACAGATCGAAACTCCGGCCTCTTGATTGTTGATGTGGGCAACGCAAAGAATCCAATTCTCATCAGCTCAATTGCATTGCCAGATTATGCTTACGGTGTCACCGTTGATGGGTCGATCGCATATGTAGCCTGCAATGAAGCTGGTCTACAAGTTATAGATATATCCGATCCTGAAATGCCAGTTTTGATTGGGTCCTATGAGACAACTTTTGGGCGCACACGAGAGGTTCTCATTAAGGAAAACAGAGCGTATCTCGCGAACACAGCCTATGGGCTTGTAATTCTCGATGTAAGCAGCCCGTCTACCCCCGCATTGCTCGGCTCTTACAGCGTTTCGGGCGTTAATACCACATTTGATATCGCAATTGAAGGCACGCTTGTATACATGGCAGCGGGTTACGCAAGTCTTGAGATCGTCGATGTGAGCGATCCAAGCAAACCGATATTTCTGGGCTCATCCGATACGTCTACGGATTTTTTTCACGGAGTAGAGGTTGAGGACTCCATTGTATATTTATCAGGAACAACCCATCTTCAAATCATTGACGCTACAAATCCAGCATCGCCACATCGCCGCAGCTATCGCAGTACTCATGGCGACAACTGGTTTAACGATGTTGTTGCAATTGGCAACACGGTCTATGTAACAGAGGGAGAATTTGGTGTTCGCGTGCTGGATGTCTCTGACCTCGATGCACCTGTGTTGCTGGGTACATATGACACGCCCGGAAATGCCGTCAATATTGCGGTCGATGGAACAACTGCCTATGTCGCCGACAATCAAGGCGGAGTTCAGGTTCTCGATGTGAGCAATCCAGACACACGAGCACTCATGCATAACTTCGATATGCCGTCGAGTGGTATGTACGGCGTAGATGTTGCTGGGACAACCGCATATCTGGCCAACGGATCAGGCGGCGTCCAAATTGTCGACATGAGCGATCTAAGTGCCCCGGTGATTCTGGGCGCTTACGACACTCCCGGGTTTGCGTACGATGTTAAAATAAGAGAATCAACAGTATATGTTGCAGATGCATCTTCAGGTCTCCAAATCATAGATGCCAGCGATCCGAGTTCGCCAATCCTTCTTGGCTCATACAATACGCCAGGCAGTGCTTTTGGAATAGATGTCGTGGGCACAACCGTTTATGTGGCAGATTATTTGTCCGGCCTCCAGATAATTGATGCTTCTGATCCAGAAGCCCCTGTTCTCCAGGGAAGCTACGACACCCCAAGTAGGGCTCTCAATGTGGATGTTTCCAACGGTGTCGCATATATCGCAAACTACGAAGCGGATGTCCAACTGATTGATGTGACTGACCCTTCATCACCTACCCTGCTGGCTTCGCTTAATATTTTCGGCCGAGTCGAGGATGTCGCTGTTCAAGATGGCATTGCCTATATCACCGTATCGGGAGATAATTCCAGCAGCCTACGTATAATTAATGTGTCCAATCATTCAAATTATGGAAGGACTGACAAAACTGTATTATATGGCAATATTGCATTAAATGGCTATGGGAAAGGCGTAGAGATTGTGGGGACTACTGCATATGTCACAGTCAGAGGGAGCGGCCTACACATCCTTGATGTGAGCGATCCATTTAATACCATAATTCTTGCCTCTTACGACACACAGAACGATTCGTATGTTGATGAAGTCGTTGTTGTTGATTCAACTGCATTCGTAGCCGCCGGTTCTCCTGGCCTTCTGACCTTTGACATCTCCGACTGCCCACCCTGCCAAGCAGACCTCAACAACGACGACGCCCTCGACTCAGCTGACATCATCGAGTTCATTGATGCATTAACGACCAATAACCCCATCGCAGACTTCACAAACGACGGCCAATACGACTTCTTCGACATCTCCGCCTTCCTCACCGCCTACGCCGCCGGCTGCCCATAACCCCCAACCCGCAAACCACAAAAAGACCCGCCCAATAGGACGGGTCTGTTCATATTCATTGAAGCAGACTTACTTGCGCTTGTCTCGTTCAATCTCCGCATACGCATTATGCGAATGGATCGACTCAAAGTTCTCAGACGAAATCGCGTACTGCACAACCCGGTCATCCTTATTCAGCGTAATCGCAAGATCCCGAATAATGTCCTCGACAAACTTCGGATTCTCAAACGCCTTCTCGGTCACATACTTTTCGTCAGGCCGCTTGAGCACCGCATACACCGGATGGCTCGCCGCCGATTCAAGCTGCTCAACCAGATCCTCGATCCACATAAACCCCTCGGTCCGCACCGCCGCCTCAATACGGCAACGCTGATTATGAGCCCCATACTCCGAGATCTCTTTCGAGCAAGGACACAAACTCGTCGCCGGAGCCGCAACAGTCATCACAAAGTCTTCTTGCTTGTCGTCAGCCGTGCACGCGAAGGTCACCTCATAGTTCATCAGCCCCTTCTGACCGGTTACCGGCGCGGGCTTCTCGATGAAGTAAGTAAACGACGCCTCAAAGTGTGCCTCCGATGCATGCAGCCGTTCCTTGATCGCCTTGGTGATCCCCGGAATGTCCTCAGGACAAAAAGGCTTGCAAGAATGCTCATTGAGCACCTCAAGGAACCGCGACATATGCGTCCCCTTCTTCTCCTGAGGCAGCCCCACATACATGCTGATCGTCGCCACCGCCGTCTGTTCCCCGCCATCGCGCGTCGCAAGACGCATCGGGTACACGACCTCTTTCACACCCACCCGGTCAATCGCGACCATCCGGTCATCGGACGCCCCCTGCACATCAGGCATCCCCGCAGGCTTAGAGCTGGTCATATCAGAAGTCTCTTGATTGCAATCAGTTGAACAAGTCAATGGCAGCTCCATAGTACATGTTTAATAGTGTAAAGTCTCCGTCTATCCTAGACGGACGCTCAATAAAAAACCGTCCTTGGAATCATTCTATTCCCGCTAAACGGGTTTCAATATCCGATTCGCGATTACGCCGATGCAGACTGCACATGCTGCCGCGCCACCGAAGATTCCACCCATGAATACCCAATCGGCGTCCCCATCAGCGCACCGCCCGCCCACGCGAGTGACGACATCATTATCCACCCAGGCGCATCGCCCGACGCGATCGCCTCAAGAATCTTCCCGCCCCCAGGCATCACCATCGCCACCATCGGCCCAGCAACAGCACCCAGCAACACCCCCACCATCACAGGCACCAACGACAACTCCGCCTCCCCGCTCCGCTCATGCTTGATGCTGTGATTCTTGAGCAACATCCCGCCCAAAATCCCAGCAACCACAGCCCCAACAAACCCGCCCCAAACCGCCTGCCCAGACAAATCACTCTGCACCTGCAACCACACCACCGCCATAGACACCGCAAGCCCAACCCCAAGCAGCATGGCGCTGGTCGGAATATCAGAACTAATTACTTTGAATGCCGACCGGTTAACCCGAACACAATCATCACCACCCCCCTTGTCACCGCTCGTCTTCGTGAGAATCACCATCCCAAGCAACGACAACGCCAGCACAACCAATCCCTCGACAGACAACATCACAAGCGACCCAGACTCCGGTGCCCCGCGCAAAGCCTCGCCAACCCGCCCAGATCCCCAAGCCCCCCAAGCCACCACTAGCCCCATATTGAAAATACCCTCGCGCAGGCTCACCATCTTCGACGCCAGCCCCCCACCAACCATCGCCAAGACAAACACCCCAACCAACGCAATCAGCCCGCCAACAGGCGAGCCCGAAACCAAGGCCGTCGAATGAACCGATCCATCAGCCCCCCGCAACGAACTCATCAGCCCCCCCGCGATCGGCCCAAGCACACAAAGCGAGATCACCCGCACAATCCAGATCCAGACAGCATTCTTCATACCACCATCATCGGCTCCCCAACGCGCCAAAGCAACCGCCATCGGGTAGCATCATGACATGAGCCCCACGATCCACAACTCGAATCCCAACACCCCCTCCGATCTCGCCACCACCGAATCCAAGATCCTACTCGAAGATCTCACCGCAGGGCTCCTCTGGCCAACCCTCCTCAAAGCCCCCGCGATGGCCTTCTCCCCGCCCCGCTGGCTCCTAGGGATCATGGCCGCCTTCGTCATCGTCCTCGTCAGCGCAACACACAACGCCGCCTTCAACGCTGCCCCAGCCCAAGACGCCCCAGTCCAAACCGAGATCTTAATCGGATTCCAGCCCATTCTCGATGCCCTGATGTCCCTCAATCCCTCGCGGATCATCAACACACTCACCACAGCCGTCCAATCCCACATCGATCACATCAGCCAGAGCCCATGGAATTCATTCGCACTCTTCATACCAATCCTCCTCGTGATGGGAGTCTTCGGCCACGCCATCTCACGCTCCGCAAGTATCGAATACGCCCACGGCCGACAAACCGACGCCGTCGGTGCACTCTCCTCAGCACTCATCGCCATCCGCCAGATCGCACTCACAACCGTCGGCCCGCTACTCGCCTGCGCTCTCCTCGCCACGATGGTCATGCTCATCGGCCTCACCCTAGGACTCCCAGTCGTCAACATCATCGGATCAGTCCTCTACCTCATAGGCCTCATCCTCTCCGTCCTGATCGTCTGCATCCTCACACTCCACCTCCTCACACTCCCCATCAGCATCTCAGCACTGGCAATCGAAGGCACCGACGGCTTCGACGCACTCCAACGCGCCTACGCCTACCTCATCGCACGACCAATCAGAATCGCCCTCTACACCCTCATCCTCATCATCCTCGGCACCACCATCACCACCATCGTCGGCACACTCGCCGGATGGTCCATCAACATCGCAGACTCCCTCGTCTCCACCCTCACAAACGACGCCGGCCGCAGAGTTATCACAGGCTCAGCAGACATGGCCGCCACAGAACCCATCGCACACCGCATCATCAGCCTCGCTAAATCAGCACTCGAACTCATCGTCGCAGGCTATGTCATGAGCCTCATCTTCTGCTCCTCAACCATGGCCTACCTCTGCACAAGAAGAATCTGCGACGGACAAGACATCGCCGAAGTCTGGGACCCCCCAATGTAAAGATCACGCCAAACACACAACCGTCCGGATACCAGTACTTGCCTTGGGGGGTATTCGGCGCAGGAGTGTCTTCAATCTTCCAACCCCGTCGTCGGCAAATCCCAAGGATCAAGCGGATCACCAAGATCATCAAGCTCGACCGCATCATCAAGCGAGAACTGACCAACCTCGGTCCGCACCAACGACGCCAACATCCCCCCCACTTCAAGCTCCGCGCCAATATCCCGCGCCAGTGAACGGATATATGTCCCCTTGGCGCACCGGATATCAATCTCAAGCATCGGCCAGCTGTAATCCACAACCTCGATCGAATCCACCCGAATCGGACGCGCCTTCATCTCCACATCGACCCCCTTGCGAGCAAGCGCATACGCCCGGTGCCCGTTCACCTTGATCGCCGAGTACATCGGAGGCGCCTGCTCAATATCCCCAACAAACAGATCGCACACCGCCCGCACCTCATCAAGCGTCGGCTCCCGCTCAACAACAGCCGGGATCTGCGGAAACTCCATATCGCACGATTCAGATGTATTCGCAAGATCAACCACCGCCCGGTACGCCTTATCCGTACCCATGACCCGATCCTGCTGCTTGGTCGCCCGCCCGATCAACACCACAAGCACCCCAGTAGCCAGCGGATCAAGCGTCCCCCCATGCCCAACCTTCACCTTCTTGGGCGCGCCGCCAGATTTGAGTTTCCCCTTCACAACCCGGCAAACCATCATCGAAGTCAGCCCAATCGGCTTGTTAATGCTTAAAATGCCGCAAATCGGCGGCAGGTCATTCGATGATGGGCTCTCAATATGCACGGCCAACAGTACCACCCCAAGCTCACGATAGCAAAATTAGGTAATTACGCTCTATAGAAACTAGACCGATTGGTGCTATTTATTGTATATACACATCGTATGGGTAAAAACAGAGCCGCCCGGACCATCCGGGCGACTCTGAGCAGGAAATGGTTTTTTCAAGAATCAGCTGAAACAAGTAGACTTTCTTTCTGAAATCACTTGCTTATCACCGACTACCATATAGAATAGACCGGTCTTTCTAAATATTCCAGTCAAACACAAAAAATCTTAAAGGATTCTCAAATGGCAAACTCAAAACGCGATCAAGTCCTGACCTGTGCACGCGAACTCTTTGAACGCGAAGGATTTCATGCCACCGGCGTAGATCGCATCCTAGAAAGAGCAGGGGTCGCCAAAATGACCCTTTACAACAACTTCGGATCCAAAGATCAACTCATCGTAGAGGTGCTCAACCAGAGCTCACACATCATGATGGAACGGATCAAAGGCTACGCATTGACTGCGAGTTCTGACTCGTATGAGCAGATATTGTCTATATTTAAGGCTCTGGGTGAATGGTACCAAGACCCCGAGTTCTGTGGCTGCATGTTCCAAGCCGCGGTCGCAGAGTTCCCAGATCATGACTCCGAACCCGCAAAGGCGGCCCTAGCCCACCACAAACGCCTGACCGTGATTTTTGAGGAAATGTGCATCAAAGCCGAACTCAAAGAGCCTGTTGAACTCTCGCGTAGACTGGCCCTTCTAGCATCCGGCGCCTCATGCGTCGCTCGCCAGGCAAAAGCACGGACTCCAGCCGATGACGCCTATCAAATCGCCGAAATCCTGCTCGAAAGAGCCAGCAAATAAATATTGGCCACAGATGAAATAGAATGATCGGTATCGCCGTTAGTCCTAGGGAACCACCCCCGAACGAAAGGACACACAATGAGCGAGAACTCAACCCAAACCAATGTCATCGAGGTCACCGAAGCCAACTTCTCGGACCTCATCAACGCCGATTCCCCAACCCTGGTCGATTTCTGGGCCCCTTGGTGTGGCCCATGTAAAGCCCTCGGGCCAACCATCGATCAGCTCGCCAACGATTTCGAGGGCAAATCAAGCATCGGCAAACTCAATGTCGACGATCACCCATCCCTCGCAGCCAAGTACGGGGTCTCTTCAATCCCATCTGTACTGGTCTTCAAGAACGGCGAGGTCATCGAAACACTCGTGGGACTCCGCCCCAAGGATGCCTACGCCAGCGTTCTAAACGCAAACTAATCACACCCCCAGTCACTCTCCAGATGGTGTCGTAGTGCGACGCACTTTCTGAATTCTGCGGCCCCTCTCTTGCCGCAGCAACGCCCGGCGCATCGCGCCGGGCGTTTGTTCTTTTTCCGCAAACTTCATCCACCCAAAACCCCAATTGATCGCCCAGAACAACGATTTACCCTTGGATCTTTGAGCAGTTGTGCTATCCTGTACCCTCAATGGCAAAGGACCCCTGGGACACTCCGGCAATGCGGCAATGGACCGCAATCAAGAAAGAGCACCCAGAATGTGTCCTCTTCTTTCGCATGGGCGATTTCTACGAACTCTTCGGTGACGACGCCGTCAACCTCGCCCGCGACCTAGGCCTCTCCCTCACCCAGCGATCCAGCAAAATCCCCTTCGCAGGGGTCCCCCACCACCAGAAATCCAACTACCTGCAGAAAGCCATCGACGCCGGCTACCGCGTCGCCGTCGTCGACCAGCTCGAAGACCCCAAAGAAGCCAAAGGCGTCGTCAAGCGAGGCGTCACCCAGGTCGTCACCCCAGGCACCCTCGTCGACGAAGCCCTCATGCTCGACGAACAAACCGCCTACCTCGGCGCCATCGTCTTCGATGACGACCTTCGCGCCGGCATCGCAATCGTCGAACTCTCCACCGGATCCTTCCAAGTCTTCGACGGCTCCACCACTGCCTGCACCGACGAACTCGCCCGCGTAGGCATCCGAGAGCTCATCTACGCCGAATCCTCCATGGGACAGATCCCCCCGCGCACCCAAACAGTCCTCGACGCCCTCCAAGTCTCAGGCACCGGACAACCCTCCTGGCACTTCCGCCGCGAAGAAGCCCTCGAAGCCATCCACGACCAATACGGCTCAGCAACCACCGCCGGCTACGGCCTCGACGACTCCTCAATCTCAATCAGAGCCGCCGGAGTCATCCTCCGCTACCTCCGCCAAACCCAAGCAGTCGATCAAGAAGAAACCAACGCCACCAGCGGCTCAGAGTTCCAACGCCAACGCGCCACCCTCGCCCACCTCCGCGCCCCCACACTCATCGACCGCTCCAGCACCTGCACCATCGACGCAACCAGTCTCCGCGCCCTGGAAATCGAACACACCATCCGCGACGCCAGCGTCGAGGGCTCACTCGCCGGCGTCTTCCTCGCCTCCCAGACCGGCACCCGCTGCGTCCTGCGAACCCCAATGGGCAAACGCATGGTCCGCCACTGGCTCAGCGCACCGCTCACCGAACTCAACGCCATCAACGCAAGACTCGACGCCGTCGGCGCCCTCAAAGACGACCGCACCCTCGCCGGCGCTCTCGGCGACCGCCTCGCCCCCATATGCGACATCGCCCGCATCGCAGGACGCGTCGCCCTCGGCAGAGCAACCCCACGCGATCTCGTCGCCCTCGGAAACGGCGGCGCCGGAATCAGAACCCTCATCGAGACCCTCGACCAGAGCAACGCCCTTGCCGCCCACCGCTCAGCACTCATCGCCATCGAGGGCGCACTCTCACCCGTCGCCCAAGCCATCGTCGCCAAATGCGTCGACGACCCACCCGCCCACATGCGTGAAGGCGGCCTCATCCGCGACAACATCGACCCAGATCTCGACGAATCCCGAGGACTCGAACGCGACGCCGGCGCATGGCTCGTCGAATACCAAAACAAACTCATGGAAGAGCACGACCTCCCCTCCATGAAAGTCGGCTACAACAAAGTCTTCGGCTACTACATCGAACTCCCCGCAGGACAAGCCTCCCGTGCTCCCGACATCTTCACCCGCAAACAAACACTCAAAAACGCAGAACGCTACATCACCCCAGAACTCAAAGAGTTCGAAGACAAAGTCCTCGGCGCCTCAGGCAAAGCCATCGACCGCGAACGCCTCCTCTTCGACCAACTCTGCGAACTCGCCAGAGGCATCCTCGACGAACTCGGCGCCTACGCCCACACCGTCGGACAGCTCGACGTCCTCACCGGTTTCGGCGACAAAGCCCATCACCGAGGATGGGTCCGACCAAACATCAACACAGACCTCGGCCAAGAAAACAGCCTTGAAATAATCCAAGGCCGCCACCCCGTCCTCGACGAGATGCTCGAGCAACGCTTCATCCCAAACGACTGCACCCTCGGCACCAAAGACTCCCAACCCCACCTCGCCCTCCTCACCGGCCCAAACATGGCCGGTAAATCAACCTACATCCGACAGTGCGCGCTCCTCGTCGTCCTCGCACAGTCCGGCAGCTTCGTCCCCGCCGACTCCATGATCCTCGGGATCACCGATCGCATCTTCACCCGTGTCGGTGCAGACGACGCCCTCCACCGCGGGCTCTCCACGTTCATGGTCGAGATGACCGAAACCGCAAACATCCTCAACAACGCAACAGACCGCTCCCTCGTCATCTTGGATGAAATCGGAAGAGGCACCTCCACCCTCGACGGCCTCTCCCTCGCATGGGCCATCACCGAACACCTCGCCCAAACCTACCCATCAGGACCACGCACACTCTTCGCCACCCACTATCACGAGATCACCGAGCTTGAACAACGCCTAGAAAACCGCGTCAAAAACCTCAATGTCGCCGTCAAAGAATGGACCAGCGAAGACGGCGTCCAAGAAATCGCCTTCCTCCACTCCATCCGCCCCGGATGCGCCGACCAGTCCTACGGCGTCCACGTCGCCCGCCTCGCCGGTGTCCCAACAAGTGTCACCACCAGAGCCGCCGAAGTCCTCGAATCCCTGTCGGTTCAACAAGGCGACCGCATCGACGCCAAAGCAATCACCGCATCAAGCAAAAAATCAGTCGCCAAAGCAAACACCGATTCAGCAGGCCAGATGGGACTCTTCACCGAGTTTGTAAATCACCCCGTCGTCAACGAACTCCGCGAAGTAAAACTCGACGACATGACCCCGATGCAAGCCTTCGACGCACTCCGCAATCTTCAAAATCGCGCAGCATCTAAAAGTTAGGATGCATCAAGCTCCAATCGCCACGCGTTCCCACACTCGGCGCATTGAATGCATCAATCATCCCCAACCGGAAGCCCTCGGATGATGTACCCACAGTTGGGACAATAACCCTTCTCAGCAAGCGTCCGGACAGCGATCTCATTCGAACTCCAAATCCACTTTCGGCAAACAAGCATCCAGAGAAGCCCTATCACAATGCCGACTATGAGCGGACCAAAGAACATATCATCAATGCCCTCGAGGGTACTCCCGCTAATCAAGTACGCTACGAAATTCACGAACAGCCGTATGCCCAGAAATGTGACCGTAATCACCACCGTAAACCGGAACCAAGCCAGGTACCACAGCGCGCGTGCCTCCCGAGGAATGACTTCTTCGATCTTGAGACCGTGCTCTCTCATGAGATCACCGGGATCAATCAGCTTCTTGAATTGTTTTCCTCGACCATCATTGAGCTTCACAGAATCCCCTTCATGTATGAACTCTACATGATAGGGACAGATCAGATACCCATATCTTCAAGCTCAAACGCCTCGCCCTTCTTCACATAGATCAGATCGTACTTGACCACCCAGCTCGCCCCGTCATCAGTTGATTCTGAGCCGGTCTGGCGAACACGCTTGCCATCGATCGGACGGACATGCATCTGGTGGAGGGTGTAGCCATCGTCCTTGCTTGGATCGATCGCCTTCCCAACGAACATCACACCCTTCGCATCAGAACCCGTGTCAGCCGTAAACACGGTCACATCGCCGCCGGAACCGACCCATGTCTGCTTCCACGCCTTGGCGACCGTGTCATAGTGATTCCAGCTCTCGCCGGTATACGAATCGCCATTCGATGCCCAGCTCTCATGGATGACATGCTTGTTGACACGAAACTCCAATATATTGTGTCCCGCGAGCTTCCCGTTTTTAGCCGAGTACACATCCCACTCCCCGACCCAAAAATGCAACCCGCTGGCCAACGGATCGCCGGCCGCCTTCGGAGCTTTCTTGGCCGCGGGCTGAGACGAAAGCTGCGGCTGCATGCTCTTGATGAGCCCGCCCCATCGCGCATCCTCTCGGAGTGAAACCAGATCCGTATCCCCCTGATACTGCTGAGGATTCCCAATCCCAAGCTCAACCGCCTTGCCCAAAGCCATGAACGCCTGGTCCGGATTCCCCTTGAGCGCCTGAGCGCACCCAAGGTTGTAGAACGCCAGCGCCGCGGTCTGCGGGAATGAGGTCGCCGTAATATGTGCAAGGATCGCCTCGTCGAGCTCGCCCTGTGCGTGGAGCGAGTAGCCGAGCAAGAACCAGCCCTGAGCGTTCGACGAATCCTCCTGAACGATCTGCCTGCAGATATCCTCGACCTCCGCATAATCCTGCGACTGCAACGCGTTGTTCGCCTCTTGGATTGTCGGGGCTTCTTGGAGCACAGCCCCAACCCCCAATGGACTCAGTGACAGGCACATACAAACTGGAAGCAGGGTCAGATAGCTTTGAAGCGGTTTCATTGTTCGATCTCCTCTGGATGGTTATCTATTTCGGTACACAGCTATACCAACACTCCAACCCAAAGGTTTCATATCGGTCCCAAAGCTATCGGACCCCGACTGCGCGAAACCCACACCCAATGGTAAAAATGGGTGGAAGGATTGGAACGGTTATGCCGATTATGACGGTTAGTGAACACAGACAAGAGATATTGATCTCGATTCAAGATACCACTCCGACTGATCCGATTCGATAATTGCTTTATGATCACCAAACCATCTCTCAAATGTGTACTCTCAGCAGCAGCGGGTTGCGGATCCCTCCTCACCATCGGAGGGCTCGGCGCATGCTCTCAACAGATCAAGGTCCAAAGGATTGAGTACGAACCACCGACCCAGACCGCAGTCATCCAACACGAGGACATGGACACCAATCCAGACTTCGAAGCAAGCACCGAACTCACACAAGCCACCCCCCTCAATAAACCACTCCTAGCCCCACTAAGCACCATCGAGCAGGTACGCGAAGCCCTCGAAGCGATCTACGACCTCGATGCAGAACTCGTCTCCTCCTCGATGCAAGACGACCCAAACCGCATCCATTCCCTGCTCATGATCGCCGAGTTCGATCGCCAGCACACCCAAACCCTCATGACCATCATCGAACGCTTCGGCTGGCCGACCCGTGAAATGGTCGGACTCAAAGCGGTCCAAGGCGCCTACATCGCGATCCAGCACGCCGGACATGACCAAGTGTTCCAATCAAACTGCCTGGCGCTGATCCAGCAGCAAGTCGACCAAGGCGAGCTCCCAGGCGCATTCCTCGCCCTCATGACCGACCGCGTATCCGTCTCAAGAGGCGAATCCCAGGTGTACGGCACCCAGATGACCATGGCACCCGACGAGTTCGGAGTCATGCGAGCCGTCCCCTCAGCAGCCATCTGGAAAGAGGATCTACTCAACCAACGCAGAGCCGCCCTCGGCATGCCCACACACCAGCGATTCATCAAAGCAATCGAGGTGGCGTACTTTGATTCTATTAAGCAGTCTGATTCCGTGATCTCATCGGTCCCCACCGAATAAAGACACCCCACTCCCCCCATCCCACCAATGGTCGGATCCTGTTCTCGGACGGGCATTTTTTGAACATACAAGAGGAACATACGCCCCTACGATGCGTATTGATTGATGCGTCTATTCAGGCGTCGTGTTCTTATCAATAATGCTTGCCCATTGCCCCATTCTGTGGTGTATTTGTGTAAATGGTCTCGCTCACTTCATCCAAAGAGAAGAGGATTCTTATGCTGACTGCGTTCTTTGCTGTTGCCCTTGCAGGCACAGGTATTGCACTTGCTGCACCCAAAGCCCAAACCACCCCCGCCCCATCGACCACGGTGAGTCAATCCGAGCAGTTCGGCTCTCCGAACTCCAGTGTCAATATCATCTCTGACACCGAGATCATCATCGATGGCGTCACCCACAACTCATGGGAAGAAGTCGCACAATCAGGCTACTACCAGCAAATAGACACACGCTGTGGCACAGACGCACTGGTCCTCCAAGCCGTCAACGACATACAAGAAAGCGCAGGAACCCCGTCGGACTGCTCATTCAGCCGAACACGGATCATGCCTGAGTACGAACCATCAGTCGAAAAATACCGCATCCCCGTCGTCGTCCACATCATCCAAAGAACTTCCGGCACCGGGGCTATATCAGACTCCCGTGTACACTCACAAATTGAAATCCTCAACGAAGATTTCCAAGCAATGGCAGGCACCAACGGCGCGCCAGGAACCGACGCACAGATCGAGTTCTACCTTGCAGAGTTTGATCCAGCCGGAAATCCAACCACCGGAATCACCCGCTCCTCAAACAACACATGGTACAACGACGGCGGCTCCTACTGGAACACCCTCGCATGGGACACCAACCGCTACCTCAACATCTACACCAACAGCGCATCAGGCGCATTGGGTTATGTCCCCAACCTCCCCCAAGGAGGCATAGCAGGTTCCAACTCAGATCGCGTCGTCATCCTCCACTCAACCTTCGGACGCAATGCACCGTTCAACCCCTTCCACCTCGGACGCACCGTCACCCACGAAGTCGGCCACTACCTCGGACTCGAGCACACCTTCACCGGCGGTTGCAGCAACAGCTACACCAGCGGCGATCTCATCATGGACACAAACCCAGAAAGCAGCCCAACCTCAGGTTGCCCAAGCAACAGAACTTCCTGCGGCTCCCAAGCACCATTCCATAACTACATGGACTATTCAGACGACATCTGCATGAACCAGTTCACACCAGAACAGAATAACCGGATGCGTTGCTCCCTCCTCAACTACCGCCCAAACCTGTACGAACTCACCGACGGCCCATGCTCAGGTGCCGACTTCGCCGCACCATTCGGTGAACTCGACTTCTTTGATATCTCAGCATTCATCACCCAGTTCTCAAACGGAGATCCATCCGGTGATGTCAACGGCGATGGCTCGCACGACTTCTTCGATATCTCAGCCTTCCTAACCGTCTTCTCAGCAGGATGTCCATAATCCAATAGCCGAGATTCAGAGCACTCATTTCAGATATATTCCACACACCCCTTGCATCATGCAAGGGGTGTTTTTTTGCCCTCCCCAAGCATCCCATCAACTCCAGCTATGGGTGTCTCTGTCGAATCTCTGGTCTAGCATGCCTCCCACTTCCGCCTAGAATGGAGTGGATCCGATCAGATACCGATGCCGCCTTAGCTCAGTTGGTAGAGCGAAGCTTTCGTAAAGCTTAGGTCGTGAGTTCGAATCTCACAGGTGGCTTTCTCGCCGCAAACCCATCTGCACAAAGCGCTTATACGACAAACCCAAGCCAGATCTCCCCCCACATCTACAAAATAACTGGCATGTTCGCCCTTTATTCGTGACAATTGACAAATGATCCAATGGATCCATGCAATAGTTGACTGCGTATGAATGCTTGTCTGGTATGATCCAACCGGTTTACATACGAATCGAATTGGACGATGTATCAGCAATAAGCAGCCAGGGGTCGGCTCAATGGATCGAAAGACG